>Ga0209157_1003701_pt1 | contig 11642 bp, 18 predicted proteins | sample GraSoiAngelo_135_FD_185892 | JGI IMG/M metagenome (GOLD analysis project Ga0209157, IMG submission 185892) | Grasslands soil microbial communities from the Angelo Coastal Reserve, California, USA - 14_0929_05_40cm (SPAdes) (version 2) | ecosystem: Environmental > Terrestrial > Soil > Grasslands ... | reverse complement strand
ATGCGTGACGGTCGTCAGTTTCATGGCGCTGTTCCTTCCTAGCTGAGTTCTCGTTGGTCGGCTCGTTGAGGTGCAAGGGCTCTGGATCTAGCGCTGGATGGTTTCTTCGGCGAGGATGGCATCGGCCTGGCTGACGGCCTGGCGTTGTCCCTCTTCGGTGCCCATCGCCAGGATCTTCTCCATGGCCCCGGTACTGGGAAACACGTTCTCGATCGACATTCGCGTGCGTCCTTGGGCGATCTCCTCGATGCCGACGCGGATCGTGCTTATCGGGATTTCCGTGGTGAGCGTGCCGTCCGCGTAGGCACAGCCGCCGCGCAAGACAATGCGACGGGGCGGGTCGACGTCGAGGACGTCCCAGTAGCCGTGCGGCTGATCGCCTGCGGGCCCGGTCATGTGGTACTCGATACGACTGCCCGGCGCCAGATCATGTTTGGTGAAGGTGGCGGGGTAAGTCGGCGGCCCCCACCAGCGCTCGAGCTGGCGCGGATCCGCCCACAGCTGCCAAATGCGCTCGACCGATGCATCGAACTCGGCCTCAACGGTCAGCGTGAGCCTCTGGGGATCCTTGCGGACGCGGATGACGGTCATCGTTTGCGCTCCTTTGTCTCCACGGTGTCGACGGCGCCGGCCGTCTCAACGATGAGCCTGTTCATGCGGTCGATCCGTGCCCGCCACAGCCCCTCGTACTTTTCGAGCAGGCGGCGCGCGACGAGCAGCGCGTCGAGATTGGTGCGGACGACCCTGCGGCGGCCGATGCGCTGCTTCGTGATCAGGCCTGCGCGCTCGAGAACCGCGACGTGCTTCTGGACCGCCGCGAAGCTCATCGGGTAATGGCCGGCCAGCTCGACGACACCCTCCTCGGCGCTGATCGCGCGGCGGACGATGTCGCGGCGTGTGTGATCCGCGAGGGCGGCGAACACGCGGTCGAAGTCCGGTGGCGCGATCGTCACAGATACAACCATATGGTTGTATCACTGGCTTGGTCAAGCCCGGCGCTCAGACGGCCGCCGCGTCCACTTGAGTAGCTCATCGGTGGACCACGAGTTCACGACCCGGTCGATGGTCACCCCGGTCTCGACCGCCTTGTCGGCGCCGTACGACTGCCACTCCAGCTGACCGGGCGCGTGGGCATCCGTATTGATCGCGAACCGGCAGCCCATCTCGACGGCGAGCGCGAGCAGGTCGTTCGGCGGGTCGAGGCGCTCCGGTCGGGAGTTGATCTCGACCGCGGTGTCGAATCGCTCGCAGGCGCGGAAGACGACCTCGGCGTCGAACTCCGACTGCGGCCGGCCGCGGCCGACCACGTAGCGGCCGGTGCAGTGGCCGAGCACGTCGGTGTGCGGGTCGGCGATGGCGGTCACCATCCGCCGCGTCATCGCCAGCTTCTCCATGCGGAGCTTCGAGTGCACCGATGCGACAACGACGTCGAGCCGCTCCAAGACGTCGTCGTCCTGGTCGAGCCTGCCGTCCTCGAGGATGTCCACCTCGATCCCGGTGAGGATGCGGAACGGCGCCAGTTCGTCGTTCAGCGCCGCGACGATGTCGAGCTGTTGCAGCAGGCGCTCGCGCGAGAGACCGTTGGCGACTGTGAGCCGGGGTGAGTGGTCGGTGAGCGCCATGTACTCGTGGCCGAGGTCGCGGGCCGCGCGCGCCATCACGTCGATCTCGGCGCCGCCATCGCTCCACAGCGAGTGCACGTGGAGGTCACCCTTCAACCGCGCGACGAGCTCGTTGCCCTTGCCGACGGTGAGGGCAGTCTCCCGCTCGAGCGTGTCGAGGAACGAGGTGGAGCCGGAGGTCGCGACCTCCGTGATGATCGCCGCAGTCTTCGGGCCGATCCCGTCCAGCTGTTCGAGCGTGCCGGCGGCGACGCGAGCGACGAGCTCGTCGGGCGCGAGGGCCTTCACGATCTCGGCCGCTCGCAGGTAGGCGCGGACCCGGTAGCGCTTCTCGCGCGCTCGGTCGAGCAGGTAGGCGATCCGTTCCAGCGCCCGTGCCGGCTCCATCAGCGCGTGTGCACTAGGGACGCCGGATTTGCCGCCAGGCGATGATGGCTAACCCGATCGCCGCGAGCGGCACGAGAACGAGGTGGATCTCGCGCGCCGCCCCGACAACACGCGCGGACGACAATCCGAACGCGATGCCCAGCACCGACAGCACGTACGCGGTCCAGTAGAGCGCGCGGCCCTCGCGCAGCGCGGCCGCGAGCAGCAGGACGCCGATCACGGCCTCGCCCAGTCCCGCCTGCCAGATCGGTTCGCCGAAGTAGAAGTCCATCGGACCGAACGAAAGACGAAGACCGAAGTTCTGCAGAGACGAAGCGAGGAACACGAGCCCATAGGCCGCACTGAGCGCGCGAAGGCCGCGATCCGAGCTAGTCGACAAAGCCGCGTCGCCTGATGAGGAGGCCCGCGGCCACGATGAGCCCGGCGAGCAGGCTGACGTGGTAGACGACATCGCCGGGTTCGCCCCGGGGAACGGTGACTGCGAGTCCGTAGACGGCCCCGAGGAGCGCGAGCAACGTCGCGCCAAGCGCGAATGCCCAGGCGCGCGCCCACGAGAGGAACGCCGCGACGGCCGCGGTGGCTAGCACGATCCCGAGGAGCGCCTCCGGCGGCGCCGCACCAGGGAAGGCATCGATCGGACCGAGCAGGCTTGCGTGCACCGCCGATGCCGCGAGGAGCGTCAACGCCGCCACGAACATCAGCGCCAGGATGAATCCCCGCCAGAACTCGAGCTCGCGCACCGCGTCCCTCCTGATCAGATACCGACCGCGGCTTGCCCGCCGTAACTCCAAGGCTATTGACCACGAGACCATTGCTCTGCGCGGCTGAAGATCGGTATCAGTCGCTGGCTTCTGAGCAATTTCGCGAATCGCAGCTCGCGCGAAGACGCATTGCTCTACCAACTGAGCTACCTCGGCGCGGCAAGGACCATTTTAGGTAGAGTCCGGCCAACGTGAAAGCCTGGAAGAAGACGTCGCCTGAACTCGTCGCGGTGTTTGACAAGGCCGTGCCCAAATCTCCGGGCGTCACGCGGCGACCCATGTTCGGTTATGCGAGCGCGTTCGTGAACGGCAACATGTTCGCTGGCACCTTCCAGGACACGATCGTCGTACGGCTCACGGAGACGGACCGTGGCGCTCTGCTCAAGGTGAAGGGCGCCGCGCCGTTCGAGCCAATGGGTCACCCGATGAAGGAATACGTCGTCGTTCCGGCGTCGATCGTGGCCAAGCCGACGGAGCTCGGCGCGTGGATCGAGCGCGGTCACGGCTACGCTCGGACGCTGCCGGTCAAAGGCGCGACGAAAAAGACCACGGTGAAGAAAACGGCCGCCGTGAAGCGGACGGCGGCGAAGAAGTCCAAGAGGGGCACCCGCTAGCGCGCCGTGCGCGACGTTCGCGAAGACAGCGGCTACGTCCGGCGCGTCGCCTTTCTGATGTGGATCTTCGCCTTCCTCGTCTGCGTCGCCTTCCTTGGATTCATCGCCTACGGCTACTTGGGCGATGCGCTCGATCGGCTGCCGAAAGTTCCCTGAGGTAACGACTCTGTCAATAGTTCGTCATAGCGCTGGGCGCGGCAACGATGCTGCGAGGTCTCCACCTGGTGAAGCCGTGGCGGGAAGCCGGTGTGACCCTCGCCGATTGGCGCAAGGCCCGCCGTGCGGTCGTCGGTCTGGTGGCGGATCTCGTCTGGCGCGCCCGTGGAGCCAAGGACGCCCGCCCGCTGGAGCGAGAGGCGGCGATGCAGCGGCTCAGTCGCATCGCGGATGGCGATCCCGAATCCACCCGCTACGGTCTCGATCTCGCTCATGCCGACGAGGAGCATTCCGAGCGCAAGGACTAGCATCCCGAAATCGGCGACGCGACGCGGCTGGTCCTCCTCATCCACGTCTTGGCGGCGTTCGCCTACGGCGCGGGGTACACGGCCACGAACGTTCTCACGGAGCTCGCACGCCGCACCGAGGATCCTGTTGTGCGCCGCCAAGCCTTGCAGTTCTCGGGCCTATTTGACCGCGGTTTGAACGTCACGGGCGGGACGATCGCCGGCATTACGGGTGTGATCACGATCTTCGTGTTCGGCTACTCACCGCTCACGCCGTGGATCCTCGCGGCGATCGCGATCTTTGCGGTGATCGTCGGGGCCGGCATCCTGTTCTGGAGCCGCGTCGGACGTGAGATCGACCGTGCGACGGCAGCCGGCGATGACGCACGCGTGAATGCGCTCCTACGGAGCCCGCGAAACGTGGCGGTCAGTCGAGCCGAGAACGTCCTGTTCATCACGCTGATCGCGCTGATGGTGCTGCGCCCCGGGACCTGATCGCCGGACCCTCAGACCGTCCGCGCGCCCGGCCTCCACAGGTCGATCTCGGGCAGGCCATGCCTGCCCAGGACCATCGATATCTCGCCCGCGTGGAACGCGTCGTGCGTGATAAGACGCATGAGCACGGACTGCCGCGTGTGGATCTGCGCTGTGCCCTCGCGAGGGAACTCCTCGCCCAGCATTTCGGGTGTCCAAGTGGCAAGGCAGCGCTCCACGATCTTCCACGACGCCTCGAGAGCTCCGACGAGCTCGGCTGCGGCCCGCGGCTGGTCGGGGTGATCCTCCCACCCACCGTGGGCTGCGTCCCTGAACGGCGTCGTCTCCGCGCCCGCTTCTTTGAGCACGTCACACAGCCAGAACACACGCGCGCCCGCGAGGTGGCCGACGAGCGCCCAGATCGGCCAGTAGCTGCCTACTTGCAAACCGAGCTGATCGTCAGCCAGCTTCGCCACGCCGTCGATCAGCCGGCTGTTGGCCTTGCGCCAGCCCTCATAGAAGGGACCGATCGAGCTCATTGCAAAACCTCTGTGGGCGACCTCGGGCTCGAACCGAGGACCTTCTCCGTGTAAAGGACGCCGCGACATGCGCTGCACCATATCGCGATTTGCCAGCGAACCTAGCCTATGCCGTGAGCGTTGCGGCGATGGATTAGTCGCTGTGCTGGAGTGTCTGAAGTGGATGAGGCTCGGTTGGCACAACTTGGGGGGAGAAGATCAGCAAGACCCTCCTCGTACATGGGGGTCACACCGGGGCTGGTCCTCAGCGGGACGAGATCCTCGCCTTGGCCCTGCGACGCCGCTGCGGCACTAGCCGAGGCTCGGCGGCGCGGGGTATCTCAACACAAGCGCAACGATGACGGGCGCAGTAGCCTCACCGGGCCGACGCCAGACGCGTCAGCGGAAAGAATGGGAGGGCGGGTATGAGGCGTCTTTTCTTGGTAGGGACCTGTGTACTTGCGATCATGGGCGTGAGTGCGAGCACGGTGTTCGCCGGTGAGCTGACCGGCAACCGCAAGCCGACCGCTGGCCCGGAGCACGCGAACTCGATCTGCGTGTTCTCGGGACAGAACGACGATCCGAACGCGCCGATCGTGAGCGCCGCGCCGACGCCCGAGGCGCCGAATGGTCCGGGCGGGCGCACGCAAAACTACGGCCAAGATGTTCGGTACGGGCTCATTAGTCCCCACATCTTTAACCCTGGCATGGCCTGCAGAGGCGGAAGCAATCCGGATCGGTAACTGACCATTGAGAGGTTGGCCTCGAGGGCAACGTCGGGGCCAACCTCTCATCCGTCGTTTGACCATGGGCTCACGCGAATCTCGCCCTCCTCGACGAGCCGCAAAACAACTGCTGCAGGCTGCGGAAGCGCGTCGGGGCGGTCGATGCCGTCCACCGCTCAAGCTGTTCCGCAAGGAATCCTTCGCCGACGACGGTACGGGGCTCTTGTCCTGAGCCCGGAGCGATCGGCGCCAGGAGACGGTGAGGATCGAGATGTGGCCGAGGGTGGCGGCCGCCCCGCCCGATTTCGGCCAATTAATGGCTTCTGTGGGCGACCTCGGGCTCGAACCGAGGACCTTCTCCGTGTAAAGGAGACGCTCTAACCAGCTGAGCTAGTCGCCCGTCATGAGTATGACGGCGCGGTGCGCTCGACCGCGAGCCACGGCATCGGCGGCAAAGGAAAGAGCCGCACGTTGCGACCCGCGAGCACGAGCGCGTCCGCGATGCCCTCGAGCCGGCCGAGCTGCGTCGCGAAGAAATCCATGCGCTCCGCGTCGCGTTCCCCGAGCGGCCACTCCTCGCCGCCGCGGCGCGCGATCACCTGCCAAAGCTGGAAGTAGTCGCGCGTGATGTCGTCCGCGCGCTCGGAGAGCTGCACCGAATACCGACAGCGCGATAGGCGAAGGCTCGCCGTCTCGAACGATGACAGGCGACCGAGCGAAGCCAGGAAATCCGCGCGCAGGCTTATCGATTCCTCGCTCGTCGGCAGGGCGCGCGACCGCCGCTCGTCGAGACGCTTGTGGAAGCGCTCGCCGCCGACCGCGATCGTGGACCAGATCACCGGTGCGCGTGGTGGCATGTCGCTCGCGATTATCCTGCGGGCGATGCGCTCTTCAAGACTTCCCCGCGCGACGACAACGTGAGATAATGAACGACGCCGCCCTCATTCATGACCTCCTCACGGGCGAGCGCACCATCGCCGTCGTCGGCTACTCCGCCGATCCGACACGTCCGAGCAACTCGGTATCGCGCTATCTGCGCGGTCAGGGCTTCCACATCATTCCGGTCAATCCAAAGCTTCGCGGGGCCATCGTCGACGGCGAGCAGTCGTACGACCATCTGGTGGACATCCCGTCCGCGACGCGTATCGATCTCGCCGACATCTTCCGACGCGGCGACTTCCTGGATGCGGTCGTCGATGACGCGATCGCCGCGAAGATCCCGGCCATCTGGTTCCAGCTCGAGCTCGGCAACATCGCAGCGGCACGGCGCGCCGAGGCGGCCGGAATCGGTGTCGTCTGGGATCGCTGCACGGCCATCGAGCATCGGCGGTTGCGCGCCGGTTAGATCACCACCGGCTGCGGGGCGTGAGGCTGATCTCCTTCGAAACATCTTCGCCGGCAGCCACGCGCGACCAGAACGGATCGAGTTCCACATGCGAGTTCGCCTGCCGGAGCAGCGCGATGAATGGCGCGAAGCTCCGCAGGCGATACGGCTTCGTGTTCACCTTGACTGTCGAGTCGCGCCCGCGGGCGACGAAGAACGGCGCGGACACGCCGGAGTGCGCCCCCGGATAACGCTTCGCGTCGATCCGCTGGAGAGCGCCGATCGGGACGCGCTCCTCGTGAAGGCCGAAATTCGTGCGGAACACGAGCGCATCGCCTTCGATGTCGAGGGTCGTGAAGTACGCCTGGTTCACGACGATCGCGATGTTCACCGCAAGCAGGAGCAACCCGATAGCGATCATGACCGGGTCGCCGCCGGCCGCCCCGAAGACGAGGACCGCGAGCGCGGCGAGCGGAAAGAACGTGAACGACGGCCAGAGCAGCGCCAGGTCCGGGCGGATCGCATTCATAGCGCGAGTCTAGGTCGAGCCTCAGAGCACATCGATCGCGAGGCGACGCTCGACCTCGTCGAGAGCGGCGCGGACGCGCTCGTCATCGTCCTCGGCGAGGCGCGCTCGGTAGAAATCGCGGAGCAGGCGCAAGCCGTCCCGGATCGCGAGCGGCACGTAGCCGAGGTCGGCGGTCTGGCTCGCGATACGGAACTCGAGCTCGGCAGCGCGGTAGCAGTTGCGGCACACGAAGACCGGGCGCTCGACCCGTTATCGAGCACGCGCGTGGGATGGGCGTCGGCGCTGATGTCTTCGGCACGGCAGCGTGGACATCTAAAAATGCGCATCGGTTACGGACAGTCTGGCGCGGTGGGCGGCAAAGGAGCTGCTCCCGACTCCGCGGCCGAAAACCTCCTGACGCTCTCATGGAGCGTGACTGCGCGAGGTGTCGCGCAAGTCTTGTCGCACGAAATAGCTGGCCGTTCACGCATTTGTGTGACAACACAGATGGCCAATTCCGTGCGTAGATATCGGCATGGGAAAGGGCTGGGCCAAGGGGCTGACAGCCAAGACGGATGCGCGCGTGGCACGCATGGCTGAAGCGCATCGGGGAAAGCTCTATGTGCGCCGAACTCCGTTGGAGAGACTGGGGTGGCGTGTTCGTACCGCAACGACGCTGCCCCTGGCCTGGTCAGATCCGATGGCATACGTCGTTGGGCTGACCGCATCCGACGGCTGCCTCACTTTTGGTCGACGCCGCTCGATCAACTTCAAGTCAGAAGACCTCGAGCTCGTGTCGCGTTACTTGGCCCTGCTTGGACGAACGAACACGATCGGCGTGGAGCTGACCCGCGACGGCAACGTCGTTTACCACATCCAGTTCGGCGATGCGCGCCTGTACGAGTGGTTCCGGAGCGTCGGTCTGATGCCACGCAAGAGCCTTGTCCTCGGTGCCATCGACGTCCCCGACTCGAACGTGTCCCACCTCGTCCGAGGACTACTCGATGGTGATGGATCGATCCTGAATTACACGTACCAGGGAACGGGTAAGGCAAGGGGAACGTATGAAGCACTCCGCACGGTCTTCAACTCGGCGAGTCGCGCACACGTCGAATGGCTCCGCGAACGTCTACGGTCGCAGCTGGGGATCTGGGGATCGATCGGCACGCACCAGCCGAGCAACCGGATCCATCCGATGCATCGTCTCGCGTACGCCAACCACGAGTCGTCTCGACTCCTGCCATGGCTGTATTCGGGACTCGACGTTCCGTGCCTCCATCGCAAGCGGGTCATCTGGGATTCCTACGCAGCGCGCCATGAACTCGACGGTGGACTAAAATGAGGACTCACCCGCCCAGGTGGTGTAATCGGCAGCCACGCGAGTTCGAGGGGCTCGTGTCCGAAAGGACGTGCGGGTTCAAGTCCCGCCCTGGGCACAGACGCGGAGCCGATCACACTCGCACCTTCGCCCACGCACCGCTCCTGAACCGCACCGCGAGCAGCGCGGCACGCACGAAGTAGTCGATCGTCACTCCGAGCCAGATCCCGGTCAGTCCGAGCCCAAAGACGAACCCGAAGACATACGCGAGCGGCAGTCGGACGAGGAACCAGTTCACCAGCGAAACCATCAGCGGGTAGCGCGTGTCCCCGGCACCGCGCAGCGCGCCGCCGAGCGCGAAGATCAGTGCCTGCGCAGGCTGGCCGATGCCGACGACCGCGAGCGCACCGATCCCGGCGGTCACGACCGCGCCGGAGATGGTGAAGATGCCGAGCAGGAAGCTCGGGACGACGAGGAACGTGATCCCCGCGGTGGTCGCCCAGACCAGCGCCATGCCCGCCGCGGCCCAACCCGCGCGGCGGGCGCGCTCCGGATCGCCCATGCCGAGCGCCTGACCCACGAGTGCGCTCGCGGCTGCGGAGAAACCGATGCACGGGAAGAAGGAGAACGTCTCGATCTGCCCGATGATCTGATGCGCTGCGACGTCCTCGGTGCTGAGGCGAAACACCAGACCAGAAAGGAAGAGGATGCCGAAGCTGAAGGTCGCGCTCTCGAGTCCCGACGGGAGGCTGATGGCGAAGAGCGTGCGGGTCGTCTGGCGCGTGAGTCGCCATGGACCGCCCGCGATGCTGAGGCCGGCTACTCCACGTATCAGCAGCACGACGACCACGATCATGTTGAGGATCCAGACGATCGACGACGCGTAGGCCGACCCCATCGGGCCGATCCCGAGCACGTCGATCAAGAGGTAGGCGAGGGCGACGGCGACACCGACGCTCGCGAGCGCGAGGAACATCGGCGTCCGCGTGTCGCCGGCAGCGCGCATCGCCGACGTCCCGATGAGTGCGACGGTCGCCGTGCCGCTTGTCGCGCCTATGACCGCGAGGAACGGAGCTCCGATCGCGACAACATCGTCGCTCGCTCCGAGCAGTCGCAGCAGAGGCGCAGCGAAGATGACGAACCCCGCGCCGAACACGATCCCTGCCAGTCCGCCGAGGATCAACGACTGGCGAGTCGCATCAGCCGCCTCAACCGGGCGACCCTCCCCCATCCGCCGGCTCACCACGGCGATGGTGCCGATGGCCAGGGAGCGCCACACCGGAAAAAGCAGGAAGAGGAACTGGCCGGCGGCGCCGACCGCCGCGGTCGCCGTCGCTCCGAGATGTCCGACGAAGGCGAACACAATCGCCGTGCCGAGAGCGCTGACCGACTGCTCGATGATGCCGGGCCACGCGAGCTCGAGCGCGGCGCGGCTCGGGGACAGACGCGCGAGCTCCGCCGCTCGCGCGCTTGGGACCGGTGTCTCTTCTCCCTCGACTTCCTCGACCTGCTGGATGCTCACGCGGTGACGATCACGCCCTGACCTTCGGTCACCTCGCCGATCCGTGTCGCCGTCACGCTGTGCGCGGCGCGCGCGCGCTCCCACGGCGTCGCGTGAGGGGCGGGCACACCGATGAGCAGCCCGCCGGACGTCTGCGGGTCCAGCAGCAGCGTGCGCACGACATCATCGACACCGTCGAAGCGAACGCGCCCGCCGTCCAGGAAGTGCGCCTTGTTCCGCTCGAGCCCACCGAAGCTCGCGCCGACCGCGTGCTCGCGCGCCGCTGGCAGGAGCGGCACCAACCCTGCGCTGATGCGGATGCCGACGCGCGACTGATCCGCCATCTCGAACGCATGCCCCGCGAGCGCGAATCCGGTGACGTCCGTCGCCGCGTGAAGGCCCGCGTCGACGGCCGCGCGCGCGGCGCCGCGGTTGAGCGACACCATCGACGCGATGACCGACGCGAGGTCCTCGGGCGCGAGCTTTCCGTTCTTGTGCGCGGTCGTGAGGACGCCGGTGCCGATCGGCTTAGTCAGCCAGAGCGCGTCGCCCACGCGCAGCGCGTTCTTCCGCAGGATGCGTTCGGGATGCACCCGGCCGGTGACCGCGAGGCCGTACTTCGGCTCGCGGTCGATCACCGTGTGGCCTCCGGCGACCACACCACCCGCCTCACGCACCTTGTCGACGCCGCCGCGGAACAGCGTCTCGAGCTGCTCCATCGACAGGTCCTCGGGCCAAGCCGCGATCTGCAGCGCGAAAAGCACCTCGCCTCCCATTGCGAACACGTCGGACATCGCGTTCGCGGCCCCGATGGCGCCGGAGGCGTACGCGTCGTCGACGATCGGCGGAAAGAAATCGAGCGTCTCCACGACGGCGACGTCGCGCGCGACGAGATACACCGCCGCGTCGTCGCTCGGTGCGAGACCGACGAGCAGCTCCGCGGGACTCGGCTGTTGCTGCAGAGGGCGCAGGACCTGCGCCAGTGGGCCGGGGCCCAGCTTCGCGCCTCAGCCGGCGCAGGTCGCCAGGGTCGTGAGGCGCACCTCTTCGCGTGTGAACACGTCGTCAGTCTAGGTAGGCCGGCCGGAGAACGAGACCCTGCGAGACCCCGACAAAGAGACCGAGGATCGCGCCGAACGACGGCACCAGGTTCGCTTTCAATACCGGCAGATCAAAGAGCTCCAGCACCGCGGCGGCCGCCCCATAGCCCAGCGCTCCACCGACCACGCTCGCGACGATCCACCAGCGCCCATCGGACAGGCCTCGTCGCAGGACGAGCCATTGCGCAAATCCGATCCCGAGCCCGACGACCGCGCCGGACGCGGTCTCGATCGCACCTTCTCCGATCACGACGTTCAGGCTCGGATCGATGGTGTTACCGAGGATCTCGCCGACGACCGACGCGAGAACATAGCCAGCTCCGGCACCGGGCGGCGTCGCGAGGATC
>Ga0209157_1003698_pt1 | contig 11650 bp, 8 predicted proteins | sample GraSoiAngelo_135_FD_185892 | JGI IMG/M metagenome (GOLD analysis project Ga0209157, IMG submission 185892) | Grasslands soil microbial communities from the Angelo Coastal Reserve, California, USA - 14_0929_05_40cm (SPAdes) (version 2) | ecosystem: Environmental > Terrestrial > Soil > Grasslands ... | reverse complement strand
CGGCGGGACATCAAGACGGACGGGCGGCACGCCGTCGTGGAGTTCGGGGTCTCGCTCATGGACGACCTCGCCCGGCGGGACTTCACGATCAACGCGATCGCCTACCACCCCGGGCGGCACGAGTGGCGCGATCCGTTCAAGGGGGTGGACGACCTCGAGCGCCGGCTGATCCGCTCCGTCGGCGACCCGAATTGGAGGTTCCAGGAGGACTATCTCCGGATCCTGCGGGCGTTGCGCTTCAGCGCACGGTTCGAATTTCGCATCCACGGCCACACCCTCGACGCCGCGAAGGCGAACGTGCAGGGCCTGGCGCAGCTGTCGGCGGAGCGGGTGCGGGAGGAGTGGTTCAAGGGGATCGCCACGGCGAAGCGCGTCTCGAAGCTGCTGGCGCTGTGGCTGGACGTGGGGGCGGCGAGGATTTGGCTGCCGGAGATCCGGGAGAAGGGAGATGGGAGAAGGGAGAAGGGTGCGCTCGACAAGCTGTCGCGAGATCCGGTCTTGATCACGGCGTACCTTGCGACCGATCCGGCCTCACTCCTGACGAGGCTCAAGTGCTCGAACAAGGAGATCGAGCGTGGCAGGGCGATCGGCGCGTGGCGCGACAAGTATCCCGACCCGAAGAGTCTCCCCGAGGTGCGACGCTGGCTGTCGCAGGTAGGCGAACATGTGGACGACCTGCTCGCTCTGCCACCGGTGCGTACCGCTCCCTTCTCCCTTCTCCCTAAGGTCGTGAGCTCGATCCTCGCCGCTAAGGATCCCCTGACCCTGCAGGATCTCGCGGTCGACGGGAATGACCTGATCGCCGCAGGAGTGCGGGCTGGCCCCGACGTGGGCGATGTGCTACAGCGCCTGCTCGCCGAGGTGCTGGAAGACCCGAAGCGCAACACGAAGGGGTACCTCCTGTCCCGTGTCTAAGGCGCTGGTGTATGCGCTCGTCGCCGCGCTCGGCAACGTGATCGGCGCGCTCGCGGTCACACGGCGTGCCGCGCGCGGCCTCGCCGTCATCGAGCATTGCGTCGCGTTCGGCGCAGGCTTCATGCTCGCCGTCGCCGTGATCGAGGTGCTGCCCGAGGCGTTCGCCCGCTCGGGGGCCGCCGCCCCAGCCCTCGTGCTCGCGGGCTATCTCGCCGTGCACCTCACCCAGCATACGCTCACCCCGCATTTCCACTTCGGTGAGGAGACGCACGCGGTGAACCGGCTGGCGGGCACGTCCGCGCTCGTCGGTCTGCTGCTGCACACATTCTTCGACGGCGTCGCGATCGCCAGCGCCTTCCTGGTGCGGCCGGCGCTCGGCATGATGGTGTTCATCGCCATCTTCTTGCATAAGCTGCCCGAAGGCGTGACGATTGCGAGTCTGTACCTCGCGGTTGGGCGGTCCGGCGGTCCGGCGGTCGCTGCCGCAGCGTCCCTGGGGCTTGCGACGCTCATGGGAGTCGTGGTCACCGACCAAGTGGGTTTCCTGGTGCGGCATGGGCTCGCGCTGGCGGCGGGAGTGACGATTTACGTGGCGGCATCGAATCTGGTGCCGGAGTTTCAAGGCAAACGGGGCTGGAAGCTGCCGGCCGCGTTCTTCGCAGGCGCTGCGGTCTTCTTCGCCACGAAGACGTTGCTGGATCGCGCCTAATCGGGAAACGAGAAACGGGAACCGTGCCTGAGCCCACGCTCTTCGCCCGCTCGGCCGAGCCCCTCGCGGCCCGGATGCGTCCACGCAACTTGGACGAGTTCCTCGGCCAGGAGCAGCTGCTCGGCCCCAGCAAGGCGCTGGGCGAGCTGATCCGCCGCGGCGACGTGGCCTCGTGCATCTTCTGGGGCCCGCCGGGGTCCGGCAAGACCACGCTCGCGCGCATCGTCGCCAACTACACCGACCGGCATTTCGAGCCGTTTTCAGCCGTCACCGAGGGCGTCGCACGGGTGCGCGAGATCATCAAGGCAGCGGAAGAGCGGCTCAAGTACGAGGGGCGGGGCACGATCCTCTTCTGTGACGAGATCCACCGCTTCAACCGAGCCCAGCAGGATGCCTTCCTCCCGTGGGTCGAGAACGGGATCGTCACCCTGATCGGCGCGACCACCGAGAACCCGAGCTTCGAGCTCACCGGGGCGCTGCTGTCGCGCTGCCGCGTGTTCGTGCTGGAGCCGCTCACCGCAGACCACATCGCGACCGTGGTGCGCCGCGCGTTGCAGGACAGAGACCGCGGGCTGGGTGCCCTGGGGCTCGCGATCGACGACGACGCGCTGGCCCTGCTGGCGCGCGAAGCGGACGGCGATGCGCGGCGGGCGCTGCAGGCGCTGGAGGCGGCGGCAGAATACGTCTCGGGAAAGGGGGAAGGGGGAAAGGGGAAGGGGCCCCCCCCCACCCGACCGCCGGACCGCCTGACCGCCGCCCTGATCAGCGACGCGTTGCAAAAGCGCTTCGCGAAATACGACAAGGGCGGCGAGGAGCATTACAACCTGATCTCAGCGCTGCACAAGGCGGTGCGCGGCTCGGACGTCGAGGGGTCGCTGTACTGGCTGGCGCGCATGCTCGCCGGTGGCGAGGACCCGCTCTACATCGCCCGCCGTTTGGTGCGGATCGCGACCGAAGATGTGGGGCTCGCCGATCCCCGGGCGCTCGCGCTTGCCCTCGCGGCCAAGGATGCCTATCACTTCCTCGGCAGCCCTGAGGGAGAGCTCGCGCTGGCGCAGGCGACCGTCTACCTCGCGACCGCGCCCAAGTCGAACCGCGTGTACGCGGCGTACGACCGCGCCATGCAGGCGGCCGACCAGCATCCGGCGGAGGCGGTGCCGCTACACGTCCGGAACGCCCCGACCAAGCTCATGGAGGAGTTGGGATACGGAGCCGGCTACAAGTACGCGCATGCGTACGAGCACGCCTACGTGCCCCAGGACTATCTGCCGGAGGCCCTGCGGGGACAGACCTGGTACGAGCCAAGCGAGTTCGGGTACGAGAAGACCATCGCGGAGCGGATGGCGTTCTGGCGACAGGTGAAGGAACGGATCGAGCGGGAAACGGGAAAGGGGAAAGGGGATGTTTGAAACGACCGGGATGCGAGATGGGGGATGCGGGATGCGTGGTGGGCGGAGCCGCCTCCCGCATCTCGCATCCCGCATCCCGACGGTCTCGGTTCTGGCCGCCGTTCTGGGCTCCTGTGCCACGTTAGGGCGCCTGTCGTTTAAGGAGCCCGAACTCCAGCTGGAAGCGATCAACATCACCGGGCTGGGCCTCACCGGCGGCACTTTCGACCTGGTGTTCGACGTCTACAATCCCAACGACTACCGCATCCGCTCCACGCGGCTCGAGGTCGGTGTCGACCTCGAGGGCACGCACTTCGGCGACGCGCTGCTCGAGCGCCCGCTCGACCTTTCTCCCACGAATCACAGCCGCGTGGTCGTGCCGGTGCGGTTCGAGTGGGCGGGCGTGGGCGCCGGCGCGAAGGCCATGCTGACGCGGCAGGCGCTGGGATACGGGCTCACGGGCACCGTGTTCCTCGACACGCCCCTCGGCGACCGGACGGTCACACTGCGAGGCAAGGGGAATGTACCATTGAAGAAGTTGCTGTGACGCTCAGCGTTTTCGGCCAGGTTGATCCGGATCACCGATCCCGATAGTCCCGCGCCGTACGTTGCGGTCGGGTAAGTGGCGGGCATAGCGCCAGTCCCTCACTGCCAGCACGCTGCTCAGAGCAAAGCCGCCGAAAGGCGGCGACGCAGAGCCACGGGGCTACCGCGGGTACGCCGCCAGGTCCGCCGGGCCGCCAGCGTTCGACACGGGTCGAGCGTTGGCGGCCCGTGGTCTTCACAACGATGCGATCGACGCGCGCTGACAACACGGAACTCGATGTTTTGCGCCCTGGGCCTTGCTCACCCTGTCACCGACGGAGGATCCTGGTATGCGCAAAGCACTCGCCTTGCTCGTCGTCATCGCCGCCGCGGCTGCCGCGGCGTGTATCCAGGTGCCGACCGATTACCGCCTGCTGCTGTGTGTCCAGAGCGGCGATTCGATCTCGAACCCCAACGCGCACTGCGCAGTGGTGGATACGTTGCGCCGGTAGGACCCCGCCGGCCGTCGGCGCGGACCGGGCCGACGGCCGGGGTCGGGGGGGGCACGTTGCCCGCCGCCGTCCCACTTCCGACTTGCGGCAGCCTTGGTATTTTTAGATGCGGAACCCTCGCGATGAACGGAGCGTAGCGGCATCCGAACGCTGATCGAAGTTCAGCCACCCGTCGAGCGCGCGTTCCTCGTCGGTGCCCCGCGCAAGGGCACCGCTGAGGCGACGCAGGTGGAGGAGCACCTGGACGAGCTCGGGCGGCTCGCTGACACCGCCGGCGCCGATATCGTGGGCCGGACCTACCAGCGGATCGAGGCTCCGACACCCAACTTCTACCTCGGGCAGGGCAAGGTCGAGGAGCTGAAGGGCGTGCTCAACCGCAACGGCTCCACGCTGGTGCTGTTCGACGAGCCGCTGTCGCCGGTACAGGGAACGAACCTCGAGCAGGTGCTTGCGGTGCGAGTGATGGACCGCACCGAGGTCATCCTCGACATCTTCGCGACGCGGGCGCGCTCAGCCGAGGCAAAGCTGCAGGTGGAGCTGGCACAACTCGAGTACCTCTTGCCCCGGCTCACCCGCATGTGGACGCACCTCTCCCGCATCCGTGGAGGCATCGGGCTGCGCGGGCCGGGTGAGACCCAGCTCGAGACCGACCGCCGGGCCATCCGCCGCAAGATCTCGGTGCTCAAGAAGCGGCTCGAAGACGTAGCCGACCACCGCGCGAACCAGCGCCAGGGGCGGCGCGCCTGCCCGAGCGCGGCGCTTGTGGGCTACACCAATGCGGGAAAGTCGAGCGTCCTGCGGGCGCTGTCGGGGGACGACATCTTCGTCGAGGACCGCCTATTCGCGACGCTCGATACCCTGACCCGCGAGGTAGACGTCGGCGACGGCTATCGGTTTCGTCTCACCGACACCGTCGGCTTCATCCGCAAGCTGCCACACCACCTCGTCGCCTCCTTCCGTGCGACCCTCGAGGAAGCGCGCGCGGCGGACCTGCTGCTGCACGTGATTGACGCGTCGCATCCGGCCTGGGAGGAGCAGGTGGAGGTGGTGGAGAGCGAAATGCGGAACGCGGAAGGCGGAACGCGGAACAGCCGGGGAAGTTCCGAACGCAAGCGCGTGATCTACCTGCTCAACAAAGCGGATCTCCTCCCTGACCCGGAGGCATTTCTCGCCCAGGTGCGGGAGCGCTATCCCCACGCAGTGCTCACCTCCACTGTTCCGACGTCCGCGCTCCAGGTTCGGCGTTTGGGTGTCGAAGAACTCCGCCACGCGCTGCGGACTTCTGCCCAGGCGCTCCGCCCCATGGCGTGTATCCGCGTGCCCGTGGGGGATGGGAAGCTGCTCGCCGCGCTGCATCGCGACGCGGAGGTGATGCAGGAAGCGCAGGTGGATGGCGTGGTGGAGGTGACCGCGCGGGTCGAGGCCTGGCTGCTCGGGAAGCTGCGGCGTCAAGGCATCGAGGTCGAGATCGCGCCGTGACATCAGTTGGGCGCGATGCGGTAGACGTCGCCGCCCTGCAACGTCAGATATAACTCTCCTCGAGCGTCCCGCCCAAACGACGTCAGACCCGGGTGCAGGCCCAATTGGGACGTGTAGTCGACCAGATCGGTCGCGCTGCCATTCTGCAACCGGAAGCTCTTGACCCAGCCGGCGCACAGGTCTCCGAAGAAGTAGCGACCGGCCAGGGCCGGGAGACGGGTGCCGCGGTACAGGTATCCCCCGATGATCGCACAGCCGTTCACGTCGGCCGGGCCGTGGGCGTACTCGAACACCGGCACGACCAGCCCGGCGGTCGCGCACCCGCTCGGCGGGCGGAAGCAGTGCGCGCCCTCCATCACGCTCCAGCCGTAGTTCTCGCCCCCACCGCTCGTGCTCGGCTGCACGTTGACCTCCTCCCACGCGTCCTCACCGACGTCCGGGAGATAGAGGTCGCCCGTCTGGGGGTCGAAGGAAAAGCGGTAGGGGTTGCGCAGGCCGTAGGCCCACACCTCCGGCGCGCCGGAGCGCCCTATGAACGGGTTGGTCGGCGGGAGGGCGTACGGTGCCCCGCCGCTCACGTCGATGCGGAGAATCTTGCCGAGCAGCCGGGTGCTGTCCTGCGCGTTGCCGGCAACATCGCCCGGGGAGCCCCCGTCCCCCGTGCCGATGTACAGGTACCCGTCCGGGCCGAACGTCACCATGCCACCGTTGTGGTTGGCGTATGTCGGGTGGCTCACGGAGAGAATCGTCTGTGCCGAGCCGAGATCGGCGAGATCGGGATCGGCCGAGACGGAATAGCGAACCACCTGGATGGTGCCGGTCACGTCGGTATAATCCACGAAAAACCAACCGTTCTGCGGGTAACTCGGATGAAAGGCCATGCCCAGGAGGCCCTGCTCCCCCGTGAACGAGACGAGGCTCCGGATGTCGAGAAACGGCGTGGCCAGCAGCGTGCCGTTCCGGATCACGTGGATGAGCCCGGGCTGCTCCACGACGAAGAGACGTCCCGTGTCACTGGCCGGCGCCGTCACATAGAGCGGCGCGCTCAGGCCAGTTGCGACGAGCTGAAGGGTGGGAGTCACCTCCCGCGCCGCCACTGTGATCGTGGCCGGGCCGGCCGTCCCACCATACGTGGCCACCACGGTGGTCTGGCCTGCCCGGACCGCTGTCACGCGCCCCGTGCGCTCGCCCGTGCTCACCACGGCGGCCACGGTGGGATCGAGCGACGCCCAGCCGACCGGCCCCGTAACCGGCTGGCCGTTCGCGTCCAGGACCGCGGCCCCGAGGCTGATGGTATCCCCCACCGTCAACGTCGCTGCCGCGGGCGTCACCGTCACGGCGAAGCTTCCGAGCGTCACGTCGATCGGCTGGTTGCCCGCGAGCGGAGTGAGCACGACGGAGACGGCTGGATTTGTGCCGGGCCGAATGTCGAGTGTGACAGATCCACTGTGTGTCTGGACGCCGCCCGCGTCGAAGGCCCGGATGGTGAGCGTCCGATTGGCGCCCGCCGGGACGCTGATGGTGCCGGACGCCACCCGGCCCACGACCGGAATGTTGAACACCAGCCTCGTCGGAATGTCGGGCGCCGCCACTTCCACCACGACGATCGCGGCCGCTGTGGCGGACAGATCGGCTTGCACCAACAAGCTGGCCTCGACGCCGGCGGATCCGGTGGGTTCGCCCGGCAGGCACGCGCCGAGCGCGACACCGGTGACCAGCGCGGTGGCGACTCGAATGCGCCGAGTGCGACGCACGGCGTTACGGGGTTACACTGATCGCCGCGGTCCCCGACGCTCCATGGAACGTGGCGGCTATCGTCGTGGTCCCCACACCCGTCGCGGTCACGACTCCAGCATCATCGACCGCGGCGACCCCCGGGTTATCGGTGGCCCAGGCGACGGTGCCGGTCATGGGGTTCCCGTTCGTGTCTTTGATCGCGGCCGTCAGGTGGACCGTTCCGCCTCTTGCCAGAGTGCTCGAAGGGGGCGACACGGTGATCGTGTAATCGCCCAGTGTCGCCTGGAGCGGCACGTCCCCGGTGAGGGGCGTCAGCACGATAGACGTCGCCGGGTTGGTTCCCGACTGAATGGTGAGGGTGATCGAGCCGGCGTGTGTCTGCACCCCGCTGGCGTCGAAGGCGCGCACCGCGATAGTCCGATTCGAGCCTGCCGGCACGGTGATGGTGCCGGATGCGACGCCATTGGCGACCGGGATGTTGAAGACCAGGGTCGTCGGAATATCTGGGGCGCTTACCTCCACGACTACCGCGGCGATCGCAGTGCCCGAGACATCGGCCCGAATCGCCACGGCGCCATCGGCGCCACGCGGCTCGACGACAGGCTGGTCCGAACAGGACGCGAGGAGCAGAAGGAGCAAAGCAGCACGGCCACGGCAGGCGAAGAGGAGGTGCGTGCGTGACATGGTGGTGTGTTCCGGGCGCTGGAGACGCCGGTTCGATCGGCAACTTTCACACCGTGCTCAGGGCAGATCGTTCTCGCCAGATCTGGTCAGTAAGCCGCGATCGATGCGGGACTTGGAGAGTGATCGCCTGGGGGCGCCGCGCCCCAGCGGCGTTAGCGTGTCGCGTCCCCGCAGCAGCGTCGCGAGTGACGCCGCGGCGACGTCCAGGACTGGTGCGGCCATAACGAGGCGGTTAGTCGCTCTTTGCAAGGAGCATTGCTGAATGCAAGCAGTTGTACTTGAGCACTGTCAACCGACGTAAAAAAGTAACTCATTGCAACGTAGACGGATGACATAGGTCACCGACTCGATGGAGCGCATCTTGCTAGACTCACTCGCAGATCGCGCTGCAACAGAGCAAAACCGTCGAAAGGCGGTGACGCAGAGCCGCGGGGCTTCAGCGGACCCCATCCGCCACGCCAGCCGGGCCGCCAGCGTTTCAAGTTGGCGGTCCGGTTTCGTTTTTGTGGACCGCCTGGCAGCCACGCCGAGATGGCGGGGGAGCGGTCATGACGTTCAAGCACAAGCTGTCGCGCCGGTTGGCATTGCTCAAAGACCGAGGGCTGATCACCGCAGTGGCGGTGCTCGCCGCCGCGGCAGTCGTCAACTGCGAGCGCCCCCTCTCCACCACGGATCCGATCACCTCTGTTGCGCGCGTCGTCATCTCCCCGCATAGCGTCACGCTTCAACCCAACGAATTGGCTGACTTCACAGCCGCCAGCTTCACAGCCGCGGGCGACAGCTCTCCCGTCGGCATCCTGTGGCATGCGACCAGCGGCGTCGTCAGCGATACCGGTACGACGGGCCACCGTCACTACGGCCGGTACAAGAATGCGAGCTGCGGCGACTACCTGCTGATTGCCAGCAACAGCCCAGGGTGGCGGTCGGATTCCGCCAAGGTCGCGGTGCGCTGCCCGGTGGCCGTGGCGTCGGTGGCTGTGTCGCCGGCGTCGGTGGCACTGCAGGTAGGCCAGACGGTCCAACTGGCGGCCACGCCGCAGGACACGGGCGGCAATCCGTTGGCAGGGCGGGTGGTGACCTGGGCGAGCAACAACGCTGCCGTCGCGCCCGTGACCGCGAGCGGCCTGGCAACCGCGGTCGCGGTTGGCTCCGCGACGATCACGGCCACCTCCGAGGGCAAGACTGGCACAGCGGCGGTGGCAGTCGCAAGCGTGCCGGTCGCATCGGTGGCGGTGACGCCCGCGTCGGCGACGGTGCAGGCGGGGCAGACGGTGCAGTTGGCGGCGACCCCCAAGGACGCGAACGGCAATCCGCTGTCGGGTCGGGCGATCGGCTGGTCGAGCAACAACCTATCCGTGGCGAACGTGAACGCGAGCGGGCTCGTGACGGGTGTCGCGCCCGGCTCGGCGACGATCACGGCCGCGTCCGAGGGGAAGAGCGGCGGGGCGGTGATCACGGTCAATCCGGCGCCGGTGCCGGTGGCGTCGGTGGGGGTGACGCCGGGGTCGGCGACGATGCAAGCGGGCCAGACGGTGCAACTCGCGGCCACACCCAAGGACGTCAACGGCAATCCGCTGTCGGGTCGGGTGGTGACATGGGCGAGCAGCACCCCGGCCGTGGCGACCGTGAACGCAAGCGGGCTCGTGACGAGTGTCGCAGCCGGCTCGGCGACGATCACGGCGACGAGCGAAGGCCAGAGCGGCACGGCGCTGATCAGCGTGACGGCGGCACCGGTCGCGTCGGTGGCGGTGACGCCGGCGGCGGTGGGCCTGCAACCGGGCGGCACGGTCCAGCTGACTGCGACCCCAAAGGACGCGAACGGCAACCCGCTCACCGGGCGCGGCGTGGTGTGGACGAGCTCGACCGGCGCGGTGGCCACGGTCGGCTCGAGCGGCCTCGTGACGGCGGTCGCGACCGGCGCGGCGACGATCACGGCGACGAGCGAGGGCCAGAGCGGGAGTTCGAGCATCACAGTGAGCAACGCGCCGGTAGCGTCGGTGGCCGTGACCCCCGCGGCGGCGAGCGTACAGGTCGGGCAGACCATGCAGTTGGCCGCGACTCCAAAGGACGCGAACGGCAACCCGCTCTCCGGTCGCATCATCAGCTGGTCGAGCAGCAACACATCAGTGGTGGGCGTGACGCATCATCAGCTGGTCGAGCAGCAACACATCAGTGGTGGGCGTGAATTCGAGCGGGCTTGTCACCGCGGTAGCCACAGGCGGGGCGACGATCACGGCGACGAGCGAAGGGCAGAGCGGCACCGCGAGTATCACCGTGCCCCCGGTTCCCGTGGCGACGGTGGCGGTGACGCCGGCGTCCGCCAGCGTGGATGAAGGCAAGACCGTGCAGCTGACGGCCACCCCCAAGGACGCAGCCGGGAATCCGCTGTCCGGTCGCGTGGTGACCTGGACGTCGAGCAACACGGCGGCCGCGACCGTCAACTCGAGCGGGCTCGTGACAGCGAAGCTGGCGGGCGCGGCGACGATCACGGCGACCTCCGAAGGGCAGAGCGGCACCTCGGCCATCACAGTGGTGCACGTGGCTGTAGCCTCGGTGGCAGTGGCCCCGGCGTCGGCCAGCGTGAACGAAGGCCAGACGGTGCAGCTCGTGGCGACCCTCAAGGATGCGAGCGGCAACACGCTGACGGGCCGGACAGTGACCTGGGCGTCGAGCAACACGGCGGCCGCGACGGTGAGCTCGAGCGGGCTCGTGACAGGGAAGGTGGCGGGCGCGGCGACGATCACGGCGACGTCCGAGACGGTGAGCGGCACGTCGGCCATTACGGTCGTGCACGTGCCCGTGGCCGCGGTGGCCGTGACGCCGGCCTCGGCGTCGCTGCCGGCGGGCCAGACGGTGCAGCTCACGGCCACCCTCAAAGATGCGAACGGCAACACACTGACGGGCCGCACGGTCACCTGGGCATCGAGCAACACAGCCGCCGCGACCGTGACCGGCAGCGGGCTAGTGAGTGGCGTAACCGCTGGTACGGCGACGATTACGGCGACCTCCGAGACGGTGAGCGGCACGGCCGCCGTCACAGTGACGGCGGCGTCGGCGGGCGGGCAGTTCGGCCACGTCTTCGTCGTCACCGAAGAGAACACCGACTACGCGGACGTCACCACGTCGTCCATGCCCTACCTGATGGGCCTGGCGGCTCAGTACGGCCTCGCGACGCAGTACTACGCCAATACGCACCCGTCGATCGGTAACTACTTCGAGCTGGCGACGGGCCAGATCCTGACCAACAACGATGGTTCGTCGACGATCGAGAATGTGCCCAACGTCGTCCGCAGCCTGGTGGCGGCGGGCAAGACGTGGAAGTCGTATGCGGAGAGCATTCCGAACGCGTGCTATCTGGGTGGGGATACGGGCGACTATGCCCGGAAACACAATGTCTTCGCGCTGCTGTCGGACGTAGCGAACGACCCGAGCGGGCAGGCCTGTAACATCGTCCCGTTCACTCAGTTTGCGACAGACCTGGCGAACGGCAGGTTGCCCAGCTTCTCGAACATCGTGCCGAATCTGTGCAACGATGCGCACGACTGCGGTCTCAATGTCGCCGACAGCTGGTTGCAGGCCAATATCGCGCCGCTCATCGCGAGCCCGATGTTCCAGCAGGACGGCCTGTTGATCATCGTGTTCGACGAGGCGGGCGGCGACAACACCAACGGCGGTGGGCGGATTGTATGGGTGGCCGTGAG
>Ga0209157_1003697_pt1 | contig 11652 bp, 10 predicted proteins | sample GraSoiAngelo_135_FD_185892 | JGI IMG/M metagenome (GOLD analysis project Ga0209157, IMG submission 185892) | Grasslands soil microbial communities from the Angelo Coastal Reserve, California, USA - 14_0929_05_40cm (SPAdes) (version 2) | ecosystem: Environmental > Terrestrial > Soil > Grasslands ... | reverse complement strand
GCCGATACCTTTGATCGCAAACTGACTGACATCTTTTCAGTGGAGAGCGAAGTGGCCAAAGCCATCGCCGAGCAGTTGCGAGCGAAACTCACTGGCCAGGAAGAGCAAGTCATCGCCGCCAAACCGACAGACAACCCTGAGGCTTACGATGCTTACCTGCGCGGGTTGGCTTATAACCTGAAAACCACCAACACAACCGCCAACTCCCTAGGCGCACAGAAATATCTGAAAGAAGCAGTAAGATTAGCTCCGAAGTTTGCCCTTGCCTGGGCGCTGCTGTCATACGTAGACGCGCGCGGCTACCTCAACCAGGCTCTTCAACCAACAGTCGCGCTGCGTGAAGAAGCGCGGCAGGCAGCCGAAACCGCGCTGGGCCTTCAGCCCAAACTCGGCGAAGCCGTGTTGGCCAAGGGATATTACTACTACGCCTGCTTAAAGGATTACGACACCGCGGTGCGTTATTTCGAGGAAGCACGTCAGTTCCTGCCCAACAGCAGCCGGATTCCTGAACAGCTAGCCTATGTCACGCGGCGAAGAGGCCAGTGGGACCAGAGCGAGAATTACTTCAACGAAGCCGAGCGGCTCGACCCGCGCAACATTTCGCTGCTCACCCAGCATGCGCTTTCCTATATCTGGCTTCGTCGTTTCCCCGAAGCACTGCGGAAACTTGATCAGGTTCTTAATATCACACCGGACGACGTAGATGCCCTGGTGCTAAAGGCGGGCATCGCACAAGCTGAGGGCGATCTGCAGCGCGGCGCGGCGATCCTGGCTCCGCTGCATCCGAATGCCGACGACGCCCAGGCCTTGGAAACACAAGTTTACCAAGCGATCCTGGAGCGCCGTTCTGGATCAATGATTCCTCAGTTAAAGGAAATATTGGCCAACCCCAATCAAGCATTGGGTTATTACAACGGCGAACTGCGCTTTTGGTTAGGCTGGGCGCAGGAAGTTGCCGGCGACCATGCCTCCGCCCAGGAAAGTTGGCATCAGGCGCGCAGCGAACTGGAACGCTTCCTCAAGGAACAGCCGGAAAACTATCTCCTCATTGGGGATCTTGCGCTGACCAATATGGGCCTCGGTGACAAGGCCGCTGCGTTGGCTCTAACTGAACGGGCCATGGCGGTGCTTCCGATCGAGAAAGATGCTGTAGATGGCCCCGCTCCGATTGAGATCCTTGCCAGGGTAGCAGCAGGAATGGGGGAACCCGACCGTGCCATTGCCGCTTTACAGAAACTGCTCTCGACACCGTATGAAGGCCTACTGGCTTTCAACCTGCCGCTTACTCCAGCACTACTACGTCTCGATCCGATGTTCAATCCGCTTCGGAACGATCCGCGCTTCCAGAAACTCGCATCGAGCGCGCCGAAATAGAAAGGATTTGTTTCGTTTGTCGTCTGGGGCCGGACTCGCGCCCGCTTAACTACCAGCAATAAAGCAGGCTGTTACCGATGTGGCGCGGAGATACTTTGTAGGGGGAACAATGAGTTCCCCGCAGAGGCATTAATTGTTAGCGGTAGAAAAGCAGCCGTATAGCGAATTGGCGAGGTCTCCGCAGGAGTGTTTGTCCGCTGTGTCTATGGGAAGTTCACTTTATTGCACAATGGAAAATCCAGCCGGTGTACAAGAATTTGTGCAAGAATGACGAAAATTCTGGTCCATTCGCCTTCAGTCCAACGGCGCCCGATTCACCACAGGAATTGGCTGATCGCGACAAGTGACTTTGAATCACTTCTTTGAAGAGAATTGTCGCCTATTGCGACCTAATCGAGGCGACGATCTGCCCCAGTTGGACTCGTTACAAACCGACCATAATGTTACGAGCAACGGAAATCCGTCCTAGGCAGCGGCGCAGAAAATCCGCTTAGCTCGAGCCTCGAAATGTAAAGAGTCGCTTCGCTCCATGCACACAGTTCGGTTATTCTGTGACCGGTAGCGCAGATAAGTAGGGCAGCTGATTTGTAATTCAAAGAGAAGGACTTGCGCAGTTTTTCGCAGTGTTGCACAGCGTGTTTTTCAGAGGTGGACAATAGCCGAGCGTTATTTTCGTGGCGTTTCGCCGAATTGCGTAGTTTTGCAGCAAAAAATTCGCCGACCGTAGAAAGCACCGTGAAACAATCGAACCTCGCGCGCGCGCGTGGAACTGTCGCAAGCCAAGTACTGGCCCGCTCGGCTCGGTCTTTCGTTTGTCGCGGAGTCTCCGCGCTGCTGCATGAGTGCAAAAATACCTGCCGCGTGGTGCCGATTCCCTCGCCGTCTTTGCGGCTCCTAAACGCATAGGACTAAAGTCCCATTTACAGCTGTCGGGAGTGCTGGTAAATGATCTTCGATTACGTCATCCGATGTCTCAACGCACTTTCGGCCGGTTCTGAAAAGCCGGTTTGGGGCGCTTAACCTTCGCTGAGGCACCCCTTAGCGCGATCTCCACATTCAACTGGAGCCCCGAGTCGACCAAAGCGAGGCGGCTATTTGAAACGCCTCGTGAGGGTGATTCCTCGTTCCGCGCGGATTTGGAGCAGTCAATCTCAAATGAATGGGCGCGGGAGAAGATCGAGACGCCACGATGACCGCGTTCCCTTCCGCCGATCCTGCGCTGCTGCCGCGTGAATGGCCAAGGCACAGGGTCCGCATCACGAAACCATTCTACATGGGGCAATATGAGGTGACGCTCGGTCAGTTCATGACATTTCTTCGCGAGGCGAACTACAAGATCGATGCGGAGCGGTATGGCAAGCCGATGACGGGATACGGCCAGAACGGCGAGATTATCGAATCGACAACGTTTCGCCCGTGGGCGCCGGGCTGGGAGGTAGAGCCGGATCATCCGGTGGGGTACGTCTCGTGGAACGATGCCGTCGCGTTCTGCGTTTGGTTGAGTCGAAAAGAAGGTAAGAAATACCGGCTACCCACCGAGGCCGAGTGGGAGTACGCCTGTCGCGCCGGCACAAACACGAGGTATTACTGCGGGAACGATCCGGAGAAGCTCGTTGGTTTTGCCAATGTTGCAGATGCGGATCGGGCGGCGGAATTCCCGGGGAAAAAGGCTGACGTGTTCGACAAGTCCGGGAAGAAGACGGGAAAGCAGATGCCGCATCCTTTCCTGTCGGGGCATGACGGCTACGCGTGGACAGCGCCTGTTGGCCGCTTTCGACCGAACAGCTTTGGTCTTTACGATATGCACGGCAACTCCTGGGAATGGTGCTCCGATTGGTTCGGCGAAGACTATTACAGCAAATCACCGGCGGAGAATCCTCGGGGACCGTCCACAGGCACTTCGCGCGTCTCTCGTGGAGGTGCATTCGATAACTCTGCCTTTACGGTGCGGTGTGCGCGCCGCGACGGCGGCACGCCGGAGTCGCGTGATTGCCATGACGGTTTCCGCGTCGTGCGTGAGGAATAGCCGGAGACATTACGTAACATTGCGGCGCAGATTTGAGGTTGAGGCTTCAGCCGGGGACCGGAGGCTGGAAGTAGTTAGTCTCCAATTATCTTGACCAGCACTCGTTTGCGCCGGCGGCCGTCAAATTCGCCGTAGAAAATTTGTTCCCACGGGCCGAAATCCAGTTTGCCTTTGGTAATCGCTACGACGACTTCCCGGCCCATGATCTGACGCTTGAGATGAGCATCAGCGTTGTCTTCGCCGGTTCGGTTATGCCGATAGGCAGAGGGCGGAGAGTGCGGCGCTAATTTTTCCAACCACATCTCGTAATCGTGATGGAGCCCTGGCTCGTCATCATTGATGAACACCGAGGCGGTGATATGCATGGCGTTGACCAAACAAAGCCCCTCAATTACGCCGCTGCGATGAACGAGTTTCTCGATCTTCGGTGTGATGTTGATGAGCCCGCGTCGATCCGGCACTTCGAACCAGAGATGTTCAGTGAGCGATTTCACATCAGAGCAATTGATAGATGAAAGTTAATAGTTGAGAGAAGGTCCAGTACAACAGAAGGAAACAAAGATAACGAAGTTGATTTAATCTTTCTTTACTTCGTTACGTTTTGTTGAGCCACGCGCGACGCTAGATTGCGTTTCGATTCTCACCTTAAAGAGGGAATTGGGATTGACTCTGGCGTGGCACTGCAAAATCCCACGCACGCGCACGGACGCGACTTGATCGTCATCGATAAATTGGGTTAAACCATCAATTCGATTCTTTATAACATGAGATAAACCAACCATGCATCCAACTACCTACAAAGCGAAAGCGTATTCCGCTATCAGTGAAACATCGCCGCTGGCGTCCACGAAGATCAACCGTCGTGAACCAACCGACCGCGACGTGCAGATCGAAATCCTGTTCTGCGGCATCTGCCACTCCGATCTGCATTCCGTCCGGAACGAGTGGAGCGAGTTCATGCCGACCAACTATCCGATCGTGCCCGGCCATGAGATCGTGGGACGTGTGACGAAAGTCGGCTCGGCAGTTACGAAGTACAAAGCCGGCGACCTCGTCGCGGTCGGCTGCATGGTCGATTCAGATCGTACCTGTCCGCATTGCAAAGCTGGTCTCGAGCAGTTCTGCCCGAACATGGTTCTCACCTTTAATTCCCCGGACAAGCACCTCGGAGGCGTGACCTATGGCGGCTACTCAGAAAGCATCGTGGTCGATGAACATTTCGTTCTGCGCCTCCCCTCCAATCTCAATCCCGCCGGAGCCGCGCCGCTGCTCTGCGCTGGAATCACGACCTACTCCCCCATGCATCACTGGGGCGTTGGCAAAGGCCAGAAAGTTGGAGTGGTCGGCCTCGGAGGACTCGGCCACATGGCCGTAAAATTTGCTCATGCGCTCGGAGCACATGTCATCGTCTTCAGTACCTCGCCTAACAAAAAGGAAGATGCGCTCCGCTTCGGCGCGGACGAAGTCGTTCTCTCGCGTAACGCCGACGAGATGCAGAAGCACGGTGGCAGCTTCGATTTCATCCTCGACGCCGTCTCAGCAGATCACGACATCAACGCCTATATCAATTTACTCGGCGTCGACGGTAATCTTACACTTGTCGGCGCTCCGGCCGAGCCTTTGCGCGTTCCTGCATTCGGTCTCATCCCCCGGCGACGCAGTCTCTCCGGCTCCATGATTGGCGGCATCGCCGAAACGCAAGAGATGCTCGACTTTTGCGGCAAGCATAACATTAGCGCCGATGTCGAAGTTATCCCGATCCAGAAAGTCAACGAAGCTTACGAGAGATTGCTGAAGTCCGATGTGAAGTACCGTTTCTCCATCGACATGGCGTCTCTTAAGTCAGAGTGACCAGAAAAGTTGAGAGTTGAGAGCTGATTCGCTGCTTTCAGAGTCCAAAAAATGAAAAAACGCAAACTTGGAAAAACTAACCTGGAAGTCTCGGCTATCGGGCTGGGGTGTATGGGAATGACCTTTGCGTACGGTCCGCCTGGCGACAAACAGGAGATGATCTCACTGATTCGATCGGCCGTTGAACGCGGCGTCACATTTTTCGATACCGCCGAAGTTTATGGTCCGTACACGAACGAAGAACTCGTTGGCGAAGCGCTCGCTCCGTTTCGCAAGCAAGTGGTGATAGCCACCAAGTTCGGTTTCAAAGCCGCTTCCAAAATCGAATCGAGGTGGAGCGATTTGGATAGCCGCCCGGAACGCATCAAACAAGTTGCTGAAGCCTCGCTCAAGCGACTCCGGACCGATATGATCGATCTGTTTTATCAACACCGTGTTGATCCCAACGTGCCAATAGAAGATGTGGCAGGAGCTGTGAAGGAGCTCATTGGGGAGGGAAAGGTGAAGCACTTCGGCCTTTCTGAGCCAGGAGTGCAAACGATCCGTCGCGCACACGCAGTGCAGCCCGTCACTGCAGTTCAGAGTGAATATTCGTTGTGGTTCCGAGATCCTGAGAAGGAACTGCTGCCGGCGCTAGAGGAACTCGCGATCGGTTTTGTCCCGTACAGCCCACTTGGCAGAGGCTTCCTCACGGGAAAGATGAACGAAAATACGACATTCGACAGTTCAGACTTTCGCAACATGCTTCCGCGTTTTACGCCGGAAGCTCGAAAAGCAAATCAGGCGTTGGTTGATATGCTTGGCGAGATCGCAAAACGGAAAAGAGCAACGCCTGCTCAGATCGCGCTTGCCTGGTTGCTTGCGCAGAAGCCGTGGATCGTTCCAATTCCAGGCACGACGAAACTGAAGCGGCTGGAGGAGAATATCGGAGCAGCAGCAATCGAGCTTTCGCAAGACGATCTTCATGAGATCGAAAGCGCCGCGTCAGAGATCAACGTGCAAGGAGATCGATACCCCGAAAAGCTTGAGCAAATGACCGGCCGGTGAGTCGGAGCCGGAGTGGCGTCTGTAATGGGTGACGGGTACTGAGAGTGACGATTTTATCACAGAGGACACACAACTCGCGCGAACAAAACCAAATTAACTCTGGGCGCTCCCGGGTTCCGCGCGATGAACCTTAAGGTCGTGAAGACGCCCGAGCGAACGACCGCTGCAACGTTTCCCCGCTATGCCGCTGGCGAAGTTCTGGCGGATAGCGCTTCCTTGCGATGGAAGGGGCTTTTCGTGAGGCGCTACCGATTTCCGCGTGTGGTGGATCGCTTCCTCGTGCCAGCCACGCCTGAACCGTTGATCTCCTGCAGCCTCGCAGGCTCGGCCGAGTTCCGGGAGCGCGAGATCAGCGGGGCTTGGCTGACGCGTCAGATCGGACGCGGCCACATTTTTGTCACCCGCTCAAGGACGCCTTACGAAGTATCCCACACTACGCCTGTGGGCGAGCAACTCGAGATTGTCCAAGTCCACATCGCCGTGGATCAGTTCCTTGCGGCTTTGGAGGCGGTGTATCCAGGTAAAAGCGACAAGGTGGAGGTGATCGATTTTTCCGGACGCGATGATGCCCTCGCGCATCTGTGCTTTGCGTGTGCCGAAATGCTCTCCGCGCGGACGCCGGGTAAGTGCGGACGCGTTGCGGACCTGACGCGTCTATTCGCTACCTATCTCGCTGAGAAATACGTCGCCGCCGCTGCGGGGAAGCCCGATTTCCACAGCGGACTGCCAATTTGGCGGCTACGCAAAGTGGAGGACTACGTGCGCGAGAATCTCGCGGAGGAGATTTCGGTGGAGCGGTTGGCCGAGCTGGTGGAACTGAGTCCCTTCCATTTTTCCCGTGTGTTCAAGCAGGCCACGGGGATGACGCCGCTGCAATTCGTCACCCGAGAGCGGATCACCTATGCTCAACAGCTCATTCGCGAAACCTCCCGCAGCCTGATCGAAATCGCGCTGGAGGTCGGCTACACGAGCCCGAGTTCTTTCACGAAGGTCTTTCGGCGCGTGACCGGTGTGACACCGATGGAGTTCCGGAAAACGCTCTAGCTTATCTAAAGGGGCACTGGCGGCTCCAATTACTTTCCCGCAAGAACGAACAAGCGTGAGCAGGATCGGGCGAGAAGGGCACCGTAGAATGTCGGATACTGCTGTCGTGCCTGAAACTGCTCGGGCGTAGCTAAACGACAACATGAAAGCACGCATATGAAGAATAACCCAGTGAGAAAGCTCATTATGATACCAGCACTTCTGATCAGCTCGTTCTCTGCAATGGCTGCAGATATGTCCCATGGGGCGGACAACTTTTACAAAAGTCACAAGGTAACTGCGCAAAAGGTTACCTTTAGGAATCAATACAACATGACTGTTGCGGGCAATCTTTTCATTCCCAAAAATCTAAATCAGAGCGTAAAGAATCCCGCGATCGTTGTCGGCCATCCGATGGGGGCAGTGAAGGAGCAGAGTGCGAATCTGTATGCCCAAAAATTGGCTGACCAGGGATTTGTCACCTTGTCCTTGGACTTGTCTTTCTGGGGAGAGAGCGAGGGGCAGCCGCGCAATGCTGTTTTGCCGGATGTTTATGCGGAGGATTTCATTGCTGGGGTGGATTTCCTGGGCACCAGACCGTTTGTCGACAGGAGTCGGATTGGTGTTCTTGGGATCTGCGGCAGCGGGAGCTTTGTCATCAGTGCGGCCAAGATTGATCCGCGAATGAGAGCCATCGCGACGGTCAGCATGTATGATATGGGCGCTGCGAACCGCAATGGGCTCAAGCATTCCCTGACCCTCGAACAGAGAAAGAAGATCATCGAAGAGGCGGCGGAGCAGCGCCATGTAGAGTTCACTAGCGGTGAAACTAGATACACCAGCGGAACGGTCCATGAACTGAATGAAAACTCCAGCGCCATTGAGCGTGAGTTTTATGACTTCTACCGCACTCCGAGAGGTGAATTCACACCCAAGGGCAGCTCGCCGAAGCTCACCACGCATCCGACGCTCAGCAGTAACATCAAGTTCATGAATTTCTATCCGTTCTCAGACATAGAGACGATTTCTCCGCGTCCTATGCTGTTCATCACGGGTGAGACCGCTCATTCCAGAGAATTCAGTGAAGAGGCATACAGGCTTGCTGGTGAGCCTAAGGAACTGGTCATCGTTCCCAACGCAGGCCATGTTGACCTCTACGACCGGGTGGAACTTATCCCATTCGACAAGCTCACGTCCTTTTTCGCGGAGCATCTGAAAGGCGATGACAAATAAGGATAACGACTTCGCAGGTAAAGTAGCCTTTGTAACCGGAGCAGCGAACGGCATCGGCCGCGCAGCCGCCCTGGCGTTTGCGCGCGAGGGCGCCAATGTGGTGGCTGCCGATATTGCCGAGCAGGGCAATCGAGAAACCGCGAGCCTGATCGAGCAACAAGGCGGCCGTGCACTCGCGGTGAAGTGCAACGTTACACAAACCGACGATGTGAAGGCCGCCTTGGAAAAGACCGTCGCAGCGTTCGGGCGGCTGGACTTCGCCTTCAACAACGCCGGCATCGAGCCGAGAACGCCGGCCCCGACTGCGGACTACGACGAGGAGGAGTGGAACCGGATCATCGACATCGATCTTCGCGGCGTCTTCCTGTGCATGAAACACGAGATCCCGCTGATGCTCAAGCAGGGAGGTGGCGCGATCGTCAACACCTCCTCAGGAGCAGGGATCATCGGCATCAAGGGCAGCCCGGCGTACACCGCCGCGAAACACGGCGTGATCGGCCTCACTAAATCGGCGGCCCTCGACTATGCGGCATCGAACATCCACATCAACGCCGTTTGTCCCGGTTACATCGACACTCCGATGATGGATCGCTTCACCGGAGGCACGCCAGAGGGGCGCGCGAAAGTGATCTCGGAGGAGCCAATCGGAAGGATGGGCAAGCCAGAGGAAATCGCCGCGACCGTAGTCTGGCTCTGTTCCGATGCGGCTGCTTTCGTCATCGGGCATGCCATGGTCGTCGATGGCGGCCAGACGGTGGTCTGAAGCGCGGCCAGATCAAACTACAAGCAAATGAAACGAGTCAGCTATCACAGCGATCCATGATAAACCGAAAGCTAGTGCTGATTGGGATGCTAGGAGTGGCCGCAGCCGCATCCATTGCGCTTGGCTGTGCCGTCGCTGGCGGCGCTGAGGGTTCTGGATCCACCATAGCAACACCAACCGAGAAGACGAGCACGATGAACATACAAATCAAAGTCGGCAACAAGAGGTTTACTGCCACACTCGAAGACAATGCCACCGCCAAGGCTTTCAAAGCCCTATTACCTATGACCACCCAGATGACTGAGCTAAACGGAAACGAGAAATATTTCGGCTTATCAGTTATCCTGCCGACAAACGCATCGAACCCCGGAACAATCCAGACCGGCGATTTGATGGTTTACGGTCAAAATACGCTGGTGCTTTTCTATAAGAGCTTTTCCACATCCTACAGCTACACACGGCTCGGACACATCAACGATACCGCTTGGCTCGCCGCGGCGGTTGGTTCCGGAGACGTAACGGTCACCTACGAATTGCAGGAAAAACCGAAAGGGAACTGATTATGAAAGCAACGAACATGTATCGCGCCGGCGACGTCAGAAGTCAGAGTTAAAGAACTTCAAAGTCGGTCAATTTTGTGAATTCTGTTTAAGGATTTTCACGACTTTCTCGATGGTATTCCAATTGCGCGTGGTGGCTGGCACGCCGAGGAGCTTCTCAATCTTGCCGAGGTAACTGATCGCTTTCATCTGTCGACGATAGAGACCCACGACGAATCTGTCTTGGATCGCGATTATTTTCAGCAGCCAGTCGTCGCTCGAGGGAAGACTAAGAGGAAGAGCAGGCGGCGCGGGGAGTCGTTTGGCCAGCACGTTCACGAATCGGGCTATCTTCTCGTCCGAGGGTTGTCGTGCGAATGGATTTTTTAATGTGAGCTTAATGACGTCGCGTGCGGGACAAATCATGATCTCGCATTTGAATGGCAACTTTCGAGCGAACGCAGCGCGTAGAGTCGATTCACTCACATCTTCGCGCACCACGAACGTGCCCACCGCGCCGATATTCACGACACCAAACTTCGCCAGTTGCTTGGCGATGGCAGCCGGTTGACATCGATTCGCCCGACCGACGTTCACCGCACGAAGAAATACCACCCAGTGCATGCGAGCCATCTATTATAGGAGCAAGAAGCGTGGAGCAAGAAGCGAGGACTCTAAAGCAAGTTGAGCGTTGATAGTTGGGAGTTAGACACAGGCACGTTCGATGCCAATCGATCCGGCGGTACGGTGCCGGCATTTACTGTGCGCGTAGGGCGATAATGGGGTCGACCTTCGTTGCGCGCAGTGCCGGAAGGTAGCTGGCGAGGATTGCGACGGCGAGCAACACCAGCGAGATGACGAAAAAAGTGACTGGATCTGTCGCACTGATACCGAACAGCAAACTTTGTAGTACTCGCGTCAGAAGAAATGCTGCCGCTAATCCGAGGATCATACCTGCGCCGACCAGTTTGAGTCCCTGCTTGATCGTCATTTGCAAGACATCGCCAGGCCGCGCTCCTAGCGCGATGCGAACGCCGATCTCGTGCGTTCTTTGCGCTACCGAGTAGGTCATCACGCCATAGATTCCGACCGAAGCGAGCAGAAGTGCCAGTGCGGCGAACAAGCCCAACAAGAGCATGCTGAAGCGTTGCCGTGCGACTGCTCCCGCGACGATGTGCTCCATGGTGTCGATGTCTGCCACGGTCTGGTCCTTGTCCACCGACCAAATGGCGTCGCGCACTGACGCGGCCAGGGTCATTGGCTCGAAGCCTGTTCTAACGACAAGCGCGTTAGGTGCGAGATCCTTCAGCTGCCGATAGGTGAAATACATTTGCATCTTCGGTGTGGCGATGAAATCGTTTTGCCGAACATCTTTCACGATTCCAATCACCTCGCGCCACGGCGTGTTTGAAGTGCTCGAACCGGGCTTCAGGCGTTTTCCGATAGGCTCCTGGCCGGGCCAGAAATGCTGCGCGGTTTTCTCGCTGATCACCACCACGTTTGTAGAATCCCCTTAATCATGATTTGTGAAATCGCGGCCCCGGATAATGGGAATACCCATGCTGCCGAAGTAACCGGGACCGATTGCACGATAAATTACATCCGGTCGCTGGTCGGGCGGTGGGTCTGGTAATTCTTCCACACTAATGTTCATCGAATCTCCGTTGTACGTCAGAGGAAGGTTGCCAGCGACAGCGGCTGATCCTACCCCAGGCAGAGCGCGGACTCGCCGGATCACTTCATCAAAGAACGCTGCACGCCGGTCGCGATCGGGATACTTCACCTCCGACAAATCT
>Ga0209157_1003687_pt1 | contig 11668 bp, 10 predicted proteins | sample GraSoiAngelo_135_FD_185892 | JGI IMG/M metagenome (GOLD analysis project Ga0209157, IMG submission 185892) | Grasslands soil microbial communities from the Angelo Coastal Reserve, California, USA - 14_0929_05_40cm (SPAdes) (version 2) | ecosystem: Environmental > Terrestrial > Soil > Grasslands ... | reverse complement strand
TGTGGCGGTGCACCTATCGGGGTTCTCAAGGCGTACATCGAGCAGCAAAAGACGCCGCTTTAATCGCTAAGCGGTGCCTTATATCCCCGCCCTGAAGGGGGGCCAGGTTTTACGGCACCACGGATAACCGATGACCAGAGACCAGGAAAAAACCGTGTTGGACTTGGTCACCAATCCTCCCCCAGGGAGCGAACTGGCCAAGACGAAGGAATTCGGCTTTGATTTGACTTTGTTCCTTTCGACTCTGCGTCGTACGCCTACGGAACGCGCACGCAGTCTTTCTGAAGGCGCCCACATTTTCCAGATCGCAAAGCAATCTCGGCAAAACAGGCAATGAAGCTCGAAGAGACGATCCGCATTCTTTACGACGCGGGCGTTGAATTCGTGGTCATCGGCGGGGCCGCGATGGGGCTGCAAGGTTCCGCGCATCTCACCAGGGATATTGCCTTCTGTTACGCTCGCACGACAAAGAACATGGAGCGGCTCGCGAAGGCCCTTGAGCTGTTCCACCCTGTCCTCCGCGGAAGCACCATCTGACCTGCCCTTCCACTTTGATGCCAAGACTATTGCGAACGGGCAGAATTTTACCTTGAGCACGGATCTGGGTGACCTCGATTTTCTGGGTGAGGTATCCGGCCTCGGCTCGTTTCAAGAAGTTCTCAGTGCGTCGGAAGTGAAAAATGTGGGCGGGGTAGAGTGCAGAGTCCTCTCTCTCGAAGGATTGATTAAGTCCAAAATTGCGGCGGGCCGCCCGCGAGATCTCTATGTGTTGCCCGAATTGCGAGGGCTCAACGAAGTAAAGAAGAAAACTGGTCTGGACTAACCAGTCGAACGCGCACTGCCAACTGCACTGCTCGCGAACAGTGCGAAGATTTTCGCCTCATAATTCGAGTGGTTTGAGCGGAACATGCTGGGAGGCCACCAGAAGTTCGCCGGCGAAGGCCGTTTCGGCCGGGCGGCGCTTCAATGCTTCTTCAGCGGATAGGCGCACGAGGTCCGGATTGTTGTTTTCTTGCGAAACGTGCGCGAGAACCAGATACCGCGCGATCGCGTCGAAGCCGTCAGGGTCGCAAAGGTATTCGCTGACGGCGTGATTCGAAAGATGCCCAGTGCGGCTCAGGACGCGCTGCTTCACCTGCCACGGGTAAGGCCCAACCTTCAACATATCCAGATCGTGATTGGATTCCAGCACCAGGCAATCCGCTCCGCGCAAATGCACTTTCACCAGCTCCGGCATGTAGCCCAGGTCGGTAACGATGGCCATCTTTGCGCCATTCGATCGGAACGTAAAGCCGATGGGATCGGCAGCGTCGTGCGGAATCGCAAACGCGTGAACGTCAATGTCGCCAATCGTGAAGCGCTGGCCCGGCTGGATGGTTTCAACGCGCCTGAGCCGCTTGCCAAATGTTTGCGGGAGGATGCGTTTCATCGCATCCATGGTCGGCTCGGTAACGTAAAGCGGCGCTTTCCAAATGCCCAGCATTTGCGGGAGGCCGTTGCAATGGTCGGTGTGTTCGTGGGTAATCAGGATGCCGTCAATGTGCTCGACGGTTCTTTCGACGGCTGCGAGCCGGGCAAGCGTTTCGCGTTTGCCCAGTCCGGCGTCCACGAGGAGTCGGGTCCGCCCGGTCTCAAGCAACGTGATGTTGCCCGAGCTGCCAGACGCTAGGATGGAAACCCGCAACCCGATCGTTCACCCCTCGCAAAATTCCCGAGATCAAAAACCCTGGCCGCGACCAATCAAATTCTCAAAATGATGGCAGAGCGCTTGAGGCGCGTCAACAGGGACTACGCGATTGCATCAATGATATACTCCCGCGGCGAACCATGGAAAAGTACGATCTCATCGTGGTTGGTTCCGGCCCTGGGGGGCAACGCGCTGCGATTCAAGCGGCGAAGTTTGGCAAGCGCGCCGCGCTCGTCGAAAAGCTGGAAGTTATTGGCGGAACCGCCATCAATACTGGAACGATTCCCAGCAAAACCATACGCGAAGCCGTCCTGCATCTCTCCGGGTATCAGTATCAAAGCATTTACGGCGTTAACTATCGCGTGAAGGAACCGATCACCATGGCGGATCTCTCCTTCCGCGCGCTCAACGTCATCAAGACGGAAATCGATGTAATCCGCGCGCAACTTTCGCGCAATGGCATCGACGTGCTTACAGGAACGGCCAGCTTTCTCGATCCTCAGCACATGCAAATCACAAGTTCGCGCGGACAAACCGAGCTCGAAGCTGGATACGTCGTTATCGCCACGGGCACGAAGCCCGCGGTTTCTCCCCTCGTTCCTTTCAACGACAAGACCATCATCAATAGCGATCAGATCCTTCGTATGCCGGAGATTCCCAAGTCCATGATTGTCGTGGGCGGCGGCGTGATCGGCGTCGAATACGTCTGCATGTTCGCCACGCTCGGCGTGCGCGTGACACTGATCGAGAAGCGCCCGCGCTTGCTCGAATTTGCCGACGCGGAAATGGTCGAGGCGCTTTGCTACCATTTGCGGGACCGCCGCGTCACGCTGCGCCTGAACGAGGAGGTTGAAAGTGTCGAAGAAACTCCGGACCGCTTGGTCGTAGCTAATCTCAAGAGCAAGAAAAAAGTCTCGGGCGAGGCGTTGCTCTACGCAGTCGGCCGCCAGGGTAACGTGGATGAATTGAATCTTGCCGCGGGCGGCCTGGAGGCGGACGCGCGAGGGCGAATCATGGTCGATGAAAATTATCGCACCAAGCAGCCGCATATCTTTGCCGTGGGAGACGTGATCGGTTTTCCCAGCCTCGGCTCGGTCTCCATGGAACAAGGGCGCATCGCCGCCGCCAGAGCGTTTGGCATGCCGACAAATTCCAACCGCGCGAATTATCCCTATGGGATTTACACCATTCCGGAAATTTCGTTCATCGGCAAAACAGAGGAGCAGCTTACCGACGAAGGCGTTCCTTACGAAGTGGGCATGGCGTATTTCCGGGAGATTGCGCGCGGGCAGATTCGCGGCGACACCACCGGACGCCTGAAACTCATTTTCGATCCCTCGTCCAAAAAATTGCTGGGAGTCCACATCATCGGAGAAGGGGCCTCTGAGTTGCTGCATATTGGGCAGGCGGTTTTCGCTCTCAACGGCACGGTCGAATATTTCGTGGATACCGTCTTCAACTATCCGACGCTTGCGGAGTGCTACAAGGCGGCGGCATTCAATGGCCTCAACAAGCTGGTGAGGGGCTAGCCGCTTACGAGTGAGGAATCGATTGATGGAATCTTTGATTTACCAGAATGAGTAGGAGCACCATGCGCAGGACAGTTGGCGTACTTGTAATGGAACATATCGCCGTAGGCCTCGTGGAAGGTCACAAGGTCGTCGGTCCGCTCAGCATCTTTCCGGAAAAACCACAATCGCTGGACCCGCTGCAGTCCATGCCCGCGGAAGGCATCGTCGATTGCATCCGCCAACAGGTCGACAAAGTCGCGGGAGGAGAAAAGATCGCCGCCATTGGCATCGGTTTCCCCGGCATCATTCGCAACGGCGTGGTCGAGGATTCGCCAAACTTCCATCAGGCCAAGGGATTTGCGTTACAAGGCGCGCTGTCCTCCGCGCTGAGCGGCAAGATCGCAGGCGCGCACGTTCGCGTTTTTAATGATGCGGACGTCATGGCCGCGGGAATCGCCGCGACGCAGGGAAAATTAAACAAGCTCATGCGCGTGTGGACGCTGGGCAACGGCGTGGGGTTTGGCCGCTATCCTTCCAGCGAAGGAATCTGGGAAGGCGGCCACTCTGTCGTCACGCTGGACACCAAGGAAAACTTCTGCGGTTGCGGCGGCCGCGGACATCTCGAAGGTATTCTCGGCCGGCGGTCCATGCGCCTGCGATTCCTGGACCTCGAGCCGGAGGAAGTTTTCGAAAACGCCCGCGCAGGTGACGCGCGTTGCGCCGAATTCGTAATGCTGTGCCACCGTGCCTTGGCTGCCGCCACCGCCACCAGCATCCACATGGAAGGTCCCGGAATGTTTTTTGTTACCGGGCCGGACGTAAGATTCATCGACATCGGATTGCTGGACAGGCTCTTGCACGAGATGGTGAAAATGAGCCCGCTGCAAGGCAGCCGTTTTGAAGTAGTCCCCACCAGCGACGAAATGGGCATCATCGGCGCCGCCGTCAATGCCGACCGCGCCACGCAAACCTAGCCAGGCTTGGACGTTAACTCCCCATGGCAATGCTCGCTAGAGAAGAAAAACTGTTGATTTGGGCAAAAGGGATTGAGGAACAGGGATTCGGAATCATTCCCAACGTGCTGGCGCAGCAGGATGTTGAAGACCTGCTCGAAGAATTGAGCCTGGCGAACTTGCCAAGAAGCCGAGCCGGTGTACGACATGCGATGAGACTGGCAACTGTTAGAGCGATGGCGCGCGGTTCGCAGCTTTTGGGAGTCGCGCAGCAAATTCTTGGGAACGGCGCGTTTCCGTTTCGTGCAACGCTCTTCGATAAATCGCCGACCGCCAACTGGCTCGTAGTTTGGCACCAGGACACGGCCTTGCCACTTCGCGAACGGCATGAGAGTCCAGGTTGGGGGCCATGGTCGGTTAAGGATGACGTGATTTATGCACACGCTCCAGCGAATGCATTGTCGCAAGTGCTCGCCCTGCGGCTGCACCTGGACGACTCAACTGCGGAAAATGGCCCATTGCGCGTCTTGCCCAAAACTCATACGCTTGGTGTTCTAAGCGATGAGGAACTCCACGATCTCTCGACACGAGTTGCCGCGATAGATTGCCTCGTGCCCCGCAGTGGCGTTCTGGCGATGCGCCCTCTCATTGTGCATGCATCATCGAAATCACAATCACATGCCCCAAGGCGCGTCCTGCACATCGAGTACGCTGCTTCGGCGTGCATCGCTGATGGGCTTGAATTAACTATCGCTTGAACATCTCTTATCACCAAAGCACAGGAATCCGAATGGCCGAAGCACCCCCTCAGCAGGCAAGACGGGAGCGGTCGAGGGTGAAGCCGTTTAGTGGGCCGAGGACGGTGACGGCGATTTGGCCGGCTTGGAAATATTGCCGCGCAAGGGACTGGAGTTCATCGTGGGTGACGGCTTCGATGGAGTCCAGAATTTCGTCGAGCGTGTAGAACCGACCAAAATAAAGCTCCTGGCGCGCGAGATTGGACATGCGCGAGCTGGTGGACTCGAGCGAGAGCATCAGCGAACCCTTGAGGTGATTTTTTGAACGGCGAAGCTCTTCTTCCGTAACCGGCGATTCCTTCAAAGCGCGAAATTCCTGGATGGTCAGATCGATGACCTGGCCAACGGTCTCCTTGGCGGTGCCGGCGTAAACGGTCATCATTCCTGCGTCGGAGTAGGGCGTCAGCTCGCTGAAAACGGCATAAGCGAGACCCTGCTTTTCGCGAATATTCTGAAAAAGGCGCGAGGACATGCCGCCGCCAAGAAGATTGTTGAGGACAGCAACGCCGAAGCGGTCTTCGTGGCCCAGCGGAACCGACGGAACGCCGATGCACAGATGGACTTGTTCGAGATCGCGCTTGGGTTCGAGATGGATGGGCGCTTCCGCGTGCGGAGCTCCGTCGCTTTCGGCGGGACCCGTTGGTTTCATGCCGCCGAATTCCCGCTGCACCAATTCCAGCACCTGTTCGTGAGTGACGTTGCCAGCGGCGGTCACTACCAGATGGTCCGGCGCGAACCATTCCCGGAAACGCGCAAACAGTGAATCGCGATTGAATGCCTTGACGGTCTCCGGAGTACCGAGAATCGGGCGGCCGAGCGAGTGTTGCGGCCAGAAACCGCGCGTGAAAATTTCGTGAAGAAGATATTCTGGATTGTCGAGGTCCATCTTGATTTCTTCGAGGACCACCTGGCGCTCTTTCTTCACATCTTCGGAATCAAATTTCGGGCGAAGGACCAGGTCCGCGATGATGTCAAAGGCGATGGGCAAGTGCTCGTCAAGAACTTTGGCATTGAAGCAAATTTGTTCCTTGGAAGTGAAGGCGTCGAGCATGCCGCCGATGGAATCCATTTCACGGGCGATGGCTTCGGCGGAACGGCGCTCCGTGCCCTTGAAAACCATGTGCTCCATGAAATGGGCCAGGCCGTTCTCTTCGGGAACTTCGCGGCGTGAGCCGTTGCGGACCCAGACGCCCACGGAGACAGAGCGCACATGAGGCATGGTCTCGGTGATGACCACGAGGCCATTGGGCAAAACGTGTTTCTGGATGTCGCGCGTTTCCGTGGCCATCTTATTATTGTTGCACAGCCAGGGCGGAAAGGAAAAACAGAAGCATGAGATCCGTTAAAGATTTTATTTGCAGCTACTTATAACTTGCGCCGTCCTGGGAACTCGTCCATGGCGACGATGGCAGAAGAGTAGAATCGGCCCGGGCAAAGCTTGCGCTACAGAAGTTTTTCAGCGGAGTTCAGTTTGCCGTATTCGCTGGTGTAGAAGAGCGGGACGTCGGAATAGGTGCCCTGGTCGCGGAGATAGACCTCGCAACTGTCGAAAGGTTTGGAATAAATGTGGATGCTCACGGCGCGCTGGTTGAATTCAGCCAGGTTCATGACTTCGTGGACCGGCTCGATGGGATTCACGTAGGCGGGATGCGCGGCGTCGAGATCGTAAGTATCGGTCGGAATGATTTTACAAGTGCCGTGAGCGGCGTCGCGGCGGTCCACGCTGTAGTTCTGAACGCGCAGCTGTCCGATGGGCGCGGACATCCAGCAGTTCTGATCGCGATGATTGTGGATGCGGCTGCGCTGGCCGACTTCCCAGCAGACGGTCATACATTCAAAGAGATCATTCCTGAAAATCAGATTGCGCGTGTAGCTGCCTTTTGAGAAATAACAGTATTTGTCGAGCGTCTCCGGAAGGACGGAGTGGTGGACGACGTAGTCTTGAACATTTTGGAGCGTGAATTCGCGCACCGGGATGGCGGCGAGGCCCTTGACCCACTCCGCGATGGTGACCTGCTCGACAGCGACGTTTCCTGCCATGGAGAACCTCCAATTCACGCGCCCGAAAAAAGGCGGCAAAGCAATCCAGTAGAAGCGGGGATTGCCAAAGAATTATAGCGCGATTCCAGAGTGAAGTAATGAGCCGACGAAGCAATGAGATAAGGAAAAGAGGTAATCTGTACCTTACGCCCGCCGAGCTGCTGAAATCTCTCCGCGGGCGAACAAGCGACTGATGGAACTTCTGGGAAAATCGAAAGAAGAGCTGCGAGCATTCTGTGTGGCGCTTGGCGAGCCGGCGTTTCGGGGGGCGCAGATTTATCATGCTCTGTACTCCGAAAGAAAATTTGATGTGGCGCAGATTACGAATCTTCCGGCAGCGCTGCGCGAGCGTCTCTCGAAAGAAGCACGCATTACATTGCCGGAAGTGAAGCAGCGGTTCGAGTCGACGGACGGATCGGTGCGGTATTTGTTCGGGCTCCCAGGTGGCGGAGAGAAATTGGCGCGGCCGGCTTCGGTGGAAGCGGTGTTTATGCCGAGCGAGGGGCGGCAGACGATTTGTGTTTCCACGCAGGCGGGCTGTGCGGTGGATTGTCATTTTTGCTTGACGGCGCAACTGGGACTGATACGCAACCTGACGGCCAGAGAGATTTTGGCGCAGGTCTTGCTGCCACTGGAAGAGCACAAAACACAACTCGCGCATCAGACCAACATTGTGCTGATGGGGCAGGGCGAGCCGCTGCTGAATTTCGAGCCGGTGATGGCGGCGGTACACATCCTGCTGGATCCGGAGGGCATGGGAATTTCGCCAAGACACATGACCCTTTCTACAAGCGGAATTGTGCCGGGAATCGAGCGGCTGGCGCAGGAAAAGGTGCGGCCGAAACTGGCGATTTCCTTGAATGCATCCAATGACGAACAGCGCGACGCGCTGATGCCGATCAACAAGAAATATCCGCTTGCTGCGCTGATGAAAGCCTGCAAGGAATATCCGCTGCGAACCTGGGAACATTTGACCTTTGAATATGTGATGCTCGGGGGAGTAAACGATGCCGCGGAAGATGCGCGGCGGGTGGTGCGTCTGCTGTCGCCATTGAAAAGCGTGAAAGTGAACTTGATTCCGTGGAATCCGGGAGAACTTCCCTACCGCGAATCATCGCCTGAGCGAATTGAGGAGTTCCGCCGGATCCTGGTGGAGCGCGGCGTGCCGGCATTCGTACGCTATTCGCGCGGGCGGGACGTGATGGCGGCATGCGGGCAGTTGGCGCTGCTGCAAATCGACGGTGCTCCCTTGTCAGCGGCCAGCCCTCTTTGAGTGGAAGGTTCGTAACAGGAAAACAACAGGTACCCCCTACTACACCACACCCCACCAATTTGCATGAATGTCAAAAGAAAGGGCTTACAAAATTTGCATTTCGCAAGTAGTTGATTCTAAAAGACGCGATTCTCATTGTTTTTGACCAGCAAAGGGAGAAACGACTGTCCTAAATAGAAAAGCGGGAGCTTCCTCCCGCAGTCCAGATACGGTTTTCTACGAAATTAAATATAACAGTGTGTAAGGAAAAGTTAAGAAAAAACTTGCTTAAAAATTTATTGAAACGACGCCCAAGACAAGTCCGTGACGGGCCAAGAGTTAGAGAATGCCGATGACGGAGAGGAGGCGGCCGCTGAGGGCGCCTTCTTTGCGATAGCTGAAGAGAAGGTCGCGATGGCAGGCGGTGCAGAGGTCGCTGGCGAAGATGTTTTGTGACCGCAAGCCGGCGCCGAGAAGTTGGGCGCGATTGGCTTTGCGAAGATCGAGGAGGACGTTCTTCGGCGGGGGCTGGTGGCCGGGCGGCATCATGTTCAGCCACTGGATAGGATTGGGTTCATCGCCGGTCCGGAATTCGTCAAACCATTCGGGGGCATCGGCGAACTGAGAAAGAAACTGGGTGGCAACTTCGGTGCCGACTTCATAGCAGCAACCGCCAATGGAAGGGCCGATGGCGGCGAGCAGATCGGCAGGCTTGGTCTTAAATTGCATTTGCATCTGGCCGATGGCTTTGACGACGATTCGCGCGAGAGTACCTCGCCAGCCGGCGTGAACAGCGGCGACGGTGCGCTTCTTGGGATCCACGATGAGAATCGGAACGCAGTCAGCGGTTTGGGCGCCCAGGAGAAGGCCGGGGCGACTCGTGACGGAGGCATCGCCTTGGCAAGGTTGGGCGGGTGCGGCATCAAAAAGATGTATCACGTCAGAATGGATTTGCTTCAGGGAGACAAGTTTGAGGCCGGAGGCGTCGAGGGCAGATTGAAAGCGGCGGCGGTTTTCGAGGACGTTTTCTTTGGTGTCCCATTCGGTGAAGCCGAGATTGAGAACTTTTTCGCCGTCCTGATCGCTGACGCCGCCAGGCTTGGTGCTGAAGCCGTGGATGAGCCAGGAGAACTTGGTGAGAGTAGGCACCTGGAGAATTCGGATGCCGCGTGTGCTGCGCTCGGCCCAAGGAGTTCCTGCGCTGAAGGAGACGCCCGGTTTGCGAGCGCTGTGTCTGGCCGTTACTGTTTTCGTGGAAGCCACAAGTCTACCAGTATAATCGGAGTCGGCTGCCGGACAGCACAGCGGAGCGATGGAGGCGTCTTGATCATTGGCATGGGCGTGGACATTGCGGAGGTCGAGCGGATTCAGTCGGCAATTGAACGGTATGGAGAAACATTTTTGCGGCGCGTGTTCACGACGAGAGAGAGGGAGTATTGCGAGCGGTTCAGGAACAAATATGAGCGGTATGCCGGGCGTTTCGCAGCGAAAGAAGCGGCGATGAAGGCGCTGGGAACGGGCTGGCGACGCGGTGTTCGATGGGTGGACTTGGAAGTAGTGCGGGAGACGGGTGGGCGGCCGACGCTGGCAATCACGGGCGAAGCAGCGACGATTGCACAACAGATTGGGGTGAAGAGCGTGGCGCTCAGCATCACTCACACGGAGAGCCAGGCGCTAGCGCAGGTGATTTTTGAGGGATAGGAAATCGGAAGATAACGCAGAGTCAGCGCAGAGAAGAGAAGAAAGGAAAGATTAACGGAGAGAAGCCCCGACCGGGTCGAGGCCGACGCCGCTCGCGGAGCAGGAAAGAATAGGTTCACCCACCAGAGTTGTTACCGTTTCACCTGAAATCAAAACATTTAAGGTGCGGTTGGCGGAAAAACTCCCGTTCACTCTTACTTTCAGGTAGTTCGTGGACAGAGCCGGGGTGGTGTTCTCCCGTGAGGAATCAACCGAATCATTGGCGCAGAGAGTGAGGACGCGGAGGCTGCGGCCGATTTGGGAGTGGCGGAAGGCGGCGGATTTGGATTCGCCGAGGGCGCGGAGTTCGCGGGCACGTCGCTTAATGACGGTGCCGGGAACTTCGTTCGAAAGCGAGGCGGCTTTAGTGCCGGGGCGCTTGGAAAAAGAGAAAACGTGGAGATAGGTGAAGGGGAGACGCTCGATAAAGGCGAGCGTGGTGGCGTGGTCGTCTTCCGTTTCGCCTGGGAAACCGGTAATTACATCGGCGCCGATGGCGGCGTGCGGGAGACGCTCCTGGATGAGTTCGACGCGGCGTGCGTAGTGCTCCGCGCGATACCAACGGTGCATGGCGGCGAGGATACGGTCCGAGGCGGACTGCAAGGGCATGTGGAAGTGCTGGGCGATGCGATCCGTTCCCGCGAAGAGATCGACGAGATCCTGGGTAACGTCGAGAGGCTCGATGGAGCTAATGCGGAGGCGTTCGACGGCGGTTTCGTCAAGGATGCGGCGGAGGAGGTCGTCGAATTCAGCGCGAGGAGAAAGGTCGCGGCCGTAGGTGCCAAGGTTAATGCCGCTGAGAACGATTTCGCGATAGCCGGATTCGGTGAGGCGCTGGATTTCCCGAATGACTTCGCCGGGCGGCAAGCTGCGGCTCTTGCCGCGGACGAAAGGGATGACACAGTACGAGCAGCGGGAGTCGCAGCCGTCCTGGATTTTGAGGGTGGGCCGGGTGTGATTCCCTTCTCCACCAAGGACAGGGGCGGAGAGAAATTCGGTGCGGTCGAAGATGCTGCCAGTAAGGATGTTGCCAAGCGGGGGCGCAATTGGTTGCGCCCCTACGAAGGAATGGAACGGGACGGTTGAGTCCGGAAGAAGGGCGACGGCGGGGAAAAAATCATTGGCAGAATCGGCGGGCGCGGCTGCAGAGAGCGAGTCGATGAGTTGAGGGATTTGGGGCTTGTGGGAATTGCCGACGACCCAGGAGACGCCGGGAAGGGCGGCGAGCTCTTCGGGAGCGCGCTGGGCATAGCAACCAGTGACGATGACGCGGATGGCGGGATTGGCGGCGTGAAGCTTACGAATTGCATTGCGGGCCTGGGCGTCAGCGGACGCCGTGACGGTGCAGGTGTTGACGACCACGATGTCTGCGGCAGCGGGAGTGGCGGCACAGGTGCAACCGCGGTCGAGCAACTGGCGCTCAAGGGCGGCACCATCGGCTTGCGTGGCGCGGCAGCCGAATTGTTCGATGAAGAAGGTGGGCATCTGAAACCAGGCGTTACAGCATGTATTTCTCGACACCGAGCTCGCCCCGACCCGGACGGGGGCAAACGCCGGGCACAGAGAAGGGCGGATTCCATTCTGTACTCGGCGCGAACTCGCGAAACAACTCAGTCCGCCGCGGCGCCTTACAAGGATAGCGGGTTTGGGGAAGGGCGAAAAGACCGATCGCAACCAGGGCCAGATGG
>Ga0209157_1003686_pt1 | contig 11670 bp, 10 predicted proteins | sample GraSoiAngelo_135_FD_185892 | JGI IMG/M metagenome (GOLD analysis project Ga0209157, IMG submission 185892) | Grasslands soil microbial communities from the Angelo Coastal Reserve, California, USA - 14_0929_05_40cm (SPAdes) (version 2) | ecosystem: Environmental > Terrestrial > Soil > Grasslands ... | reverse complement strand
CATGCGGTTCCGATCGTTTGTCGGCGACTTTCTGGCCGCTGTTGCCGTCGACGGTTTTTTTCTGGCCACCCAGTATGACATTCCGTGGACACGCCCTGAGTTCGGGTTTGAAGGTCCATGGGATCATGTGCAGGCTCTCGAATTCATCAAGGCGGGACTTGAGGTTGGCATAGTTCGACAAGAGACCCCTTGGTGTGTCCACCAGGGCCCGCTTGAGGAACCGTCCGGCGAGCAGATCAAGCGTCGCTCGATCGCGCTTGGTCCACAGGCTGCGGTACTTCGGCAGTTGTACCCGGCGATCATTGGTGTGCCAGCTCAGAAGCTCCATGAGCGGTGTCGGGAAGCCTCCCAGGGCCTAGGTCTGTTTAAGGACAATTTCGGCGACGGAGTCAGAGCCCGGCGAACCGGGCGAGAAGACGCGATGTCGCCCACCCCCGTGCGAGAGGGTCTAGGGATCATCATCGTGACGACTAACGGCGCGGTAACACTGCTCGGCACTCTGCGGGCTCTGCTGCCACAGTGTGGGACGTTGCAGGGTTTAGAGTGCCAGGTCGTGGTGGTGGACAACGGTCCTGATTACAGAGTTGAAGCAATCCGACGGGAGTTTCCGCAGGTGACTGTGATCGCCAACGTTTCTGATACCGGGCTGGTGGGCGGATTCAATTCAGGTTTGCGGCATCTCGGTTTTCCTGACTTCGTTCTTGTCATGCATGGTGACGTGGAATTGACCGCTGGAACCCTGACCAAGATGGTCAGTTACCTCAGGGAGCACCAGTCGACGGCCGGCATCATCGCATCGCTTGTCGATCCGGATGGAACCGTTCAGGCTCAGCGCACGGCCATCGTGGAGCTGGTGCCACGGCGCCCGCGCCGCCCACGACCGATTTCCTTCGTCGGTACTAGCTGCTCACTAGTAAGAGGTGAAGTTTTCTTTGATGTTGGATTGTATGATGAGCGGTTCTCGTGCCATGAGACCCTTGATTGGTCGCTCAGGGCCAAGCGCAAGGGATACAAGTTCGCCTACTTGCCGGAGGCCAGAGTACTTCATCATCGCAGCGGCCGATTACGACAAGACGGGTCGGCTGCCTTCTTCGCCGAACGCTCGGTGGCCAATCTCTGGCTTGTGTACAAACACGCGGGGCGCCAATGGGCAGTCACTCTCTATTGGGTACAGCGGATGCAGGCCAGGTGGCTTGCCCTTCGATGGCGGCATGACAGTGAGGCGCTGCGCCGGATTAGCGAGGCGATGGCCGAGGGGACGGGTCTCTACCGTAGATTCCGTGAAGAAAACCGACGCCCGGAGCTCTTATTGGACGACCCAACCCGCGTGGCTGAGACGGAGGTACGGTAGTCTATTTGTCCAGTTGGTCAGCGAGGGCCGCTCCGCGACGCAGGCTACTCATGAAATGGTGTTGCTTTTCCAAGGCCAAACGATAGGCGGCCGCGTCGGGTGAGTTGTGCTTGCCGACCAGACGGAGATGGGTGAGCTTGCCCAAGAGTTGTGCCGTTTGGATGACGTACGCGAGACGGGCCCACGATCGCCCAAGGAATTTGGCATAGAGGCGGAGATTCGCCTGATAGAGATCCCCTAGAATCCTGTCGCGATTTTGCGCCTGCCCTCGACCGCGGTAGTGAATGACCGGAAGATCGGGCAGAAAGTGAAACACCAGTCCCTGACGGTGCGCTCTTATTGACCAGTCGAGATCTTCATTAAAGAAGTAGTAGTTCTCATCGAAGAGGCCGACCCGACCTTCATCATATGTCGAGCGGCGCCCCAGGTGAAATGTGGTCCCGAAGAATGTAATGGGGAAGACCCGGTCAAACCGCCCCGGCCAGAGGTTGACGCCGAACGACGTGCGGAACTTCTGAGGCGATCCGTCTGGGTTGATGAGGCGTACACTGACACCCGCAATGTGGGGATGACTTTCCAGATAGTCCATCATCGGATCCAGCGTTCCGGGAAGAACTTTGATGTCGCTGTTCATGAGCAACACAAAGTCGGAGTCGGCGCAGGCAAGTAGGCCCTGGTTGAACGCCCGAGCAGGTCCCGTATTGGCAGAGTTCTCAATCAGCCGGACCTGGGGAAAAGCATCACGTATTGCCGTCGCTGTCTCATCGGTAGAGGCATTGTCAACAACGATCATGCGGTATGGCCTGTTGGTTCGATCCGCATCTTCGCAGACCGATTGCAGGCATTGGAGGACGAGGTCGCGAGTGTTGAAGGTCACAATGACAACCGCGAGGTCAAGGCGGTCCATCCCACATCCTCCCGGTGTTTCGAGTTCACCGGAACATTCCGGTCTCCTGTGCCTTGGACAACTTAAGGAGACTGTCAGTGACTGGCACGATGACTAGGCCACTCCTCTGGCTCATCGTGGGGACCACGATTTTCCGCGCCATCGTCGGTGCCACGATCCCCCTCATCGACGACGAGGCGTATTACTGGCTCTGGGCGCATCACCTCGACTGGAGCTATCTCGACCATCCTCCCATGATCGCGTACATCGTGTTCCTAACGACCCGATTCGGTGATGACGCGATCTGGATTCGCCTGGGCGCGCTGGTCCTGGGCGCGGCGACCACCTATGCGCTGTTCCTCTTGGGCCGAGAGTTGTTCAGTGCGCGGACCGGATTCATCGCGGCGGTCCTGTTCCAAATTGTCCCCTTGCTGACCGGCAGCGGCTTGCTGGCCACACCCGACGGCCCATTATTTTTGGCCTGGACCCTCGCTTTACGGTATGTGTGGCAGGCGTTGCATGGCCGGCCTCGGCGATGGGCCGACGCGGGTATCGTTGTTGGCTTAGGCTTGCTCAGTAAGCTCTACATGGTGTTCCTTGCGGCCGGGGTGCTGATCTTTCTGCTCTTCTATGGGCGTCGGTGGTTTAGGCGAGCGGAACCGTACCTCGCGACGGGGATCGCCGCCGTCCTCTTTCTCCCCGTGCTCTACTGGAACGCCACCCATCACTGGGCCATGGTACAGTTTATCGTCAGCGAGCGTCCCGGCGGCACTCCGTATGGGCTCGCCGGCATCGTGGAACTGCTCTCCCAGCAACTCTTGTACACGCTTCTGCTCTTTCCGGCATTCGTGTATGCCGCGTACGCTGCGTGGCGGCGTCGAGCCGATGAGCGCTTTGGATATCTGTTCTGGACCTCGTTCCCTCCCGTGCTGTTCGCGCTCCTCGCGGCGGCCGCTGCCGGGGCCTCTCACGGAAACTGGTTCGGGCCTGGCTACCTCGGCTTCGCCCTTGTGCTCGGAGCCATGTGGAATCGTGGTTTTGCTCTCCTGGCAGCGACAAGTGCGACCATCGTCCTCTACGGATTCATCGTACCATTTGTCCCCGCGCTACCGCCCGCGCCGGGAGCGGAGACGCTCTATGGCTGGAGGGAAGCTGCTGGACGCGCGCAACAGGAGGTCGCTGCATTCGACAGACGCCCCGCGGTGTTCGTGGTCGACCGGTACCAGATCGCCGCCCAGCTAGCGTACTACACGCGGAACACGATCCCCGTGGTCCTCCTACCCTGTCCGCATCCCGAGTCGATCTGGCCCAAGATCCAGCAGTTCGCTGGTGCCGATGGCATCGCAGTCATCGATGCCCGATCAAGACCGCGCGTGAAGTGGTCGCAGTACTTTGCGCAGGTGCAGGAACTGGCTCCTCTGACTGTACAGTTCCACGATCGACCGATACGCGCGTTCCGAATCTTGAGGCTTGAAGGCTTGTCCCCTGAAACAAACTGTGTAAGACTGAGACCCGATGAAGGCGATCATCCCGGCAGCCGGCATCGGCACCCGGCTGCGGCCCCACACTTACACCCAGCCTAAGGCACTCCTGCACGTCGCCGGCAAGTCCATCCTGGCGCACATCATCGATGAACTCGTCGCCGTCGGTGTCGACGAGATCGTGGTCGTCGTGGGCTACCTCGGCGAGCGCATCGAGGCGCAGGTGCGCGAGCAGTACCGGTCGCTTCCCGTTAAGTTTGTCCAGCAAACCGAGCCGCTGGGGAACGGGCATGCGGTCTATGTGGCCCGCGACCACCTGGACGGGGAACCAGCGTTAGTTGTGTTCGGGGATACCATCGTCAAAGGCGATCTCGCCAGTCTGGTGCGCAGCCGGCAGTCGATGGCCGGCGTCACGGAAGTGGAAGATCCGAGGCGGCTAGGCGTGGTGGAGCTGGACGCCGACGGATACGTCCGCCGGATCATTGAGAAACCCAGCGACCCACCCAGCAAGCTCGCCGTGATCGGGGCGTATCTCATTCGCGATACCAGGGCATTTCGCCGGGCACTGGAGAGGATGGTCACGGAAGACCGTCGGATGAAAGGGGAGTACTGGCTGGCGGACGCGATCCAGATGATGATCGATGGCGGGGAGCGGATGAAGACCTTTCGCGTCGACCACTGGTACGATTGCGGGACGGTTGAGGCACTGCTGCAGGCCAACCGAGATCTCCTGAAACTTGCGCCGCCGGCCGTCGCCGCCGGTATCACCTCCACAGTGATCTCACCCTCATACATCAGCCCGTCAGCGGTGCTGGAAGGGTCCGTGGTGGGCCCATACGCGTCCATCGGCGATGGAGTCGGGGTCATCGGCTCCCACGTGAAGGACTCCATCATCAACGCCCACGCCGTCATCGAGAGAGCCCGGCTCGACCAGTCGATCATCGGCGAACGGGCGGTGGTGCGAGGTGCGACAGGGAAACTCAATCTCGGCGATTCGTCGGTGGTCGAAGTCTAGGGCAGGGCGAAGTTCGTCTACCTAGTCTACCTGGTCTGCGGGCGAGGGCATGCACGTGATACTGTGCACACCGGGACAATCGTGAGACACGTGCTCGTAGGATTGCTGGTGCTTCTGGCCGGAACGCTCCCGGCCGCAGCGGCGACAGCGCAACTATCTGTGTCGCGGGGGACTCAGCCCGCGCTGATCGCCATACATTGGGTGCGGCCCGGCGACACGCTGTTGGGTATCGCGTGGCGATACCGGGTAACGGTGGACATGATCAAACGGGCGAACGGCCTGTGGACCGACATCATTCTCCCCGGGCAGCGGCTGGACATTCCCACCCGCGGGTCAGTCGCCGTGCTGGCGCGGCGGTACACGCCGGCGCCACAGCCCATTCCCGTGCCGAGAGTGGCCTTCCAGCGGACGGCCAGGGAGGGCTCTCAGGGCGCCAGGTTGGTTCAGGAGGCCAAGCGCTACCTGGGGGTCCGCTATGTGTGGGGTGGGACCTCCGCCCACGCCCTGGACTGCTCCGGCCTCATCTTCAGGGTGTTCTCCTCCTACGTGCCGTCGCTGGGCCGGCTGCGATCCTACGACTACTTCCGGATGAGCAAAATTGTGGCCCCGGAAACCCTGCTCCCGGGAGATCTGGTGTTCTTCACCACCGACGACCCTGGACCGTCGCACATGGGGATTTTCATTGGTGACGGCAAGTTTATCCACGCGTCCTCGACAGCCGGCGGCGTCACCATTACATCACTGGACGATCCCTTCTACGGGCAACGCTTCCTCGGCGTACGAAGGCTTCTCAACCCCTAACTGCGTCTACTTGGTCTCCTTGGTCTACTTAGTCTGCATGCCGACTGCCTGGTGGCGCCTCATCCCGCCTGTCGTTTAAGCAAGAACGAAATCAGACTGGATAGTTGTTTTGCGCAGCCTGCAGCGAGGGAGTAAAGATGTCGAAATTCGATTTCTGTCAAGTACCCTTGATCGAGAGCTGCGTAGAGATGACTTTGGACTTCTAGGGCGGACGCTTTCGCTATCAACAGAAACTTTGCGAATTCTTTGTCTGACCTGTAAGAGAATCCTTCCGCGATATTTGCCATGACTGAAAGGGCTGCTCGGCGTATCTGGTTCCGCAGTCCGAAGTCCCGAGCAAATTCCCCCTCTTTTGACACTCTATAGATCGCCGCCACAAGTTTGCGGGCGGATTGCCAGGCCGAGATCTCTTCGAATGATCGAAAAGTCATCCACGGCGATTCTCATCTTCCTGCCCGACGGCGGCAATAGCCCAGATGAGTCATTGTTCTGCAGGTAGACCAAGTAGACTAAGTAGACCAAGAAGACCAAGGAGACGTTGTTGACTCTTTCTACTCGGCGGGATAAGATATGCTGGCTTGTCTGGAGAGCGATATCGATGAAGACGTTCTTGCCGAATGCGGAAAACCGGAAGCGGGGTTGGTTTGTGATCGACGCCGATGGGATCGTGTTGGGGCGGCTGGCGACGCGGGTGGCCTCGCTCCTGCGAGGCAAGCACAAGGCCGAGTTCACGCCGCACATCGACACGGGCGACGGCGTCATCGTGGTCAACGCCGCCAAGGTGCGGCTGACCGGGCGCAAGGCGCAGCGTGACTTCGTCTACCGCCACTCGGGGTATGCCGGCGGGTTTAGAGCCGTCTCCCTCGGGGACATGCTCAAGAACAAGCCAGAGGAGCTCGTCGCCGACGCCGTGCGGGGCATGCTGCCCAAGAATTCGCTTGGCCGGACACTGATCAAACACTTGAGGGTCTACCGCGGGGCGGAGCATCCGCACTTCGCGCAGAAGCCTGAGAAGCTGGAAGTGGGGAGGTAACGGCGTGGCCGTGCAGGCAATCTCCATCGGGACGGGACGGCGCAAAAATGCCGTGGCCCGCGTCCGGCTGGTCCAGGGCAGCGGCAAGATTCTCGTGAACGGGCTGCCGTTTGAGCAGTACTTCCCCCGGCTCCCCCTGCAGACGATAATCAGGCAGCCCTTCAAGACCGCGAACGTAGAGGGGCGGTTTGACGTGCTGGCCTCCGTCGGTGGCGGCGGCATCTCCGGCCAGGCCGGCGCGGTCCGGCACGGCATCGCCCGGGCCCTGGCCCGCAGCGACGAGGCGCTTCGCCCGGCGCTTCACAAGGATGGGCTGCTGACCCGCGATCCGCGCATGAAGGAACGCAAGAAGTACGGCCACAAACGGGCTAGGAAGGGGTTCCAGTACTCGAAGCGCTAGCCAAAAGGGGCGTCTTCTTAGTCTCCTTGGTCTACTTGGTCTCCTTAGTCTAATTGACCTAGCTCATGTGCTGGGAGACCAAGAAGACTAAGTAGACTAAGAAGACTAGGTAGACGCAGTTTCGTTTAGTAAGGGAGGCGGTGATCCGAAAGGGTGTCGCCTCCTTGCGCTTTCGTGTGTCTAGAGCGATGGACGGGGCGGGCATGGTCGTAGTACCATGCGCCGGGTCTTCGCTGCAGCGTTTGTGCTTGCCGCCATCGGACTCTTCGTGCTTGGCGCATCGGAACGGGTAGAGGCCGGTGGCACCCACATCGTTCAGCAAGGCGAAACTCTCTACCGCATTGCCCTGCGCTACGGCATCACCGTCGGCGCGCTGGCTGCGTACAACGGCTTGAGCGATCCGACACGCATCCATCCCGGGCAGGTCCTTAAGATTCCAGAGCCGGGAACGCGGGAACGCGGGAACGCGGGAACGAAACCGCCGAAATCTGCCACGAAACAAACAGCCCAACTGGCGGCTCAGGGAGCGGTGGTCACGAAGAAGGTGACCTACCGGTACATCGTCAGCCGTGGGGACACGCTGTACTCGATTGCCCGGCGATTTGGAATCACCGTAGCAATCCTTAAGCAGGCAAATGGACTCACATCCGATTTGATTCATCCAGGCCAGCCGTTGGTGATTCCTGGCGCGAAAGTCTCCATCCGAACTCCGCCTCCGGGCCCCACGATTCAAATGAAGGTTCCACCGGCGACCGAAACGTCCCCGCAGCCTGCGCCGGCCGGCTCTGCTCCCGTCCTCGTGAGTATCGGTGACACGGTCACGGTCCAGCGGCCGCTCCGGGTCCGTCGCGGCCCGGGTTCCTACTTCACGATGCTGGCGTTGGTCGCTCCGCAGACGCAGTTGGTGGTGACGTCGTCGTCGGAAGGGTGGTATGAGGTGCAACTCCCCGGGGGCGATTCGGGCTGGGTACGGCAAGAAGACCTGCGGGAGGCTCCCATCACGCGGCCACGGGACAAGAACACTCCGGCCACCGGCGACATGGTTGTCCGCGAGGCGATGCAGTACCTGGGCGTCCGCTACGTCTGGGGTGGGGTGTCCAACCAGGGGTTGGACTGTTCCGGTTTCATTTATGTCGTCTTCTCCGCGTTTGCTCCGGATCTGCTGCGGATGGCCTCATACGATTACTTCCGGATGGGGCTCCCGGTCAACCAGGCCGAGCTGCAGCCGGGCGATCTGGTGTTCTTTACGACGTACGCGCCTGGTGCGTCGCACGTAGGCATCTACGTCGGTGACCGGCACTTCCTGCATGCGTCCAGTAGCGCCAGCGCCGTGGCGATCTCATCGCTGGACGAGGCGTACTACACGGCCCGTTACGTGGGCGCACGCAGGCTCGTCGAACCCGCTCCCGCGGCGACGCCGTAAGTCGAGCAAGTTTGTCATCGCGAGCGCCGAAGGCGCGTGGCGATCCCCGTGGCTGGAGATTGCTTCGGCCCCTCTGGGGCCTCGCAATGACAGATTCAAGGGTTTGGCTGAAGCTGTACAGAAGTGGTGAGCCGGGATTCCAGCCGGTAATCTTGCGGTACGGTGTCGTCGATGTCGAAGATCAGAGCTCGTCAGCGCGGCGCGCGGCACGTCCGCCGGATCGCGCGTCGTGGACGGCCGGGGTCCCGCACCAGGGTGATCATCCTCGGCGCCGGCGGCCGCGATTTTCATAACTTCAACGTCTACTTTCGCGGGCGCCCCGAGTACCAGGTAGTCGCCTTTACTGCCACGCAGATTCCCGACCTGGAGGGACGGCTGTACCCGCCCGTCCTCGCAGGCCCGCTGTATCCAGCCGGGATTCCCATTTACGCGGAAGAGGAGCTTGCTGAGCTTGTCCGCCGGCTGCGCGCCGACCAGGTCGTCTTCGCCTACAGCGACGTCTCTCACGAACATGTCATGCACGTGGCTTCCATTGCCATGGCGGCCGGCGCAAGTTTTATGCTGCTGGGTCCCGCCGCGACGATGCTCGTGGCCCGCGTGCCGGTCGTCAGCATCTGCGCGGTACGCACAGGGGCGGGCAAGTCCCAGACGACGCGACGCGTGACCGGTATCTTGAAGGCCCTGGGTCGGCGGATCGCGGTGATCCGCCACCCCATGGCGTACGGGGATCTGGCGCGGCAGCGCGTGCAGCGCTTCGGCACGCTCGAGGATCTCGACCGGTACGATGTCACCATCGAGGAACGCGAGGAATACGAACCCCATATCGCGGCCGGTACCGTCGTGTACGCCGGCGTTGATTACCAGGAGGTAGTCCGCCAGGCACAGCGCGAGGCGGACATCATCGTGTGGGACGGCGGCAACAACGACTTTCCGTTCCTGCGTTCCACCCTGCACATCGTCATCGCCGATCCACACCGGCCGGGGCACGAAGTGACGTATCATCCTGGTGAGACGAACCTGCGGATGGCGCACGTCGTCGTGATCAACAAGGTCGATACCGCCCAGCCGCAGGATGTAGCCAGCGTGCGCGCCAGCGTGGCGCGGGCGAATCCCAAGGCGGTCATCATTGAGGCGGCCTCACCGGTGCAGGTAGACGATCCGTCATTGATTCCCGGCCGTCGCGCGCTGGTGGTCGAAGATGGACCGACCGTCACGCACGGGGGCATGGCGTACGGAGCGGGCGTGATCGCCGCGCGGAAGTACGGCGTCAAGGACCTCGTCGATCCCCGGCCGTACGCGGTGGGCTCGATCCGTCAGGTGTTTGCTGCCTATCCGCATCTCGGTTCCGTGCTGCCCGCGATGGGCTATGGGGCGCAGCAGACTAAGGAATTGCAGGAGACCATCGCGGCCTCCGATTGCGACCTCGTCGTGATCGGGACCCCGGTGGACCTCAGGCGCGTCATTACCATCCGCAAGCCGGCCGTCCGGGTGTGGTATGAATTACAGGAGATCACAAAGCCGGATTTGGAAGACATACTCAAGCAATGGTGGGCGGAGCAGAAGTAACCTCGCTGCCGTCATTGCGCGGAACTCTATGTCCGTCATTGCGAGCCCCGAAGGGGCGAAGCAATCTCCGGCCCGGCGCTAGATTGCTTCGCTGCGCTCGCAATGACTGACGGGAAGCGATCGCCACGCCCCCTTCGGGGGCTCGCGATGCCAGATGAGGCGGAAAGGCCATGATGCTGCGCGGGCATGATTTCGTAAGTATGGATGACCTCTCTCCTGAGGAGGTTCTCCGGGTTCTTGATACGGCGACAGATTTGAAGCGTCGTGCCAAGGCCGGGGACCGGCCGGTACTGCTGGCCGGCAGAGTGCTGGCCATGATCTTTGAGAAGCCGTCGCTGCGGACCCGTGTCACGTTCGAAGTCGGGATGTGGGAGCTGGGCGGCCATGCCGTGTACCTGGCGCCACAGGATGTTCAGCTGGGAGCACGGGAGAGCGTGCCCGACGTGGCGAGAAATCTGGAACGCTGGGTCGGAGGGATCATGGCCCGGACCTTCGCGCACCGCACCGTGCAGACCCTGGCTGAACACGCCAGGATTCCTGTGATCAACGGCCTCTCCGATCTGGAGCATCCCTGCCAGACACTGGGGGATCTGCTCACTATCCGCGAACGGTTTGGCCATCTCGATGGCCTGCGGGTCGCGTGGGTCGGCGACGGCAACAATGTGTGCCACTCCCTGCTCCTCGGGGCCGCCAAAGTTGGCATGCACGTCGCCGTCGCCACGCCGGCGCGCTACGCACCCGACCCGGCGATTGTGGCCCGGGCCCGCGAGATCGCCCCCGCGTCAGGCAGCCGCATCGAGGTGGGGACCGATGCGAAGGCGGCGGCGCGGGGGGCCGACGTCATCTATACGGACGTCTGGGTGAGCATGGGGCAGGAGGCGGAGCGCGAGGCGAAGATCAAGGTGTTCAGCGGGTACCAGGTGAACGGCGCGCTGACCGCGCAGGCCGCCGCCCGCGCGGTGGTGATGCACTGCCTGCCGGCCCACCGGGGCGAGGAGATTACCAGTGAGGTCCTCGACGGCCCGCAGTCGATCGTCTTCGAGCAGGCGGAAAATCGCCTGCATGCTCAAAAAGCTCTTCTATCGCTGATACTTTGAGAGAAAAGGCGTCTCCCAAGTCTCCTTGGTCTTCTTGGTCTACTTGGTCTACCTGCCAACGATGCGCCGTGCTCCTAGACCAAGAAGACTAAGGAGACTAAGTAGACCAAGTAGACGAGGTAGACTCAGGTGGACCTGGTAGACGTAGTTTAGGGGTTTAAGCATGCCTACCATCAGAGTCCTTGATATCATCGACATCTTCATCGTGACAGTCTTGATCTATCAGCTGTTGCTTCTAATTCGCGGCACGCGCGCGGTGCAGCTGGTCACCGGCGTGGTGATTCTCATCCTGGCTTACGCGATCAGCCGCGCGGTGGGTCTGTACACCCTGCAGTTCGTCCTGCAGTATCTGGGCGTGGTCATTCCCATTGCTCTGCTGGTCATCTTTCAGCCTGAGCTGCGGCGCATGCTCGAGCAGCTGGGCCGCGGCGGCGTGCTGGTGAGCGGACTCGCGCCGCACACGCTGGGCCGCGAGGAGATCATCCGCCTCGTCAACGACGTCTCGCGGGCGGCGCGCATCCTGGGGCTGCGCAAGATCGGCGCGCTGATCGTGCTGGAACGCCGCACCGGGCTGGCGGACTTCATCGAGACCGGCATCAAGGTCGACGCGGTCGTCA
>Ga0209157_1003685_pt1 | contig 11670 bp, 11 predicted proteins | sample GraSoiAngelo_135_FD_185892 | JGI IMG/M metagenome (GOLD analysis project Ga0209157, IMG submission 185892) | Grasslands soil microbial communities from the Angelo Coastal Reserve, California, USA - 14_0929_05_40cm (SPAdes) (version 2) | ecosystem: Environmental > Terrestrial > Soil > Grasslands ... | reverse complement strand
GGGCAGATTTCGGGATTCTCCACGCGCTTCCAGCTGTACACGGTCCCGGGGCAGGTCTATTACAACGCGACCCGCCGTCTCGTGCTGCAGGGTGCCGACGGCGTCGTGTTCGTGGGTGACAGCCAGGCGCGCCAGCTCGACGAAAACATCGAGAGTCTCCAGAACCTCCAGAGCAATCTCCTGGAGCACGGCGTCGACGTGCGCACCATGCCGCTCGTCATGCAATACAACAAGCAGGACCTGCCGGCCGAGCTGATTCTGACCCCCGCGGATTTGGATGATGCGCTCAATTTCCGCGCCGTGCCGAGCTACCCGGCGGATGCGCTGCATGGCAGAGGCGTGTTCGAGACGCTGAAGGCGATCTCGGAGCTCGTGCTCAAGAAGCTGGCGGCGGGGAGTCCGGCGGCATGACGAGCACACTCAATCCCCGGTTCACATTCGAGACGTTCGTGGTCGGGGCGGCGAACCGACTGGCCGTCACGGCAGGTCGCACCGTGTCGGAGAATCCGGGCTCCGCTTACAACCCGCTCTTCATTTATAGTGGCTCCGGCCTCGGCAAAACCCACGTCCTCATGGCCGTCGGGCATGCGGCCAAGGCGATCGCCGCGCAGCTGAACATCGAGTACCTGACGCTGGACGAGTACGTCGAGGCGTTCCATGCCGCGATCGCGGCGGGGCAGGGCGATTCCTTCCGCCGCCGCTTCCAGAACGTGGACGTGCTGCTGGTGGACGACGTCCAATTCCTGACGAATCGCAAGGAGATGCAGACAGAGTTGCTGCGGCTCACGGAAGCGCTGCAGCAGTCCGGGCATCAGATCGTGCTGGCCAGTGACCGCCCCCCGGCGGAGATCGCCGACCTGGACGAGCGTCTGATTTCGCGCTTCTCCGGCGGCCTCGTCGTCGACATCGGCATCCCGGACTATGAGACGCGCGTGGCGATCTTGCGCCGCAAGGCGGAGGAACGCGGCTCGAAGTTCCAGCCGGGCGTGCTGGAGACCGTGGCGAAGGTGGAGTATCCGAACGTCCGTGAGCTGATGGGTGCGCTCAACCGTTTGATCGCGTTTCAGGCGGTCAACGATATGCCGATCAACGCCGAAACCGTGCGCAAGGTGCTCGGGATTCCGGGGACGGGGGAGGAGGGACGGGGGAAGGGTGCGCCGCCTCCGGCGACTCCGGCGTCTTCCGGCGACGAGTTCTCTCAGTTCTTGAGCGACGTCACCGTGACCGTCGGCAAAGCCGTCGAAGCGTGGCGCGCGCGGGTGACCGAAGCGGTCATGCGGTGGGAAGGCGAGGGGTACCGGGCCGGTCGCCTCGAAAAACTGCTCGAGCAGGAAACGCCAGCGGCGGTGGATGACGCGATCGCCGCGTACGTGCAGGACGTCGAGCGACTCAAGGCGCTCGAGGCCGAAGTGGCCGTACTCGATCCGCAGGCGGCCGGCGACAGGGTGTTTCGCGATCCGGACCACATGGAGGAGGCCGAAGCCGCCGCGACGAGGATTCGTGATGGCGCCGCGCCGCCGCCGGCTCCATCGGGCGCATTCCCGCTCGAGAGTTTTGTCGCCGGCCCCTCCAACGAGGTCGCCCTCAACGCGGCGCGCGACGTGATCGCGAAGCCCGGCAAGAAGTACAACCCGCTGGTCATTGTCGGGCGGAGCGGCCTGGGCAAGACACATCTGCTCAACGCCATCGGTCTCGAGCTGGCGAAGAAAAAGAAGGCGATCGTCGCCTGTCTCTCGACCCAGCAGTTCGTGGACGAGCTGATCGCCGCGATCGACGGCAACCGCGTGGATTGGTGGCGCGCCCGCTATCGCCGCGCGACGGCGCTGTTGCTGGACGACATCCACCTGCTGGCCGGCAAGGAGCGCACGCAGGAAGAGCTCTTCAACTTGTTCAATCACTTGGTCGACGCCGACCGCCAGCTCATCTTCACGGCCCCGGCGCAACCCAACACACTCGAGGGACTCGAGGAGCGCATCGTGTCCCGGCTCGAGGGTGGGCTCGTGGCGGAGATTTCGGATCCCGACAAGGAGCTGCGCCGCAGCCTGCTCGAGCGACTGCTCACGCAGCAGCACGTGCCGGTGGAGCCGGCATTGCTCGACTACCTCGCCGACCGCCCCGTCGACTCGGTTCGCAACCTGACGGGTTTCGTGCAGCGGGTCGTCGAGGCGGCCGCGGCGCAGGACGCGCCCGTCACGGCCGGCCTGGCGCGTGATGTGTTGGAAGGCGCCCCGCCCCCGCGGCGCACCGCTGGGCTGCGCACCAGCGGCATCGTGGTGTCCAGCGCCGGCGGCGTGCGCAGCCGGGAAAAGATGGTGTGGGACTGGCCCGGCGCCGCTGACCGCGTCATCGAGGACCTGCGCTGATGGCCATCAAGGGCTCACTTAAGGAAGCGTCGCTGCCCGACGTGCTGCAGCTGCTGGCGCTGGGACAGAAGACGGGCTGCCTGTCGATCGCCGACCGCTCGAACTTCGGCTACATCTATTTCGACAAGGGCCGCATCAGCTACGCGTCCATCGTGAACCGCCGTGACCGCCTGGGCGACATTCTCGTGAAGCATGAGAAGATCACGCAGGAGCAGCTGGATGCGGCGATCCACCGCCAGGCGAAGACGCGCGACAAGAAGCTGGGCGAGATCCTGGTCCTGCAGAACGTGCTCACGCAGCAGGAGCTCGAGCGCTACATGCGGATGCAGATCGAGGAGTCGGTTTACTACCTGTTCACCTGGACGCAGGGGACGTTCAACTTCGAGTCGGACGTCCGGCCGGAGCAGCAGGATTTCCTCGTGTCGATCAATCCGGAGTCCCTGTTGCTCGAGGGCGCGCGCCGCGTCGACGAGTGGGGACTGATCGAGAAGAAGATCCCCTCCTTCGATTTGATTTTCCTCGTGGACCGCGATCGCCTGGCGATCAGCGACGCGAAGTTGACCGAGGTTCAGGATCGGCTGCTGCCGCTGCTCGACGGATCGCGCGACGTCAATCAGGTCATCGAGGACTCCGGGCTGGGCGAATTTGAGGTCGGCAAGGCCTTGTACGGCCTGGTGACTGCGGGCTTCCTGCATCGAGCCGGCCGCACCGCCAGCGCGGAAGATGTGAAGATGACGGACGCCCGCGTCGAGGAGCACCGGAACCTCGGCATCGCCTTCTACAAGACCGGGATGCTGGATGAGGCGGCGCGCGAGTTCCGTCGCGTGGCGGAGCTGCGCGCCTCGGACGCGAACGCGCACTTCTTCATCGGGCTCGTCGCGTTGAAGCAGGCGCGCTGGCGCGAGGCGATGGAGGCGCTCCGGCTGGCGGCGGAAAAGGGCGGTTCGCGCCCCGCCGTGCTGCACAACCTGGGGCTCGCCTTCGAGCAGCTCGGCCGCCTGGAAGACGCCGAGGCGGCCTACTCCGAGGCGGCGACGCGCGCCCGCACCGATCCGCGCGTGTACGTGGGATGGGGCATTATCGCCTTGAAGCAGGGCGATCACGCGAGCGCGGCCGGCCGGCTCGACCGCGCCCGGGAGCTGTTCGCCGACAAGGTGCCGCCGATCTGGTTCTGGGCGCGTGTGCTCGCAGCGGCCGCCGCTGGCGACTTCGAGACCGCCGAACAGGTGGCCACGCAGGCCGTCGAGCGGTATCCGCAGCATGGGGTGTTGCGCAACAATCTCGCGGTGCTGCACGAGCTGTCCGGCGCGCTGCCGCAAGCCGAGGAGCTGGCGCGGGCGGCGCTGCACGATGAGCCGTCGCTGCCGCAGCTCTCCAAGAATCTCGGCGATCTGGCCTACCGCGGGTCGCGCTACGATGAGGCGTGGGACCTGTATCAGCGCGCGATCGAATTGTCCCCCGAGCTCGGCGACGACGTGTACTTCAAGCTCGGCAACATCGCCTACAAGCGAAATGATCGCGAGCAGGCCAATGAGCTGTGGCGGCGCGCGCTCGAGCTGAACCCCAAGCACGAACTGGTCAAAGCCAATCTGGATACCTTGAGCAGCCTCTCGTGAGCTCGGCGGGTACGGACGAGCGCGCGTTTCGGGCGCTCACGCAGAAGATTTCCACGGCGCGGGGGCTGAGCTGCGAATCGTACAAGGACAAGTGCTTGAAGCGGCGCATCGCTGTGCGCATGCGCGCCCGCGGCGTCCACACCTACGACGATTACAGCCGGCTCCTGGATGGCGACGCGCGCGAGTATCAGGAGCTGCTCGACGCGCTCACGATCAACGTCACCAAGTTCTTCCGCAACCTCGAAACCTGGGACGCGCTCCGTCCCTATCTCCGCCAGCTCGGTGCGGCGCATGCCGATCTCCGGATCTGGTCGGCGGGCTGCGCGTCGGGGGAAGAACCGTACACGGTCGCGGTGCTCGTGCTCGAGACCCTCGGTGAGGGGCGAGCCGTCGTCGACGCCACCGACATCGACCGGCTGAGTCTCGAGCGGACGCAGCAGGCGAAATATCCGGACGCGGCGTTCACCGAGATGCCGGCGCAGCTCAGACTCCGCTACTTCCGCGAGGACCAGCCGCTCCCGATCGTGCGCCAGCTCGTGCACGTGTGCGCGCACGACCTGATGCGCGAGCCACCGCCCCATCCCCCCTATCACCTGATCGTCTGTCGCAACGTCGTCATCTATTTCGAGCGCCAGGCACAGGAGCGACTTTTTCAAGTATTCGTCGACGCGCTTGCGCCCGGCGGCGTGCTGCTGCTTGGCAAAGTTGAGACGCTGTTCGGCCCGGCGCGCGAGCGCCTCCGGCTCGTCGACCCGCGCGAGCGGATCTATACGAAGCCCAAGTGAAGGAAGTCATCGTCAAAGTGGCCGAGTGGGCAGCCGAGCGGGGTGACGGCGTACTGGTCACGCTGGGGCTCGGCTCGTGCGTTGCCATCATGCTGCACGATGCGGAGGCGCGCGCCGGCGCGATGGCGCACGTGCTGCTGCCGTCCAAGAGCCTCGCACGCGACAGCACCAACCGGGCCAAGTTTCCGGAGACCGCGGTGCCGCTGCTGATCGAGCGGCTCAAGGAACTGGGTGCCGACCCCCGTCGTCTCGTCGCCAAGCTGGCCGGCGGCGCCAGCATGTTTGGCCAGCTCGTCACACCCGGGACGATTCAGATGGGCGAGCGCAACCTGCTGGCATCGCGTAGCGCCCTGCGGGCCGCGGCCATCCCGATCGTGCGGGAGTCGGTCGGCGGCGAGCGCGGACGCAGCATCCGCTTTCACGTCAAGGACGGCCGCGTCGAGATCCGGTCGGTCGGGGCCGATGTCGCCGTCATCTGAGAAGGCCGCGCCCCCCCCGCCCCCCCGGCCCACGGTGCTGGTTGCGGACGACAGCGCGCTCATGCGGCGCGTGCTGGTGGACGTGTTGAGCGGCGGCGCGGACAACGGAGAGTTTCGCGTGGTTGCCACGGCCCGCGACGGGTTGGACGCGATCCGCAAGGTGCACCAGCACCGGCCCGACGTCGTGACGCTCGATCTCGAGATGCCGCAGCTCGATGGCCTGGGCGCGATCGGCTACATCATGTCGGAGTCGCCGCGGCCCATCGTCGTCGTCAGCGCGCACGCGGGGCCGGGCACGCAGGCAGCGATTCGCGCGCTCGAGCTCGGGGCCGTCGAGATCGTCGCCAAACCGCCGCCCGAGGTGTTCGGCCATCCGCGCGCCGCGCTCGAAGCGCTCGCGCCGCAGCTCCTCGCCGCCGTGCGCCGCGCGCTCGCGGCCGATGTCTCGCACGTCAACGTCCTGGCGCGTCCGCCGGCGCCGGTTGTGCACCCGCCCGAGCTCGCGTTGCGCGGGCGGGCGCTCCTGGCCGTGGGCGTGGCGGCGTCGACCGGCGGCCCGCGCGCGCTCGCCGACGTCGTGCCGCGACTGCCGACCGGCCGCGGCGCCGCGATCCTCATCGTGCAGCACATGCCGCCGAAGTTCACGCGCAGTCTCGCCGAGCGGCTCGACTCGATGAGCCGCGTGCGCGTGGTGGAGGCCGCGGACGGCGCCCCCATCGTCGCGGATACGGCATACGTTGCGCCCGGCGATTATCATATGCGGGTGCGCTCCGCTCCTGACGGACCCGTCATCGCGCTCGATCAATCCGCGCCGCTGTGGGGCGTGCGCCCCGCCGCCGATCCGCTGTTCCGCTCGATCGCCGAGGTCTATGGCGCGCGCGGCGTCGGGGTCGTGCTGACGGGCATGGGGCGGGACGGCGCCGCGGGTTTGCGCGCGATCCGCGACGCCGGCGGCACCGGCCTCGCGCAGGACCGGGAGACGGCCGTGATCCACGGCATGCCCGGCGCCGCCGTCCAGGCGGGCGGCGTCGACGCAGTGCTCCCTCTTGGCCAGATTGCCGATCGCGTCGCCGCCGAGCTGGCGTGGCGGAAAGGGCAGACGTCGTGATTCGACAGGCTAAAGCGTGCGCTCGGCGGGGCATTGTCCTGAAGGACAATGATGTGCCGAGCCCACCCTTTAGGGTGGGGACACCGCGATGAAGGGTTACTTACTCGTCCGTTCCGCGGGGAGGACATACGGACTGCCGGTCGGCCGTGTGCTCGAAGTCGGGGATGCGACCGAAGTGCTGACCGTGCCGCGCAAGCTTCCGGCCGTGCTCGGCTTGACGCCGCTGCGTGGGCGTCTGGTCCCGCTCGTCCATCTCGGCGCGTTTCTGAGCGGTGTCGCCGCACCGGATGTCGGGACGAATGTCACGCGCACCGTCGTTCTGGTAGAGCTGGGCTCGAGTGGGAAGCAGGTGGCGTTCGAGGTGGATGACGCCGACGCCGTGATCCGCGAGCAGCCACTGCCGGTGCCACGCGGTCAGACACTCCCGTGGGCGGTGGGCGTGGCCGAGCACCAGGATCGCGGCGGCCTCGTGCCGATCCTCGATCTCGACGCGCTGGGAGATCGGATCCTGTGACGTCGACCAGCACGGGTGGCGACGACGTCCAGCTGGTGATGTTCAGGGTCGGCGGCCAGGACTTCGCGTTCAATATTTTTCAAGTCGAGCGCATCCTCCGCTACGAGGCGCCCGCGCCGCTGCCCAAGGCGCCGGAGTTTCTCGAGGGCGTGCTGCAGTATCAGGGCAGCGCGGTGCCGCTCGTCGATTTGCGCAAGCGCCTCGGCGCGGCCGCGCCGCTGCGCGAGGACACGCGCACGGTGATTCTCGAGTTCGATGGCGGCAAGATCGGCGTCATCGTGGATGCTGTCACCGAGGTCATGCAGGTGGCCGCGCAGGCCGTGACGCCGCCGCCCGGCATTGTGAAGGGACTCGCGGCCGAGTACATCGCCGGACTCGTCGTACAAGATGGCCGGACGATTGTGGTGCTGAATACCAACAAGCTGCTGAATTCGAAGGAGAAACTGGCGCTGCAGGGAGCGACATGATGGCAGAGTCACCGGTCGCCGCGCTGCGCCGGGAATACGACGCCATCGCGCGCCAGCTGGACACCGCGCCGGGCAATGCGGAGCGGGAGGCGGCGAAGCGCGAGATCATCGCGTTCTTCAAGAAGGTCGACGGTCAACTGGGCGACCTGACACAGCTGAAGGAGGACATCCGTCAGCTCGTCGATCGGTACAAGAAGTTGACGGCCGACACCCAAGCGGCCGCGGCGCCGGAATTCACCGGCGCGCGCCCGGTGCTACACGCCGATCACATCGGGGCGACGACCTTCATCGAGAAGGGCTGGAGTCTCATCTCGCTGGGCGACCACGCCGGCGCGATCCAGGCGCTGACGAAGGCGCTGCAGCTCTCGCCCGGCGAGACGCAGGCCGAGTCGTTGCTCGGCTGGGCGCAAATGTTGCACGAGGACTATGACGACGCGCTCGGCACCTTCCAGAAGGTGCTGATGAAGGAGCCCGCGAATTCCCTCGCGCGGATCAATGTCGGATACATCTGTCTGAAGAAACGGATCTTCGGGGAAGCGATCGAGCACCTGTCGAAAGCGATCCGGCTGGACAACGACAAGAAGGCGACGCTGTACGCCCATTTCTATCTCGGGCTCGTCTACCTGCAGCGCGAGATGTACGAGGACGCGGAAACGTTTTTCGAAAAGACGCTCAAGCTGGGACCCAACCTGATCGAAGCGTACTACGAGCTGGGGCGAGCGCATTGGTTCGCGGGCGATCCGGCGAAAGCCAAATCCACCTGGGAAGAAGGCTTCAAGGCGAACAAGTTCAATCCGTGGGGCAAGAAGTGTCAGGAGATGTCGGAGCTTGTCGCCCGGGGCGAGGAGCCGCCGCGAGACTAGCGCTCATCGCCCTGCTGTTGCAGGGGCCGACGGCAACGGAAGTCGGTCGCGTCACCGCGGTGGCCTGGCCGGGGCAGGAAGCGCTGGCGACCTCCCTCGCCGAGCAGGCCGACCGGGCGAGGGACTTTCCCGGCATCGGATCGCCGCCCGACCGTCCCATTCGCGTCATCCTCGCGCCGACGCGTGAAACGTACGACTCGCTGACGCGCGGCCGTCTGCCGCTCTGGAGTGAAGGCGCAGCGTTTCCGGATGCCGGCACGATCGTGCTGTTGGCCGTCGGGCCGTCCGGCCGTCCGGCCGCCGCCTTACGGCATGAGCTCGCCCACCTCGTGCTGCGCTGGCACGTCGTGCATCACCTGCCGCTCTGGTTCGAGGAGGGATACGCTGCGGTGGCCGCACGGGAATGGGACCGGCTCGATGCCCTGCGGCTCAACTGGCAGCTGGCGCGCGGGGCCCGCATGGATCTCGACGACGTCGATCGCGCGCTCCGGGGCGCACGCGGCGATGCGGCGACCGGGTACGCGCTCGCGACGACGGCGGTGTTGCTCCTGGAGCGGTGGGGTGGTCCGCAGGGCCTCACGCCGTTGCTGGCCAACCTGCCTCATGCCGAGTCCTTCGACGCGGCGTTGCGTGAGACATATCACATCACGGAGGGTGACTTCGAGGTGCGCTGGCAACGGGACGTCCGGTCGCGCTACGGCTGGCTGTCCTGGGTGGCCGCCATGGGTTTCTTCTGGCTGACCCTTGGCGCGCTGCTCGTCGCGCTGGTGGTGCTGCGGCGCCGGCGTGACCGGGCCAAACGCGCGGCGTTGGAAGCGGAAGCGGATGGAGGCCAACTGCTTGACGAGCTTGGGACTACCAAATAGACTCAGCGCCAGAAATGCCGGACCAAACACTTGCACGTTCGCGCCTGCGCTTCGGACCGAAGAACTACATCGTTCTCGGCGGCGCAATCGTGTCGCTCGCACTGGGTTACTGGCTCTTGTCACAAGGTTCTACAACGCTCGCGCCGGTGCTGCTCGTCCTGGGCTACTGCGTGTTGTTTCCCGTAGGCCTGGCCCTCTAGCACCTCCGCTCCCCAATGGCACGGGCGAATAGCTCAGCGGTTCAGAGCGCCTGCCTTACACGCAGGATGTCGGGGGTTCGAATCCCTCTTCGCCCATCGGTGTAGCAGCCCGTAACGGAGGAACGTACACGGTGAGAGCGCTTCAATTCGCGGTGGCCTTGTCGATCGGCGGTGTGACGCTGAGCGCGGCGCAGCAGCTCGCGGCGCCGCAGCAACCGACGGTGCGCCTGCTGATCCTGCCCTTCCAGGCGTCGCCCGCCGAGTCGGCCACGAGCATCGCGTTGTCGGATGCCGTGCGTGATCGCGTCAACTCGCTCGTGAAGAACAAGGTGATGGTGGTCCCGAAAGCGAAACTGTGTGAAGCGCTCGCGCAATCGGGATTCCCGTGCAACGGCCTGCTCGACGATCAGCAGGCGAAACAGCTGGCGCGCTTCCTCCAGGTGCACGCGTACACGACCGGCGCGTTCCTGAAGAGCGGCACGGCGCTGAGCGCCGAGGTCGAAATGATCGACATCGGCAGCTCCGGCATCGCCGGGCGCTTCACGGCCACCAACGGCAATCCCGGAACGGCGGCGGCGCTCGCGGAAGTCATCGCACAGCGCATCGCGACGGTGGTGCGCGTCAGCGAGCCGATCCGCAATTGCAACGAAGAGCGGAAGAAAGGGCAGTTCGGACGCGCCCGCGCTGAGGCGCAGAAGGCGTTGACGATCGATCCCAATTCGACCGGCGCGTGGCTCTGCATCTCCACAATTTACGAAGCACAGCGGATGCCACTGGACAGCCTCATTGCGGTCAACGAGCGTGCGCTCAAGGGCGACTCGCTCAACGGCACCGCACTCGAGAATATCGCCCGCGCCTATCAGCAGAAGGGCGACACGCTCAAGGCCATGGAAGCCTTCATCCGGCAACTCGCGGGCGAGCCGCGCAACACGCAAAAGCGCCTCGCCATCGCGCAGACCCTGCGCCAGATGAAGCAGTACGATCGCGCCGTCGCAGTGCTGGACGAGGGGCTCAAGTTCATGCCGGGCGACGCGCAGCTCCTCGACATGGAGCTCACGATCTGCACTGAAGCGAATAACTATCGTTGCGCGAGCGACGTGTGGATGGCGAAGGTCACGCACGATACGACGTTGTTGGCCGACACGACCGTCTTGAAGCCGGCCATTGGCGCGGCACAGCAGGCGATGGACGCCGCGGCGCTCGACAAGTTCACGGCGGCCGCGTACCGGCATTTCCCGAACAACGTGAGCTACATCCGCGCCCGCGCCGGAGCCTTCGAGCTGATGAGTCGGACGGACTCGGCGATGGCGTACTACAAGAAAGCGTTGGCACGCGAGCCCAACGATGTCGGCACCAGCCTGCAGCTTGCGAAGGCGACCGTCGACGCAGCGGTGTGGGATACGACGAAAACGGATCCGGCCACGACGGACCGGCGACGCGCTGCGTTCGCGCAGAAAGTGGATTCGGCCAAACCCTGGCTCCGGCCGGGAATTGCCTCGAGCGACTCCACGCAACGCCTCGCCGCATCCGTGATCATGCTGACGGGCGGTTCCAAGCTCGCCCAGGCCGGAGCCTATCAGGCGGCCTATACCTGGCTCGACTCGCTGCTGACGGTCATCGGGTTCACGCCGCGGACCGCCGCCGACACACTGGGACCGAAGCACCAGGTTCGCATCAACGGGAGCTTCTGGTACGGTTTGTCCTCGGTCCTGACGCTGAACGGGCCGTATCAGGCGATGACAAAGGCAAAGGGCGCGAGTCGCTGCCCGGAAGCACGCGCCGTATTCGATCGGCTCGCCCGGACGAAGGCGGCGTTGCAAATGGGCCGGCGCGTCCATCCGCCGACGGCCGACCAGATGCTCGGCTTCGTCGCCCAATACGAGCGGGCGAAGCCGTCCGTGCAGAACGCGTTCAAGTGCCGGCCGCCGTTGAATTGACCTGAGCCCGGGTCTATATTCCGGCGCTCCTAAAGGGGGCTTGGGGCTGTAGCTCAGCTGGTTAGAGTGCCGGTCTGTCACACCGGAGGTCGCGGGTTCGAGCCCCGTCAGCCCCGCTCTGAGAACGTTGACCCATGAATCCGTCGCCCCCCGCCCCTCTTGGCGGGGGTTTTCTTATTATGGAGCGTGCCCACGGCCGCGTCAGACGCTCGTTCACTCCCGTACCATGTGCCGGTGCTTGCCGCGGCGGTACGCGCGTGGGCGGAGGGGAGCGCGCGGGCGGCCGATGGCACGCTGGGCGGCGGGGGCCACGCGGCGATTCTCCGGGGCCTGGGGGCGAGGGTCTTGGGGATCGACCGCGATCCTGATGCCATTGCCGCGGCCCAAACACGGCTCGGCACGGAAGGTCTTGAGTACCTCGCAGCCTCGTTTGCTGCCCCTGCCGCCCTCGCCGCCATCGCGGCATTTCGTC
>Ga0209157_1003682_pt1 | contig 11676 bp, 8 predicted proteins | sample GraSoiAngelo_135_FD_185892 | JGI IMG/M metagenome (GOLD analysis project Ga0209157, IMG submission 185892) | Grasslands soil microbial communities from the Angelo Coastal Reserve, California, USA - 14_0929_05_40cm (SPAdes) (version 2) | ecosystem: Environmental > Terrestrial > Soil > Grasslands ... | reverse complement strand
CTTCTTCCATTCCTCGTCCGTCTTGTTCATGACCGTGAGATCTAGAAGGCTTTGGCCGGTATTTTAACGCCTTACGCCGTCTCGATGGTGGACCGAGGCTCTGCTCTCGTTAGAGATCGTTGGAACCGTTCTGTCGCTCTCAAAGACCTGTTTCGTCTCGCGGGGAGCAACTGCTTTTGAGATTTTCTGGAGGGGGTCTCTGCCAGTTGAACTCGGTCTGGGCTTAGTTTCCGATTTGTCGCGCAGAACGGGCGAGTCAAGCGTTGTCGTTATCGTGTAGGTCAGCGTGCAGGTCAGCGTGAAAACTGCGCGAGGTCAAATCGGATGCTTGGATCCATGATCTGGGCTGATTCTGAACGATTTGTCCCAAGAACACTCGGGACTATTTTGCCTTCCAGGTGAACGCTTTCGAGGGTTTGAACTCTGCCAGCGCGTCTGTTACCCAGCCGTACTTGTTCTTCTGAGCTTCCAACACTCTCATGGCTGTCTCGCTCTTCATGTCGAGAAACTCTGCGTTTCCTTCGAGGATTGCTTGACGCTTCCAGCTGTCGGCCAGCATTACGGTAACAGCCGGATTCTGTCGGAGGTTCCTGTAGCGGGCCATGGCCATGTCCAAGCCGAGATAGAAGACTCCGTCAACAACTACGAGGTCTGTGGGTGAGAGATGGGGTCTGCCGTCCGGTCTTACCGTGGCTGCGAGTGTGAGGACTCGACTGTTGGCGAGTTCAATGACCTCGTTGGCAGTTAGGGGATTCTGACTGTACACCTCCTTAGTGTGAGGGCTGGCATGGCTGAGAGAGTTCTTGAGGATAGAGTCTAGGCTGGACAATGACGTTTCGGTTCTGAGAAACGATAGTTGGATAAGACGGTTGCCTATTTGATAGGCCTTGCAGCCTCTCCTACGAAGGGATTTGCGAGCTTCTCATCGCCAATGGTGGTCTCAGGTCCATGGCCAGGATAGACTGTTGTGTCATCGTCCAGCTTGAACAGGCGGTCCCTGATCGAATGGATGAGCGTGTTGAGGTCTCCTCCTGGAAGATCTGTCCTTCCGATTGACTGGTTGAAGAGAGCGTCACCTGTCAAGACGTATCCTTCCCCCGTCAGGCTGATGCTGCCGGGCGAATGGCCTGGAGTGTGGAGAACATGGACCGTCTCATCTCCCACCTTCAGAGAGTCTCCGTCTTTGAGGTAACCATCGACCCTGGGCGGCGGGGAAACCTCGAATCCCATGAACTGACGTACGCGCGACTGCATCGACTGTAGTATTGGCAGGTCTTCCGGATGGATCAAGAACAGAGTCCTGGTTGCTTTCCGGACCCCGTCGACGCCCAGCACGTGATCAAAGTGAGTATGCGTCGCAACAATGCGCGTTGTTCTGGCGTTGATATCTTTGATGAACCTCACTAACCTCTCTGGCTCGTCGCCTGGATCGACGATCATCGCCTCTGCTCCGGATTGAAGGATGTAGCAATTCGTTTGCAAGCGGCCGACCACAATAGCATGGATCTTCATAGTCGTTGAGAGAGACGTGGCCAATACCAGTTAACCATTCTCTGCTCCCATTACCAATCAAGCACAGCTTTGAACGGGGGTGAGACCGGTCCATTTGAGAACATCAGGCTTAGAACACGCTAGAAGCCGTTTTTGCGACTTCTCAAGGCGAATGTTTGCCCTTGCAGATTAAACCCTCCGAGTAGCTGGGGCTAGGGTTTTCAGCTCATAGGTATCCATGTCTATCTTCAAGAAGCCAAGAACTTATATTGATAGTAGGGTCCAAGCCCTAAACATGAAGAAAATACTCGCAATATCAACCCTGACAATTGCTGCCTTAATGCTCACCCCAATGAGCATAGGCCCCGTAACGAGCCTTCTCAACTTCAACTACGCACCGAACCTGAGCTATGTTCAGCTCGGCCCCCTGACAACTCAGCCCCAGGGACTTCCTCTCTGCAGAAACTTATCCCTTGGTAACATCGTCTGCTATTCACCGTCCTTCATCAAGAAAGCATACGAGTACCCATCAACGGCCACCCTCGACGGCACGGGACAGACGATCGTCATCGTCGACGCTTTCGGAAGCCCCACCGTTCAAAGTGACTTAGCGTTGTTCGACTCCCTCTTCGGCATCCCGGCCCCGCCATCCTTCACAATATTCTGCGGCAACTCTCCCAAACCCTTCGACACCAGTACATGTCCGCATGTCAACATTAACACGAATCCGATGCACGGAGTGTTCTCATGGACAATCGAGACAAGCCTCGACGTACAATACGCACATGCAATGGCCCCAGGAGCCAACATCGTCCTAGATGTAGCAGCCACCTCCTCAGGAAACGCAATCAACGAGGCAGAGGCTGCCGCCATCGCCGCCTTTCCAGGCGCCATCTTCTCACAAAGCTTCGGAATACCTGAGATCTTTCTAACAGCCAACAATGGCCAGATAATGCAAGCCCAGACCAACTACGCGAACGGAGTCGCCTTGGGCGACACGTTCTTCGCTTCAGCAGGCGATACCGGCGCAGATTTCGGCTTTGGTACTGAAATGTCCAACTTCCCAGGCTCAGACCTCCACAACACCGCCGTAACCGGCACTCAGGGACTCCCGTACAATGCAACTGGGACCCTCATGCCCTGCCCAACCTCCACGCCCTTCTCATGCACATCAGGCCTCTCCAGCTACCACGGACCCTGCGTGCTCGGCCGCACTGTCCCGCCAAACTGCGTACCTGACGGCTATGGCGGCGAACAAGTCTGGAACGAACCCAGCTTCGGAGCTGCTACCGGCGGAGCACCCAGCATAATCTTCGGCGTCCCATCATACCAGACCGGCCTAGGCCTATCGGCCAGAGGCCCGGACGTAGACTACAACGCAGCCATCGACGGTGGAGTCCTAGTGGTTTACGGAGGCTTCGGAAGCCCAGTCCTGTTCATCGTGGGAGGAACCAGCGCCGGCTCACCACAATGGGCAGGCATCACAGCCTTGGCGAACCAAGCTCGCGCCAACCTGGGCAAGGGTCCAATCGGTGACTTGAACCCGGTCCTCTATGGCATCTACCACAGCGCCCGCTATGCGACCGACTTCCATGACATCACCGTGGGCAACGACCAGCTGGTCGGTTCATCTGTTGGCTTCTCGGCAGGAACGGGCTATGATGTCGCATCAGGCATCGGCTCACCTATCGTCGACCAACTGATCGTCGACCTGGCAGCGGCATAGACATAGCTGAAGACGTGGGAGGACAATCCTCCCAAACCCTCTTTTTGTAAAAACGCCCAAAAATAGCACAGTAAACTCTGCCTTGGTTCGTCCAGGTCGCGACCTAGTTCAAAGCCGAGCTAGGAAAGGCGGAATCGTCGTACGATTTGCGACCGCGTCGCTCGTTTCATGGATCTGTACTTGCTGGCAAGAATGATTAGTGTGATCACAGCCCCCAAGGCTACAACCACAGGGCCTAGATACGCAGTCAGCAAAGCAAATTTGTCCACTGGCACCGTAACTCCGCCAACACTCCCAGATGCAGGGGCGAAGACTTCAATCCGGCTATTGCCAACTCCCGATGGGTTGCCTGTATCAGAGACGTAGACACTTCCGGAATTGTCAATCGCTAGACCCTCAGGGTAGACTAATTGGCCGTTTCCCGAGCCCACTGTTCCGAAGGATGTGAGAAACGTGCCGCTACTGGTGAACTCTTGGACCCGGCTATTGTAAGTATCGGCCACGTAAACGTTTCCAGCTGAATCCACAGACAAATGCCCCGGAAAATTCAACTGTCCACTTCCTGAACCAAAACTTCCCCAAGCGGTCATGAAAGTACCAGAACTCGTGAACTTCTCGATACGATTGTTGGACGAGTCGCTCACATACACATTGTTCGCGCCGTCCACTGCAATCCCTATTGGACCGCTGAACTGGCCGTTACCCGCGCCGGAGGACCCCCATCCTGCGATGAAATTTCCTGAACTGTCGAACTTCTCGACTCTATTATTGGAGTAATCCGTCACGTACACATTGTTTGAGCTGTCTACCGCATCGCCGAACGGGCTATAGAATTGTCCATTACCGGTCCCGAACGTACCCCACGTTCTGATGAAGGTCCCGTCTGGAGAGAATTTCTCTACTCGATTATTCGATGAGTCTGCCACATAGACGTTCCCAGCATGGTCGAGCGCGATTCCGACTGGAGCGTCGAATTGGCCGTTTCCGGTTCCAGTCGCTCCCCAAGCCAGCACAAAAACTCCGGCCAGTGAAAACATCTGAACCCGATTGTTTCCCTCATCTGCGACATAGACGTGGCCTAGACCGTCAAACGCGTCATCATAGGGATTAGAAAACAATCCCGGTCTTGGATACGTAAGACTCGAGAGGTAGCCTCCAGTCCCAGCTGATAGTTTCTGAATCCTGAAGTTGTTTGAATCTCCAACGTAGACATTCATCTGGCTGTCGACGGCTAGACCAACAGGATTATTGAACTGTCCCGTAGAGGCACCTGTGGACCCTGAAATCCAGACAGCCATGTCGTTGCATGCGCTAAATTTTACAACTTCGTTCCGGAGATTGTCGGTAACATATACGTTGGACGCGTTGTCCGTTGCAACCATCGCAGGCTGCAACAGAGAGCTGCTTCCCCATGCGCAAACGAAACCGCCCGTTTTCGTGAGTTCTGTAATATTACCTGACTGAAATGAAGCGTCACTCACGTAGACGTAGGTAGGCCCTATAGCCACCCCGAATGGGCTCTGAAACTTTCCGACTAGGTTCGAGCCGAGACCACCAAACGAACTTACGTAGGTCCCGTCGCTACTGAAGATCTCTACACGCTGGTTTCCCTCGTCTGCAACATACACAAACCCGGTAGCATTGACGCTCAGACCTATAGGGGTCCGAAGGACGTTTGTCTTATTCCAAGTGTTCCAGGACCCAACGAAAACGCCCGCGTTAGTAAACTTCTCAACGTTGTTGTTGACAGAGTCTGTAACATACACGTTTCCGGAAGCGTCAAGAGCAACCCCCTCTGGGTTTCGGAACTGTCCAGGTCCAGTGCCGTAGGATCCCCATGAGGTGACGAATGATCCGTCCCTTGCCAGTTTGACTATGGCATAGTTCTTGGCGTCGGCGATGTACACGTTGCCCGAGGGGTCCACCGTAACGCCGTTGGGCATTATCGGGCCGCCGTACGAGCCCCACTGCGATACATAACTGAATGATGGATCTCCGACAGATGCGGCCAGAGGCCCACTTCGAACGACTTGATCCTTAGACGCGTGACCGACAGTGAGGTGTGCAACAGAAAAGGAAAGTATGAGAAGAATAGCACCGCAAAGATAATACTTTGGCCTTCTTGCCAAGCCAGTATCACAGAGCCGAATTGTTCCTCCGCTTAGAGCGATGCAATCGTATACGTGCGAGATTGTTAAGATAACGGTGCAGTATATCGATTGGGAAGGCTTGGGAGTCGGTCTTACACCAATGCTGCGCATATAGGAAGACTCCCCCGATCAACACTACAACCGCTGCGGTGACCAGAAACGGAGCGAGCAGGGCAAACCTGTTCGCCGGAATACTGGCCCCACCGACAGTGCCTGACACCTGAATCGCTAGGAAGAGCTGAGTGAACCCGGCAACGTTGCCCTGGAACGCGACATGCGATCCCGTGCCATCGATGGATGGAGAAAAGTTGTTGTCTTGGTTGTTGGTTAGCTGGTCGATCTCTCCGGTGCTGGTGTTGACGACCATTATTTGGCTGTAGCCGTTGATGGTAGTCTGGTATACGATCACGGACCCGTCGTAGTTGATTGAAGGGAGCAGATCGTCGACGGCGTCAAAGGTCAGCTGTCTGAGACCTGAACCGTCAGTGCCGATGAGCCATATCTCGGAGTGCCCCGTGGAGTTTGACTGGAAAGCCACATACTTCCCGTTGCCACTGATGACCGGGTTCGCGTTATCACCAGGTTTTGATGTAAGCTGGTGTAGCCCTGTCCCATTCGAGTCTACTAGGAAGATCTCACGATTTCCAACCATGGTCGCGTTCGAGTCAAAGGCGATTAGCTTGCCATCCGAACTTATCGAGGCGTGTTCGTGGATTCCGTTGTTGGTAGTCAGTTCAGTGAGCCTTGATCCGTTAGAGTACATGGAGTATAGCTCCATGATTCCTGTTCGATTGGACTCAAACGCGACCCTTGAGCCGTCCGAACTTACCGCGGGGTAGGTGTTGACCGCGTTGGTTGTTGATGTCAGCGGAGTAAGCCCAGTCCCATCGGACTTGATCTTGTATATTTGGTACGCACTACCCATGTTCGAGTAGAAGACGATCAGGGTTCCATTCCCATTTATAGAGGGGACGAGGTTGGAACCGGTATTGTTCGTCAACTGCTTCATTCCTGTGCCGTTTGAGTTCACCACAAAAATCTGCAGAGTTTTGAACGGGCCAGGATTGGCCATGTAGGTGATTCTTGTTCCATCTTGGTCAATTCTGGGCTGGACATGGGTTATGGAATCAGTCGTGAGCTGTGAAGGAGTACTCCAGATCGCAGAATGAGCGATAGGAAGGAGTAACAACGTCAGGATTGCGAGGACAGTTATCCACAGACGCTTACCCAATGCTCGCTCGTGTCCTCTGATTACCTATGGGATGAAAAAGAAAAAGGTTGAGGAGGGGAGTGGATTTTTGTCCTATTGCGCTAGGACGAACTTCAGCGTGAACGTGTCAGTGCTGGAAAGTGTCACGGTGAACGACGTGCCACTGAATGTGAAAGTGCCTGTGTAGGAGCCTGGGAAGGCGAAAGTCGTGGTGCCAAAGGCGCCATTGATCTGCGACAATGTTCCGCTGCTTACTGGAACTGTGATGACGCCTGTTCCACTCACATCTGGCACGACGATCGCGCTAGTGCTTGTGTGCCCGTTCGCTGTGACCGTTATGGTCAGGTGGTAGAGCGTTACTTGGCCTGTTGCGTAAGCAGAGGGCGCCGTGAACGCGACGCTTAGCGCCGCCAGCATCGCCAAGGTCAGGAGAGCCGATCTCATTTTCCTTCTGCCGCGCTATTTGCAAGAAATCCTAATAAGTTTTAGGATTCTGAAGTAACCTAGTTCCGTCTATAGTATGCTCAGGATATTCTCTCGGGACTCAACTTTGTTGCCAGTCCATATTGATCCGCTCGTTCGCCGCCAATCTCCACGATGGACCGAAACTATTGGACCCTTGCGGAACCTCAAACACAACATCTCCACTTGCATTTTGGGCGTTAGTCATGTTTGTTGGTGGAAATGGATAGCGCAGGAACAGGTAGGCAGCACTTACATTGTAGGAGTTCACGCCTATTACGATATACATATCTGTGAACGGGTTAGCCGAGAAATTCTGGTAACCAATGTTCTCTACAGAGAGATGAACTACTAGGAACGTGCTACCGCTAGCAGGCTGGAACCTTGACGGCTCCAGAGTATTGTTGTAACTGCTCGAGTATGATATTTTGATCTCAGGAGGGGACGATAGAGGGGGCGGGGGTGAAGCGACAACCATTACATCTTGTGTGGACATGGCTGACTGGCTAGGCGATCCACCGTCATTGACGGTCAAGGCCACAGTGAAAGTACCGGCTGAGGAGTAAGTGTGAGTCACAGTCAAGCCCATTCTGCCTGAGCCATCGCCAAAGCTCCAAGAGTAGACGTATGGTGCGGTCCCTCCATCCGCTGTTCCGACGAAAGATACCATCTGTCCAGCATCAGGTGGGTATGGATCGAGTATGAATCTAGCCGACAAGTGAGAAGGGGCGACGGGTCGTAGGTTCAGGAGATTTGGGCCAGCGACGATTAGCCCGACGATGAGGCCGACTGCGATCACTGCTACCGAGACGATAAACCTGCGCTTCCGTCGCGCGAGAATCGACATTTGCGGACCCAGAGATCGGGGCTGGTATAACTAGCCTTCTTCTGAGTTATCAACGCTTGCCCTAGGATCGATTAGGGAGATGCACTGACGCATCATATGGTTAGGTCCAGTAACCCCGAAAGCTCACATCGCTCAACGGCGCCGGACTCCGTGAGCCTTTAAACATTGATTCTAGAGTAGCTCGTGGCTTTCAAAATTGAAGACTGTGCATCGAGTCGTCTTCGGCGATTGTAGAGAAATGAAGGAGGTCCCCGACGACTCGATTCAACTCATGGTCACGAGTCCTCCATATTACAATGCACCATTCGACTATCCCGACCTGTTCAAGGACTATGCCGAATTTCTTCGACTCGTCGGCGCACTCTCCAAGGATCTGTATCGCGTGATGGCACCAGGGAGGGTAGCCTGTTTCGTCACTGATGATATGCTCGTGAAAGGTGAGAAATTCCCGGTTGTGGCTGACGTCACTAGGCTAATGCTCGATGCGGGTTTTCGATATCGAGATAGGATTGTCTGGGTCAAGCCAAAGGGCTATGTCCGGATAAGTCGGCGAAGCGGTGTCGTAATCCAGCACCCCTATCCAATGTACTACTACCCGGACAACATTCAGGAAAGCATTCTCATCTTCCAGAAAGGCAAGTTCGACTACTCATATGTCCGAAACCTGTCTTCGCAGAAGCGTGAAATGTCCAGAATTCCGCTAGACGACTACAACGGAGAGGAGTGGCACCTCACGGTTTGGAAAATCACGAATGTTCTGCCTCTGGCACCAAGAGTAGAGAAGGGGGTTGCAGCTTTCCCGGAAGAGATTCCCAGACGCCTTATCAGACTCTTCAGCTTTCACGGCGAAACGGTTCTCGACCCATTCTTGGGATCCGGAACCACGATGAAGGTCGCCCAAGAATTAGGGCGAAACAGCTGGGGTTTCGAGATAGACCGCGGATTGAAAGGAATAATCAAACGGAAAATGGGGGGCGGCATTCAATCAGGCTCCAGGCTTGAATTTCTGTTCAGACGAGACGCGAATAAGACTCACGGCGCCGCGGACCGAAGAGTAAGGAGACTATCGCAGATTGTCGCGAAATAGCGGTGGAGCTTCGCGAGATGTCTTCAATTATTCCAGTATGGCCTTGTCGTTATGAATTGTACCTTAGCCTCTAAGAGGTCTCGGTAGAACTCATCATCGCTCTCATGCATCTTCGACAAGACCCTACTGGCCGTTTGAGGGCCAATTCCGTACACTGATTGGGCGATCACGGCCCTCTTCCCGTAGGCAATTACAAGGTCGGCGGAACGGCGCGACCTGGTCAACGCCTTCTGCTCGTTCTCGTCTAGCGTTTGTTTGTTTCGCTTTTTGTGTAAAACACTCGCTACATAGCCGCTAGACCAGAAGACAGGAGCTAGTAGTTTGGAATAACACTTGGGACAAGAAGGATGATCGGGTAGATTACGAATGGTAACGTCAGTGGCGAGGTTTGTACATTCGAAGCAGAGCAGGCCGATGGCTCGTCCTTCAATCGAGATGCGCAGTCGCGCCATATTGTCGGCCGCAACATTCTCCGGAGCAATCAGCTCCGGAATGTCAACATGACGATAGAGGATGTGGTAGGCTAGTGGTGTTGGCTTGTCCTTTGACCGGAAGAATCTGACTTCCATATTCTGTTCTTTGACATGCTTGAAGATCCGCTTGACTCCTTCAAAGTCGGCCCGTTCGACTTGAGCTTCGCGAACAGTCTCGTCGTAGATTGGAGTTAGCCTGAACCGGACCTGTAGCTCTTTCATTGCACCGCCATACATGAGCCGTCCACGGCTCAACGCTCCAAACCTCTCAGCGATCTGCTTCATCTGCAGCTCCCAAGGAAAGTGTCGATGCAAGACCCCGTGACAAGCGCCTCCCAGAACTGGCTCGTCAACCCCGAAGACCTGTTTCAGGAATAGATCTTCAAGATCCAGGTCTGCCGTGTCTGCCGTCATCTCGTACAGTATCCGGTAAGAATCCCACCACCACATCCGCACGAGGCCTTGGCGTCGGAAGAACTCCTCGATCACTTCGCCCAAGGTGAAGTTGAGGACGTCTCCGAAGTGAGTATGAATTATGATGTAACGATCGAATCCTTCGATCAGAACCCGATCGTTGGTCGGGACCGGTGCGCCCGTAGCTCTGTGGGTCTCTATCTCTTCGACGATTCTGCGCACCCCGTATGGGTCCGCGGGCCATATTCGCGAGAACTTCTCGACGACAGGAGCCCGGGTCTTGTGTTCGTCCAACAACATGTCGACCTGTTTTCGGTATTCTCCGACTCGGACGGCGAGAGCGCCTGGCACAGGGAGTATCTGCCCGTCCCATCCCGGAATGGCCGCGGTGGGATCGTTGACGGGTAGGACGTACACCTTCCCATCGTCGGTGACCTGTTTCATCTGCCAGACCCGTCCCTTGACGATAAAGTTGAGGCCGACATGGGCCATTGTTAGCATGAACTCTTCGCCGAGTATCCCAACCGACTGCTGGTTGGTTAGATCAATCACGGGATAGCGTCGCTCGTCGGGAATCATGCTAAGATTCTCGTAGTAGTAGAGCCGCGTGCGGGAGGTCCGGTAGAGGTCCTGATTGTCTCGTTTGAGGTGGCCCATCTTCCGCATGAACTCGACAACCTTCTCCAGCTCAGTATCCTCAAGCCTGGAGTAGGGAAACGCTCTCGACAGGACTTGCTTGATGTGGGCAAGGGGGACGCTACCTTCTGAGTCCATCAATAAGCCGGCGATCTGATGTGCCAGGACATCGAGCGCGCCATGGTGAATGATGGTCGGCTCGAGCCGGCCTTCTTTGGCCAGTTCGATGACCCCTATCGACTCCAAGAGATCCTCCGTCGAAACAGATACTAGTACTCCCTGTGAGGTTCTGGTTAGACTGTGTCCGGATCTTCCTACGCGCTGTACGAGGCTGTTGACTTGGCGCGGGGACATGTACTGGACGACGAGGTCGACGGAGCCGATGTCGATGCCTAGCTCTAGGGTGCTAGTGCAGACTAGTCCCTTGATCTGGCGGGCCTTGAAGGCCTCCTCTGCCCGGACCCGCTCCTCTTTGGGGAGGGAACCGTGGTGGACCATTATCTTCTGGTCCATCATGTTGAATTTCGAGCCGAGCATCTCAGCGTTGACCCGGCTGTTGACAAAGATCAGAGTAGAGTCATGCGCTTCGACAAGATCAGATACAAGCGCAAGCCTTGCGGCGGCCTCAGGAGCCGTGTAGAGGCGTCGGGCGAGTTCCTGATCCTCCTCGCCAGGCGGAGGATACTCGATCTTGTATCGCGTGTCCTTGCCCAGCGGAATCTGAACAATCCTGACGGGCTCAGATCCCCCGAGAAATCGAGAAATCTCTTCGGGATTCCCAACAGTTGCCGATAATCCCACGCGTTGGAACCCTTCTGGACGCGCTTCTCTCAACCGTTCTAGCCCGACAGTCAGCTGGACGCCGCGACGATCTCCTGCCAGTTCGTGAACCTCATCAACTACTACTGCCTTGACATGTCGAAGGTGCTGTCTCATCCTCCTTCCAGGAAGGATTGCCTGCAGTGTTTCGGGAGTAGTTATCAGAAGATCCGGGGGTCTCCCGGCCATTCTCCGGCGATCAGCCGTGGGAGTGTCGCCATGTCTGACCTCGACCGTGAAGCCTAGTTTGGCTGACCAGATCTGCAGGCGTTTGAGGAGATCGCGGTTTAGTGCTCTGAGGGGAGTGATGTAGAGGAGCGAGATTCCTTGTCGATTCTCGTCATGGACCATCTTGTCTATG
>Ga0209157_1003680_pt1 | contig 11682 bp, 9 predicted proteins | sample GraSoiAngelo_135_FD_185892 | JGI IMG/M metagenome (GOLD analysis project Ga0209157, IMG submission 185892) | Grasslands soil microbial communities from the Angelo Coastal Reserve, California, USA - 14_0929_05_40cm (SPAdes) (version 2) | ecosystem: Environmental > Terrestrial > Soil > Grasslands ... | reverse complement strand
GGCGGACTTCAGGTCAACAGTTCGTTGCTGAGCGTGGTCTTGCACGAATAGTTGGCCGTTTTGTGAAACGATTCAGGAGATTTTGACACTACCGTCATATCGCCTGTTTATGCTGAATTGGGCGATCGACCCTTAAGACCATGGTGCCCGGCAAGACGACGTCGCGTCCCGCAACTTCTCCCTCCAGGAGATTGACCTCCCGCGTACCAACGCCCGGAGACGTGTGGGTGTACTGGCGATGCCATGGACGCGAAGACGTCTCGCGCGTACGCGATATGAGCATGGGGGGATTGTTCATCGAGACATCCGAGCCGAAGGATGAGGGTGTCCGAGCCAGATTGGATTTTCTAGTGCAAGAAGGGCAGATCCGCGCCGACGCCGAAGTGCGGCATGCAAGCTCTGGAATCGGATTAGGGCTGAAATTCACGGCGCTCAGTGAACAGGACCGGCCGAAACTCGCTGCCTTGTTGACCAGATTGCGTGCGGCTCGGAATTCCCACTGAAAATCGCATTATCCCTGTTGAGGCTCACCTCTCTGCAACACTCCACGATAGAATTCCACATAGCTTCGCTTTCGAATGATGAGTCAAACCAGGATTCACCTCCGGCTCGCTGTTCCCGAAGATGTGCCCATTTTGGGTGAATTGATCGAAGCGTCCGTCCGCGGATTGCAGGCTCAAGACTACACGCAAGCGCAAATCGAAGGTGCCCTCAAAACGGTTTTTGGCGTCGATAGCCAGCTTATCGCCGACGGAACGTATTTTGTGGCGGAGACTGACGCTGGCGCAGCGCATCGTTCCGAAGCAATAAACTCGCAAACCGGATTGATGATCATCGGTTGCGGCGGCTGGAGCAAGCGCAAGACGCTCTACGGCAGCGATCACTGGACAAGACGCGAAGATGCTCTTCTGGACCCTCATCACGATGCGGCAAAGATTCGGGCGTTTTTTATCCATCCGGACTGGGCGCGCCAGGGAGTCGGTAGCATGATCCTCCAGGCTTGCGAGGATGCGGCAAAATCCGCCGGATTTACTCGCTTCGAAATGGGCGCAACGCTGACCGGAGCAAAGCTTTTCGGTGCCAAGGGCTATGTCGCCGTGAAACCCATCTCGATCTCGCTGGCGAATGGAGAATCGCTCCCCGTGATTCACATGGAGAAACCAGCGTGACAGAGTCAGAGGAGAGCGCTGAGTCGGCGGGCTGAACCGCACGATGCAGGAGCCGTGCAGGTATAATGCCCGCTATGAATTTAGCGCTACGGCTCCTCCGGCGCGCGTACGGCATGTTTGCGCGTGTATTTCCGCGGTGCAGCGTGATTTCGCAGGCGATTGCTTTCAATCTCTTTCTGGCCTTTTTTCCGACTTTGCTGATTGCCGTGGCGCTGGCGACGAGCCGGATCGGCGGTAAGACGAGTTTGTTTGACCTAATCGCGGACTTCACGCAATTTTTGCCTCCGGGCAGCCAGGCAATTGTCTCGGAGTTTCTGGCGAAGCGAGGACCAGAAGCATGGAAGGTCGCAGCACTGGGATGGACCGGAACGCTGCTCGCGGGTTCACAAGTCATGAAGCTGGTGATGCACGGCATTCACACCATCTATGGAGACACGGATGAGCTTGGATTTTTGCACCGGCAAGTGCGCGGCTTGATGCTGCTGCTGGTGACGATTGCTCCGCTGCTGGGAGCAACCATCCTTGGGGTTCTGGGTAAGCCCTTGCGCCGATGGATCGCGCACGAAGTAGGCAAACACACCATTTTGCAAGGCTGGTGGAATTTCTTTTTCCCCGCTGCCGCCATGGTGCTGGCCATGCTGGCGCTGACTGTGATTTATCGCGTGGCCCGTCCCCGGGAGGAAAGTATGCGCAACGTCCTGCCCGGAGCGATGGTCGCCACGCTCCTATGGTGGCTGGTGGACGTGCTCTTTGGAATTTACGTGCGGCGCGTGCCGTACAGCGTCGTGTATGGCGGCTTGGCCGCGGTGATTGGGTTAATTATCTGGATGCAGCTCTCCGCTGTGATTGTTTTCCTTGGAGCGGCATGGAACGCGGAGCTCGCGGAAAGCCGCAAAGAGGCTCAGGTTCATGCATGAACAAATTGTCCGTGTGGAGTGTTATTCCGGGTACAAGGCTGACGAACGTCCCGTAAGGCTGAAATTGCGCGATGGAGCCAGGGAAATTGTCGCGATTGAAGACCGCTGGTACTCCCCGGGAGCGACTTACTTTCGCGTGCTCGTCGACGATGGCGACCACTACCTGCTTCGACATGATGAAGCTCAAGGTGTCTGGAGCTTAGCCGGATATCGAGCAGCGGTGTTGCGTTAGCTTCAGACAGTTTGGCTTGGCTGTACGCACCTCATTCGACGGTTTCCCCGACTGGAGTTCCCGCAAAACTCCGATACGAGAAGATACCCGCCCGTTCAGCCGATTCTTCTTGCCAGCTCGTCCGCCATTTGGTTCCAAGCTGCAACAAGATCAAAGCAGCGGCAAAGAAAGCGGCCGCGAAGAGGAAAAGTCCGCCCGAATACTGCCCGGTTCGCTGCTTGATCGCTCCGAGAATAAAAGGCAAGAAAAAGCCTCCCAAGCCGCCGGCCGCGCCGACCAATCCGGTGAGAATCCCGACGCGTTCGGGAAATCGCTGTGGCAACAGTTGAAACACAGCTCCGTTCCCCATGCCCATCATTCCCATGGCCAGAAATAAGAGGATCACTTCCAGCGAGAGCACAGGGAGCCTTCCTACTCCCCCAAGGCAACCCCCCACACCAGCCAGGAGCAATAAGAGCAAGCGGTAGCCTCCGATCCTGTCCGAGAGCCATCCGCCCACGGGCCGCAGGAAGCTTCCCGCAAGGACAACAATGGTCGTGAAGTCGCCAGCGCGAACTTTTGAAAGTCCATACTGGTCATGAAAGAAGGTGGTGAGAAAACTGGCCATGCCCACGAACCCACCGAACGTGAAACTATAGAAAAAACAAAACCAAACAGTATCCGGTTCCCGCAAAATGGCCGCGATTGCTTTCCATTTGGGTGGTTCACTACGTCGCGGGCTGTCTTTCGCCAGCAAAGCGAAGAGAACCAACACAATAATTACGGGAAGCATAGCCATAGCGAAAGTATTCGCCCAACCAAATTTCTGAGCGAGGCGCGGCGCGAAGAGCGTCGCGATGAGCGTCCCCGAATTCCCCGCACCAGCAATGCCCATGACGAGCCCTTGATACTCTGGCGGATACCAGCGTCCCGCAATCGGCAGAGCTACGGCAAAACTTGCGCCACCAATGCCCAACAGGAGCCCAAGAAAATAAAAGTGTGCGGCCGTGTGTGCGAAACGCCAGGCAAGAATCAGCGGAAGCAAAGTGAAAGCGAGCCCGAACAGGCCGGTCCTGCGTTCGCCAAAACCCTCGCCGAGAAATCCGAGTACAGGCCGGAACAGCGCTCCACCAAGAAGAGGGATTGCTGTCAACAACCCTTTCTGGTAAGGCGTGAGCTTGAGCATTTCGGAGAGGAATGGAGCAAGGGGACCGAGCAAGACCCATACCATGAAGCTGACATCGAAATAGAGAAACGCCGCGATGAGCGTTGGGAAGTGGCCGCTTTCCATGAACTTGCTTTTTTTCATCTCATCTCCTTGCGCGGGACGGAATTTCTTCCATCCCGTCCGACCTCATGCCTGGACTCTGGCTCTTGGGCTCCCGCGTACGCCCCAATACTGTGGAGCGATCTGCGCCCTCTCGATACGCACGGCGCACTGCTTGTAATTGGGCTCGCGAGAAATCGGATCGAAGGCACTTTGCGTCACTTGATTGGCATTTGCCTCGGCGTAGTGAAAGGGCATGAAGACTTGACCAGGCGCGATGATCTCCGTAACGCGAAGCTCGACGCTTTTCACGCGCCCCCGAGCAGAAATCACGTCGATGTGGTCATGCGGCTTCAGTCCGAGCGACTGCGCGTCCCGTGGATTCATCTCCAGCCACGCGTTTGGCGAGAGCCGTTCGAGGATCGGAACGTTTCCTGTTTTCGTGCGCGTATGCCAATGCTCGATGGTGCGGCCTGTATTCAGCACGAAAGGAAAGTCCGCGTTCGGCTGCTCCGGAAAGGGTTCCCACTCGACCGGGAGAAGCCGCGCTTTTCCATCCTCCGTAGAGAATCGACCGTCGGAGTAGAGCCGCGTCGTCTTTACTTCCGTGGCGCCGGTCGGATAAGGCCACTGAATCCCGCCGTGGCGCTCGATAAGCTCGTATGTGAGCCCGGAGTAATCGCAGAGGCGGCCCGCCGAAATCCGCTTCCACTCTTCGAAGGCATCCTTCGGCTGGGTCCATCCCGGAAAAAGCTCGCCGTAGCAGCCGAGCTTTTTTGCCAAACCCAAAAAGATGTCGAGGTCGGTGCGGGCCTCTCCAGGCGGTTTCACAGCGCGATTGACCTTGCTCACGCGGCGTTCCGAATTCGTATAGGTGCCTTCTTTTTCGCCCCAGATAGCCGCAGGGAGGACAAGGTCCGCGACTTCGGTCGTAGGCGTCGGATGAAATCCATCCTGAACTACCAGAAAATCCAGGCTATCGAGGCTGTGCTGCAATACGCCGAGATTCGGGAACGACACGATTGGATTTGTTGCGATGACCCACAGAGCGCGAATCTTCTTCGCAACCGCTCCTTCGATAATGTCCGGGTACGCCCATCCGCGCGAAGCAGGCAGGCGCTCCGCGGCGATACCCCAGAGCGCCGCCAATTCCTCGCGGTCGGATGCACTCTCAAATTTGCGATACCCAGGGAGGCTCGACGCGAAGCCCGCCTCCCGTGTTCCCATCGCATTGCATTGCCCAGTAATCGAAAAAGGAGACGCTCCCGGCCTGCCGACGTTGCCGGTGATCAACGCAAGATTATTGATGACGTTTACGGTTTCCGTGCCCTTGGTGCTGTGGTTCACACCCATCGTCCAGCCAATGAACGGGGCTTTGGCTTTGCCGTAGATGAGTGCAGCCTTGTAGATTTGCTCGGGCGTAAGCCCGGTGAGTTGAGAGACGTGGTCCGGCGTGTACTTGCGAACCGACTCTTCCAGCTGGTCGAAACCCGTGGTATGCGCCGCAACGTACTTGCGATCGATGAGACCGTTCTCGATGAGCAGATGAATCATGCCGTTCAGAAGAGCGATATCCGAGCGTGGCTTCAGCGGCAGGTAGAGGTCTGCCATCATCGCGGTCTTTGTCACGCGGGGATCGGCCACGATTAGTGTTCGGCGTGGATTTGCGTCGAGGTACTGGCAAAGGATCGGGTGGTTGTCGGCGATGTTCGCGCCGATGAGAAAAATGACGTCCGCTTGGCTGAGATCTTCGTACGCGCCTGGCGGACCGTCGCTGCCAAACGAGCGTTTATACCCGGAGACGGCGCTGGCCATGCATAGCGTCGTGTTCCCATCGTAATTTTTCGTACCAAGTCCCAGCTGCACGAGCTTACCGAGCGCATAAAATTCTTCGGTGACAAGCTGACCGGTACTGAGAACTCCGAGCGCGTCCTTGCCGTACTTCTCCTGAGCGCCACGGAATTTCTCCACCATAACGGAAAGAGCTTCGTCCCACTCGATGCGCGCAAGCTTTCCGCGTTTGTTGCGCAAAAGCGGGTAGAGGGCGCGGTTCGAAGCCTCCAGCGTGTAATGTTCGGAAAGGCCCTTCGGGCAAAGCAAGCCAGAATTGACGGCGTGGTCCGGATTTCCCCGCACGCTCACGGCGCGGCCGTCCTTTACCCCGATAAACATCCCGCAGCCAACCGAGCAGTAACCGCAGGTCGTGGAGACCCAAGTGTCCGGAATTTTTTGCTCGGAGGTGTGCCCCATGACCGGATCACTGGCGTACGCATACTTTTCTTCCAGGATGTCCAATCCGAGCTGGCGCTTCAGACTCATGCCGCGGCCTTTCCGGCGGACAAGTACGAAGCAGCCATATTTTTGGGAACCACGCTGACGAAGAAAACATATCGGCCGAGAACTTCACCAGCTAGAACAGTGAGAAGTGAGGCGGACGCACCGGCCCAGGTCGGCACAAACAGCGGCAGAATGATTCCGCCCAAGCACAGCAGCGCGCCGCTCCCCAAGAAGGAAGACGCCAACGTCGTGGAAAGCAAGCGCGCCGACGCTTGCAGTTCGAAGGAGTCGGATGCCGTCAGCCAGAAAAATTTGCCGGCTTCGTTCAGCAAGTGCCCTGCTGTCGCGGCAACAATCGCTATGCTCAGCCAGCGCCGGTCTCCGATTCCGAGACTGGCTGCCAGCAAGGGACCGAGCAGCATCGCGGTAAGAAAAAATCCCGCCACCGTGTGCTTGGAGTTCCATGCGGGCCGCGCCGGGACGAGATAGATGCAGGCACTTGCGGTGACTCCCGCCGCGCCAAGCAAGGAGGTCAGCGCGCCAATCGCAAGGCTTCCCGGCAGCTTGAACCAGAGCAGCGCCGCGTACAAAAGCGCCACTCCCGAAAAACATCCAAATAGCAGGACTTCGCGGCTGAGCCAGGACCGCTTCCACATTTTCAGCGCGCGATACGCGTAAATGGGGCGTCCAAGGTGGAGAGTCGAGGCACTAAGCGCCAGCCCAGCTACGATTATGGAAACCATCGCCGCAACACCCAAGCGCGTAGTCTTTCCGAACAATTGCAGCAGCCAGATGGTGACAAAAGCGCCTACCGAGAGTTGGGTCAGCACGGTCATCGCCACGAGAGGCCAGTGCGGATCTTCAGGCCTGACGCGGAAGAAATCTGCTTTCCGCGTGTCGGGTGGCAAATTGTTGGGAAGAGTGATGCGCGTCGAGGAGATGCTGTCATCGGCCGAGGGGAGGCCCGGCGCATTGGCGTGCGCGGCGTACTCCCGCTTCCATTCCGCAATGTTCACGATCTCGATGCGGATTGCAGTCTCCGGACAAGCGCTAACGCATGCCGGCGCGCGACCCTCGTCCAGCCGGTCATGACACATGTCGCACTTCCCGACGACGCCGCGCTCCGGGTTGTACTGCGGCACGCCGTAAGAACAATTCCATGTGCAGTATTGGCAGCCGATGCAGGCTTCCGCGCTGTGTAACACAATGCCGGTGACGGGATCCTTGGAGTAGGCGTCCACGGGACAGCCTTCCAGGCACGTCGGCTCCATGCAGTGATTGCAGCCCATGGAAAGATAGGAGCGGTATGTATTCGGGTACCAGCCGCCTTCGATCTCCCCAACTCTTCGCCAGTTGATGTCCGCGGGATTGCCGTTCTGTTCGTTGCAAGCCACCACGCAACACTTGCAGCCGATACATTTGGTCATGTCGAAATGAAAGCGGTACTGCTCTCCGGGCAAGAGAGCACGCTGAGGGATACGCGCTGCATCGGGGGCGAATGATATCCCACACTGGGGTACCCCACCGGAGCTTGCCCCGGTTTTGGGCGTCACCAGAAAGTGAGCGTTCTTTTCCTTCGCTCTCTCAAGCAGGGGTAACAACATAGTGTAGTCACAGACTGCGAGCACGACCCGACATTTGGACAGACAAAACCGAACACGCAGCACGACTCTTTCGATGCGCAAAAGACGAATAGTTTGGTGAAGGGAGCGCTTTCGTAATGCCTTGCGTCCTCAAACGCTTGGCGAGTTGGCTACCGTCACCTTGTGGCTCGCAGACTGCGGTACATGCGACGGAAAGGCAAACGCAAATTTTGACTTCAGCCCATTACAAAATTTTCACGCCAGATCAGACAATTCAATTCTGCTACGGTTCTCGTACTTCGCTCCGGATCATCCCCGGTTTCGATATACGGTTCGACCCGCTGTATTCATTTGTTCCTGAGTAACCGGCTAACCGGAAATCAAGCCACTACTCGAGCAGCTACCTGATTGACACCAAAATTGCGCCAAGGGTATAGTCAAATCGCTGTTAGCACACAAGCGTCCCCTGGTTTCGTCCCGTTCCGGCTCTCCCGGACGCCTCAGGATGCAGGTTCTGAAGGGCAGGGATGTTTCATTCACGGCTACGCCCGGGGTTCCGACACGCCATTTTGGTGATTTCCGCTTGCTGCCTATCGGCTTGGGGCAAGGGGCTTTCTGCTCAGACGCCCGCGGCGCCTTCACAAATTCAGGATGCCCCCGCAAAGCCGGACTCGACGGCCGTCCACGCGCCAGGGCCCGCAACGGGCCAGAGTGAAGAAGTCTCCAGCCACGACACTCCGACGACTTTCAAAGTGCGCGTAAATCTGGTGTTGGTGCGCGCGGTGGTTCGCGATGCGCAAGGCAAAGTCGTACCGAATCTCAAGAAAGAAGACTTTCAGCTTTACGACAATCGAAAGTTGCAGAACATCTCTTCTTTCAGTATCGAGGCCCCGGAGAAGCGCACCGCCTCCGCCATGGCGTCCACGACGGCGGAAGATTCTTCGTCAAGCGCGGACGTTGCAGACGGCAAAGCAGTCGTTCTGCCGCAGCGTTTTGCCTCCATGGTGTTTGACGACGTGCACCTCTCGATGGCCGACGCGGTATTCGTCCGTGATTCGGCCACTCGTTTTTTTGGCGCTTTGGCGGCAAGCGATCGCGTTTCCCTGAACACCACTTCCGGCCAGTTGACGCAAGAATTTACGGACGATCACGAAAAACTATCGAAGGCGCTGCTCGGAGTCCTGCCCCGCCCCATGAACAGCCAAGGCTTTCATGATTGTCCCGACCTGAGTTACTACCAGGCCGATCTGATCGTGAACAAGTCGGACGTACAAGCGCTCGCCGTCGCCACTGATGAGGCCCTCCAGTGCGCTTTCAATGGGGACACCACAATGATGGCCGGAGCACAGAGGCTGGCAGAGACCGCGGCGTACCGCGCGGTGGCGCAAGGCGACAGCGAAACGCAGTATGCCTATCGGCACCTCGAAGACGTGGTGAGGCGCTTGGCAAGCATGCCCGGCCAGCGCATCCTTGTTCTCGTGTCACCTGGCTTCATCAGCTCGACACTGCAATCCGAAGCTTCCGAAATGGTCGATCGCGCGACTCGTTCCAATATCGTGATCAATACGATTGATGCGCGCGGCCTCTACGCCCCGGACGTGGGCGGAGATATCGCCGATCCACCGCACGACAGCTACCGTACCGCCGGGTACAAAACTTCCTATCGAGTGGCGGCGCAATTGGCCCAGCAGGACGTTCTTGCGCAGTTGGCCGACGGAACCGGCGGCAATTTTTATCACAACCGCAACGATGTGGATGAAGCCATGCGCGAAGCCGGCGCCGCTCCCGCGATCTCCTACTTGCTTGGGTTTTCGCCTCAGAACCTGAAGATCGACGGCCGGTTTCACACCTTGAAGGTGACGCTCACCAGCAAGGAAAAGTACAGCGTTCAGGCGCGCCACGGCTACTTCGCTCCCAAAACCGTGGCCGATCCTGCCGAAGCAACAAAGCAAGAGATGCAGGAAGCGCTGTTCTCCCAGGAGGAAATCCGCGATTTGCCCGTGGAGCTGCAGACGCAATTTTTCAAAAAAGACGAAGCTCAGGCGCGGCTCGCGGTCTTGTCGCACTTTGACGTGAAGAGCATTCACTTCCAGAAAGTGCAGGGCCGCAATAACGATCAATTGACAATTCTCACCGGAATTTTTGATGAGAACGGGAATTTTGTCACCGGCCTTTCAAAAATCGTGGATATGAAGTTGCTCGATACGACCTATACCCGATTGAGCCGCTCGGGATTTACAGTGAAAACCAGTTTTGACGTGAAGCCGGGCACCTATCTGGTGCGCCTGGTTGTAAGAGACGCTGTGGGTGCCCAGATGGCGGCGCGCAATGGGGCAGTGGTTATTCCTTATTGAAATTCAGTAATTGTGGTGGGGAATTATGAACACTTTGACGACCTTCAGGCGAACAATTCGATTGGCCGCGTGGCTCGCTGTCGTAGCGATGTGCGTGGTTCCTGCTTCTTCGCGAGCGCAGGAGCAGCCCGCTCCACCCCCGCAACCCCAAGCCGCTTCACCGGCGGAGCAGCAGCCGGCTGTCGTCATCAAGAAGGAATCAAAACTGGTGCTCGTCGATTCCGTGGTGACGGACAAGAAGGGCAACTACATCCGCGACTTGACCCAGAATGATTTCAAAGTATTTGAAGACAACAAGGAACAGCAGGTTTCTACTTTTTCTACAGGAGCCGACGCCGCTACCCAGGCGAACGGCCAACGCCGGTACTTGATATTGTTCTTCGACAACTCCACTATGGCGGCGCCGGACCAGATCCAGGCGCGCAGTGCGGCCAAGAAATTTATCGAAGCGAACGCCGGCCCCGATCGATTGATGGCCGTGGTGGATTTTGGTGGTTCGCTCCGCATTGTGCAGAATTTCACGGCGAACGCCCAGGTGCTTCAAGCAGCTGTGTCGGGCGTGAAAACTTCCTCGGTCGATCCAAACGCCCCGCCGGATGTGCCAGTTACTGTTGCTTCCTCGGGCTTATCTTCGTTTGGTCCGTCGTTGGGTAACGCCGCGGCGGATTTTGGCGCGCGCAGCATGCTGCTGGCCGTGCGCAGTCTGGCGAAGAATCTCCGCTCCATCCCTGGCCGGAAAATGGTGGTGCTGTTTTCCGGAGGCTTCGCGTTGACACAGGAAAACCAATCGGAGCTGACCGCCACCATCGACGCCTGCAACAAATCGAATGTCGCGGTTTACGCGCTGGATGCCCGCGGTCTGGTGGCGACCGCTCCCGGCGGGAGCGCCGGCAGGAGAGTCCCAGCTGACAGGACACGAGCCGTTTCGAATCGTGCTCCCACTCAACGAATTTCGCCGCGAAGAATTTCCGCGCGAAGAATTTCACTGCAAACGATTTCACCGCGCCCACACTTGATACTCGCGGCCTTTCCTGCCATGGCCATGCCTGATCCGCAGCGGCCGGGCGGTGGTGGCACCGGCGGCGGAGGTGGAACTGGAGGGGGCGGAGGCAGAGGTGGCACCGGCGGTGGCGGCGGTAGAGGTGGCACTGGCGGTGGCGGAACCACAGGAGGCGGTGGTAGAGGTGGTACCGGCGGTGGGGGTGGTACCGGCGGTGGGGGTGGTACCGGAGGCGGAAAGGGTGGCACGGGCGGCGGGACGGGAGGTGGCACGCGGGGCGGCACGGGCGGTGGTGGCACGCGCGGCGGAGGTTACAACCCGACATCCAATTACAACAACTCGCCGTACAATCAGCCGCGGACCATCGTTCCGCAATTCCCGCCTTCAGCTTCGACCAATCAGCAAATCCTGGCGGCGCTGGCGGAAGGAACGGGCGGTTTCACGATCTTCAATACCAACGACCTGCTCGCCGGACTCGAACGCATCGGGCGAGAACAGAATGAGTTTTATATTTTGGGCTACGTGCCCGGTGACACTCCGGAAGGAAGTTGCCACACGCTTAAGGTGAAACTGAATCGCGGCGGACTGATCGCGCGCTCGCGCAGCGGCTATTGCAACACGCGTTCCGTGAACGTGCTGGAAGGCAAGCCTCTGGAAAAACAACTCGAATCGCGCGCTACGGGCTCGCAACCCGGTTCGATTCGTGGCGCGTTGGAGGCGCCGTATTTCTACACTGCGCCTGACACAGCGCGCGTCAACCTGGCGATGGAGATTCCCTCGGATACATTTCAATTCAACAAGGACAAGGGAAAGTATCACGCGAACCTGAATGTGCTGGGACTTGCCTACCGTCAGGATGGGACCGTGGGAGCGCGATTCAGCGATACCGTCAATCTGGACTTGG
>Ga0209157_1003674_pt1 | contig 11685 bp, 13 predicted proteins | sample GraSoiAngelo_135_FD_185892 | JGI IMG/M metagenome (GOLD analysis project Ga0209157, IMG submission 185892) | Grasslands soil microbial communities from the Angelo Coastal Reserve, California, USA - 14_0929_05_40cm (SPAdes) (version 2) | ecosystem: Environmental > Terrestrial > Soil > Grasslands ... | reverse complement strand
CCCTCGTCCTCCGCAGACCTCTCGACCCAAGGCTTCGAGTTAGCTATAACCAAGTTGATAGGCGGCGTACCAACTGGCAATCGCCAAGCCCCGGTCGACTACCGGGGCTTTTCAGTTTCCGACTTCAAGATCCCCACCCTTTCCCGTGACTCTCAAAGGTTTCCACGTCACGCAAAAGCAGCCGGGCACCCCATCCGTTCGCGCTTCTTGCGAAAGGGTGGGGAAGTGTTCCCTGCGTTATACTGGCCCTATCCATGCCCGCCGATCTCCAAAAAGAAGAGGCCCAGAAAACCTTCTACCTCGAAACCTTCGGCTGCCAGATGAACGTCCATGACTCCGAGAAAGTCATCGGCACGCTCATTTCCCAGGGCTATCGCCAGGTTTCGACCGTCGAAGACGCCGGCCTCATCCTCTACAACACCTGCTCCATCCGGGACAAAGCCGAGCAGAAAGTCTTTCATCGCCTTGCCGATTACAAAAAGCTCCAGGCACAAGGCAAGAAATTCGCCGTGCTCGGCTGCGTGGCCCAGCAGGAGGGTGAGAAAATTTTCGAGCGCGCGCCGCACGTTTCGATGGTATGCGGATCAGCGTCGTACCGCAATTTGCCGCAAATGCTGATCCAAATCGAGGAAGGGAAGCGGGCGACCGGCCTCGACGATCGCGAGACCGACGAGTGCTTTGAGACCGAGTTCACCTCACGCAGCAATCCGCACCGCGGATACATCACCATTATCGAAGGCTGCGACAAATTCTGCGCGTACTGTGTCGTTCCGTTCACGCGCGGCAAAGAACGCAGCCGGACGTCTGATTCTGTTCTCGCCGAAGCCCGCCAGATGGCCGATCTCGGCTACACGGAAATTCAGCTGCTCGGCCAGAACGTAAATTCCTACAAAGATCCGGCAGGCGGCTCTTCCGTAAAAAAGCGGACGTTTGCCGAGTTGCTCGCCGCCGTCGCAGAAGTTCCGGGCATCAAACGCGTCCGCTTCACGACGTCACATCCCCGCGACTTCGGCCGTGACATCGTCCAAGCCATCGAATCAGTTCCAACGCTCTGCGATCACGTACATTTACCTGTGCAGACCGGCTCTACTCGCGTGCTCGACGCCATGCAGCGCCTTTACACTCGCGAGCAGTATCTCGAGCGCATCTCATGGATGAAAGCTGCGAAGCGGGAAATCAGCATCACAACTGACATCATCGTCGGCTTTCCCGGCGAGACGGAGGCAGAGTTCCAGGAAACCCTTTCGCTGCTCGATGAAGTCCAATATGACGGCATCTTCGGATTCAAGTACTCGCCCCGGCCCAATACGCCGGCGCTCAAGCTCGAAGATCCAATCCCAGACGCCGAGAAGGCGCGGCGACTGGCGGCCCTGCAAGAAAAGCAGCGTGATATCCAAATGCGCAAAAATGCATCCAACTTAGGCAGAGTATTTGAAGTAATGGTTGAAGGGAAGAACGAAGCCCGCGCCCAGTGGATTGGCCGCACTTCGCAGAACAAAGTCGTGAATTTCAAAGCGCTCGACGCCGCCATTCCCGCTGTGGGCGGCTATGTCTCAGTGGTTACAACCGCCACTTTTCCCAACAGCCTCGCAGGCGAAATGGTGATATAAGGAGTTTGATCGGCTGGAGATCACGATGGAAGTCGAAATGAAAATCCGTGGACTAATGATGGACCCAGTTACGAATATGCCCATCGTGATTCTTAAAGATTCGGGCAGCGACACGGTTCTGCCCATTTGGGTGGGGATATACGAGGCCAACGCCATTGCGCTGGAAATCGAGAAGGTAGCTACGCCGCGGCCGATGACGCATGACCTGATCAAAAACGTTTTGACCGGGCTGGATGCGCAGGTACATAAGGTAGTGGTTACGGAATTGCGCGAGGATACTTTCTATGCGGTGATCTGGATCGAGCGGGATGGACATCCGATCAGCATCGATTCCCGGCCATCCGATGCGCTGGCGCTCGCGCTGCGTGTGGATTGCCCGATTTTTGTGGACGATGAAGTGTTGAAGAACTCAAAGGTTGCCGCCAATGTCTCCGATCGCGTCACCAGCGAAGAGCTGCGCAAGTGGCTCGAAGGGCTGAACGACGAGGATCTGGGACGGTACAAAATGTGACGCCGTTCTGCGGGTGTCTGAGCCCGCAGGCGTCATCCCGAGCGCAGCGAGGGGTGTTTTTAAAAGCAGATTCCTCACCGCTGAAGCGGGTTCGGAATGACAAAAACTTAAAGAATTGGGATCTGCTTCTTGCCCGATCCTGCCGAGCAACTGCAACGTCTTTACCTCGCCGGTTTTGATCTCCAGACCTTCGACCGCTTTCCCAAATGCGTGGGCGTAATTCGCGACAACTGCGTTGCGCTGCTTGTGCCCGGGCCGGAAGGGTTGCAGGTGCTGGGAACACCCGGATGGCGCATGGGCGAAGTCATGGGCGTCCTGACCGAATCGGACGGGCGGCAGGTCTTTCAGGCGAAGCAGGAGACAGTTGAAGCGACACCTGAGCGCCTGGCGAAATTGCGCCAGTTCCGCAATGACTTACGAGAGCATCTGTCGTCGGATGCCTCATAGAACTGAAGCATGGCATCATAGTGTGAGTATGATGCGTCCAACGCAAACTTGACATCGATTAGCCTAGCATGACATCATACCGCACCATGCGCACCACCCTTAATATTGATGACGAAACCCTCGAACTCGCCCGAATTTACGCTGACAGCCGATCGTTGTCGCTCTGTAAAGCAGTCTCGGAGCTCCTCCGCAAAGGACTAGCCGGCCCAGCGCGCTTCAAAATGGTTAACGGAATCGCGGTTTTCGATGTTCCTCCGGATTCGCCTCGTATCACGACGGAACGGGTTAAAAAGCTCGAGTCCGAACTGAAATGACGTATCTGCTGGATACCAACGTCCTCATTGCGCTAGCTTGGCCGGGACACGCCTTTCACGAGCGCGTGCAGCGATGGTTTGGGCGGAACTCAGCCGCCGGATGGGCAACATGCCCATTTACGCAAGCGGCGTTTGTGCAGATCGTCTCCAATCCCGCATTTTCAGACCGAAGCCCGACCCCGCTTGAAGCCATGGAATCTTTGGCAATCACACTGAAACACCCGCACCACCAGTTTTGGCCGGATGACCTGGGTTTCAACGAGGCGGTAACGGTGTTCCGGTCACGGCTGGTTGGGCACCGTCAAACCAGCGACGCGTATCTGTTGGGGCTGGCGTTGCATAGAGGAGGGAAGCTCGCCGTTTTAGATCGCGGCATTTTGACCTTTCTGGCGCCGAGTAGTCCGCAATCCAAGCACGTAGAGCTTATTTCCGCGTAGTTTACATAATACTTGTTATCGGACATTGAGCGAGACGCGACCGCTGGGCGAGGTGGGCGGTCAGGCCCTAACGTTCACGCGCGTTGCCGCGTTATCTCTGATGTATTTGGTTAGAGATTGAGGTGTCCTCAGTGCCTCGTTCCCTCGCGAAGCCCCATGGACCGGTGGTAGCCAGCAGAGATTCACGGATAGCTGCTTTTAGAACTTCGTTTTCAGGGGCCTCTAGCACCGCACAGACTGCCTTGAATAGTTCAGTTGTCGGCAAAAGGCAGAACTGGTTTCGCGCAGCCCCTCTTTGAGCGTGTTCGGAGAATTGATTTTGACGCTCAACGGCATCAGGTGCTAAAAGCCGAAAGCCGTTACCGATCAATATTCCTTTATGGCTCCTTCCTTCCTGTGTCTCGGCTTCGATGTAGTCGAGCAGCTGCCGGTATTTGTCTACGTCGATGACACCCTCCGATCCTTCTATCTCGCCCAGTGCCGTCCGCCCGGACTGTGTATCTCGTAGCTCTGCATCCCACTCCCCTTCGTACTCTTCTGGCTCGGGTACCGCGAAGCCTAAGAGCCTGAAAGCCGATCGGACCGCGGGCTCTAACACTGCCTTGCCATAACCGAAGAGCAGCCTGACATAGCCCAACAGTTTCTCGCGGTCTTCCTTTAGAGCGGTAATCTGTGCCGCTAGTTCCTCAGTGCGCCTAGTAAGCTCCTCAATCTGGCTATCGTGAATGCTCGCCCCTGGGACCGTGATCTCTCCGGCCCATCCGGGAGCGTCGACTTGTCCGGTCCTATTGAAATGGGCAGTAATGACCTTGACGAGAGCGGCCCCCATTCGATCTGCTGGAATGTTGTTCGGCGGGGGCAGGAGGCAAATCCTGCCTTCTCCCTTAAGGAACTCAACCGCAATCGGATACCCAACCGAATCGACTGCGAGGACCGTGCCGCCACCCAGGGATATCACTGATTCAGCTACTTCTAGGTGAGCCGTGAAGTGCAGCGCTCCCCTGAGAACTTGGAAGTATCCGGCTGACACGCCCCTTACTGACTGCAGGATCCTAAACTGTGAGCCAGTGCCTTCCCTGACGTTGCCTCGTACGAAATTCGCGATGTCCGGTGCTGCAAGGTCCAGCAGCCAATCCTTGGCAGCCTCCGGCCGCAAGATAAAGAGGACTATCCCACCCTTTCTATTTATTAGGTCGCGGACCTCGGCCTGTCGGCGCTGAACGTCAAGGTTCGAATAATTGGCATCACTGACAGGACCTGCTGAGTCGTAGACGAGGGCGTGGAAATCGCTGATCGAAATAGCTTGTCGGATACTGTCTAGACCAACAATAAGGTCATGCCTGGCGGTCACCCGGTAATTTAGAATGCGCAACTTCATTGCCGATTTCCTGTTTGGGCTGAATTGAAATTTTATCCGGAGTTACTGCGATTCTGAAATCGGGCTGTCCGGGGAGTCGGCAGTGTGGGATCAGGGCGCGGGTAGCCGGGTCATTTACGTTCTTCGCGAATTGCCGGCTTGATCCCAGCACGACGCCCAATCAGCGTTATTGGTGTGGTGTCGCGGCGGTCGAAGGAGGCGAACTGTGAGCGGCGCGTCCAGGGCTCGTACGACCAGGAGAATTCCTCAGCGCTTCACGCTGAATGGCGTCCGGCTCGATAGCAGCACCGGTACCAATACCAGAGTGCGTGCCTACATACGAAATACCGGTGCCCTTGATCTTCACATCGTCCGGGTTTATGGCCACGTGCTCGCCGACGTGCGAGTCAACGGCTGGAATATTCTTGGCGTTTTTGATGCTCACAGTTCCTGATTTGCCTAATAGCGACAAGATCAAGCTATCGCGTTTTATCGGAGTTAGACCGACCGCGCGCATAGACTTCGGCTGTGTCACTAGAAACGTCACGAGAATGACGCCGTAGCCTTTGACAGGACAAGAGCCATCTGCTGGGCGATCCAGCCCAACCAGTCGGTAATGAACTCGTGCCATCTGATTTACTACCCCGTTGGCTTCGACCCGTTGCTCTTTCAGGTTCGATGCTTCCTGCAGCGATGCAAGTGCGTCAAAGATTTTCTGTTGGGGTTTGATCTCGATTGGTGGCGGAATCAGAGCGGTTGCATCGCGCACCTGCCCACAGTCTACCTCGACCGAACGTCCGGCTTGAACCAAACCTGTGGCTGGTTGCTCCGTGGGTGGAACTGGGTTCTCCGCTGATGGATTTACGCTTCTGCTGTCCAGGAAGGCTTGTCGGAACGCCAAATATGGCAAGTCTTGGCTGTCCCGAGGCTTGACTATGCTGATATGGTTAGCGTTGATAGGATCTACCGGGCCGTCGCAAAGAGCACTAGCACTCTGTTCATCAACTATCCTGACCCCATAGGTGTCTTGCTTTTCGTAAGCGCAACGACTGTTCACGCGGATAGGCAGAGCGCGCCAGTCACGCTGAAGGTTGGAAACATAGTCCTCAGAATCTGCGGGCAGCACACCCCGGAGCTGGGGATTTCTCGTTAGGAAGTGGGCGAGCCCAGCAATATGGGCACCCGCCGTTGGCGTGGAGAAGAAATAGATGAGGGGCACCTTTGGAGCATTCACCTGGTAGCGCTTGAGGAATCCGCGCACGATCAGTCCGCCCATGCTGTGGCACAGGAATACCACCCGCACGTGCTTAGTAAAGACCTCGTCATTCGCGAATACCAAGCGCATGTTCTCGATCAGTTCGTCGATTGTGTAGCTCTGGCTGAGGTATGGGGTGGGATAGGAATAGACGTATATATCTGAATTCCCAAAGGACTTGTCGTCGGCCAGGAGCTGCGGCCAATAAGCGCCGGTTTCCGGATTTTTCCAGGTACCGATGCCCCCGCCAAATACGCCGTGAACGAACACAATTACCGTCTCTGCGTTCGTGCGTCGAAGGTAATGTGAGGTTGTGTAATCCGAGGGCTGAACCGCCGGAGGTGAGGAGAGATCCGTACCCGAAGGTGTCCTGCCGTTGCAGATTTTCAGGATGAAAACGAACAGCAATAAAGATACACTAATGAACCTACTCATACCAGCCTCCGATATACGAATCGTCGTCGGCTAGCAAAAACTTATCTGGGAAGCGGGCTGCAGTCCGGCCTTAACCAAAGAGTGTAAGCTCGTTTCTTCCTGAGTCAAGCGAAAATTAAATTTTCGGTCGGCTGGGCCGCCTGGCCGGCTTTCGAGTAAGGCTCCCACACTCACCTCGACGCTCCGGACAGATTGTTTCGCGGCGGCTGCGAAACGCGGGCGTGAGCATGTCTCCGAAATTTCAGACCACGGAACTTGGAGTACGACTTAAAGGCTCCTTCGTCATGCGCTGGCGGGCCTTGATGAGAGGCACAGCGGATGAGCGTGCGGTGGCAGTTGCGCCCGATGGGCGCGGGCCGGCAGGGTGCGTCCGTGGCGGTACGCCTGAAGGCGTACCCTGATACGAATCCGTTTCGATCAGGGCGGGAATCCCAGGTCGAAAGAGTGGCGAGACACGGGGCACGCCGCGTTTCCTGGAAACGACTGGCGGGAAAAGCAGATTCCTCACCGCTGAAGCGGATTCGGAATGACAATGTGCAGGGCCGCGTATATTGGCACCGCTGAAGCGGATTCGGAATGACAAGGTGGACGGGAGCGGATTCGGATTGACAAAATCGAGGTGGAGCATTCATCTTGGCCTTTTACCAATGTCGTGTCCCTTGTTGTCAGCACATCGGCGAATAATGTTGGCGGGCGAGGGCTCCTTCGCCTTCAGCTCAGGACAGGTCCGCCTCCACAGCGGCTCTCCGGCGGTTGCGAATGCGGGCGTGGGCATGTCTCCGAAATTTCAGACCACGGAACTTGCAGCACGACTCAAAGGCTCCTTTGTCATGCGCTGGCGGGCCTTGATGAGAGGCACAGCGGATGAGCGTGCGGTGGCAGTTGCGCCCGATGGGCGCGGGGCGACAGGGTGCGTCCGTGGCGGGAGGCCTGAAGGCGTACCCTGACACGAATCCGTTTCGATCAGAGCGGGAAGCGCAGGTCTCGCAAGAGTGGCGAGACACGCTTCCTGAAACGATTAGCCGGAAATGAAAAGCAGATTCCTCACCGCTGAAGCGGATTCGGAATGACAAGGTGCAGAGCCTCGTATATTGGCACCGCTGAAGCGGAGTCGGAATGACAAGGTGCAGAGCGCGCATATTCGCGCCGCTGAAGCGGATTCGGAATGACAAAGTGGACTGGAATGCATAGATCCTTCGTTTGGGAGTCCTTCGCGAACGAAGGATTCCCTTCCTCAGGATGACATTGGGTGGCGGTCGCGTCCGATGGGCGCGGGCCGGCAGGGTGCGTCCGTGGCGGAAGCGGAAAAACCTAACTGCCCAGCAGTGCCTGAATGTCCCGGGTGCCGCGCACGACGTGTAAAATCAGCACGTCCTCGGCTTCGACACGATAGATGATGAGGTACTCGCCTACTGCGAAGCTTCGCAGGCCGGGACGCAAATCCTCATCGCGGCGGCGTCCGATGTACTGGTGGCGGGTAAGAAGAAGAAAACGCGCAGTGATCAAATCAATCAGCCGGTCTGCTATCTCAATGCTCCCACTCTCCTGTGCGACGTAGTACCAGATGTCGTGAAGATCGGCTTCGGCTTCCGGGGCAAGGCGATGCGCCATCAGCGGCGAGATTGCTCGGAGGCGAGGCGGGCGCGACCGTGCTGTTTTACTTCAGCGGCGAGCTCGCGCATGGATTGGTCGGTGATAACACGTCCTTTGCCCGCGGCCAGGGAGGCTTCAGCCGCGTCAACGGCGGTGAGAATTTCCGCCCGCGATCGCTCGCGTGCTTCCCATAAAGCAAGCGCTTCTTGTATCGCATCTTCCTCGCGCTGTAGCCGTCCGCTCTCAATGGCCTGGCGGACAAACGCTTTTTGGTCGGGAGTGAGGTGTGCCTCCATGCAATTTAGCGTAGGCGCAGGCTAAACGGGTGTCAATGGCACGGGTGCGGCATGTAGCAGTTGTGCCTGATGAGCGCGGGCTGGCAGGGGCGTCCGTGGGGCGGTACGCCTGAAGGCGTACCCTGACACGAATCCGTTTAGATCAGGGCGGGAATGCCAGGTCGCAAGAGTGGCGAGACACGGGCACGCCGCGCAACGATGGCTGCAATGAAAGAAGCAGATTCCTCACCGCTGAAGCGGATTCGGAATGACAAGATGGAATGAGGTGGGCAGGGGGCAGAGGGGGCAGACGGCACAGCGGACGGAGAGTTGCTCGCAGCGGCAGGAGGCGAGGGCCTGGTTCGGGCTGGCGCAGTCGGGTTCGATTTGCGCGGGCTCGATTTGTGCGGAGCGAGGGCAGGCCATCAGGCACCAAGCCTCGCGATATTTTTCGTAGAGCGCTTTGCGTCCGCCGTGGGGATAGAAGCGCAGGTTCTTGCGTGAGGCGAAAGCGTGGATGGGGACGACGTACCACAAATTTTCAGGGATGATCCACGCGACGAGGAAATCGATTTCGTCGCGAGTGTAGGTGGCCCTCCATCCGGCGGCTTTGACGCGATAGCGCGACTCGGCGTAGCGCTGGGTGGATTTGACCTGAACGCGCCAGAAATCGCCGTGTCCGGAGTCGAGGAGAAAGTCGTAGCGCTCGCTATCTCCCCAGGGCTTGGCGACGCCGAAGCCCAGGCCGGAGGCTTTGGCGAGAAAGGCGGCCTCGGCGGCTTCTCCGCGACGCTTGCGGGTGGTGAGGCCGACAGCGTGGATGTCGAATTTGAAGACGGATTCATTTTCCGGTATGCCGGTTGAGATTCGCATAATAAAAAAGCGCAGCGGGTTGGCTGCGCGGACGGTCGCTCCTATGTAAAAAACGCGGCGCATGGCCGCGTCTCTTATATTATCTTTAAGTATAGCTATTGGGACACGATTCGGGAATTTAATTTCGGTTCAGATTCTTGGAGTTGCGGGGAATGAAGCGCTCTGGGGGGCTTGACAGGATTTTGTAGATTTGAACCGCGTTACTGACAACGCGCCCGGGACAAACCGGCTCCCGATGAAGAACCATGTATTTGGCTTGGAAACCTCAGGGGCTAAAGCCCTCGCCGACTTTACGACTTGACGCGGCGCTAAAGCGCCGCTCTACCACCTCGCAAGCGGGCGACTCCGCTTCCTCAAGATGACAACGCGTAAAGTAACATCGGCGCCAGTGCCCAATGTTTCGTGTTTTTTGCGAAACGTAGGGAATCTTCCCGAATACTGGCGAGTTCCCTTCCCGCCGCAGCTTGACAGTTGGGCGCTTGGAAGTCCACCATCTCTCGCCATGAAAATACTGCAAATGCTGTTGCTTTCGATGTTGGTCTCGACGTGCGTGGCGCAAACGGGCGCGAGCGGCGCGTTATCGGCTGCGCCCACTCGTCCCAAGATTGTTGGCGTGGCTCATATCGGCCTCAGAACTGACAATCTTGATGCAGCCCGCAAGTTTTATACGGGCGTGTTGGGATTTCAGGAGCCATTCAGCCTGGACAAAGAGCCCGCGGAAGGGACCGGGCTGCTGCTGACTTATTTCAAAGTGAACGACCACCAATACATCGAAATGTTTCCGGCGTTGACGGATCCGAAGATGGATCGGCTGTCGCACATCTCATTTGAGACTAGCGATGCCGAGCAGCTACGCGCGTATCTGGCGAGCCGCGGGGTTAAAGTTCCGGAGAAGCTTGAGCCGATGCGGGATGGAAATCGGGGATTCGATGTTAGTGATCCCGATGGCCATGACGTTGAGTTTGTGGAATTGCGGCCGGGATCGATGCACAGCCGGGAGTTTGGGAAGTTTCTGCCCGAGGGCCGAATTTCGCAACGAATCATTCATGTTGGCGTAGTGGTGAAAGATCGGGCGGCGGCTGACCATTTCTATAAAGATATCCTTGGCTTTCAGGAAACCTGGCACGGCGGGATGAAGGACACAGAGACCGACTGGGTGGATATGCGCGTCCCCGAAGGAACGGATTGGCTGGAGTACATGCTGAATGTGCATGATCCGGACCCGCAGGAATTGGGCGTGATGCACCATTTCGCGCTGGGCGTGCCGAACGTTAAGACAGGTTATGAGACTGCGCTGAAGCGCGGCTACAAGGCGTCTGAGAAACCGCAGATCGGGCGCGACGGTAAGTGGCAGTTTAATTTGTATGATCCGAATTTCACGCGGGTCGAGCTGATGGAACCGAAGCCGGTCGAGAAGCCGTGCTGCTCGGAGATGAAGCAGTAGCGTCCAGGAGAAATGCCGAGCTGCGCTCGGCTGGACAGCCGAGGGCGGCTGTCCCTACGTTTTCTTGCTAAGTCAAGCGCTGCGTTTTGTTTTCGAAACGGCAGTTCTCAGTTACTAGTTGTCAGTTGTCAGTAGCGTAGCTTCCGCCTACGTTTTTCGCGCCAATTGCGGCTCTGTAGTGGCGAGAACGATCTTAGGATGAAACAGCGTTCCCGCGACTCGCGTGGCGATGGCGATCAGTTCTCTTTGCCCGTAGAAAACTTTCACCTGTTTGGCGCGTGACAATTCCGGCAAGTTCACAGTGCGGCCGCTGCGAATGCGGGCAGCCATTTCGTCGTTCGCGGTCACGCTGGGAAATTGCGGGAGTAGCTTTCGTGGGTGAACGAACACGTTTTCCAGTTGTTGGGCTTTGGTGGCCGAGTCTACCTCGTCGATCGAATGAGCTTCCGCGAGATCAAACTCGCCCAGGGCGGTTCGCCTAAGCGATGCAAGGTGAGCGCCACAGCCCAGCTTCTGGCCCATTTCGTGAGCGACGGAGCGCATGTAGGTTCCAGAGGCAACACGAGCGCGGAAGGTAGCACCGTCGCGGTCCACTGCAAGAATTTCAAATTCTTTGATTTCCACCTGCACCGGCGTGAGCGGGACTTCTTTGTGCTTGCGGGCGAGTTTGTACGCTGGGATGCCGTGAATTTTCTTGGCGGAAAACGGCGGAGGCATTTGCTCGATGATGCCTTGAAATCTGGCGGCCAGCTCGCGACATTGTTCAAGTGTTACTTCAACTGACTCGGGCGCGGTGGCTGGGTCGCCGTCTGCATCGTAAGTATCGGTCGCGAAGCCAAAGCGGATCACGCCTTCGTACACTTTCTCGGATGTGGTGTAAAACTGCGCCAGACGGGTGAGATTACCGATGACCAGGGGCAATACGCCGGTGGCGAGCGGGTCGAGCGTCCCGAGATGGCCGACGGAACGCTGTCCCAAAATGCGGCGCACGCGATTAACCACGTCGTGCGAGGTCAGGCCAGCGGGTTTATCGATAATCAGGACGCCGTTCATGGGGAGATTTGGTAACTTGGTAATCGGGAAATTTCGTAATTTGCGGAAGCCAGGTTTCAGATTTCGAAATTACCCAATTAC
>Ga0209157_1003673_pt1 | contig 11685 bp, 10 predicted proteins | sample GraSoiAngelo_135_FD_185892 | JGI IMG/M metagenome (GOLD analysis project Ga0209157, IMG submission 185892) | Grasslands soil microbial communities from the Angelo Coastal Reserve, California, USA - 14_0929_05_40cm (SPAdes) (version 2) | ecosystem: Environmental > Terrestrial > Soil > Grasslands ... | reverse complement strand
ATCGCCTTCGATGAAGACACCCGGGACCGTGGAATCCGGAATGCCGTCATCGGGCGAGCCGGGGGGGGCCCATCCTCCTCCCGCCAGGAACTGCACGTCGTGAATGTTAAATTTACAGTAATAGCTCCGCATGATCTCGGTGAACTCGCAATGAGCGTGCTTGGTGAGATCGGGGGGGAGAGGGTCCACGCTGAGGATCTTCGGAGGGTCGCCGAAGACTCTCCTGCCGGGTGGTGTGTCCTGGGTCTTGCTGCACGAAAGCGCCCCGAGCGCGACCAGGGAAAGAACCACGGCGTGGATGGTCCTCGACGTCATCGGCTGGAATCCTCCCGGGCGTCTCTGACCAGCATCGGGACGGGAGCGCTGGCCCTCGTGCGTCGGCGGCTCGGAGGGCCTGAGAATCAGCAACTTGAAGCGAAAGTGCATCGCGATCGCGGGCTAAGTGTACGGGGACCCTCCGGGGCTGTCAAGGTCATTTCAGGCACCTTGCGGCACGAATACAGCAGCGTGATCGGGCGTTGGACGGACCGGCAAAGCGCAGACCGTCTGCCACAGGCCTGAGGGTTATGCGATGCCCGGCAAGACGATTCTGAGCGGCGACCTGGGTGCCATCAATCTCGCCGACATCTTCAACCTCCTGGGCATGTCCAAGAAGTCCGGCGTCCTGAAGCTGACGCGCGGGGCGGAGACCCGCTCCCTCCACTGGGAGCAGGGCGAAATCGTCTTCGCCCGCTCCAACTCGGTGCGCGACAGCCTGGGGAACTTTCTCGTCCGCAAGGGGATCATCACGCCGGAGCAGAACGCGGTCTCGGCCTCCAAGATCGACGAGACCACCCGTCACGGGAAGGTTCTGGTGCGGATGGGATTCATCACCGCCGACCAGCTTCTCTGGGCGGTCAAGCAGCAGGTGCTGGAGATCGTCTACTCCCTGTTCCACTGGCGCTCGGGCTTTTTCGAGTTCGCGGAGGGCGAGACGGACGCCAAGGAGAAAATCACCCTGTCCATGTCCACCACCAAGGTCATCATGGAAGGGATTCACCGCCTCGACGAGTGGGCCAAGATGCGCACCGTCTTCACGGACGATGCTGTGGTCCTGGAGCCGATCCTCGGGCCGGGCGAGGTGGGCGCGCGGCCGGACATCGGACCCGACGACAGGAAGCTTTTGGCGCTGGTCGATGGGTCGCGGACGCTGGCGGAAATCGCCGGGCTCGCGAGACAGGGGGAGTTCGAATGCTACTCGACCCTGTTCAATCTCGTTTCCACCGGCGTGCTGCGAGTGCGCGGCGCCCAGGCGTCGACCCGGCGCGCCGCCCGCTGACCCGGACTCCTTTCACCGATCCTCAATTGTCTCTCCGTTCGAGCCGCGCCACGCACTCGACGTGGTGCGTCTGCGGGAAGAGATCGAGCGTCACGACCGACCGCAGGCACCACCGTCCCCCGCGGGACAGAACCTTCGAATCCCGGGCCAGCGTCCCCGGATCGCACGACACATACAGCAGCCGCGGGACGGCCGCGCGCGCCAGCGCCAGGGTCGCCGCGGGCGGCAGGCCGGTCCGGGGAGGATCGACGAGGACCACATCGAACCGATTCTCCTCCAGAAGCGCGGGCAGCGCGTCGGCCGCATCGCGGCAGAGGAAGCGGGCGTTCGCTACCCCGCCGAGCGCGGCATTGTCGCGCGCCGCCACCACCGCCTCCCGCGAGCAGTCGAGCGCCACGATCTGCCGGGACCGGCGCGCCAGCGGCAGAGTGAAGAATCCCACGCCGCAGTAGAGCTCGAGGACGCTGTCGCCGGGACCCGTCTCCATCTCCCTCGCCACCACCTCGCGCAACTGCGCCCAGGCCGTGGCGTTCGGCTGGAAGAAAGCCCCGGCGGGGATCTTGAACCGGTCGCCCTCCACATTTTCGAAGAGATGGTCGCGCCCGTACAGGATCGACACGCCGGCGAGTCGATCACCGCGATCGAACTCGCGGCGGACGACCCCGACAATACGCGGGAAGGCGCGCGCCGCCGCGCGAGCCAGCTCTTGAAGCGCGGGCGGGTCTCCGCGCCCGGTCTCGAGCGTGATCAGGATCTCGCCCGTGGCGCGCGCCATCTGGATTCCCAGCCGGCGCATCAGGCCCTTGCGCCGGCGCGCATCCCAGGGCGAAAACCCGCTGTCCGCGGCGCGCCGGGCGAACAGGGTCCGGATCTGGTTCACCGGCTCCGGCATCAATAGGCAGGTTTCGATCGGCAGGATCTCGGCGGCACGGTCCGCGTGGTGCAAGCCGAGGGACGGGCGCCCGCCGGGTCCCGTCCCCCAGGTGAAGTCCATCCGGAACCGGTACTGCGTCTCTTCGCCCGCGGGCTCGGCCGCGCGCACCGGAGGGTCCTCGAGACCCGCCAGGCGCTCGAGGAGAGCCTTGACTTGAAGCCGCTTCGCCTCCGCCTGCGCCCGGCGGGACAGATGCTGCAGGTCGCAGCCGCCGCACTCACCGAAGTGCCGGCACGGTGGCGCCACCCTGTCGCGCGAGGACACGAGGACCTCGAGACACTCGCCTTCGGCGTAACCCGGCCGCACGCGCCGCACGCGCACGCGCGCCACTTCGCCGGGAAGCGCCCCCTTCACGAACACGACAAAGCCGGAGGTGCGCGCCACGCCTCGCCCTCCGAAGGCGAGGTCCGCGATCTCGAGCCGGAGCTCGTCCCCCGCGCGCACCGGAGGCGACGGGAGGTTCATGCGGTGCTCCGCGCGCCGGTCCGCGCCGCTTGTCCGGTTCGCCAGGCGGCCCTATATTCATCCGGCACCACTCCGAGGAGAGCGTGAGCCGCCTGCCGAAGATCGAGAGACCCCCGGACGAACCCGACGCCGACGAACCTGCTCCGGACGTCCCGCGCGCGCGATCCATGCGCGACGTGGCGCCCAAAGACACCTGGACCGTCTTCAAGATCATGGGTGAGTTCGTGGAAGGATTCGAGACCCTCCGTCCGGTCGAGCCGGCGGTGTCGATCTTCGGCGGTTCGCGTGTCCGCAAGGGGTCGCGTTATTACCGCAAGGCCGTGCATGTGTCCCAGGCCCTTGCCCGCGAGGGCTTCTCGATCATCACGGGGGGCGGGCCGGGGATCATGGAGGCGGCCAACCTCGGCGCCCGGCGTGGCGGGGGCCGGTCGATCGGTCTGAACATCCGGCTGCCCTTCGAGCACCGGCCTAATCGGCATATCGATACCCTGGTCAACTTCAACTACTTCTTCGCCCGCAAGGTGATGTTCATCAAGTATGCCTGCGCCTATGTCGTGTTCCCGGGCGGCTACGGCACGCTCGACGAGGCGTTCGAGGCGCTCACACTTGTGCAGACGCACAAGGTGGACAACTTCCCGGTCATTATGATCGGCCGCGACTTCTGGCAGGGGATGATCCGCTGGATGCGCCGCGAGATGCTGGGCCGCGGAATGATCAACAAGGACGATCAGCGCCTGTTCACCGTCACCGACGACGCGCAGGAGGTCTGCCGCCTGGTGCGTGAAGGATGGCGGCGCCGCGTGCAGGTCAACGGGACCCACAGGCGCTTATAGGATCCTCCACCCCACGCGAGCGGACCCCGCACCGACGGTCAGTGGACCCGCGCGCCTTCCTCCGGGCTCGAGAGATCCAAAAGCGGCTGGCGACCGGCGAACCCGTCCGGTATGCGGTGCCAGTAGCCGATCCCCGGCTCGCCGTACTTCCAGCACAGAAACACAATCTCGTTGTTGAACAGGCAGGGGAAATCGATCAGTCCGGCCTCCGGCCCATTGACCAGGCACCCGTTCGAGTGAATCCGCTCGATCAGCCTCTTGACCTTGTCGAACAGGCGGGGGGCCACGGCACGCTCTTCGAGGTGCTTGCCGAGCTCCGGGCTGCCGAGCGGCAGCTTGGCCTGGCCGGCCGCCTCTTCGATCTCGGCGCGGATCTCACGGAAGGTCCCGAGCAATTCTTCCACGACGGGCCTCAGGCCAGGGATGAGCGCGTTGGCCTCTTCCACCGTGAACAGCCGCGTGAAGCCCTGCATGGAACCCATCGATGCCCGTCCCCCTTCCGGACCTGAAGTTTAGCCGCAGCGCGGCGCTCTTACAAGCGACTATCCCGGCCCCGGTCCCTCCACTGGCTTCGCCCCGGCCGGGCCCTCTTTCAGAAAAAGGACCAGCTCGACACCAGGGCGCAACGGGTAGACCTCTCGCGTGTAGCCGGGACCGAGGAGGGCCGCGACCCGCTCGGCGGTGTCGGCCCGGGCAATCACCACCGGAGCTCCGGGGCTTTCGATGACCGTTCCGAAGTAGCCGACATTCGCGAAGTCGCGCAGGTACCAGTTGAGCGGCAGGTAATCCGGCGACAGGATCTCGATGGACACACCGCGACCTTCGGGCACGCGGCTTGCGAACTCCTCGATGCGCGACACCAGCCGGTTGACGTCGCGTCTCGTCTGCACATAGACGAGGCGGCTCACCCGATCGTCGTCATAGCGCACGAACGACAGGTCGAAGGCCCGGCGAGCGGAAAACGCCGCCCCCGCCGCGAACAGAAGACCGACCAGCCAGCGGACCCGAGCGGAGGGCCGCCCAGGGCCGCCGCTCTCCCCGCTCCCGAGTCCTGTCCGGACGGCCATTCCGCCGAGGAGGGCCAGCGGCAGGACGCTATTGAGGATCAGCCACGGCGTCTTGTAGGGTATGGATGAGTAGGCGAGCAGAGTCGCGCCGGTCCAGCCGAAGAGAAAGACCCCGAAGCGATCACGTCTCCACAGGGCGATCGCCGCCCCCACGGCGCCCGCCGCCAGGATCGCCGGCTCGTCTTTCGCCAGGATGCCCAGGAAATACCACCACGGCTTGGCGTGACCTTCGGCGTTGAGACCGCGGGCTCCCCACAGACGGAAGGCCGCGAACGGACGGGCGAGTCCGCCGAGATCGGTGAACAGGTCGCTGTAGAGGGCCACCGCCACCAGGCACGCGGCGCCGAGGAACATGAGGGCCGCTCCGCGGCGGGGTCTCCCAAGCCCGGTCCCTCTCGACAGCGCGAGCCCGGCTGCCAGGGCCAGGAAGGTCAGACAGGCGGTTTCCTTGGTGGCGACGATGCCACCCGCCGTCATCCCCGCCAGAACGACCGGCGCCCTCCGTCCCGACGCGGCCCCGCGGACGGCGGCCGCCACCAGGGCCAGCGTCAGGAAGACGAGGTAGATCTCGTGGATGTTGTCGCGCGAGTAGTAGACCAAGGACGGAGACACCGCCAGGAGGACGCCCGCGGCGATCGCTCCCGCGCGTCCCAGCTCCCGGCGGAGAAGCCACGGCAGGGGCGCCATCAGCGTCCCCAGAATCGCCGGGACGATGCGCAGCGTCACCGTGGTGGTGCCGAACAGGAGGAACGGGACCACGCTGAGGAAATAAAGGAGCGGACCGTGGTAGTTGGACGGATCGTACTGGTACGTCCCGTCCCGCATCAGTCTCAGCAGGAAGATGACGTTCGTCCCCTCGTCGTGGTGCAGCGGACGCACGTCGAGACGCGGCAGGCGCAGGGCTGCCGCGAGCGCCAGGAGGAGCCACGGCACGGCGCGCGCGGCGAAACGGGACACGGGCGCCCCGACGTCCTGCCGGCCGCCGATCACGGCCGCTCCGCGGCGCGTGGGGCGGCGCCGGCCCGCTCATGTCGGACCGCCGGGAATTCGCCGCCGGCCGATCGACCGGCGGCCGCGCAGACCTCCCCGGCGAGGTAGACCTCCGTGCCGTCCCCCGCGAAAACCGGGTTGGCCAACCGCCCGACACCGGCGACCGCGGCGCCGTAGCGCTGTCGTTCGCGATCGCCGACCACCATCCACTTCACGCCGTACGCCCGCAGCCGATCGCAGGCCTCACTCGATCCTGGATGCTCATAGATGGCAGCCACGTCGGCTCCGCGCCTCTGGACCTCGGCCCATCCCTGTCGCCAGACGGCCTCGTGGTTCCCCCAGCCGAGGACCGCGGGGACGCCGGTGAAGGTTGAGATCCGGGACGACCAGGTGTACGACTCCCCCGCCTCCTCGAGGAGGATGTCGTGTGCCCCGGCCGTTCGCGCGATGAAAAACGCTGCCGCTGCGTCGCCGGGGGAAGTCGCCCGGAAGAGAGCCTCCGCGTCGGCCCCCGGCAGAAGCGCCGCGCGGGCGGCGCCGTCTGTCTGGCGCCGGGCCTCGCTCTCGCGTGCCCGCAGCCACGCGGCCGTCCCGAGGATCGGATAGACCGAAGCACCCGCAAGGACCACGAGCACGACCGCCGGGCCCGCCCCGCGCCGCAGGCCTGCCAGCCGCGCCGCCGCAGGGCTGCCGGGCGCGAGGAGCCGCTCGACAAGGGGCGAGGACGCCAGGCCCAGCAGGAGCCACGCGAAACGGTGCAGCTTGAAGATGGTGTTCATGCGCACCAGGGGCGTCGGTTCGAACAGATCACGCACGTAGAGGACCTCGCCCAGAAGCGCCGTCAGAAGCGCGAACGCTGCGAGCACCAGCGCCAGCCGTTCGCCATGGCGGGCCTCTCCTTCCTCATGAAGACCGGGGCGGCCCCGAAACGCCAGGACGGGCGACGCCAGAGCCGCCAGCAGGACGAACGGCCCGTAGGCCGCAAGCCATTCTCCCGGGGCGCTGCGCAACGCGACCCAGCCGACGCCGCGTGCGCCCGGGACGAGCCCCTTCAAGAACGGCAGGTAGAGGACGCAAGACAGGGCGCCGGCGATGCCCACGGCCGAGAGGCGGGCCAGCTTCCGGGGACCGCCTGCGGCCAGAGTGACCGCGAGAGCCGCGCCGAGGAGGAACGGGAAATCCCACGGGTGCGCCGCCAGAGCCGCGCCGGCGACGAGCGCGAATCCGGCCGCCCGTCCCGCCGCGATCCGGGCCGACCTCGTCCCGCCGGGCTCGATAGCACCGCGCGACCGCGCTTCGCTCCCTTCCGCGAGGACGAAGGCCAGCCCGCAGGCGACGATCGGAAGGGCGATCGCGTACGGGTGCAGATCCCCCCAGAGAAGGCTGAACCACGGGAACTCGGTGATCGTCCCCTCGATGGCGCGTGACGGCGCGAACCAGTCGAACGATCCGGGCCGGAGCGCGCCCACCCCCTGCCCGATCCACTTCAAGTTTCCCGCCCCGAGAACCAGGAACGCCGCCCACGCGCCACCGCGGAGCCGTCCCGTGAGCGCCACGCCCACACCGAAGCAGCCGATCCAGAGAAGGGCGTACGGCAGGGCGACCGCCGCCGTGAAGAAGCGGGCGGGATCGGCGCCGCCCGCACGCACGAGAAAAGCCACCAGGGCGTAGCCGAAATGGTAGTAGGCCGCCTCCCTGCCGGCAAACCATGGATCCATGATCGGCAGACCCGGGCTGCGCAGGGAGGCCCGAAGGAACGCGTAGTCCATGAACCGCTCGCTGTCCGGGTCCACCGCCGGGTTGCGAGCTTGCAGTGCGCCGAACAGCAGACATCCGGCGAGGAACAGAGCCTCGATGCAGGCGACCAGCCCCGGCTTACGGCGCGGCAACGAGAGGGGCCCATCGTCCTCGCTCGGCCCGACGATCGTGGGAAGCCAGCACGACAGACCGACAAAGGCGATCGACCCGAGGGCGAGGTGTGTTGTCAGCGGGCGGCCGGTGGCCCATGCCAGGATCCAGGCCAGCCAGGCCGTCAGGACCCAGCCGAAGCAGCGGCAGAGGGCGTAGCCGCGGTCCGGAAGGGCTTTGAGCAGACGGTGGACGAGTGGAAACGCGGCCCAGCCGCAAAGGCTCAGGACCGCGTAACCGCGCAGCAACTCGGACACCCCGGGGTCACTCCCCCAGGAAGATCATGTCGAGCCTGCGCGTGCGCGGTCCGTCGATTTCGATGAGGAACAGGCTCTGCCAGGTCCCGAGGGAGAGCGCCTTGTTCTCGACCGGGACGGTCATCGAGTGCCCGAGCAGGACCGAGGTCAGATGGGCGCGGGCGTTGTCGTCCACCCGGTCATGATGAAAGCCTTCCTGCGGCCTCACGAGATCGACGAGGCGGGAGGCGAGCTGTTCCAGATCGTGCCTCAGGCCGGGCTCGTCTTCGTTGACGCACAGGCCGCACGTCGTGTGCGGGACGGTCAGCACGGCGAGACCGCGCCCGATCCCGGCTCGCGACAGCGCCTTCCGGCACTCCGCCGTGACGTTCACGACCGCGACCCTGGCGGCGGTCTTTATGTCCACCGACGCGTTCGCGACCTTCACGGCACGGTCCCTCCCCGGACGCGCGGCTACTTGGCGCCACCGACCAGGAAGGTCGCCCCGAGCGTGGCGTCCATCGAGAAGAACGGCTGGCCCGGCAGGACATGATTGTCGCCGTGCCATCGGTAGATCTTGACGTCGAACCGGAGCCCGACGCGCGGCTTGAAGAAGTACTTGAACCCTCCTCCGGTTCTGTAGCTGGTCGCGGTGTTGCTCTCGGTGCCGTTGTCGACGTTCGTGGCTCCGACGCCGAACGACGCGAAGGGGGTCATTTTTTCGTGCCCCTTCACGAGGAAGACCCGCACGTAGTCGACGTTGAGCTTGGTGATGTCATAACTGAGGCCCTTCACCTCGTCGCTGTCGGCGCTGGTGCGATCGAGGCTCCCCTCCAGCTCGTGGATCGCCTTGAGGTGATATCCGCCGCGCACGCCGAATCCATACCCGTCGCCGAGCGTGCTCGCGGCGGCGTACCGACTCACCATGGCGCTCGCCCCGAACTCCCAGGACTTTTCCGTGTCGCGGGCGAGGGCATCGGTTCGACTCGCGGCGATTGCCAGAATGAGGACCAGAGGCGCGAGCAGAGTGCGACAGCGGACGTGCGACATGTCGTTCCTCCAGTGTCCCGAACCGAACTCCAGGGAGCCATCCGACGGACGACTGGCGGAAGCGGGTCGCCGGGGCCGGCCGGGAACGCAGGAGTATGGCCCGCGGCTACCCCGCGGATCAACTGGAAAGTTGTCCGACCTTCCTCCGCTGCGTCCTTCCCGCAGCGACGGCCAAACGTCCGCTTCCCGCACTTGACAGCGGCCCCCGTCGCGGATACACACGCGTCCGTGAAAGAAACGGCCATGATGGTGGCGATCCTGCTCGCAGGCGTGGGCGGCCGCGCGCCTCGAGCCGAGGACGCGTCAGCTCGCAGGATCGAGGTGACGATCGTGGCGCCGCCGGGACGCCCCGGCTCCCGCCCGGTATACTCCGAGGAGCGCCTGCGCCGAGAGCTGCGGCCCCTTCTCGAGTCGGGGTGCGACCCCCGGGCCGTCGAAGACGCGCTGGCGCGACGCTACAAGTTTCTGGGGTACGTCCCGGCCGTCACGATCGATTGCGGCGAAGACGTTGCGCGCGTCCGGGTCCGCGAGAGCAGCCACACCATCGATGTCATCACCTTCGACCCCTCCGACCTGTCGCGCATCGGTGTGGCGCCCGATCAGGATTTCGAAGACAAGCTGAAACTCTACCCGGTTCCGCCCGACGCGCCGCGCGCCGTCCTGCGCGACCTGCTTCTGACGCGCGAGGGGGACCTGTACAACTTCGAACGCTACCGGACCGACAGCGAGGCGCTGGCGAAGCTGGGGTACGCCGTCGCCTTCATCCCCGGATCGCCCTCCGAAGGCTCCGACTACCCGCGCGGCGCCTACATCCTGCTGAGCCTGACGCCACGGGCCCGCGGCGCCGCAGGCCGGCGCAAGACCAACTACATCGGCGGCACGGCGTCGTACAGCCCGAGGCAGAAGGGCGCCGCCGGTCTCCTGTACGAGAAGGACAGGCTGTTCGGGGACGCCGATCGTCTCAGCTTCGCGCCCACGTATAACTCGTCCGCCGGGGGAAGCCTGTCGTACTTCGCGCCGCTCCTCGCGCGGCGGGCCGAGCCCCGGCGGCTTTACGACCTCGAGGTCAGCGTCTTCTCCGACTTCCGCCACAATCGCCAGCTCGAGGCCGTCGAGACGGACGAACGACAGACCGGCTTCTCCGGGACGGTCGGGTTCCGCCCGCTTCGCGTCCGGGCACCGCACGCTCTCCGGCTCGAAATCGACTTCCGCAGCGAGCGCATCGCGCTGCAGCAGGCGCCCCCGGGAGAGGATGGGGGCAAGACCGACTCATTTCGGTTCGCGGCGACCTACGATTGGCCGCACACCTACCGCCGGCCGAGCCTCTCGCTCCACCTGGCGCCGAGCGTCGACTTTGCCGTGCGCGCGCACGGCGGCGAGCGGACCTTCGTGCGCCCGGGCCTCGACGCCTCGCTGCACGCCCGCGCTCTCGCCGGTCTTGAGTTCGATCTGCACGCCGTCGGCGGAACGATCGATCGGCACGTCCCGTCGTTCGAGCTGTGGAGTCTCGGGGGGCCGACCATCGTGCGCGGCTTCAGGGAAGACTCGTTCCTGGGACGCCACCTCGCCGCGCTTCAGGCGGAGATCTGGTTCCCGTTCGTGCGCCCCCTGCCCGTTGCCCCACCGCCCGAGGGGCAGCCGTGGGACGCGGCGCGCGCGCCGTTCGAGCCGCGGGCGGCACGGCTGTTCAAGTGGGCGCTGTTTGCCGACGGCGGCTACCTGTCCGGCACGACCGGGGGGACGACCGAATCGATCGCCGGCGCCGGTCTGGGGATCCGCTTCCTCGTGCCGCACCATCCGTTCGTGGTGAGGGTCGACTACGGCTGGGGACTCGGGGCGCGCGGCGGGGACGCCTTCCCCTATGTCTCGCTCGCCTACCGCTACTGAGGCCCCGGCATCAAAGCGAGCGTCATGCGCCGGAACCGGGCGTGAGCGCCATGCCGCCCAGTATGGCGGCGATGCACACGCCCTGCAGGAATCCGATCCGCTCTCCGAGGACCAGGCGCGCGAAGATCACCGTGATCACGGGATAGGCTCCGCTCAGTGGCGTGGTCAGCGACACCGGGCCGTAGCGCGTGGCGACGACGAAGCCTATGTCGCCGCCGGCAAGCATTCCCATCGGCAGGAAGGACCGCGTCCACTCCCGCGCATTGCCGGCACCACGCAGTCCGCGCGCCACGCCGTACACGCCGAGGGTCGCCATACCGCCCAGGGTGCTGAACACCAGGACGTTCACCTCGTCCGCTCCGGGCAGGCGGTACGCCGCCTTCAGGAGCGTCGACGAGCAGCCCCACAGGAGCAGGGCCACGAACGAGAGAGGGATCCAGCGCGGATCGGTGATGCGGCTCCCCGGAGCCCCGGGCGCGTACGACAGGCCGAGGCACCCCCCGATGACCAGCGCCACTCCGATGTACTGCAGGGGCGTCAGGTGCTCGTGCAGGAACATCCGCGCGAACAGGATGGTCAGCGCGGGATAGGCCGCGCTGAGCGTCCCGACGATGGCGATCGGCCCGTGCACGATCGCCTGGAAGTAAAGGAGCCAGCCGAGGCCGTCGAAGACGTACGCCAGGAGGCAGGCGCGGTCGAAGCCGGCGGCGGCGCCGGTGAACAGCTCCGCCTTGCGAAACAGGGCGTAGTACGACGTGTTCAGGATCGCCTTGGCGGCCACGAAGTAGAGGCAGAACCGGGCCGGCGGCACTTCTGAGATATATTTCTTCACCAGTCCCTGGCCGATCCCGTACAGGAACAGGCTGACGAGCGTCGGTACGAGCCAGATGGCCATCGTGCGTTCGGTCGCCTCGAAGAGCGGCGGGGGGTGAAAGGAGGCACATCTTAGACGAGCGCCCCGCGCGCCGCAATGGCGGGCAGGACGGCGCTTCGCGCG
>Ga0209157_1003669_pt1 | contig 11690 bp, 8 predicted proteins | sample GraSoiAngelo_135_FD_185892 | JGI IMG/M metagenome (GOLD analysis project Ga0209157, IMG submission 185892) | Grasslands soil microbial communities from the Angelo Coastal Reserve, California, USA - 14_0929_05_40cm (SPAdes) (version 2) | ecosystem: Environmental > Terrestrial > Soil > Grasslands ... | reverse complement strand
AGGAGCGAAGCGGCGCCGCCTTCTTCGAGCGGATGAATGTGTCGATCGCGACAAACCCGTCGGGGTCGCCTTGCAGCGAGACGGATGTGCGGTGCGCCGGTACGGGATCCGACGTCCAGATGCCCATCGTGTACCACTTCGTCGCGGTGCGGCCGACCGCGCTCGCGCTCATCTCGATCGTGATCCACGTGTTCGACGGCGTCGTCGCGTTCCACGAGGCGACGAGCTCGTCGAAGTCGAACTGCGCGTCCTGCGACGGCGAGAGCCACGTGCCGTCGGTCGCGCCACTGGTGAGTGACAGCGTGCCGCCGGTGTTGGAGATTCCCGCGCCGGGCGTGCCGCCGCTCAGGGCGAAGCGCGTGAAGCTGATCTGCGGCGCGGGGAGCGTCTTCGCCGCGAACGCGGGCTGCGCGAGGAACGAGGACGCGACGAACGCGACGATCGCGAAGAGCACGCTGAACGAATGACCGTGTCGCCCTTTGCCCGTCCAGAACTGTTCATTTCCACCGCAGAGGTAGCGAAGCGCTTGCGCGATCCGAAGGTCCGCATCGTCGATTGCCGCTTCACGTTCGAGGGCGACGCGAAGAAGGACTATCTCGCGGGTCATCTTCCCGGCGCGGTCCCCTGCGACTGGTCGCGCGACCTGTCCGCTCCCCCACCCGCGTCAGGCCATCCGCGCTACATGCTTCTCGGGCCGCGTGAGTTCGCCGACGCGATGGCGCGTCTCGGCATCGGGGACGAGACGTTCGTCATCGGCTACGACGCGGAAGGCGGTCACCACGCAGCGCGCCTCTGGCTGGGCCTGCGGCGCTACGGGCACGACGCCATGGCGGTCATGGAAGGCGGCATCCAGAAGTGGGTCGCCGAGAGCCGCGCGACCGAACCAGGTGAGGTAACGCCGCCACGAGCACGCTTTACAGCGCGTTCGCGCGAGGGCGTACTCGCGTCGAGGGATGAGGTGCTGGGCGCGGTGCGGAAAGGCGATCCGTGGCTCCTCGACGTGCGCCGTGACAGCGAGTTCACCGGCGAGGAGAAGCGCGCAGCGCGCGGCGGTCACATCCCCGGCGCGGTGAACATCCTCTGGAAAGACGCGCTCAAAGACGATTGGACGCTGCGCGACGCCGACGATCTCGAGGAGATGTACGCCAATGCGGGCTTCGGGCCCGAGACCTCGGCGGTCACGTACTGCCAGGCCGGCGTGCGCGCCGCGTTCACGCACCTCGTGCTCACCGCGCTCGGCCATGAGGACGTGCGCACCTACGACGGCAGCTGGGAGGAATGGGGCAACGATCCGTCGTTGCCCATCATCGTCGGCCGGAGCTAGCGCGTCTTGGTCGCGACCGTCGTGACGACGCCCCCCGACCACGTCGCGGTGATCGTGTACGTGCCCGCCGGCCAGTCGCTGCCGAGGAAGCTCACGTACGTGCCGTACTGCGACGCGAACGTGCTGCTGCTCGAGGATCCCGCGCCGCTGACCGAGTACGAGATCAGCGATCCCGGACGGAAGCCGTAGAACATGATCGACAGACCCGGTCCGACGACCGTATCCGGCGCGGTCGCGATCCCCGGATACGTCGTCGCGAGCGCCAGCGTGCGCGCCACGTAGGACGCGGCGAAGGCGTCGAACGCCTCGCCCGCGACGAACGCGTAGGCCTCCTCGAACGACATGCCTGCGCCCATTGCGCCGAGGATCCGCAGCGTTCCCGTCATGCCGATACGGTCGCGCAGCTGCCGCACGGCCTGCGACGCGGCGTGGTACTGGAACTGTCCGGCGAGGCCGTCTCGCGCGTTCCACGCGGCCTGCGAGCGGAGGTCGGCGAGCGAGAAGAGCGTGCCGCTCGCGGCCATCGACGCGGCGCCGTAGGCGCTGACCATCGCGAGATACCGCGTCTCCGGGATCGTGAGCTCCTCGAGCCGCGCACTGCCCTCGTTGAACCACGCCGGGATGAACGCTCCGCCCGCGATCTGCGATTCCATCATGTGCGTGAGCTCGTGACGCGGCGCCGAGAGCGGCACGCTGCCACGGACCTTCGACCAGTCGATGAGCACCGCGTTCGGCGATGGCAGGTACAGGCCCGCGGTCGTCGTCGAGAGCTGCCTCGCTGTATCCGCGTCGTACTCGAAGATCGCCTGGAGCGCATTCGCGTAGGTCGCGGTCGTGCGCAGGAAGAAGAGGCGCGGCCGCGTCGCGTACGCGCGTCCGTGGTCGCCCTCGACGCGCGCCACGTCCTGGTCGACCTGTGCGACGAACGTGCTCGCGTCGCTGCCGGTGATCGTCGGTTCTGTGTACACGTCGGCCCGACCGCTTCCGTCGAGCGCGAAGAGCAGACCGCTGACGTCCACGATCGGACGCTGTGCGACCGTGAGGGCCACGGTCGCGCTCGCGCCGCCGCTGGTCGCCGTGACGGTCGCGACGCCGCTCGCGCCGTCCGCCGCGACGATGAGTCCCGTCGGTCCGATCTGGCCGAGCGACGTGGGCGAGATGGACCACGTCACCGCCGCGTTCAGCGTGTTGTCGAACTGGTCCTTCACGACCGCGGTCGCCTGCACGCGCGCGCCGTTGTACACGGTCGTCGTCGGTATCGACACGACGACCATGGTCGGCACGCTCGTCGTGCCCACCGTCGCGGCGAGACCCTCGTAGGCCATGGCACCGTCGCCACCGGCGAACGAGAGTTCGAGGACGGTGGCGGCGATGTTGCCGCCCTGCGCATCGACGACGACCGCGTACTGCGTGTCGTCGAGCAGCCCAGGCACGGCGCGCGGATCGACGCGAACCGTCGCGCCCGGCGCGAGCCCGCTGACCTGCTGACGCGTGAGGAGCAGGCCATCGGCGAAGCGGTACCAGCGCAGCGTCGCGCTCGTCGCGCCCGCGGACTGGACGAGGATCGGCGTCGTCCAGCCACCCGGACCGCCGAGCGTCCGTGTGACGTTCGGCAGGTACGCGCGGTTGCCGGGGTTCGCTGCGCCGATGGAGCCGAACGCGCTCGTCGCGGAGGTCGTGACGGCGAGGGCCGCGAACTGGCCGCCGCTGACGGTCGCGGAGTAGTCACCATCCGGCAGCGTCTGCGCGTCGAAGGACCAGGTCGCTCCGGGAGCGATGGCCTTCGGCGCGCTGAGCGACGAGGTCAGCCCGCCGCGCCGGAGGAGCAGTGACGGTGTCGCCGGCGACGATCCGGTGTTCTCGATGAGCACTCGGCTGTTCCGGCCCTCGGAGTTCCGCGCCACGGACGGCACGTAAACCTGGTCCGCGGCGACCGCTGGCACGGCGTTGTAGGAGAAGCCCATCGGCGCGATCGCGCCAGGCGCGTCGTTGTGCGCGTTCGCGATCGCCGCGATCGGCTGATCGGACGTGAGGATGACCGAGTACTCGGTACCGAAGAGGAGCGTCGGCTCGATGGACGGATCGACGAAGCGCGACGCGCCCGGCGCCACGGAGAGCGTCAGCGACGCGCTCTTCGTCCCGTCGTAGCTCAGCAGGCGCGCGGTCACGTTCGCGTTCGCGGCGCCGAGGTTCTGGACGACGAACCGCACGAGCCAGCCGCTCACGAACTTGGCGACGTACGGCAGCGCGAGCGTCCGCGCGCCGGTCGCGAGGCCGACGTACGACAGCGCCTCCGCGGTCGGCCCCGCACCCTGGTGCTCGTTGACGACGGCGATGACGTCGGCGCCGAACGAGCGGACGACGACGCTGAACTGCGTGTTGCCCGGCAGATCGATGTCGGCGTTCGGGTAGTCGGCGAAGCTGCGGAACGGCTGCAGTGCTACGACGCGGCGGCAGGCCATGAGCGCACCGTCACCGAAGCGATAGAAGGAGACATCGAGATCGGTCGGCGCGACGCCGATGTTCTGCACGATGAATGGCGTCACCCACCCCGACGGTCCGCCCAGCGTCTTCGTGATGTTCGGCAGGTAGATCGTCCGCGTCGGCGTTCCGGTCGATGCGCACGCCGCTGCGCTCGCCGCGGATGCCGTGAACAGCAGCGATGTGACCGCGAATAGCGTCGCCAGCGCGACGCCCGCGGCGGCCTTCCTCACTCCTTCGAGTATCGGGTGCGGCTACGCGCTACGCGGTTGGTTGAGCTCGCGTGCGAGGTCGGGCGGGACATCTGCCTCTATCTCGATACCCGCCTCGCTGTATGCCGTGTTGTGAAGCGTGCCCCGCTCGCGCACGCGCTGCACGAGCGCACCCTGGCTGTACGGCACGACGACCCGCACGCGCTTGAAGTCGCGCGCCGCGGCCTCAGCGAGCCGCGCGCGCAGCGCATCGAGACCGCCGCCGGTCGACGCCGACGTGAACACCGCGCCCGGGAACTCGCCCTCGAGCGCCTCGCGGACGGACGCGCCCTCAGGCCCGCGCAGCGTGTCGACCTTGTTGAACACGATGAGGCTCGGGCGGTCCGACAGGCCGAGCGAGGAGAGCGTCTCGCGCACCACGGCGATGCGCTCGTGGATGTTCGGGTGCCCGGCGTCCGCGACGTGCACGAGGAGATCGGCATCGTTCAGCTCTTCGAGCGTCGCGCGGAACGCCGCGACGAGCGTGGGCGGCAGCTTGTTCACGAAGCCCACGGTGTCCGACAGGAGGATCGCGCCGCCGCGCGGCAGCGCCATGCGCCGCGTCGTCGGATCGAGCGTCGCGAAAGAGCGCATTCATGAGCGTCGACTTACCGACATTCGTGTACCCGACGAGCGCGGCGAGGAACAGGCCCTCGCGCGTGCGCGACTGGCGGCTGCGCTCGCGCTGCTGCTGCACCTCGCTGAGACGCGCCCGGAGATCGAGTAGACGGCGCTCGATCACCCGCCGGTCGGTCTCGAGGAGCGACTCACCCGGTCCGCGCGTGCCGATGCCGCCGCCGAGGCGCGAGAGGCCTTTCCAGATGCCTTTCAGTCGCGGCAGCTGGTACTCGTACTGCGCGACCTCGACCTGCAGACGTCCCTCGCGCGTGCGCGCGTGACGCGCGAAGATGTCGAGGATCACCGCCGAGCGATCAACGACGCGGCGTGAGGTCACCGCCTCGAGCGAGCGCTGCTGCGTCGGCGTGAGCTCCTCGTCGGCCACGATGAGGTCCGCGTTCACACGCGCCGCCTCGCGCGAGAGCTCCTCGGCCTTGCCCTTGCCGATCCACGTCTTCGGATCGGGCGCGCGGCGCTGCTGCACGACACGGCCGGCGACGACCGCGCCCGTCGCCTCGACTAGCGCACCGAGCTCGTCGAGCGAGTCATCGGCGTCGAAACGGGCGCGCGGTCGGTCGAGCGCGACGAGGTACGCGCGCTCCGCGGGTGCGTGGGTCTCGATCACGTCGTCAATGATGCGGCCTCGCCGAGCAAAGCGGACACGAATGCGACGGAGTTGATGCTCGTCGGATCGCACCACCGCACGCCCGGGTCGCGCCGGAACCAGGTCATCTGGCGGCGCGAGTACGCGCGCGTGTCACGGATCGTGAGCTGGATCGCGCGCTCGAGATCGATCTCGCCGCGGAGGTGCGCCATCCAGTGCACGTATCCGTGCGCGCTCATGCTCGGCAGCCGCGGGTCGATGGCGCGCGCGAGCAGCCCACGCGCCTCGTCGAGCACGCCCTGCTCGACCATTGCCCGCGCGCGTCGCTCGATGCGCTCGAGGAGCCACGGACGCGGCGGGTCGAGCCCGATCTTCGTCGACGGGATCGCGTCACGTCTGCGCCACCGCGCCGACACGGCGCCGCCGAGCAGCGACGCCTCGAGGTAGCGGATGACGCGGCGGACGTTGCGCGCGTCGACGTTCGCCGCGGCCTCCGGATCGATCGCCGCGAGGCGCGCGTGCAGATCCGCCCCAGCGGCCGCCTCAGCCTCGAGGCTCGCACGCAGGTCCGGATCGGTGGGGACGGCATCGAGATCCAGGCCGTCGAGGAGCGCGCGCACGTACAGTCCGGTACCACCGACGACGACCGCGAGCCGTCCACGGCGCGCGATGTCGGCGAGCGCGGCGCGCGCCTCGCGCTGATATCGCGAGACGTCGTACCGCTCGACGGCATCGGCGACATCGATGAGATGGTGCGGTACTCGCGCGCGCTCCTGCGCGGTCGGCTTCGCGGTACCGATCGAGAGGCCGCGGTACACCTGGCGCGAATCCGCCGAGACGATCTCGCCATCGTGTGTCTCCGCGATGTCGAGCGCGAGCGCGCTCTTGCCCGACGCTGTCGGGCCGACGATCGCTACCACAGGGCCCGCTCTGGCGGGCCCTGGCGTACAGGCCGAGCCTGGCTCGGGCCTTATGACCCGCGTATCGAACGCTCCAGCGACGCGAGCGCCTCGCGCGCGTGCATGACGGTGACCTCTTGGGGTCGGAGCTCGCCGTAGCGCACGTCCTCGAACGCGCGCACGATCGGATCGGCCTCGCGCCACACCGCAGCGTGCGCTGCCGCACGGCGCGCGTGCTCCGACGGCGTCTCGTCGCGCCCGCGCCAGCCGGGACCGTATCGCTCCGCGAGCCCGAGGAAACGCCAGTACAGAAGACGGATCGCGGCCACCGGCGTGCCATCGTCGACCGGCGGACGGCGCCGGACGCGCGCGCGCGGACGCAGTCCGCGCAGCGCATCCATCAGACTCATGCCCGCCGTGCGCTCGCGCTCGAGCGTGACCCCTTCGGGCAACTCGAGCCGGCGCTCGCGCAGCATGCGATCGAGGAGCACGAGCGCGATGAGCACGGCGATCGCCGCGACGACGAGCTCGACGAATCCGAAGAGGAACGGCCGTGTCTGCTCGATCTGGCGCAGCAGCTCCTCCTCCTGATCGGGCGGCATCGGCGTGAACACCGGCCGTGGCAGGAATGGACGGTTCGCGAGGAGCGGACGCAGCCATTCGACGAGCGCGCCCGCGAGGTATGCGAACGGCAGGATCAGCAGGTAAAGGATGCGGCCGACGATCGGGCTGATGAAATTGCCGACCGCGCCGAGCAGGTCCTGTACGCCGGGCATGAGCGCCGCGGCCACGATCGCGACGGCGCCGAGCACGACGGTCGCACTCGTCGCCGACGATGCGCGTGCGGATCCCGTCGTCCCGCGGGACAGCGCGAGCTCCTCGGTCGTGCGCGCGAGCGAGAGCGCGAGTCCGGCGGCCGCGACGACGATGAGCGCGAGCGGTGCGAACGCGCCGCGATCGACGTGGTCGGCCGGGAGCGGCAGAAGGACCGCGAGCGCGATGACGAAGCCGGCGAACGGTGCGGCGTTGCGGGCATCGGTCCACCGCGTCGCGCCGCGCGCGATGGAGAGGATGCGCCACAGGTACGCCTCGCCGAGGATGCCGAACAGCACTGCGCGCGAGAGCAGCGCGAAGCCGTCGGCGTCGCGCGTCGGCAGGATGAAACCCCATCCAACGGCGCCGGCGAGCGCGACGACGAGCACGAACGTGCTGGTGCGCTCGCTCTTGATCTCGCGCATGATCGAGACGAGCAGCAGCGCGACCCCGAACAGCGCGAGCACCGTGGCCAGCACAGGCACCGCGCCGCGCCCGGCGGTCATCGCGTGCACGAGCGTCGCGAGCGCCGCGAAGGCCACGGCTTCGACGAAGCACCGTGACGCGACGAGGAGGACGCTGAACGCGCTAGCCCGCACGCCGGAGCTCCGCGGGATGCAGGACGTCCAGCACGATGCCCCGCGCAGTGAGGTGCGTCGACATCTCCTGCGACACCGGCGCGATGCTCAGCGCGAGCACGCGGTGCCCCGCGCGTCGCAGCGCGAGTACCGCGCCAGCGAGGCCGGTCGAGATCTTCGGCGTCACCACGATGAGCGTGGCGCCCCACGGGATGCGGCCGCGCTCCGCAAGGAACACCGCCTCCGGCGAGTTCACCGCATAGGGGCCGAGGCGCGCGAGGATCTCGAGGCTGCGCTGCAGCGACCGTGGACCGCGGGCGAGCGCGGACCGCGGACGTTCATGTGTGAGGTTGTCGATGCCGTTCGTGACGAGTCCCACCTGACGGCCCGCGTCGGCGGCGTGCCGCACGAGGTCCGCTGCCGCGGAGACGACGAGCTCGACGGATTCCGGATCGGCTTGGATCCAGTACTGGTCATATGACGCGACGTTCACGAGGAAGACCGCGTCGAGGCTCGTCGCGGGCTCGTAGAGCTTCGTCTGCAGCACGCGGAGGCGAGCCGATGCCTTCCAGTGGATGTCTTTGCGCGGATCGCCGGTCTGGTGCTCGCGGACGCCGCGAAAGCGAAGCGGATCCGGCAGCAGGCCGCGACGCACCGCGGTCTCGGCGAGTGGGCGATGGCTCGAGAGGTGCCGGTCGCGGGTGGCCAGCGGCGCGGGATACGCGATGACCGGGATCTTCACGTCGATGGTCTGCTCGATCGACATGAAGCCGAGCCAGTCGCTCGCGCGGAGGCGCAACGGTCCGATCGCGTGCGCGCCGCGCTGCACCGACGCGAGGGGGAAACGCACCGACAGCCGCTCGAGGCCGCGCGGTGCGAAACCGGCGTTCACGAACCCGCGCGGCTGCCCGACGCCGACGTTCGCGGGCTCGATGCCCTCGGGCAGAAAGAGCCGCACGTCGAGCCACGGCAGCGGCACGGGCTTGCGGTTCGCGATACGCACCGTTGCGACGAGCGGCTCGCCCGCGATGAGGCGGTCCGGCGCGACTTCGACGCTCGCCTCCAGCGCGACGAGCGCAAGACGCGCCGTGAGCGTGACCAGCAGCCACACCACGAGACCGCCGGCGGCAAGGACGATGAGCGCGGGCACGCGACTGATCGCCGCGACCAATACGAATAGGAGGACGATGGGCCACTCGAACCGCCCGCTGCGTGTCATGCGAGCCGGCTGATGAACGACAGGCGGGCGACGAGCGGAGCGGGGCCAGCCCTCGACGAGCGTCTGCGCCCAGCCGGCCGTGCTTTCAACGACGACATGAACGCCCCGCCGGCGTAGCCAGCTGCGAGGAGAGGGCTGGCACCGCGAAGCTGGTAGCCCGCCGAGGGCCAACACCGCCCGCGTCGCGCCGCGTCATCCCGCGCCGCGTCATCCCGCTGCGCGTGCGTCCGTTTCGGCGGGCACCGGCGTTCGAGTGAGGACTTCGCTCACGACGGCGGCGCCGGTGCGGCCGCGCATCTGCGCGTCGGCGCTCATGAAGATGCGGTGGCGCAACACTGCGGTCGCCTGCGCTTTCACATCATCGGGCAGCACATACGTGCGTCCGCGGATCGCGGCATGCGCCTGCGCTGCGCGGTATAGCGCGAGTGCGGCGCGCGGACTCGCGCCAAGCTCGACACCATCGGCACTGCGCGTCGCGCGTGCGATGTCGCCGATGTAGCGGCGAACGGCTTCGCTCATCTTCACGGCGCGCACTTCGTCGCGGAGCGTGGTGAGCGCGCTCGCGTCGTAGATCGCTTCGAGCGTGTCGGTGCCGACCGTCGCCGGACCGTGCATACGAAGGATCTGGTCCTCCTCTTCCTGCGCGGGATAGCCGAGCTTGACGAGGAAGAGGAAACGATCGAGCTGCGCCTCGGGCAGCGGGAACGTGCCCTCGAGCTCGATGGGGTTTTGCGTCGCGATGACGCAGAACGGCTCGGGGAGCTGATGCGACGTCTCGTCGACCGTGACTTGGCGCTCCTGCATCGCTTCGAGCAGGCTCGATTGCGCGCGCGGCGTCGCGCGGTTGATCTCATCGACGAGGAGGAGGTTCGACATGATCGGTCCCGGCCGGAATTCGAAGCGCTGCGTTCGCTGGTCGTAGATCGAGACGCCGGTGATGTCAGACGGGACAAGGTCAGGCGTGCATTGGATGCGGTGGAACGTCAGTGAGAACGATCGCGCGACAGCCCGCGCGAGCGTCGTCTTCCCCACCCCGGGCACGTCGTCCAGCAGGACGTGACCCTCCACGAGCAGCGCCGCGAAGAGCTGTTCGACCGCGGGGCGCTTGCCGACGACGACGCGCGCGACCTGATCGACGAGGTTGTTCGCGGCATCCTGGACGGAAAGCGCCACGGCCTGAGCCTAGCGTTAGGCCGCTTCGAGCGACGGGACCTCACGCTCGGGCCGTGCGCCCTGTCCGCGTATCGCAGCGGCCGACGAGAGCGCGACCGCGAGGGCGATGAACGCAGCGAGGCCGTGCAGGCCGAGCGCGACCGGATCGACGATCGACAGTGCGAACGGGCTGAACGCGCGCTCGATGAAGAAGATGAGCGCCGTGGCGGTGAGGAGACGCAACGCGATGCGGCCGCCGTGGACGGCGCGCGTCGCGACGGTGAGCGCGACCACCGCGAAGAGATAGACGAGCCACCCACTGTTCTCTCCGGTCATGCCCCACTCACGCCCGCCGGGCAGGAACCCCGACAGCGCGCCGTCGGCGACGAGCACCGCCGCAAGGAAGAGGGTCGTGAGCGCGATGAGCCAGGCGTTGCGCGGCGGAAGTGCGACGTTGCGCGCCGCAGGATCTGGCTCGACCGCCGGTTTCGCCGGTGCGGCATCGAGCGAGAAGAGCGCATCCAGATCGACGGGCGTGTAGTGGCCAAGCCGCCAGACACGCAGTGCCGAGAGCAGGATGATCAGCTCCACGAGCGCGGTCGCGAGATGCACGCCGATCGACGGCAGCGACTTCGAGCCGACGGCGAAGGCGGAGAGCGGACGCTCGACGACGAAAAAGAGCGAGAGCCCCATACGTAGCGCGAGGCTGCGTTCGCTGCCGCGCGCGACGAGCACCGCGACGAACGTGTTGACCATCGCGAAGACGTACGAGATCGCCGCGAGGTCGGTGACGGGGACAGGTCCTCCGGGGTACACGCCGTCGAGGACGCCGGCCGCGACGAACAGAAGGGATGCGAAGAGCATCAGCAGGCCGATGGGTCGAAGTTCGCCCGCCACTACCTCTCCCCTTCCACGGAGAGCGAATGTTAGACGCTCGTCCGCCTGCTCGGTATCCCTAGGCGGTAGCGATCTTTCGCCGCGATTCGAGCGCTTCGACGTTCTCGGGCGGGACAAACACGCCACCGAGATCCGCGCCGTGATCTCCGCGGCCATGGAAGTCCGAACCACCCGTCGGCACGAGGTCGTAGCGCGCCGCAAGGCGAAGACAGAGCGCGGTCCACGCGGGTGTGTGTGAGGCGTAATAGCACTCGATGCCGTCGAGACCGGCATCGACGAGTTGCGGCACGAGTTCCTCGAGCCGCAGCACCGTGCCCGGATGCGCGAGCACCGGGACGCCGCCGTGCGCGCGCGCGAGCTGCACCGCCTCGAGCGGCGCGAGGCCAACGCGTGACACGTACGCGGGCGATTCCTTACTGATGAGCGTGGCGAACGCGGCGTCGTACGTCGGGACGTGCCCCGCCTCGAACAACGCCTGCGCAAGGTGAGGTCTTCCGAGGGAACCGCCCTGTGCGATCTCTTGCACGCGCTGTAAGGAGACGGTGTAGCCAAGCCGGTTGAGGTTCTCGACCATGAGCTCGATGCGCCGTCCGCGGTGCTCGCGCAGCCAGCGCATGCGCTCCTCGAACGCCGCGTCATTCGGATCAACGAAGTACGCCAGGACATGCGCGTCGCCCCATTCCGACTCGGTGTTGAGCTCCGTCGCCGCGATCACCCGGACACCCAGCCGCTGGCCCTCGGCGACCGCCTCGGCGACGCCCGCGAGCGTGTCGTGGTCGGAGAGCGACTGGATCGTCACACCACGCGTCGCGGCGCGACGCACGAGGTCGGACGGTGAGAGCGCTCCATCGGAG
>Ga0209157_1003668_pt1 | contig 11691 bp, 12 predicted proteins | sample GraSoiAngelo_135_FD_185892 | JGI IMG/M metagenome (GOLD analysis project Ga0209157, IMG submission 185892) | Grasslands soil microbial communities from the Angelo Coastal Reserve, California, USA - 14_0929_05_40cm (SPAdes) (version 2) | ecosystem: Environmental > Terrestrial > Soil > Grasslands ... | reverse complement strand
TGTTCGGCGGGCCTGGCGGCACCGGCGGTCGCGGCGCGAGCCCGAGCCCTAGCCCGACGCGGTAGGAGTCTCGCCCGCCGCGTAGAACGGCCGCGCCACCGTCGCGACCTCGCGCTCCTGCGCGTCGGTGAGGAACAGCGTGTCCATGTGCTGGCTTCCGTGGAACAGCTTCTGAAATTCCTCGGCGACGATCTCAACGATCGCCAGGGCCTCGGGCGCGACGACGCACAGCAGCACCTCGACCGGCGCGCCTGAGCTGTCCGGTCCGCGGTTCTCAACTTTCGCGCGCTGCGGTCCGCTCTTCGGATACGCCACGCGGACGAGGTACGCGCGACGGATGCGTGCGTCGGAGGCGAATCGTCGGCTGAGCGCGCTCTTGAACTGATCTTCGGCGGGCCCGATCTGCTCCGCGAGGAAGGTGAGACCGCCGGTCCGCCACTCCTTCGGCTTCGGCTCGCGGCGGCGCCCCAGGAAATCGAACACCTCGCTATGAGGGGTCGGGTAAGAGCATGCGCCACGCCAAGCTGCGCGAGCCGAAGGACGCATCGCGCCCCGAGGTGAAGCGGATGATCCGTCGGGCGTTCAAGCAGGGCGGCATCACGATGCGCGGGCAGACCCCCTAGCCCGAACGCGGCTGCGGTATTCGCGCCGGATGAACGCCGGCGCATACGGAAGGTAGGCGCGCTGCGTCGCCGGATCGAGCGAGAAGAAGTCGAGGCGGATCGTCCCAGTGCAACGTCGCGTTCCACAGAGACAGCGCGAGCGCTCGCCGGTGAACGCGTTGAGGCGATAGTCGATGGTGATCTCGTCGCCAGCGCGGATCGGCCGCCACGCGAAGACCGTCGTCCCGCTGCGCATCGCGTTCGGCTCGCACGAGTGATTGAGGAAGGCGCCGGCTCCGATCAGCACCGCGCTGCGGTCGCGATCGAGCTCGCACAGGTGGCGGCGCTCCTCTCGCGTGAGCGATCTGATCGCGCTGTTGCGCACGACGCGCGCGTGACGTCTGCGGAAGATGAACTCACCGCGCGGGAAGTCGCGGAGCGCGAACACGCCCTTGCCCTTGCGGCCGGCGTCGTGCACCTCGATGTCGCCAATCACCCGAGGGGACGCGTACCCGTGCGGTACTCGCGCCACACGGTGTAGCCGAGCCTCTCGTAGAAGGTGATACGCGAGGTCCACGCGAGGAACGCCACGGGCGCCCCGGCTTTCTTCACGATCGACGTCGCCTCGGCGACGAGCGCGGTGCCGATCCCCTGATTGTTGTTCGCAGCTGCGACGCCGACGCAGCCTATCTCGGCCATGTCCTCTCCGAGGATGCGCGACCAGCGGCCGCGATGACGTGGTGGAAGATCGATGAGAAGCGCGCCGACGATCGTGCGACCGCGATCGCGCGCGAGCAACACCGAGCCCGGCTCATCAGGGAAACGCGCGCGGAAGTATGGGACCCATACCGGATGCTCGCGTGACTCGTAGGCGATGACGTCGTTGGCGTCCCCCTCCTTCGCATGGTCAAATCGGACACCCGCAGCGGCCATGCGCGCGGGGATCTCCGGATCGAGGCGGAAGTCCGACGTCGGCATGCTCATGTCGACGACCGTGTGCCCCATGACCCACCCGAGGGCGGTAAAGAATGGCTCGGCATCGAGCAGGTCCGTCGGCGCGCCGGGCCAGATCGAACGCTGGCCGCCGAGGTGCCACTGGGGCGGCGTGCGGAAGTGGTCGACGACGGCGTCATGGAGCGCGCGACCGATCCCCTGCCTACGCCAGGACGGATCGACGATCACGTACGAGATCGCGCCGCTCTCGTCGAACGCGATCGCACCGACCAGCTGATCGGGTGTCTCGAACACGTAGCCGAGCGGCGTCGCTGCAATCAGCGCATCGGCGTGCACCGGCCACGTCGCGCCAAGGGTGACCTCCCAGAGCTGGAGGAGCGCCGCGCGATCGCGCGCGAGATCGAGCGGCCGGGGGGCGGATCTCATGAAATCACATCGAGTCGGGCGCGTTCACTCCGATGAGCCGCAGGGTCTGGCGCAGCGCGACCTGCACGGCCCGGACGAGACGCAGGCGCGCCTTCGAGAGCGGCACGTTCGCGTCATCGACGACGCGGTGATCGCGATAGAAGCCGTGGAAGGCGCCCGCGAGCTCGAGCGCGTAGACGGTAAGCAGGTGCACGCCGCGATGTTGGACGATCTCACGGAGCAGCTCTGGGAGCTTCTGCACGAGACGGATGAGCTCGCGCTCCGCGGGCGCCGCGAGCAGCTGTACGTCCGCGCCATCCGCGTTGATCCCGCGCTCGCCGGCGGTGCGGAAGATGCTCGCGATGCGCGCGTGCGCGTACTGCACGTAGTAGACGGGATTGTCGTTCGACTGCTGCACCGCGAGCTCGAAGTCGAACTCGAGTGGTGAGTCGGCGCCGCGCTGCAGCATGAAGAAGCGCGTGACGTCCGCGCCGACGGCGTCGAGCACGTCCTCGAGCAGCAGGTACTGTCCGGTGCGTCGGCCGATCCGTGTGAGCACGCCCTCTTTGATGAAGTGGACGTACTGGTAGAGCACGACCTCGAGCCGAGAGGGATCGATGCCCAGGATCGGCATCGCGAGCTTCATCTGCTGCAGGTGGTACTGCGTGTTCGCGCCCCACACGTTGAGCTTGAGTCCCACGCCCCGCTTCTCGAAGCACAGCCGGTGATAGGCGATATCGGTGGCGAGGTACTTCGCAGGTGGATCGTCAGCCTTGTCGAGGAGCACCCATCCCTCTTCCGTCTCGTCCCGGCGCAGGGCGGCCGCCTCGGGCGTCTCGAAGAAGACAACGCCGTCGCGTTCGGCGATCACACCGCGCTTGCGCAACACCTCGATCGTTTCGTCGAGGTAGCCGTTCTCGATGAACGACGACTGCTTGAACCACGCGTCATAGCGGATGCCGAGCTTGCCGGTCACGCGCTGCGCGTCGGCGATGCTCCAATCGATGGCCATCGGCGCGAAGGCCTTGCCCTGTTCCTCGAGCCCCAGATCGCGGTACCGCGCGCCGTGGCGTTCCTTGATCTGCGCGGCGATCTCCTTCACGTAATCGCCCTGATAGCCGTCGGCCGGCAGTTCGATCTCCTCGCCGAACAGCTGCCGGTAGCGCACCGCGACCGAGATGCCGAAACGCTTCACCTGTGTACTGGAGTCCTCGACGTAGTACTCGCGCTGCACAGCAGCGCCCGCGAAGGCGATGACGTTCGCGAGGGCGTCACCGAGCGGCCCGCCGCGGGCGTTCGCGACGGTGAGCGGTCCGGTCGGGTTCGCCGAGACGAACTCGATCTGGATCTTCTGACCTTTCAGGCGCTCGGAGCGGCCGTAGTCCTCGCCGCTCGCGATGATCGCGTTGACCTGTTCGCGCAGCCACGCATCGTCGAGGCGTACGTTGATGAAGCCGCCGCCCGCGACCTCGACCTTGGCGATCGGCGGCTTCGTATCGACCTTGGCCGCGATCGCGTCGGCGATCTCGCGCGGCGGACGACGCACCGTCTTCGCAAGCCGCATCGCGACGCTCGTCGCATAGTCACCGTGCGCGGGACTCTTCGGCACCTCGACGTCGACGTCGGCCCCCTCGGTCCCGTTCCAGCCACGCTCCTTCGCGGCGCGCGCGAGCGCGTCGGCAAATGCGGTGGCCACGAGATCACGCGCAGGGGTCAACACGTCTCCCGAGTCTCGCCTAATCCGCGTTCGTTGGCCACGCCGCGCGAAGCTCGGCGTCGACCGCCACGACGTCGCCCTTGGGCTCGCGACCCCGGAACAGCATGAACTGGAGCGCTGCCGCCGCCAGGTAGCACGCGATCAGCACAACGAGGTTCACGGTGAACCCCGCTGGGCCGAGCGCGCCGCGGATCGCGCCCGACGCCGATGACGCCAGCGCGGCGGCCACGTTCCACACCAGCGCAAGACTCGCGTTGGCGGCCGCGCGCTCCGCGGGCGTGAAGCTCGACAGCTGGTATGCGGACCACGTCGCCTGCGTGCCGTACATGAACATCGCTCGGACGGCGAGCGCGGCGACCGCGACGACGACGTTGCCCGTGAGCGCGGCGATGAGCGCGAACGGCGTCGACGCGGCGACGACGGCCGCGACCGCCGGCACGGGGCCGATACGCGAGGCGACGATGCGGCCGTGCACGAGAGCGCCCAGACTTCCGGCCACCGCGATCGTGCCGAGAGCGACGCCGATCGCTCGGAAATCGAGCGCGAAGCGGTCCGCGAAGAAGAGATTGATGAAGGGGATGAAGCTCCCCGCGCCGAAGCCGAACACCATCTCGACAAGGGCGAAGCGCGCGATGAGACGCCCCAAGCGGCCGCTCGTCGCGCGCGACACGGCCACGTCGCGGATGAGGAGCACCGGGATCGCGGACGACGCGCCGACGATCCCACCGAGCGCGACAAGCGCGCGCAACGTGAGCGCGTCGTCCTGCCGAGCGCCGAGCACCGCCGCAACAGGCGCGGCGAGCGCGCCGGCGAGCACCGACGCCGTGAACGCGGCCATCGTGCCGAGGGCGATCTGTTGACCGAAGCGCGACGAGCGCGCGCCCGCCTCGGTCGCGTCGGCCAGGAGCGCAACGCCTGAGCTCGTCGCGACGATGCCGCCCAGACCGACGAGCGCCGACGACACCATCAGGAGGGGATAGGCGTCCAGCGTGAGCAGACCGACGACGCCCGCGCCGACGATCACGCCGCCCGCGATGATCACCAGCTTGCGGGAGCGGCCCGGCGCGGCGAAGCGAGCAATAAGTACGCCGAACGCCACCCCGAGGGCTTGCGCGCCAACGAGCGCGCCGAGCGCGAGACCGTCGTATCCGAGCGCGCGGTACAGGAAGTTCAGATAGAAGGCCGTCACGCCGAGACCGAACGAGCCGAGCGTCGCCGCGGCGATGTAGAGGTAGGCGTCGCGCCGGCCGAGGCGTGACTGGAGTTGTTCTATTGCTGGCGGCCCAGCGTCACCTCGATGACCTGGGTCTGACCGCCGCGGATGACGGTGAGGCGGGCCCGATCGCCCGGTCGCGTCTTCGCCATGATCGACGTGAGCGGGTGCTGCTGATCGATCTGCTGGTCGTTCACTTTCGTGATGATGTCACCCGGTCGCAGCCCGGCCTGCGCCGCGGGCGATCCCGCCACGACGCTATCGATTGTGATCCCCGCGGTCGCGGGAAGGCCGAGCGAGATCGCCTGACGAGGCGTGAGCGGCAGGTACGAGATGCCGATGAACCCGCGGACGATCTGTCCGCTGGTGATGAGCTCGTTGGCGATATCGCGGATCGTGTTGCTCGATACCGCAAAGCCGAGGCCCTGCGCGATCGTGTCCGTCTGCGGATCCACCTGCACGAGGGTGTTCATGCCGACGACCTGCTTTGCGGCGACCCAGATGAGCGGCCCGCCGGAGTTGCCCGGATTGATCGCGGCGTCGGTCTGGATCATGTCCTCGAGGAACACGTTCGCGGTCTCCTGCACGCGACGGCCCTTCGCGGAGACGACGCCCTCGGTCACGGTGTTCTGGAACTCGCCGAGCGGGCTGCCGATGGCGATGACGTGCGCGCCCACCGGCGCCTTGTCCGAGTCGGCGAGTGGTGCCGCGACGAGGCCGCCCGCACTCACCTTGAGCACGGCGATGTCCGTCTGCGGATCACGGCCGACGAGCGTCGCACGCACCGTGCGGTTGTCGGAGAAGATCACGTCGAACGATGCGCCCGTTCCGGTGCCGCGCACGTTCTCGACAACGTGGTTGTTCGTCGCGACGTAGCCCTGCTGCGCGTCGATGACGAACCCCGATCCGCTCGATTGCGGCTGGCCGTTGGCCGCGCGGTTCACGACCGTGACGACCGCGGGCAGGAGATCGCGGACGACATCCACCGTCGTGTCGGATCCCGCGGGGACGACGACGGCCGATGCGGTGGGAATCGATGCCGGCGCGGGCGTGACCTCGACGAGCTCGCTCGGCGCGCGACCGGTGATCACGGTCGCGGTGGCGCCGCCGACCACGCCACCGAGGACGATGCCGACGAGCAGGAGCGCGGCGGCGCTCGGTCCGGAGGCGCGGGTCGGCGCGGGAGGCGTGTTCATCCGACGGAGGCTTTACCTCCGCGGTCGGCCCGCAGTTTCGAGACCCGGCGTCGCGAGCGCCTTCCGGCGACGAGCCGTCTGCCGCATGACCTCCGGCTCGACCATCTGACCGATCGCCGTGCCGCGGATCTCGAGGTCGACGTGTCCGTCCGGTTCGATCTCCACGTTCCAGGTCATGCCGATCTCGAGCTGCTCGTAAATGCGCTCGAAGCCGTTCTCCGAGTTCGACACGGCGTACACCGGTTTCGTGCTCACCAGCGCCGGTGGCTCGATCGCGAGTGTCAGGTCGTAGTGGCGCGTCCCGCTGTGCACGACGACCTCGCCACCGTTCTTCACCTCGATCGGCTTGCCGGCGGTCGTCTTGCGTGTGCCGATCGTGATCGTGTCGCCTGAATCGTTCTCTGAGAGCAGGCCGACGTTCGAGGTGCTCGTGAACGCGAGCTCGATCGTCTCCTCGCCGTCGTTGCGCAGGCGATAGCGCACGCCGGCAGCCACGCCCTCGTCGGCGATGCGGATGTCCTTGCGGATGCCGAGCCCGGGCACGGAAGCCAGTGCCTTCGCCGGCGGCTCGAGCGTGAGGCTGACGGTGCGCGCCTCGCGCTGCGGCGAGAGCGAGTAGATCTCAGCAGCGAGGTCCACCGCGTCGGCTCGGCCGGCCTTGAACGAGTCCTGGAAGAACGCTCGCCGCGCGGGGTCGTATTCGAGCAGCTTGGAGAGGCCGCGCTCCTTGGCCCGCACGGCCTCGTGGATCGACTTCGACGCCGCGTCCGCGGACTTCCCGACGAGGACCTTGCCCGTCTTCTCGGCGCGGCGCAGCGCATCGTGCTCGGCCTCCGGTCGGCGCGCGAGCGTGTCGATGAGATTCGTCGCCGACGGATACAGATCCCACTCGATCACCGCGCCGCCCTGCACGTGCACGAACACCGCGCCGACGTTGCCGCGGAAGATGTACTCGTCGTACCCGTCGACGTCGTAGTCGCGCTGCTCGCCGGCTGCGACGCGGCGCTCGGAGAGGATGCGCTCGGCCTTCAGCAGCGACGAATACGCGTCGGCGCGCAGGTGCGGGAAGTAGATCCCGCCGAAGACGCCATGCCAGTACACGTCGTTGCCCTGCGCGCGCCAGAGGTTCTGCTGCGCCTGGCGGACCTCTTGCGACGCGTCGAGGATGCTGCGTCGGGCGAGCTCCTCGGAGACGATGAGCATGCGCTTGTGCAACGCGTTCGACTCGGGATACTTCGCGAAGAAGTTGCGCCAGAGCGGCGCCGTGACGAGCGACTCGAGCTCCTCGCCGAGCTTGTTGCGTGCCTGGCTGTAGCGTCGCGCCGCGGCGGCGTCGAACGCCCACTCGCTCATCTCGGGATACGCGCCGCCGGGGATGTACACGCGGCGCGCTGGCTTCTGGAAGATCCAAGCGTCTTCGAGCGTCGCGGTCTGGATAAAGTCCGCCTGCGCGATCGCGCTGAAGAACTGCTCGAGCCACCCATCCTTGTGCACGCGCTGGTAGGTCCCCGGCCACGCGCCGAACTTCTCGCCGTCATCGGCGTAGACGACGAGCTTCGCGCCGGCCGCGTGCCGCTCGCGCAGCTCCTTCAGCGAGGCGCTCACATCTCGGAACGGGATGAGGTAACGCAGCTTCACGCTGCCGGGCAGGATCACGAGCGGAAGGCCCTGGTCCTCGGTGATGTACGACTCACCGAGCTCGTCCTTCTTCAGGCCGGCCCGGAGGAAGTGTTCGTCGTCGAGCACGGTGTACGCGACGCCCGCCTCGGCCATGACCGCGGGTAGATGCGGCTCCCACACGCGCTCGGTGAGCCATGCGCCGAGCGGACGCTGACCGAAGACGGCGTGCACGCGGTCGCTCAGCGATCGGATCTGCGCGACCGCGTCACGACGCGGGATGCCGACAAGGACCGGCTCGTAGTAACCGCCGGTGAGAAGCTCGATCTGACCGCGCCGCACGAGGTCCGAGAGGTCGCCAATGACGTCGGGACGGTTCCGCTCGAGCCAGTCGAGCAGCGGTCCGGAGAAATGCAGGCTCGCCTTCACCTCGGGGTGTCGGTAAAGGGCGGCAACCAGCGGCGCGTAGGCGCGCTCTGTTACCTCTGAGAACACGTGCGGGAAGTTCCCGGCCGGCTGGTGCTGGTGGAAAACCAGCGCCAATCGCAGGCGATCGGCCACTTTTACGCATTTTACCGCGAATCGCGTGCGAGGACGAATTTCGTACGCAATGAGTACGCCACGCTCGCTCGTATGTCACTGGGCTCGACACAAAAGGCACGCGTGAGCGTTCTTGGCTACAGATGCCCGCTCCCGTTTTCCTTCTCGCCGTGCTGTTCTCGGTCACGCTGCTCGCTTGCACGCCGGAGGAGACGGTGCGGCTCTCGCCGGCGCCGACCGTCGTGACGACGACGGCGACGCCAACACCAACCTCCACGCGACCAATTGGTGCAGGTACGACGACGGCCCCTTCGCCGACCGCGGCGCCTTCACCGACAGCGACGCCGACGACGGCCCCCGGCAGCACGCCGAACGCCGCGTGCGCTCCGCTGGCGGGCGGATCCACAGCGAACCGCGCGCTCCTCACAGACGTGCGCATCGCGCACAACCCCGGATTCGATCGCCTTGTGTTTGAGTTCGCGCAGAGTCCGGGACCCGGCGCCTATGGCGTGCCGCCGTATCGCGTCGAGCTGGCAAGCACGTTCACCGCGATCAACGGGCAACCGGTGCGGGTGGATGGGAATGCCTATTTCGCCGTCAACTTCCAGCAGGCCGATGCGCACAATCCGAACACCGGTCAGGTGGTGTTGCCGCAATCGAAGTTCGATCTGAAGCCGACGACGCCGCTGATCCGCGAGGCGAAGCTCGTCGAGGACTTCGAGGCGACGGTGCGGTGGGCGGTCGGCCTGGACAGACTCGTCTGCCCCACAGTGCTGACGCTCGCCAATCCGGTCCGTGTCGTCATCGACTACCCGACGCCGCCCTGATTCGGTGATAATTGACTCTCCGCACTCGGACTAAGGGGAGTTCCGCTTGGCTGACCCGCAGAAGCTCGGCATCCACCCGCGCGCAATCACCGGTAAGAAAGTGAGCCGGCTGCGCCGCGACGGCATCCTGCCCGGCGTCGTCTTCGGCGGGCACAAGGACTCGACCCCGGTCCAGACCGACCTCAAGACGTTCGAGCGCGGTTACCGCCGCTGGGGCACGACGACGCTCCTCACCCTCATGGGCCTGGATGGCGATCAGCCGGCGCTGATCCACGACGTATCGCGCAGCACGCTCACGGGTCGGCTGCTGCATGTGGACTTCCTCCGCGTGTCGCTCACTGAGAAGGTCCACGCCGAAGTGCCGCTGCACTTCGTCGGCGAGTCGCCTGCGGAGAAGGCCGGCGCCGTTCTCGTCCACGCGAAGAGCGAGGTCAACGTCGAGGCGTTCCCGCAGGACATCCCCCACAACATCGAGGTGGACGTCTCCGGTCTGCTCGAGGTGGACGACTCGATCTACGTGCGCGACCTGAAGGTCGATGCGGCGAAGGTGGAGATCCTCGACGAAGCGGACGAGCTCCTCGTCCGTGTGGTGCCGGTGCGTGTCGAGGCAGAGCCGACGCCCGCTGCCGCGGAAGTGCCCGCCGAGGGCGCCGAGGTCGTGGAGGGTGTGGCACCCGCAGAGGGCGAGGCCGTGGCGCCAGCGAAACCGGGCGCCCCTACCGGCGCCGCCGGTGCGGCTCCAAAGCCTGCCGCCACGGCGCCAGCCGCGCCGAAGCCCGGCGCGCCCGCGAAGCCCGAAGCGCAGAAGAAGTAGCGCCGAGCGCCCCGGCGTGGCGCTCGCGATTGGTCAAACACCCGTGGTGCATTCGCGGGATGCCGGCGGCGCCGACCGGCCTCAGCCTGCCGGATCGTGGCGGCTGGAAGGATGCGGACGCTGGTGAGCCCTCGTCAGACCGACATCCTCATGCTCGTCGCCGCCGATCGGAGCGACAAGGAGATCGCGGTCGCGCTGGGCATCTCTCGGCGCACCGTTCGAACACACCTCGAGCGCTTCTACCGCACACACAGCGTGCACAGCCGCGCGGGAGCGGTCGCGCGGTGGCTGATCCTGCAGCGCGACAGCTACCGATAGCGCTGTCGGTCATCTGACCGACGCGACAGCAGTCGGCTGACCGCGAACACTCCCGCGCGTGGAGTGGGTGATCCTCGCAGCGCGACTCTTCATCGCGGCGACACTTTGCCTCGCGGGCGTGATGAAGCTGCGCGCGGGGCCGGCCGCGTTCGCGCAGGCGGTCCGCGGCTATGACCTGCTCCCCGCGCGGCTCGTCACGCCGATCGCGACGACGCTTCCACCGTTCGAGGTCGCGCTCGGCGTTCTCCTCCTGGCGGGCGCTATGACTCGCCCGGCGGCAGCTGCCGCGTGCGTTGTCCTCGTCGCCTTCGCGCTCGCGGTCGCGGCGAATCTCGTCCGTGGGCGCGAGAACGATTGCGGGTGCTTCGGACAGCAGCGCTCGCGGATCGCGTGGCGAGTCGTGCAGCGCAACGCCGCGCTCGCCGCGACGGCGTTCCTCGTCCTGCTCGCTGGACCGGGCGCGGTCGCGCTCGACGCGACGATCCTTGGAGGTGTGCGGTGAACACACGGATCACTCGACGTAAGGTCATCGGTTCATTCGCGGCGGCGAGCGGCGCGCTCGGCGGCCGTCTCTTCGGGCTCTTCCCGGAGATACCCTCCGCGCGCCCGGCCGCGAGCGTCGCGGGCGTCCGGGTCGATCCGCCGCCCACGATCGCGGACATCGTGAAGGTGGACTTCGACCAGGCGGAGCTCGCTCGTCGCTACGCCGCGGTGGCGGGCGACCGCGAGATCATCGCGCTGCGCGGTCGCGCGGCGCAGGAGGGTCTGCACATCGACATCGCGTCCTCATCGGGCGCGCGCGCATCGCTGCGCCAGGCGCCGCAGCTGTCCGGATACGTCGTCATCGCGCCTCTGCGCAAAGCGGACGGCGCGATCGCCGGCGGGATCATCTTCGGACAGAGCGCCGAAGGTCAGTTCAAGGCAAGCCTCGGCCTGCAGCGCGGGACTGGCGCGTACGACGTGTACCGCGGCCTCGGGGGCAACGCGCAGCGGGAATCGACGATCAGCAAGACGGATCGTGACATCACGATCGACTTTGCCGACGGCACGCGTAAGGTCATCCAGATACCTGCACGGCCGAGCAGTGGCAAGGCGGGTCTTGCCGCCCCTCTTGCGACCTGCGGAATGGACTGTCTGCAGTGCAACGTCGTCTGCACCGTGGCGATCTCTGTGGAGTGCTGGGTCGCGACGGAATGGGTGTGTATCGCGATGGCCGAGTGCCTGCCCTGCGGGATCATCTGCTCGATCATCTTCGTCGTGCTCTGCGCCGTGATGTCGGCCGTGACGTGCTACGGCGTGTGTAGCTCCTGCTGCTAGGATGCGGATCGAGAGACAGAGATGGATGCGCTTGCGCTCTCGCTGCTCTTCAGCGCCGGACTGATCGCAGTCCTCCACGTCGGGTTCCGTGCGCTCCTCGTGCGCGCCTTCGATCTGCGCGCGCATCACCCCGAGCGCTACAGCGGAGCGTGGCGCACGCTCGGCGATCTC
>Ga0209157_1003663_pt1 | contig 11709 bp, 10 predicted proteins | sample GraSoiAngelo_135_FD_185892 | JGI IMG/M metagenome (GOLD analysis project Ga0209157, IMG submission 185892) | Grasslands soil microbial communities from the Angelo Coastal Reserve, California, USA - 14_0929_05_40cm (SPAdes) (version 2) | ecosystem: Environmental > Terrestrial > Soil > Grasslands ... | reverse complement strand
TGGCACGGACGGGGTGGGAACCAAGCTGAAGATCGCCACCTTGATGGGACGCCATGACACGGTCGGCATCGATCTGGTCGCGATGTGCGTCAACGACGTGGCCGTCTGCGGCGCCGAGCCGCTCTTCTTCTTGGATTACATGGCGGTCGGGAAGCTGACGGTCAGGCAGGCCGAAGCGATCATCACCGGGATCGTGGAAGGCTGCCGCCAGGCCGGCTGCGCGCTGATCGGCGGAGAGACCGCCCAGATGCCGGGATTCTATCCGGAAGGCGAGTACGATCTGGCCGGTTTTGCGGTCGGGGTGGTCGAGCGGGAGCGGCTCATTGACGGAAGCCGTGTCCGGCCGGGGGACGTCGTGATCGGCCTGGCATCCACAGGATTGCACAGCAACGGCTTTTCACTGGCCCGCCAGGTGCTGCTGGAACAGGCCGGGTTGCCGCTGAGCGAACGGATGCCGGGACAGACGGGGACACTGGGGGAAACCTTGCTCCGTCCCACGCGGATCTACGTGCGGACCATCCGGGCGTTGGCTGACGCCGAGGAGATCCGCGCGATCGCCCATATCACGGGAGGCGGGTTGACCGAGAACCTGCCCCGAGTCTTGCCGGCGGGCTGTCGGGCGGTCATCACGCGCAAGGCGTGGACTCCCCCCGCCATCTTTGGACTGATCCAATCGCGAGGGAAGGTGGCTGACGACGAAATGAGGCGGGTGTTCAATCTGGGTATCGGCCTGGTCCTCGTGGTGGCTCCGGATTGCGCCAGTCACGTGATGCGGCTGGCGGAAGGCCACGGCGATCAAGCCTTCCGGATCGGGGTGATTGAAGAGGGCGAGCGGGGGGTGCGCTATGCCTAAGGCGAACCTCCACCTGGGCGTTCTGGCCTCCGGGCGTGGCTCCAATCTGCAGGCGATCATGGATGCGATCGAGGCGGGCGAGCTGACGGCCCGGATTACCGTGGTCATCAGCAACAAGAAGGACGTACAGGCTCTCGAGCGCGCGCGTCGCTATGGGGTGGCGGACGTGTTCCTGGACCCCGTGCCGTATATGCACCAGCCCGATAGCCGCGAAGCGTACGACCGGGCGGTCCTAGAGGTTCTGAGAAAGCACGATGTTGAGCTGGTCGTGCTGGCGGGCTACATGAAAATCGTCACGCGGGTGCTCATCGATGCGTACCCCAACCGGATCATGAACATCCATCCCTCGCTCCTGCCGTCGTTCCCAGGACTGAAAGCCCAGCAACAGGCGCTCGATTGGGGAGCCAAAGTGTCGGGGTGCACGGTCCATTTCGTGACTGAAGGGGTAGACACGGGGCCGATCATCCGGCAAGCGGTCGTGCCTATCCAAGAAAACGATACGGCAGAGACTCTGGAAGCCCGCATTCTGGCGGAGGAACATCGTATCTATTCCGAAGCCATTCAGCTCTTCGCCGACGGGCGTCTCTCGGTCGAAGGCCGGCGCGTCCGTATTAGATAAGGCTGCTAGCGTCGGTACTGTCGATTGTGTATAATCCCGCCCACATACAGGGGAGACGGGAGGGGGGTTAGCTCAGCTGGGAGAGCACGACGTTCGCAACGTCGGGGTCGGGGGTTCAAATCCCCTACCCTCCACCATCCCGCGCTTGTCAGGCGTTAAACGTTAATCGTGATCACCACCGACACCTTGACCGACTACATTCGACGTGCCATCCCGGGTGCGGCAGTGTCCGTCACGGATCGAACCGGCACGATGGACCATTTCAGCATCCGGGTCGTCTCGGATCTGTTCAAAGGAAGGAACCTCCTGGATCGGCACCGGCTCATCTACAACGCCTTGGATCAGCCGATGAAGGACGGGCGCATCCACGCTGTGGAGATAAAGGCCGAAACCACGGATGGTTCATAGGGAAGGAGCGAGTTATGGCTGATCGCATCATGCAGGAGATTGAGGACGAGATCAAAAAGCACAAGATCCTCATTTACGGCAAGGGCACCAAAGCGATGCCGATGTGCGGGTTCACCCGCGAGACGATGCAGTTTTTCGACAGGTTCGGGTATCCTTACGAAATCATCGACGTCTTGCCCAATCCGGCCAAGCGGGAGGCCCTGACGAAGATGACCAACTGGCCGACGCTGCCCAAGGTCTTCATCAACGGGCAGTTCTACGGGGACACCGACGTTCTGGAGCCGATGGAAAAGAAGGGAGAGCTCGAGCCCCTGCTGAAAGAGGCTTTCAAGAACGGCTAAACATTCCACCATCTCAATGGTCCGTGACCGGCCGGTTGTGGGCCATCGTCTTGCCTGCCGTCCCGAACCCGCGAAAATCTCGAAAGTCCTTGTTTTGTCAAGACGTTGATTGCATCGACACGGCGCTTTGTGCTACGGTCACGCATTTGATATTCCAGGACTCAAGATGCTCACCGAAGAGTTGATGCAGGGTGCTCAAAAGTACCTGATGGACACGTACGCCCGGTATCCCTTGGCGCTCGCCAGGGGACAGGGAACGCGCGTGTTCGACGTCGAGGGACGCGAGTACCTGGACTTTCTGGCCGGCGTTGCCGTGAACGTCCTGGGTCACTGCCATCCGAAAGTGACGCTGGCGCTGCAACAGCAAGCCCTGCGGCTGGTGCATACCTCGAATCTGTTCTATACCGAGCCTCAGGTCAAACTGGCGCGGATCCTTGTGGACCATTCATTCGCCGGTAAGGTCTTCTTGTGCAACAGCGGGGCGGAGGCGAACGAAGCGGCGATCAAGCTGGCGCGACGCTGGGCGCATGCAAAAGACGGCGCTGGGCGCTTCGAGATCGTTTCGATGCTGAACTCGTTCCATGGGCGCACGCTCGCCACGCTGGCAGCCACCGGTCAGGAGAAGGTGCAGAAGGGCTTCGAGCCCTTGCCCGAGGGCTTCCGGCATGTGCCGTTCAACGATGTTGACGCGTTGGCGGCGGCGGTGTCGGCCAAGACCGCGGCGGTGCTGGTCGAGCCGGTGCAGGGCGAAGGAGGCGTGCGGGTCGCCACTCCGGCGTTTCTCAAGGCATGCCGGGACGTCACCAGGGAGCGTGGCGCGCTGTTGATCTTCGATGAGGTCCAGACCGGCATCGGCCGCACCGGGCGCTTGTTCGCCTACGAGCACTTTGGGACCGTCCCTGACATCATGACTCTGGCGAAAGGGTTGGGGTGCGGCATGCCGATTGGCGCCTGCCTGGCGACTGACGAGGTGGCCACGGTCTTCACGCCGGGCAGCCATGGTTCGACTTTGGGCGGCAACCCTCTGGCCTGTGCCGTGGCCGTCGCGGTGCTGGAAGTGATCCTCGAGGACAAGGACATCCTGGGGCACTGCACTCAAATGGGCGAGTATTTCATGAAGGGCTTGAAGGATCTCCAGGGGCGATGCCAGGCGATCACCGATGTCCAGGGGCTGGGCCTGATGATCGGCGTCGAGGTGACCGTGGACGCCCGTGAGCTCGTTCACGATCTCCGCAAGCGGGGCATCCTCATCAATGCCACGAGCGAGCGCAGGCTGCGGTTTGTCCCGCCGTTGATCGTGACGCATGCCGAGATCGACCGCGTCGTCACCACGCTCGGCGACGTGATCGAGGCTCGCCGATGACTGCTGCGCCGGTCCATTTGCTGGCGGTCCACGACCTGACCCGCGACGAGATCCTCTCAATCTTCCGGGAGGCCGCGGCCTTAAAGGCCATGCGCCGCCGGGCGCTGGCCACGCAGCGGCTGAGCGGCAAGACCCTCGGGCTGTTCTTCGAGAAGCCGTCCACGCGCACCCGCGTCTCGTTCGAGACCGGCATGAACCAGCTCGGCGGGCAGTCTCTCTTCCTCTCGGTCGCCGACATCCAGATGCGGCGCGGGGAGACCGTGGCGGACACCGCCCGGGTCCTGTCCCGCTATCTGGACGGGCTGGTGATCCGGGCCTACGAGCACCACGCCGTCGAGGAGTGGGCGCGCAACGCCACCATCCCCGTGATCAACGGGCTGACGGACTTGCACCATCCCTGCCAGGTGCTGTCGGACCTGTTCACGATCCGCGAGAAGACGCGGCGCTTGAAAGGGATCAAGATCGCCTACGTCGGCGACGGCAACAACGTGGCCAACTCCCTGATCGAAGGGGCGGCCATCATGGGCATGGCGATCAGTGTGGCCTGTCCCTCCGGCTATGAGCCGGATGCGTCCATCGTGGAGTGGGCCCGCGAGAAAGCGGAACGGACGAAAGCGTCCATCGAGATCCTCCGGGACCCGTACGTCGCGGTGAAGGGCGCCGACGCTCTCTACACCGACGTGTGGACCAGCATGGGCCAAGAGAAGGAGCAGGCGCGTCGGGTGAAGGTCCTGGCCCCTTACCAGCTCAACGCGCGTTTGTTGGCTGCCGCGCATCCCGACGCGATCGTGATGCACTGCCTGCCCGCCCATCGGGGACAGGAGATCACTGACGAGGTGCTGGATGGCCCGCAGTCGGTCGTGCTGGACCAGGCCGAGAACCGGCTCCATGTGCAGAAGGCGATTCTCATCCGGCTGTTGCGGGATCGGTGACCGTGGAGCGTAGCCGACAGATGATCAAGAAAGTCGTGCTGGCCTACTCGGGCGGTCTCGACACGTCGGTCATCCTCAAATGGCTGAAGGAGACTTACGGCTGCGAGGTCGTGGCCTTCTGCGCGGACCTAGGCCAGGGGGAAAAGCTGAAGGCGCTCAAGGCGAAGGCGCTGCAGGTGGGCGCGAGCAAGGTGTACGTCGAGGATCTCCGGGAGACCTTCGTCCGGGACTATGTCTTCCCCATGCTGCGCGCGAACGCCGTGTACGAGGGGAGCTACCTGCTCGGCACCTCCATCGCCCGTCCTCTGATCGCGAAGCGCCAGATCGAGATCGCTGAACGGGAAGGCACCGACGCGGTGGCTCACGGCGCGACCGGCAAGGGCAACGATCAGGTGCGCTTCGAAGCGACCTATCTGGCGCTGAACCCGTCGGTCAAGATCATCGCGCCGTGGCGGGAGTGGGAGTTTCGGTCCCGCCGGGAGTTGATCGAGTACGCGCAGCGGCACGACATCCCCGTGACCGCGACGAAGGCCAAGCCCTACAGCACGGACCAGAATCTCTTCCACGTCAGCTACGAGGGCGGCATTCTGGAGGACCCATGGGAAGAGGCGCCGGAGGAGATCTTCCAGATGACCGTCTCACCGGAGAAGGCGCCGGCCAAGCCGGCGTTCGTCGAGATCGACTACGAGGAGGGAAACCCCGTCGCGGTGAACGGTAAGCGCCTCTCGCCGGCTGCACTGCTCGCTCACCTCAACGTCCTCGGCGGCGCGCATGGGGTCGGCCGCGTGGACCTTGTGGAGAATCGCTACGTTGGCATGAAGTCGCGCGGGGTGTATGAAACGCCCGGTGGAACGATCCTGCACGTCGCGCATCGCGCCGTCGAGTCGCTCACGCTCGATCGCGAGGTGCTGCACCTGCGGGACGCGTTGGTTCCCCGCTATGCGGAGATGGTGTACTACGGGTACTGGCACACGCCGGAGCGGGAGATGCTCCAGGCCGCCGTAGATGAAGCGCAGAAGGACGTCACGGGCACCGCCCGCGTCAAGCTCTATAAGGGAACCTGTAGCACTGCCGGGCGGCGCTCGGCGCGGTCCCTCTACCGCCTGGACATGGCCACCTTTGAGGAGGACGATGTCTACCGGCAGAAGGACGCGGAAGGCTTCATCCGGCTGAACGCGCTGCGGCTGGCCATCCGGGCCTCGCGCAAACAGGCCGTTAAACGGAAGGGATGATGGGGTGCGGCGCGGATGAGCATGAAAAGAAAACCCGAACAGAGTAAGCTCTGGGCCGGCCGGTTCCGTGGAAAGACGGATCCGAAGGTCGAGGCGTTCACGTCGTCGCTCGCAATCGACCGCCGGCTCTCCCGGCACGACATCGCCGGCAGCATCGCCCACTGCCGGACGCTCGAGCGAGCGGGCGTGCTCACCCGCCGCGAGGCGGACAAACTGGTCGCCGGGCTCAAGCAGGTGGAGAAGGAGATCGCCGGCGGGCGGTTCCGGTTCAAGCCGGCGCATGAGGACATTCACATGGCAATCGAGGCGCGGCTGACCGAACTCGTCGGTGAAGTGGGCGGCAAGCTCCACACCGGACGGAGCCGGAACGACCAGGTGGCGCTGGATCTGCGGCTCTATCTGCGCGACGCGGTGAAAGACCTTCTCGCCAGCCTGCGGCAGTTCCAGGAGAGCCTCGTGGCCCTGGCGCAGCGGGAGCTCAGCGTGGTCATGCCGGGCTATACGCATCTGCAGCGGGCGCAGCCGGTCCTGTTCGCCCACCACCTCCTGGCGTATGTGGAGATGGCGGAGCGGGACAAGGGCCGCTTGCGCGACGCGCTCCGCCGGATCAATGTCATGCCGCTCGGCTCGGGTGCGCTGGCGGGCACGAACTACCCGCTGGATCGTGAATATACGGCCCGCTTGCTCGACTTTCCGGCGGTCAGCCAGAACAGCGTGGATGCGGTGTCCGACCGGGACTTTGTGGTGGAGACCTTGGCGGCCTTGGCGCTGGTGATGGCGCATGCCTCCCGGTTCGCCGAGGAGCTGGTACTGTGGTCGTCCCAGGAATTCGGGTTCGTGGAGCTGCCAGACGCGTTCTGCACCGGCAGCAGCATGATGCCGCAGAAGAAAAACCCGGACGTGCCGGAACTGATCCGGGGCAAGACGGGGCGGGTGTACGGGCATCTCATGAGTCTGCTGACCGTGCTGAAGGGGCTCCCCTTGAGTTACAACCGCGACTTGCAGGAGGATAAGGGCCCGCTTTTTGACGCCGTCGAAACGGTGCAGGGCTCGCTCGAGATGCTGGCGTCCCTGGTCGGCGGCCTCACGGTCCGGCGCGAGGCGATGGCCCGCGCGGCGGCGTCCGGGTTTCTGTTGGCCACGGAGCTGGCCGACTATCTGGTGCTCAAGGGCGTCCCATTTCGTACGGCGCACGCCATTGTCGGGCGGATCGTTCGCGACCGGCTGGATCATGGGAAAGGCCTGGCGGACATCACGTTTGATGAATTGCGGAGTTATTCGCAGGCCTTCGAGAAAGACGCGCTGGATGTGCTGTCGGTGGAAGGCGCCTTGGAACGGAAGTTGCAAATCGGCGGCACGGCGCGCAAGCGCGTGGAGGGCCGGCTCAAGGTTCTTCAGAAGGAGTTGCGTGCGGAGGGGTGAAGACCATTAAACGTTTAACGATTAACGTCGCGCTTGCGGCCGTGTTGGCTGCAAGCGCAGGGGCCTGCGGCAAGAAGACGCCGCCGGTTCCGCCGGCGGATGTCCCGCCATCGAAGCAGGAGCGATCGAAACAGTAGAAAGACAACCGAACGGTGCAAGTTCCACGTTCAGACGCAGTGCACGTTTTCAGAGAGATGAGGTGACGTGATGCAGATCGTACGACTGACACAGACGGCTCCGAAGCGGAGGAAGCTGTTGCTGGTGGACCCCTATCCGCGAGAGAACCCCTACCATCTCGGGCCGAGCGAGCGGAAGGCGATCTGGTTTCCCAAGCTCAGTCTGCCGGCCATCGCGGCCTACACGCCGGAGCATTGGGACGTCGAGATCCAGGACGAGTCGGTCCGGGCGATCGATCTCGAGTATACGGCGGATCTGGTGGGCATCTCGGTCATGACCTGTTACGCCCCTCGGGCGTACCAGCTCGCGGCCGAGTTCCGCAAGCGCGGCGTGCCGGTCGTCCTGGGCGGCGTCCATCCCACGTACTGTCCGGACGAGGCCCTGCAGCACTGCGATGCCATCGTGACCGGCGAGGCGGAAGACTCCTGGCCGCGGCTGGTGGCCGACTTCGAAGCGGGCCGCATGCAGCGACATTACAAGATGGAGAAGTTCCCGGCCTTGGAGAACTACAAGCCGCCGCGCGTCGAACTGCTCAGCGACGACGCCTACATGACGCGCATGTGCACGTTCACGACCCGCGGCTGCCACTTCGACTGCGAGTTCTGCAGCGTGTCGCCGTTCAACGGCAAGAGCACGCGGCGCCGTCCTGTCCCCGAAGTCATTGCGGAGATGACGCGAGTGAAGCAATGGGTCGCGGCCGAACTGGTGGCACGCATGGGCAAGGGCTCCATGTGGGACGCCCTGAAGATCATGGCGAAGCTCCGGATGGGCATCGTGGACGGCTCGATCTTCGCCTTCGTGGACGACCTCCACAACAGCAACCGGGCCTATTGCCGGGAACTGTGGGCCGCGCTCAAGCCCCTGAACATCAAGTGGGGGTGCCAGTCCACGCTTTTCTTGGGCGATGACGAGGAGATGGTCAAGCTGGCGGCCGAGAGCGGCTGCGTGTCGGTCTTCGTGGGCATGGAATCCATCTTCGAGGAGAGCCTGGGCGAGACGCACAAGCCCTTCAACAGGGTCAAGAAGTTCGAGGAAGAGATCAAGATGTTCCATGATCACGGGATCATGGTGAACCCCGGGATCGTCTTCGGGTTCGACAACGACGACGAGTCGGTCTTCGAGCGCACGGTCGAGTTCCTGATCAAGAACCACTGCGAGCTGGCTTACTTCAACGTGCTCACGCCGCTCCCTGGCACCCCGCTGCACGCCCGGCTGGAGGCCGCAGGGCGCATCTTTGACCGCAACTGGGCCCGCTACGACGGCAAGTACGTGACGTTCTACCCGACGCGCATGACGCCCGAGCAGCTGCAGGAAGGCTTTTACTGGGCGAATCACACCTTCTATTCGCTGCCCAACATCTGGCGCCGGGTCTCCAATACGAGCCAGCGGATCATCCCGCGTTTCGTGATGAACAGGGAATTCCGCCGGGTCATCAAGCGGGCCTGCCCGCAAGGCCAGCTCTCGCCCGTGGCCGGCGTCATCAAGGCCTTGCAGGCGAAAATCCCGTCGGTGCAGATGGAAAACCCGATCCCCAATGCTCTGCTGGCCCTGAAGAAGGTGTCCGGCCAGGTGGATAAGTTCCTCAGCGTCAAGGCGCGCAAGCACGAAAAGCTCACGGCGCTGACGGTGGAGCTGGAGGGCGCGTTGGACCATTTCAACGCGGCGGAGTTGAAGCAGAGGCTGGCGGACGCCGCCAGGCGGGCGAAGCTGGACATCATCGTGAACTTCGAGCACCTGCGGCACGCGTCTCCGCAGGCGCTGCAGACGCTGCTGGACGGCGAGTTCTTCAAGCAGGCCGCGCCCTCCGTGCGTGTCCGTTTCCGCAAGCTCCGGGCCGCGTTCGACTCCGCCCTAGAGGGCGTGAGCTTCCACGGGCAGGACCTGCTGGAAGAGGACTTGCAGGATGCCTGATTTCCGGTACCAGGACGGCGAGTTCTATTGCGAGGCGGTGCCGCTCCGCAAGATCGCCGAGGCCGTCGGCACGCCGTGCTACGTGTACAGCCACGCGACGCTGGTGCGCCAGTTCAGGTCCTTCGACTCGGCCTTCAGCGAGGTCCCGCACATGGTCGCCTACGCGATCAAGGCCAACTCCAATCTGGCCTTGCTGCGGCTGCTGGCCAACGAAGGAGCGGGCGGGGACATCGTCTCGGGGGGCGAGCTGTACCGGGCCTTGCAGGCGGGAATCGAGCCCCAGCGGATCGTCTTCGCGGGGGTCGGCAAGTCTGCCGATGAGGTCCGCTACGCCCTGCGATCGAACATCCTGATGTTCAACGTCGAGTCCTCGGCCGAGCTGCGGGCCATCGACCGGGTGGCGGGCGAGATGCACACCAAGGCGCGGGTGGCCCTGCGCATCAACCCGGACATCGATCCCAAGACCCACCCCTATATCTCGACGGGTCTCAATAAGAGCAAGTTTGGGATCAGCGCCGAGCGGGCGCTCGAGGAGTACAAGCTGGCGACGACCTTGCCGCACATCGAGATCGTCGGGGTGCACAAGCACATCGGGTCGCAGCTCACGCAGGTCAGCCCGTACGTGGACGCGCTCAAGAGAATTCTCAACCTCGTCGAGCAGTTGGCCGGCATCGGAGTCCATCTCCGCTACCTCAACGTTGGGGGCGGGCTCGGGATCACCTATCGGGACGAGACGCCGCCGCAGCCGCAAGACCTCGCGCAGGCCATTTCACCGCTGGTCAAGGACCTTAAGTGCATGCTGATCTTCGAGCCGGGCCGCTCCATCGTGGGCAATGCCGGCGCGCTGCTCACCAGGGTGCTCTACCACAAGGCGAACCCGGAGAAGGCGTTTCTCATCGTAGACGCCGCCATGAATGACCTGATCCGCCCGTCCCTCTACGGGGCCTATCATGAGATCAAGCCCGTGCGCGAGATCCGGGACAAGCTCAAGAAGCAGGTGCTGGCGGACGTGGTCGGCCCGGTCTGCGAGGCGGGCGACTTCCTTGCCAAGGACCGGATGATGCCGCTGGTGGACCCAGGCGAGCTGCTCGCCGTGATGAGCGCGGGCGCCTACGGGTTCAGTATGGCGTCGAACTATAACTCGAGGCCCCGCGTGGCCGAGGTGCTGGTGAAGGACGGCGAGTTCCACGTCATCCGGGCGCGGGAAGAGTACGCCGACCTGGTGCGCGGCGAGATGATCCCGGCATTTCTCCAATAGGGCGGCTATGAAGAAGATCTCGAAGAATATCCCGTTCATCAAGTTCTCCGGAGCCGGCAACGATTTCATCGTGGTGGACAACCGGACCCGCGTGATGGACCCCAGGAAGATGCCGGCGTTCGTGGCAAGTGTGTGCACACGGCACCTCTCGGTCGGGGCGGACGGGCTCATCTTCATCGAAAAATCCCCCAAGGCCCACTTTCGCTGGCGGTTCTACAACAGCGATGGGGGAGAGGCCGACTTCTGCGGGAACGGGGCCCGCTGCGTCGCCCGGTTCGCCTATCTCAAGCGGATCGCCCCGAAGAAGATGCGGTTCGAGGGCGCGGCCGGCGTGGTCGAAGCCATGGTGGACGGTGAGCGCGTGACCGTGCGCGTGCCCGATCCAACCGGCCTCCGGTTGAATATCCGCCTGGACATCCCGCCACACCGGCGTCGCAAGACGGACGAGACGGCGCAGTCCGGTCGGGCTCAGATCGGGATGACCGTGGAAGGCCACGCCATCAATACCGGAGTCCCCCACTTCGTCTATTTCGTCGAGCACACCTCGACCGCCGAGGTGATCGGACTCGGGCGGCAGATCCGCCGTCACCCGGCCTTCAAGCCGGCCGGCACCAACGTGGATTTCGTCGAGGTGGTGGACCGGCGCTCGATCCGCCTGCGCACGTTCGAGCGAGGCGTGGAGGACGAAACGCTGGCGTGCGGCAGCGGGGCCATTGCCGCGGCGTTGATCGCCGCCGTGGTCCACAAAGTCGAGTCGCCGGTGACGGTCCTGCCCTTGAGCCGGAGCCCCCTGGCTGTGTCGTTCCAGATGGACGGGAACAAGTTTACCGACATCACCCTGACCGGCGAGGCGCGGGCGGTGTACGAGGGCTCTATGCATTCTAATGCCTGGGAGTACAAGCTGCGATGAGCTTCACCGGATCGATGGTCGCTATCATCACCCCGTTTCGCCAGGGCAAAGTAGACGAGAAAGCCCTCGGCGATCTGCTCGAGTGGCAGATCGCGAACGGAACCGACGGTATCGTGCCGTGTGGGACGACGGGCGAGTCCGCCACGCTCACCCATGAAGAGCACAAGCGGGTCGTCGAGTTCACCGTGCAGGCTGTCAGGCGTCGCGTGCCGGTCATCGCCGGCACAGGGTCCAACTCGACGGACGAGGCGATCGAGTTCACCCGCCATGCCAAGTCCGTCGG
>Ga0209157_1003659_pt1 | contig 11713 bp, 14 predicted proteins | sample GraSoiAngelo_135_FD_185892 | JGI IMG/M metagenome (GOLD analysis project Ga0209157, IMG submission 185892) | Grasslands soil microbial communities from the Angelo Coastal Reserve, California, USA - 14_0929_05_40cm (SPAdes) (version 2) | ecosystem: Environmental > Terrestrial > Soil > Grasslands ... | reverse complement strand
GCTGATCCTCCTCGGGAAGCGCGTAACCGTGGTGAACGCGGATAGGGCGCTTATCTCAGGGGCGAGGAACAGCGTCATCCGTCAGTGGATGGAGAGGCTGGAGATCGCGAGCAGGGTGAACCCGATTTACGGCCCGATCCACCCCAGGAGACCAGACACGATTCTGAGGAGGATGGTCAGAGGGATGGTCCCAAGACGGAAGCCGAAGGGAGCAGCAGCGATGAAGCGACTCAGGATCTACATCGGGGTCCCGGAAGAGATGAAGGCGATGAGTTTCGCCAGGTTTGAAGACGCGCAGGCGACGAGACCTATTCCAGTCTACATCACGGTGAAGGAGCTTTCGAAGAACCTGGGATGGAGCGGGTGAGCGGATAGCCATGATGACAGGAACAGGGTATGCGAGAAGTCAGAGAGACAAGGAGGAGGGGAAGGAGACTCAAGAAGCGGTCCCGGAGAAGAAGCGGGTAGAGGAGAAGGTGGAGAAGAAGAAAGCTGCATCAAAGTCGCAAGGGAAGAAGGTCAAGCTCTATTCAGGGGCGAGAAAGACTGCCAGAGCGACCGCCTCAATCTATCAGGGTACGGGGAAGGTCAGGGTCAACGGGCGCATCCTTGAGCTTTGGGAGCCCGAGGTGGCGAGGCTGCACATGCTCGCCCCTGCCCTAGTCTCGGGGGAGTTGAGGGAGAGATTCGACATCGACGTGAAGGTCGCGGGCGGAGGCTTCATGGGTCAGGCAGATGCTGCGGCGATGGCAATCGCGAGGGCGTACGTGGACCAGTCAAGAGGAAACGAGGCGAAGGCGAGGATGAATGCATACAATAAATATCTCCTCTCGGGCGACCCAAGGCAGACAGAGCCGAAGAAGTTTGGTGGGCCTGGTGCGCGGAGAAAGAGGCAGAAGAGCTATCGTTAGGGGGATGACTGAAACCGAATGCTTCCCACAGATAGGCGGTCACGCCCGGAAACCTCTCAGCCCCGAAGGATGCGCTAACGCAAGCGGTGGATGATGTGAAAACTTGTGAGCGCAAGGCAGAGAAGACTACCTATGCAGCGGCAGAAGGTTTTATTTGGGACCACGGAGCGATGAATCATCTATGATGATCCCAATCAGGTGCTTCACCTGCGGTTCCCTCGTCGGAGACAAGTTCTCTACCTTTGAGACGAAGGTGAAGGCGGGAGAGGACCCAGCAAAGGTTCTCGACGAACTAGGGCTGAAGAGGTACTGCTGCAGGCGGATGTTGATCTCCTCCGTTGACGTCATCGACCAGGTCCTTCCGTTCTTCGGCAAGAAGGGCACAAACTACTGACTGGTTCTGCCTTGCGCGTAGAGGCGCTCTCAGCGCGGGTCGCGTTCAACGGGAGGGGCGACCCGGGAATCGAGGCAGAGGTCTCGGCCGGCAGCGAGGTCGGAAGAGCACTCTCCCCTTCGGGTGCGAGCCGCGGTATCCATGAGGCGGTACCCTTCTCTCCCGGCGGCCCAGACGAGACCGCGAGGCTGGTTTCCTCTTACAAGCGTAGGGTCGTCGGGGAGGACGCGACCGACATCCTGGGACTCGCATCCACCATCAAGAAGATCGACGGGACGCCGAACTACTCGAGGATCGGTGGCTCTGCCGCCTACTCCATCAGCGTCGCTGCCGCCGTCGCTGCCTCTCGGGCAAGAGGAGTACTTCTTTGTCGTTTGATCGACCCCCGCTGTAACTCGCTCCCCTACCCGCTAGGCAACGTGATCGGCGGAGGGAAGCACGCAGGCGAGAAGTCGCCGAGCATCCAAGAGGTACTCGTCGCCCCCCTCGGTGCCACCTCGATGAGGGAGGCAATCCAACTGAACTTCGATGTTCATTCTAGGGTCGGAAGGGAGCTGTCGAGCATGCTCCCCTACCCCGTCGGTAGAGGAGACGAGGGAGGGTGGTCCCCGGGACTGACGGACGAAGATGCCATCCAACTGGCTTCGGAGGCTGCGCGGGAGGTCGCGGACCGGTCCGGGAGGAAGATCCGGGTCGGGGTCGACTTCGCGGCCGGCTCCCTCTACAACCCGAAGGACGGTAGGTACAGGTACCGCGCCTCTGGAAAGTCGGTTGACAGGGAGGGGCAGCTCTCCTACGTGGCGGAGCTCTGCGACAGGTTCGACCTCTTCTACGTCGAAGACCCTCTTCAGGAGGAAGACTTCGACGGCTTCGCCGACCTCACCTCCTCGCTGCGGAAGACTCTCGTCGTCGGTGATGACCTCTACACGACCAACCTGGAGAGGCTGAAGGAGGGAGCGCGACGAAAGAGCACGAGCGGGGTTATCGTCAAGGTGAATCAGGTCGGAACGCTCGGGGAGGCGGAGGAGTTCAGTTCCTCTTCCAAGAGGGGTGGACAGACACTCATCGCCTCACATCGGTCGGGAGACAACGAGGATCCCCACCTCGCCGACATAGCGATCGGATTCGGGTGCGCTCTGATTAAGTGCGGGATAATCGGGGCGGAGCGCACTGCAAAGTTAAATGCCCTTCTGATGAGGGCGGAAAAGTTGGTCAGGGCGAGAATGGCGAAGGTGGGTTAGGGGTTGTCCCAGTACGAGGAGGACGAATCCGGCTCCGCCGAGAAGATAGTGATAGCTCAGCTTTCGGAAAAGGCTCTACTGGCCACGGGCATCAGGATAGGAACGCCCGTCAGGACGAAGACGATGGAATCCTTCACGACGCGCCCCCGACCAGACGGCCTTCATATGATCGACTACTCCAAGACCCTGCAAAGGATTGACGTCGCCGGGAAGTTCATCGCCTTCAACGGCCCCCAGAACACCGTCGTCTACACGAGCAAGGACTACGGGGCGAACGCGGTCGAGAAGTTCTGCGAGCTGACCGGCGCGATCCCGCAGGTGGGTCGGTTCATGCCAGGTACGTTCACCAATCCCCTCTACCCGGGCCACATCGACGCTGAGCTCGTCCTCGTCGCCGACCCACTCTCCGACGCACAGGCGGTCGTGGAGGCAGGGAAACTCGGCATACCCGTCATTGCCGTCTGCGACACCGACAACGTCACGGACGATATCGACCTGGTCATCCCCGGAAACAACAGAGGTCGAAAGGCAATCGCTGCGATCTTCTGGCTCCTCGCCCGTGCCGTCCTTACCCATGCTGGGTTGCTCTCTCCCGACCAGCCGATGAAGTACGCGATCGAGGACTTCGAGACCAAGCTCCTCGAGGAAGAGCAGATAGAGACCGAAGCCGAGTGACGATTCCTAATTAAGAGACCGGGAGAGTCCATCCACGTGCAGGTGAGGAGACCCGCAGTCGCGGGGGCCTTCTACCCCGCCGACCCCCAAGAACTGAAGGAACTCATCAGGGCCTCTTACCTCCACAGGCTCGGGCCGGGGGGCGAACCGCCCCCGGAGTACCTCTCGAGTGGTGTCGTACCCTGCCTCTCTCCTCACGCAGGTTACGTCTACTCGGGACCGGTCGCGGCTCACACTTACCTCCACGTCTCTTCGCTTCGCAATCCGGAACTCGTGGTGATCGTAGGGCCGAATCACTACGCGGTGGGGAGCGGCGTCGCGACCTTCAAGGAGGGGCGGTGGGAGACACCCCTCGGCCCGGTTTCAGTCGACGCGGAGGCGGCGAGGAAGATCGTGGAGTCGACGGGGATACTCGATTTCGACCCCTCCGCTCACAGGATGGAGCACTCCCTCGAGGTGCAGCTCCCATTCCTACAGCACATATACGGGGAGTTCTCAATGCTTCCCATCTCGCTGGGGTTTCAGGACATAGAGACGGCCCGAACGCTCGGGGAGGGGATAGCAAACCTTCTCGAAGGGAGGGACGCCGTCCTAATCGCCTCTTCAGACCTCACTCACTACGAGACCGCGGAGCAGGCCAGGTCGAAAGATACACAGCTCCTCAACAGGGTCGAAGCTCTGGACCTGGAGGGTTTCTACGGAACTCTCGAGAGGTTGAACGTGACGGCCTGCGGATACGGAGCGATCGCCACGGTCATCCAGGCGTGCAAGAAACTCGGGTTCAAGAAAGGGGAGCTTCTGAAGTACTCGAATAGCGGAGAGACCACAAGGGATATGAACGAAGTTGTCGGGTACGCATCCTTGAGATTCGTCTAGACATTGAAGGCTGTTGCGGAGGCACCGTGCAAGGCCATCATCACGGGCGAACACTTCGTCGTTCACGGGGCCTGGGCGCTCGCCGCGGCGGTCGAGAGGAGGGTCAGGGTCGAGGCGAGCGAGGCGGACGAAATGGCCATCGAGTCCGACGGACACCGAACGAATGATTCATCGAAGAAGAGACTGGCCCCCGTCGCGAGGGTCGTGACGAAGATCTCGGACGAGTTGCGCTTCAATCCGAGGGTCCTCATCCGGATAACCTCCCGGGTTCCAGAGAGTTCTGGCCTGGGGTCGTCCGCCGCGACGATGGTGGCCGTCGCATCAGCCCTCACGAAGCTAAAGGGAGTAGAGCTCGACGCGAGCGAGATATCGCGCTACGCGATGACGGGGGAGACCGCGATCCATGGAAGACCGTCTGGGATTGACGTCAACGTCTGTGCGACGGGAGGCGTCATCCTGTACAAGATGGGGGAAGAAGCCAAAAGGGTCAAGTTCGCCGGCTCGAGAAGGTTCCTCATCGTCCAGTCGGGAACGAAGAGGAGCACGAGGATTCTCATCGACAGAGTCTCGCGGATGAAAGTGAAGTACCCCGGGCTCTTCGCGGGGCTGGCCAACTCCGCCTCATTCATCTCTGAGCTCGCCGCAACGAGGCTCGTCAATGGGGATATGCAGGAGTTGGGAAGACTCCTGACCTACAACCACGCGGTCCTCTCAACGGTGGGTGCATCGACCCCGAAGCTAGATAGGTTGGTCGACCTGCTTCTCGCGCTTGGCTGCTACGGGGCAAAGTTGACCGGGGCTGGAGGAGGGGGTAGCGTCTTCGCTATCCCGAGAGAGGGGAGCACCGACGCCCTCATCGCGGAGCTGAAGTTGAGGGGGTACGAATCTTTCCAGACAAACGTTCCATGCGAGGGGGTAAAGAGTTGGCTCCAGTAACCCTCGCGAAACTCGGCGGATCTGTGATCACAGACAAGGCGAAGCCTTTCTCGTTCAGAGAAGAAGTGGTATCGGCTTTGGGAAAGGAGATAGCCGCGTCTCACCAACCAGTCGTCCTCGTCCACGGCGGCGGCTCTTTCGGTCACCCTGTCGCAAAGGAATACGGCCTCACCTCCGGAGCCTACTCACGAGGCGGGGAAGGGGTCAGCAAGACGCGAGACGCTATGTACGCGCTCAATCAACTGGTCTGCAGAACCTTGATGGGGGCGGGCGTGGAGACCTACCCTTTCGCTCCCTTCGACCTCCTCGTGAGTTCCAACGAGAAGCACACGAGGTCCTGGCTCGGGAGGCTTCTCTCCTCCGGGCTCTGCCCCGTGACCTTCGGCGATGTCTCGTCATATCCGAGAGGCTTCAGAATCCTTTCGGGAGACACGATCATGCACGAGTTGGCCAAGGTCCTGAAGCCGGTCCGCTGTGTCTTCGCCTTGGACGTCGACGGTGTCTATCGAGGTGGGGCGGAGAAGAAGTGGGAGAGGGGGAACCTCCTCCGGACGATATCAGTCTCCCAGATGAGCAAGCTTAAGGTGGGCCTCGGAGACGACGCGACTGGGGGAATCAAGCTAAAGCTTGAGGTCGCGGCGAAGATTGCTTCTCTGGGCACGAGAGTAAGTTTTGTCTCCGGTTTTAGGAGAGCTGAATTCGCGAAAGCCTTGAAGGGCCTGGACTTCTACGGGACGGTGGTAGTATGACCCAGCACGCACGATTCACGAACAGGTCGAAATCAGGGATGGCCTCCCTCCTCGATGAGGTCGCGAGGGTCAAGTCGAGGGTCGACGACGTCATCCTCAACCAGCTCCTCCCCTCCTCGAGCCCGCTGAAGGAGGTCGACCTCCTCTACAGGATGATGAGGGACTACCCCCAGCGAAAGGGGAAGGGACTCCGCCCATTCTTTTGCGTTACAACCTGCAGGGCACTCGGGGGGGAGGAGAGCGAGAGCCTCCTCACCGCCGCATGCATCGAGCTCTTTCAAAACTGGATCCTAATCCACGACGACATCGAGGACAGTTCCGAGCTGCGGAGAGGAGAGCCTACCCTTCACAGGAAGTACGACGAGGGGCTCGCGATCAACGCGGGCGACGCCCTGCACGCCAGGATGTGGGGCTTCCTTCTGAGGAACAGGAAGCCTCTCGGGGAAGAGAGGACGCTAAGGATACTCGAGGAATTCTCGAGGATGGTCAACGAGACGACGGAGGGGCAGCACATGGAGCTTGTGTGGGTGGTAGAGAACAAGTGGAAGCTAAACGAGTCCGATTACCTCGAGATGGTTTCCAGGAAGACCTCATGGTACACCGTGACTAGCCCCTGCAGGCTCGGTGCGATCGTAGCGGGGGCGGGGGAGGAGGAGCTAAAGAAACTCCTCGAGTTCGGGACCAAACTCGGGATGGCCTTCCAGATACAGGACGACGCCCTCAACCTGGTGGGCGACGCCGAGAAGTACGGGAAAGAGAGTTCCGACGACATACTCGAAGGAAAGAGGACGCTGATCCTTCTCAGGTTGCTCGAGGTAGCCGAGCGCGGCGAGAGGGAGAAGGTTCTGAAGATAATGGGCAAGAGCAGGAATCGAAAGACTGCGGAAGACATCCGTTACGTCATCTCGCTGATGAAGAAACACGGGGCGATTAAGTACGCACAGGGGAAGGCGGCACAACTTCTCGGGGAGGCGCTCGCGGTCCTCGGCACGGTGGAGTGGAAGGGGGAGAAGGAGTCGGTCGAACTCCTGACCCGAGTCGCAAGGTACTCGGTCGAGCGGCAGTGGTAAACCGGGAAGACGGCCTCCCGGAAAACGCCGTCGCATCGGTCGAGAGAAACGCCCTGCTTAACGCTCTTCGCCACGACGGCAAAGCCGAGGTCGGCGCGGTCATCAGCAAGGTGATCGGGGACTATCCCGAGCTGCGCACCAGCGCGAAGGAGGTCGCTCGGGCGGTCGAGGAGAGGGTGAGAGAGGTGAACGTTATGACAGTCGAGAATCAGCGGGCGCTCCTCCGCGAGAGATACCCCGATGCCGATATCGCGCCGAGAGAGAGGGAGGAGGGGCGAATCGGGCTTCCGCCTCTTCCAAACGCGAAGGGGGCGCTCGTCTTCAGGCTGCCGCCGGAGCCGTCGGGGTTCATGCACATAGGGCACGGGATGGCCTTCACGATCAACTCGGTATACGCTGAGAGATACGACGGGAAGCTCTGGCTCCGCTTCGAGGACACCAACCCGAGGAAGGTCGAACCTCGCTATTACGAAAGTTTCAGGGAGGGGAGCCGGTGGCTCGGGATAAAGTGGGACTACGAAAAGAGCGTGTCGAGCGACCTAGAGATACTGTACGAGTACGGTCAGAAGCTTCTCTCGGAGGGGAACGCGTATGCCTGCGGATGCGACGAGGCGAAGGTGAAGAAGCTCAGGTTCTCGGGGACAGCATGCGAGCACAGGGGGCAGTCTTTCGAGAAGAACCTGGAGATTTGGAACCGGATGATTTCGAAGAAATATGGAGAGGGGGAGTACGTCATAAGACTGAGGGGAGAGATGAAGAGCCTCGACTACTCCCTGAGAGACCCGAACATCTTCAGGGTGATAGAGCACCCCCACCCCTTAACCGGCTCGAGGTATTCGGTCTGGCCCACGTACGACTTCGAGGTCGTGGTCGAGGACGAGCTCTGCAAGATAACTCATGTCCTCCGCAGCTCGGAGTTTCATCTCGATCTCCAGGAGCTGATAAGGACGTTCCTCTCCTTCCAACCCGTCACCGTCCTCCAGTTCTCCAGGTTCAACTTCAAGGGGACCCCGGTCTCCAAGAGGTTACTCCGCCCCCTCGTCGAGAAGAAGCTAGTCGGCGGGTGGGACGACCCGAGGATGCCCACGATCGAGGGTGTCAAGAGGAGGGGAATCCTGCCAGAATCGATCAAGCAATTCACTCTCCAGGTCGGTTACACGAAGACCGAGCATGAGTACGACTGGTCCCTTCTCTTCGCCGTGAACAGAAAGCTCCTCGACCCACTTTCGAAGAGGTTGATGTTCGTCCCGGACCCCATCGCTCTCCACGTGAAGGATGCGCCGTCAAAGGAGGCGAGAATCCCGTATCACCCCGAGAAGGATTTGGGGAGCAGGACGATCGAGACCTCGGGTTTCTTCTTCGTCCCGAAGCGAGACGCGCTGGGGATGAAGGCGGGCACGGTCGTTCGGCTCATCGAGCAGTACAACATTCAGATACTCGGGAAGAAGACCAACCTGATAACAGCACAATTCCACAGCGCGGAGGTGATTCAGGATATTCCGAAAATCCAGTGGGTCACCGACCTGAAGACGAAGCTCAACGTACTCGAGCCCGGCCCGCTCTACAATGAAGACGGCTCGGTGAATAGGAAGAGCCTCCTCACCACGAAGGGGCTCGTGGAGGAGTCGTTCCGCCACCTCGACCTGGGGCAGATCATCCAGTTCATCAGGTACGGGTTCTGCAGGGTCGATTCGCGGGACACCTGCGTACTGGCGCACAAATAAGTCAGTGAAGTGCCAACTTTTCTTGGAAACGGGCGGTGTTTGTTAGCTCGCGAAGTTCTGGGTTGTGCATTCCCACAAGGAAGCTTGCCTTCTTTCGACCGCCCGTCAAGGGAATGATGCTGCGAGACACGCCCTCCCCCGTGTTTCTGTGGAAATCCTCGCCCCAAATTCTCCTGACCGCCCAACCCTTAAGTATCTAGGGTAGCGGGCTGTAAATGGGCGATTTTCAAGATGACCCCCAAGCCTTACTACGTGAAGTTCGAGACGCCGAAGGAAGTAGCCGAAGCATCCTACGAGGTACTGAGGCAAGCCTCGAGGACGGGCAAAGTGAGGAAGGGCACGAATGAGACGACGAAGGCGATAGAGAGAGGGATCGCTAAACTCGTCGTCATCGCCGAGGACGTCCAGCCCCCCGAGGTTGTCGCCCATCTCCCGATTATCTGTGAGGAGAAGAAGATTCCGTACGTCTTCGTGCCTTCGAGGGCGCAGATTGGCCCAGCCATTGGGATCGACGTCCCCACGGCCTCAGCGGCCGTCGTCGAGGCGGGCGAGGGGTCGCAGATTCTCGAGCAGGTCACCCAAGAGCTGACGAGGTTGAAGAAGGCCGCGTGAGCAAGCGAGAAGTTGAGGCACTCACATCCGCTGAGGTCGTCCAGATAGTCAGCAGGACCGGGGTGGCGGGGGAGATCACTCAGGTTAGGGTGAAGCTCCTCGAGGGGAAGGAGAAGGGAAGGATTCTCACCAGGAACGTGAAGGGCCCGATCAAGCTCGCGGACATACTGATTTTGAGAGATACGGAGCGCGAAGCGCGCAAGGTGAAAATCCTCGTGATAATCGCTCTAGTACTCGGCGGCTTTCTGGCCAACTTTCTGAGTGCCGCCATCTAAAGCTGTTTTTTTATCTCCTTCTCCTAAGTGTCTCCCCGCCCACCTCTTGAGAGCTTCGAAGGAGACGCTTATTCCGTAAGCGTCAATAATCTTCTCTGAAACCTCGCTAACTGTAAATCCCTCGGCCTTCAACCTCGTTATTGTGCCTCGCACTTCATCGGGGAGACGACTGCCGCCCATGGCCATTCGTCTTGCACCGGCCAGTTTCTGATAGCGGGTGTACCTCACTGTCTTCAAGAGTGGGGAGAACAAAGGGACTGCCAATGACTTTACCACCTGGGCTTTCGAGACACAGAGCGCTTCTCGGCTTCTAAAGGAATGCAAACCGAAGCTTCCCAATAGCTTCGCGCCGAACTCCCAGTTGGGACCGATCCAGAATTCGACTGTTTGACTCGCTATATTGACCGACCCGTCCGATTCGGCCAGGCCCTGATTAGCCCTCTCCTGAAATCATCCGGTCCTGTCAGCGCCCAATTCATTCTCACCGCGTCATACGTCGTAAGTTCCTCGTCTGTAAGACCGAGACAGACGTTGTAGATCCAATCTATCAAGGCCGACGATTGGGATGTCCAACAATAGAACCCGTGAGGTTTATTATGACTTCGTGGCAAGTCTGTGGCGCGTTCCATCCTTAGTCCCGCGCTCGCGGCACATAGGCAGGTGAACTCGCCCAAGTACCGGTTAGTGGAATATTTCTCACTGAGAGTCAGGTTCAGGTGTCGGTGCCACTCTCCTTGTCTCGGCTTGGCAGCGTCTCCGATCACCATCCCCAGGAGGAAGCCAAAGAGGAAGGTCCTTGACAATCCATCAGGAATTACTGCGGTGGGCTGCAGTTGCGCTAACAGAGGCTCGATATCTTCCCACCCACGTATCTCGAGGGGAACTTCCACTAACGGCCCCAAAGGTACCGCGTGGCCTGGGGAATTATTCACGCTGAGCCAAACCCGCCTATCACGCGGCTCCCCAAGCGCGAGAAAGACTTTCAAGTAGTGCCCCAGCTTCGGCAACTGGCTAAGCTTCAACCACGTCCAGACCGTTGAATAGCTCATATCCAACGCTCTCGCGACCTTGGCGTGCGACAGACCACCGTGGGACAAGTAGGTTGCTCTGCTGAATCGCGCGTACTGCTTATGCTCCCCTTCGTTCGCCTCGCACTCCTTCCAGAAGTACTTCGTGAAGCTGAGGTCGTCTCCGTGCTTGAGGAGGTGCTCAACGAGCTTTTCATCCCATTTGTCGAGCGGTTCTTTCATGGTTATGGATGGTCGCAGCCGATTTAACCACCACTCTTTCTGCTACTCGCCCGCTCTGCTTGCCAGATTTTATCGCTCTGTTTATATTGACACTGCGACGGGGACGTCCTGTTCATCCGTAGGGCGATGGTGGTAGCTTGAATTGTATACTCCCAAGAAATGTTCTTTCTGCGGCAGAGAAGTGTATCTCGGCCTCGGAATAATGTATGTCAAGAACGACGGCTCCACTCGGAGCTACTGCTCATCGAAGTGCAAGGTAAACGACCTGAAGCTTAAGCGCGACCCGAGGAAGCTGAAGTGGGCGAGAGGAAGGAAGTAGATAGGTGAGTTCAGCCGCGGAGGAGACCCTCGTCGTGGTGAAACCCGACGGGGTCAGGCGGGGTTACGTCGGGGAGATTCTCTCGCGATTCGAGAGGAAGGGGTTCACGATAAGGCAACTCAGGATGATCACGATGACGAAAGCTCAGGCGGAGAAGTTCTACGACGTGCACAGGAACAAGCCCTTCTTCAATGAGCTCGTTTCGTTCATCTCCAGCGGACCCGTCGTAGGGATGGTTCTCGTGGGGAAGGATGCCGTCGCCACCGTAAGGCGGATGGTGGGAGCGACAAAGGCCTGGGAGAGCGAGGCGGGAACGATAAGGGGGGACCTCTCCCTGGGGTTGACAGACAATGCGGTGCACGCCTCAGACTCGACGGCGAGCTTCCAGCACGAGACCAAAGTTCTTGGCCTCTAACAGGATAAATACGGGGCCCCTTAGAAGTCGAACGGTTTTGATTTTCCGTGTCCAGCACCACCCAGACGCTTCGCCAGCCTGTCGTCGTCGTTCTCGGTCATGTGGACGCGGGGAAAACTTCTCTGCTTGATAGAATACGCGGCACCGCCGTCCAGGCGAGGGAAGCCGGCGGGATCACCCAAGAGATCGGAGCGAGCTTCTTCCCGATTGAGACACTCCAGACGATAACGGGAAACCTCCTCGACAGAGCGGGGGGAGAGCTGAAG
>Ga0209157_1003655_pt1 | contig 11728 bp, 10 predicted proteins | sample GraSoiAngelo_135_FD_185892 | JGI IMG/M metagenome (GOLD analysis project Ga0209157, IMG submission 185892) | Grasslands soil microbial communities from the Angelo Coastal Reserve, California, USA - 14_0929_05_40cm (SPAdes) (version 2) | ecosystem: Environmental > Terrestrial > Soil > Grasslands ... | reverse complement strand
GATGCGTCTGCTCGGCGGGCTTCTCTCCAGCTATCAACTGACAGGGGACCAGCGCCTCTTGAGCCTGGCGGAAGATTTGGGCAACCGATTGCTGCCGGTTTTCAATTCACCGACTGGGCTTCCTTATGTTTACGTCAACCTTCGTACTGGCCAGACACGCGATTCGGTGACGAATCCCGCAGAAACTGGCACGCTGCTATTGGAATTTGGCACTCTGAGCAAACTGACTGGCAGGCCCGTTTTCTACGAGAAAGCAAAACGCGCGTTAGTCGAGACCTTCAGGCGGCGTTCGCCACTCGGCCTCGTTGGGCAAAGCATTAACGTCGAGACAGGCGCGTGGACGAACACTGACAGTCACATCAGCGGCGGCATTGACTCGTACTACGAGTATCTATGGAAGTGCTGGGTTCTGTTCGGCGACAAAGATTGTCGCGACATGTGGGCCGCCAGTATTCCCGCCGTTAACAAATATCTTGCCGACGAAATCGGCGGCGAATTGTGGTATGGGCACGCCGATATGCAGACAGGTAAGCGGACGAAGAAAACTTACGGCGCGCTCGATGCATTCTTTCCTGCGTTGCTCGCCCTTTCAGGCGATCTCGAGCGAGCGCGTCGCCTGCAGGCTTCATCGTTCAAAATGTGGGACCTGCACGGCATCGAGCCGGAAACGCTCGACTACAAAACGATGCGCGTGGTCGCCGGAAGTTATCACCTGCGCCCCGAGATCATTGAGTCCACTTACTACCTGTATCATTACACAGGTGATCGGGAGTATCGGCGGATGGGCGAGAAAATGTTCGATGACTTCGTTAAATATTGCCGCACGGACGCCGGCTACGCTGCGCTCGCCGACGTGATCAGCAAACAACAACTGGACGAAATGCAGAGCTTCGTTCTGGCTGAGACTTTCAAATATTTTTATTTGCTCTTCGCGCCGCCTGAAACCTTGAAGTTCGATAAAGTCATCTTTAATACTGAAGCGCACCCACTGAGCCGAATGTGGTGAAACGTTCTGCTAACATTTTCATATGATCTTTGAATTCCTGAAGCAGCGGAGGCGACGTCGCCTGCGAGCGCGGCCGTTTCCGAAAGAATGGCTGAGGTTGATTCAGCGTCATGTTATATTTTTTCAAAAGCTGTCCCCGAGCGACCGCGCCGAACTACTTGGTCACATCCAGGTATTTCTTGCCGAAAAACGTTTCGAGGGATGTGGCGGGCTCATGATTACCGATGAGGTTCGCGTGACTATCGCGGCGCAAGCTTGCCTTCTGTTGTTGCATCGCAGGACGGATTATTTCCCCGGGTTGCTCACGATTCTTGTTTATCCCTTAACATACATGGTGGAAGAAAAAAGGCCGATTGGTGAGCATGTTTGGCAAGAGGGGACTGTGACTCGTCTTGGCGAGACCGGTCGTCGAATGGGTTCGTTGGTCCTGTCCTGGGGCGCCGTCAAACACGGCGCGGCTGATCCTTCGGATGCTAAGAATGTTGTCCTTCACGAATTCGCTCACCAACTTGACTACGAAAATAACGCAGCCGACGGCGTGCCGGGATTGGCAACGCGCGAGCAGCAATTGGCTTGGAGCGAAGTCATGAGATCCGAGTTTGCGTCGCTGCGTGTTGCTGATGAAAGCGGGATACCCACTTTGCTTGATACTTATGGAGCTACTGATCCCGCTGAATTTTTTGCCGTGTCAGTCGAGGCGTTCTTCGAGCGGCCATGGGCGCTGCGTGCTCGGCATCCGAAGCTATACGCAGAGTTGCGAAGGTACTTTAATCAGGATCCTGTAGAATATTCTGCCGAGCGAACGATCTAGAATTAACACTAGACGACGTCTTGCAGACGTGCTCCGCAATTATTGCGGCTGCGGCACGATGCGAAGGTACGGTTTCGGTGCCTTCCACCCTTGCGGGTAACGCTTCTTCGCCTCTTCGTCCGATACGGAGCCCGCGATGATCACGTCTTGCCCTTGCTTCCAGTTGACTGGCGTTGCTACTTGATGCTTCGCCGTCAATTGGAGAGAATCGATCACCCGCAGCACTTCGTCGAAATTGCGGCCCGTCGTCATCGGGTAGACGAGGATCAGCTTGATCTTCTTGTCCGGGCCGACGACGTAAACATTGCGCACCGTCGCGTTATCAGCGGGCGTGCGCTTCTTCGGGTCGCCCGCGATATCGGCCGGGAGCATCCCGTATAGTTTTGAGATCTTGAAGTCGGCATCACCGACAATTGGGTAGTTCGGCGCGTGTCCCTGCGTTTCTTCGATGTCCTTTGCCCAGCCTGCATGATCGCCGGTGGAATCGACCGACAATCCCATGACCTTAACATTTCTGCGCTCGAACTGTGGCTTAATTTTGGCCATGTAACCGAGTTCGGTCGTGCAGACCGGGGTGAAGTCCTTTGGGTGCGAGAACAGAATCGCCCAGGAATCGCCGATCCAATCATGGAACCGAATCCGGCCTTCGGTAGTTTCCGCCTCAAAATCCGGTGCTGTATCGCCAATTTTCATTTGTTTTTCTCCTTTATTTGTTTGGGCGCGATTTTGCTCAATCTCAGACCGAAAGTCAATATCGATGTGTGCAGCGCCGTTTTTCAAGAAGCGCGAGAATACGCGTGACCAATTTGTTTAGGATGCGATCAGTTCGCAGAACTTGTTGAGGTCGATGTTGCCACCGGAGACGATGGCAACAATGGGACCCTTGCCGGCTCTCCCGGTCACCGCCGCGGCAACTGGCAACGCGCCCGCGCCCTCGGCGATGATTCGCGCTTTTTCGGCCAAGAGTCGCATTGCGTTTTTTGTTTCGTCGAGGCTGACGACGATATAACCGTCCACCACCGGTTTCATTCGTTCCCACATGCGAGGAAACATGCTTTGTCCGCCGGCGCCATCTACGAACGAAGCTTTCCAATTTGTAAACGCTTGCGGCGAACCTTTCTCGAATGAAAGCGCTGCGGGCGCAGCCGTCTCCGGTTCCACTCCGAAGACCTTTGTTTCCGGCTTGAGCGCCTTGATTGCGCTGCCAACCCCAGTGATCAGTCCACCACCGCCAATGCTGGCGATGACGGCAGCCGCGTCAGGCGCGTCCTCCAGAATTTCCAATCCCATGGTTCCGTGGCCGGCGATGAAATTGTCGTCGTCGAACGGGTGAACGAACGTTCCTTCGGCTCCAGGAAATGAGCGCTCCTCCAAGGCTTGCCAGGCGACGTCATACGGAACGGGAATGAGTTTGGCGCCGAGTGCTTTCATCCGCTCGAGCTTAGATTTTGGCGCCGTTTCAACGACCACTACAGCGCACGGCACCCCTGCTTCTCTCGCCGCATAGGCAACGCCCTGGCCCGCATTTCCCGCACTGATTGTCCAGACTCCGCGCCTGCGTTGTTCCTCGGAAAGCAGCGCTACTGAATTGGCTGCGCCACGCAATTTGTAAGCATTAATCGGCTGTAGATTCTCCAGCTTGAGTCGAATATCCGGAAAGTCCGGTCCGAGATCCAGACGGATAAGCGGCGTGCGAACGATTGTTTGTGCAATTCGTTTGCGCGCTTCCTGGATTTCTGAGAGTCGGATCGGGCGAACGGGGTCGAGCGTTGCGGGCATGAATTTTTACTGTAGAGGCAGCTGTGACAGCTGCAATCCTATCCCACTGGAGCAGTGAGGAGCGCGAAAAAGTTTGAACGCATTCGATAGCGCGACTATCTCAGCATCCATCATGATTAAAATTACCACTACAGCTCTAGTTGCCATTGCGATGCTTACGGCATCGAGCGCGTTTGCAGGAGACAAGGCATGCTGCGCCAGGGGCGCCGCGAATGCGGGTTCAATGGCGTGCGTTAATCTGGCAACACTCAATCTGACATCGCATCAAAAGGCAAAAGTTGAAGCGTGGCAGGCGGAATGCATGAAAGCCGGCTGCACCAAGGAAAGTAGGCAGACGTTCCTGAGTCGCGCGAAGGGTATTCTTTCCGCAGAGCAGTTCGCTCAGCTGAAAGGGCAATGCAAGAAAACAGCAAACGCAAAGAAGACCGAAGCCTGAGTTAGTCTGTCATCCCGAGCGGCAGCGAGGAATCTCACGAAGTAGCGAGCGTTCGATTAACAGAGAGATTCTTCGCTTCGCTCAGAATGACGTCTGAAACCGTGCCGGAAGAAATTCCGGCGCGCTTTCTTTGTTGCGCCGCATGGCGCGCCAGGGATTAGCCTTCGTTATGATGAGAACAGAGGCTATGTCTTTATGAGCTTCTGAGACGTGACGCAGCCGGCTAGAACATCTTGTCAGAATCGAGAAGGATTGTGACCGGGCCTTCGTTGACTGATTCGACGGACATCATGGCTTTGAAAACTCCTGTCGCCACGCTGATTCCTAACTCACGCAGCGCTTCACTGAACTCTTCGTACAGCTTCTTCGCTTGGTCTGGCGGCGCCGCAGCAATAAGGCTCGGCCTGCGCTGACGGCGTGCGTCACCGTAAAGTGTAAACTGCGACACGACCAGCGCGCTGCCCTTCACGTCTAGAAGGGAGCGGCTCATTTTCCCTTCATCGTCCTCAAAGATCCTCAGGTGCGCGACCTTCTCGGCCATACTGACAGCGACAGCCGAGGCATCATTGCGGCCGATGCCAAGCAAAATCATGAGACCGACCCCGATTTCTCCTGTGACGCGACTCTCCACGATTACACGCGCGCGGCTTACACGCTGGACAACGGCTCGCATTTTCGGCTTAGAAGAATTTGTGCTGTCGGCCCGGCTTCATTGGTTTGCGCGCGACGCGCGCTCTCTGCCTGCTCACCATTCATACGGACAATGCAACCCCCGCCCTACAAAACTTTCTCTAGTAAATCAGCAAGACGCCAGCCGGCCTTGTGTAATTCGTCGCGCACCACATTGGTCGCGCATGTGCGATAAGTAAGTTGGTCGAGTTGCGGTTTTTCAACCGCTTCACCGGCTGCGACAACGCGATCCTCTTCCTGTTGCGGGTGTACATTTCTGAATTGGACTCGTTCATGCGCTTCACGCGCGATCGGCAAGATTTCGTCCGCCCACATCTCGGCGTAATTGTTAAGGGAAACATTTGGCGGCATCCGCCAGTTGCGCGGCTCTTGTGTCGCCATTTCGTGAACCAGTTGTTTCTTAAGTGGCTCGATTTGCGACTGCAATTCACTTTTTGGCAGCCAACGGGGCACCTGAGGGAAAAGCGCGTTTACCGCGTCATAGTCCCAAAACGCATGAAAATTTTTCTTGCGGATACCTCGGCGTCGTGGCGGTTCATCACTTAATTCCAGCGTAAACATGTTTCCGCCTTCATCTCCAAGGGCTGATTTGTCCTTATCCTGGTCTGTCGCAAGGCCCTGCGCATCGAAATATTCCGCGCCTACATGCAGCGGCTGATGAATGTCCGCGACATAATGGGCCAGCAAAAGGAGCGCTACCGGCCTTGTAATCTTGCGTTCGTTTTGCTCGGGCACTTGCCCCTGCAAAACTTGGATGCAGTACGAAATCATATGCACTATGTCCCATTTGCCGCGCCCGGCGTTTCCGCCTCGGTACTTTTGCGGTGGCGCCACTGGGACGTCGGTGTAATGAAACCAATGATGCGAAGGCGCAGCTGAATTCATCTCGTGCGTCGGCTGATTTGCCCGCCAGAAATCCCGTAGTTGTCTGTCAATGTTCCGATGCCCCGCGTAATGAAATGACTTTGGATCCTCTACGCCTTTTTTGTCCCAGCCTTTGATCTCGTCCGCAATCACAGCCGCTCTTTCTAATGTGAGCCCGTCGAGCACTGCATACACTTTTGCGGCCGTGGCCGTATTTGCCAGTCGCTCGTCGGCAATCGCGCCAACGATTTCATGTCCGAGCGGGCCGTACGCTTCCGCCGGTATTGTAAATCGGACGACGATAAGGATCGCCAATAGCAAGCGGCGGCAAAGCGCGGATTCCATTTTTTGAATTGAGGATAATACGATTGAATCCCTTCCTGCCCAGAGACTCTGCGCGTGGCTCCTACCTAGCTACCAAAATTGATGCGGATTTGCTCGAGGCGTTTCTGAAGTTTCGTGAAGTGTGATCCAGCCCAGTAAATTTGGCGACAGCCGGTACAACGCCGAAATTGCTCATAGTAAATTTTGGTAAGCGGTTCGAGCTTCTCAATGATGTCCGCCTTGGCTACCTTTTGCAGCGGTGCGTTGCAGCGAAGACACCGCGTAAATGGAGCGATCGAGCCAAGGAGATCAAAACGACGGATTACCTCGATGGTTTGTTCGTCGGCGTTTTGTGAACGCGGGTAGTAACCGGTTTTTACTATTGCATACATGAGCAATCGGCGGTCGCGCGTGAGGAGCGCCCGATTTTCGTGCTTCATTACAGCGAGTAATTGTCGATCTTGCGCTTGCGAATCGTAGGCGACATCAAATCCGAGCAAGCGCAAGTTACGTGTGAGTCTGCCAAGATGTCCGTCCGCGACAAACCGTCCGATTGTAGCGATTTGCAATCGTTTCTCCTTAAAGTGCGGATGTCCAATTCCGGGCGGGTAGAGCTCGATTTCGGCATCGCTCATGACGCCGTAGTCAAAATCCACCGGCATTCCGTTAACCAGGATCAAATCGACCTCAGGATGCGGCACGCCGCACGATTCAATCACATCCTTTACCGAGGTCTTTTCGCTTAGGCTTCGCTCAAGCCTTCGACGATCAGCTTTTGACCCGAGAAAAAAGTCAAGATCTCCATGGAGATTGAGCCGAACCGAAAAAGGCTTCACATCAATTGATGATTCGCGCGTTGGCGTAGGCGTATTCAAAAGTAGTCGCACGCGGCCGCCCCTGTAGCTTGCCCGGACCGAGAGGTTCGTCTTCGCCAAAATAGCAGTCGATTTGCCAGCGCCGCAGCCCGCCACCTGTGTCCATGATCTTCCACCGCGTGCTGCCAAAGACTTTTTGCACCTCTGGCGAAGAGGTCTCCACAATGGCTCCATGGCGCAAGCTGCCCTGGCTTAACCTGATCGCCGCGGAATAGCGGTCCACCAAAACTCCACCGCCGCCTGTAGGGTGGGAAGCGAAGGCAAACGAATTTCCGCCATTGTAGCGAATGTAGTGGCGTCCATTCACCGGCGTAACAATCCGTCCGAAACCCTCCTTTTTTACCGAGCGAAGAAAATCGCGCGGAAATGTTCGGCCATGTAATCCGGGCTTAGTAATCAGCGTCGCATCAAAGCCACGCTCAAACGTGAAACCAGATTCTTTCGGAGTGTAATAGAGAGTGCAGACCACGAAGTATTCGCCGTTATGTCCTTGCGAACGCCGCGCTAATTTTTCGTTTTCATATGCAAGCCGCTGCACGACCTCAGGCCAGGGAATGTCTGCGCGCAGCTGCGAACAGGCCGCTGCTGAGATTGCGAAACTCGCGACTGCGGCAGTCAGTCTCCGAAGACCGATTCGATCGGGCCGCCGATTAAAATTTCGATGGGAAGTCGTTTCCATTCGTATTCGTAGGGTGGTTGCCTCCATTGAAATTGCTCAGGACACATCTCGCGGATGTGCCTGATGATTTGCACTCCGGTGAGAAAAGGCTGGAAAGTTTCGCGGTCGATCACATGCAATTGCGCGCCACCGCAGAGTTTCCCGGCGAACTTGTGAAAGGTTGGTTGAAAATAATTTTCGCGAAAGAACATGCCCGGCAATTTCAGCTTATTCAATTCGTTGCAAAGCTTCTCGGGATCGATGAATGGCGCTCCGAAAATCTCAAATGGCCGCGTTGTGCCGCGACCTTCGGAAATATTTGTACCCTCGAGCAGACACATACCGGGATAGACCGTCGCGGTATCGAGCGTCGGCATGTTGGGCGAGGGCATGACCCACGGCAGGCTCGTTTGGTCAAACCACATGGAGCGCTGCCAGCCTTTCATTGGTAGGACGGACAATCGACATTCTGGAAACGCTTCGTCTCGAAATTGCTGTGCCAGCTCGCCAATCGTCTTTCCATGACGCGCTCGAAGGGGATGAAGCCCGACGAACGATTTGTAATTGGCGTTGAGCACCGGCCCTTCTGTCGTCACGCCATTGATCGGGTTCGGTCGATCGAGCACGACAACTGCAACGCCGGTTTGTTCACAGGCGCGCAGACAAAGATACATCGTCCAGATGAATGTGTAATACCGTCCGCCGACGTCCTGCAGATCTATGAGCAACACATCGAGATCCTTCAACATTTCCGCAGTCGGCTCGCGATGCTCGCCATAAAGACTGTAAACCGGGATGCGCAAGCGCGGATGTTCGTAACTTTTCCATTCCACCATGTCGTCCTGTGTCTGGCCGAGGAATCCATGTTGTGGGCCAAAAAATGCCGCGAGACGGAAGAGATCGGTATGGTGTCTCTTCAGAATTCGCGAGGCGTGTTCGATAGTTGACGAAACCGATGCCGGATGAAGCAGCGCGCCGACGCGCGCGCCGCGAAATTTCTGCGGCCAAAGTTCGCCTAGGTGATCAAGTGGGAGTTCAACGCGCACGTGGCTCATCTATCATAACACGGAGATTCCGGCGAGTTGTAGCGGTGCTCGCCGCGGCGAGCACCGATGATAATTAGGCGCTCGTCGCGGCGAACGCCCTACAAGGCCCGCCATCGGAGGAAACTTGCGATCGAAATTGTGAGCAGCGTGATTGCGGCGCAGGCTTTTGCGAACAATTCCCCATGTCGCGTGTAGAAGGTCAGCTCGCTTTCCGCGGGCAGCCTTGTTTCGCCCGCGAGCACGCCCTCGGTAAATGTGCTGCCCGTTTCATCACGCAATACCTGAGTAACACGGCCGAACTGGTTTACAAAACAGGTCACTCCAGTATTGGCTGCCCGGACCATGGGGCGACGCGTTTCCACACAGCGAAAAATTGCGTTCGTCAAATGCTGCTGCGACCCAGCGGAATGCAAAAACCAGGCGTCATTTGTGAGGTTCACCAGCAAGTTTGCGCCTCGAATTACGAATTGCCGCGTCAAATCGCCAATCGTGTCTTCAAAGCAGATCAGCGGTGCGATCTGCGCAGCGACATTGGTCAGGCGAAACAGCGTGTATCGTTTGCCTGCGGCGAAATCGCCCGGCACCCACTGGTTTGCTACTGCGGCAAAGAGCGGAAAAGAATGTCGCAGCGGGACGTATTCGCCAAACGGTACCAGATGCACCTTCCAGTACACCTGCATCTCCTGCGTGGCGCCGGAAATCAGGACCGCTGCATTATAGTCCTTTCCATTTTCCACATCGAGCGTTCCCAGCAGGAGGTCTGTTTTTGAAGACGCGACAAACTCAGTGACGAAGTCGTTGCTCTCCGTCGCCGGGTCGCGCACCGGATCGGGCATTGAACTCTCCGGCCAGATGAGCAAGGCAGGGGGCGGATTGGAATGCAGCGCGATTTCACTCAGGCGTTGGAAACGTTCAAAAATTTCTGCGCTGAACTGCGGATCAAATTTTTCCTGCTGCGGGACATCGGCCTGCACAGCGGCAACACGAAGCGGTTCTGTGGGCTGGCGGTTTTGGACGCTATACAACCCAAACGCCAGAAGCCCGACGAGGCCAGCCAACGTCAACGTAAGGTCAAAATGCGGTCGCACCTGGCGCGTTCTTGCTTCCAAATACAAACGGATCGGCGTTGTGACGGCGATGATGTTTGCGAACGCAATAACAAAGGACAAGCCAGTTACACCTGTGAATTCGGCAATTTGAATAAGCGGCCATGTGTTGTGCAACGAAACGCCAAGCCCGTTCCAGCCAAAACCGCCGAACAACCAACCGCGGACCCATTCGTGCGCGGTCCACACGGATGCAGCTAAAAACGCTAACAGCAAATTTCGCCACGAAGCCAGGAAATTGCGGGGCGCGATCAAGCCAACAAACCAACTCCAAAACGCAAAGTAAACGCCGAGGTAAACGGCTAAAAGACACGATAAACCGCGGAGCCAAAAGTTTTGATATAGAACTCCCAGAGAACCCAGCCAACTAAACGTCGCGGAAAAAAACACAACCCCGGCCAGGTAACCCAGCAACAGATTGCGCAGCCATCGGCCTTTTGAATTTTCTCCAGAAAACCAGACAGCCGCGATAAGTGGCGTGAGCGCGAACCAGCAGAACCAGCTCTGATCAAATGGCGGGAAACAGAGCGTACAGAGCAGCCCGCTGAGAATCGCTGCCAGCCACGGCCAGACAGTTGCTACTTTTTTCATTAACTCACGCATGCTCGAGGTCCTAAGCTCCAACCTCCAAGCTCCAGAGAAACTTCACGTTGCAAGCGCGATGCTTGGCAGCAGGCACACTCATAGTGTCATGTTGAGCAGAGCGAAACATCTCTGATTGTTGATCGGGAACTGGGAGAAATGCCAGAGATCCTTCGCTTCGCTCAGGATGACAATTGCGTCTCTGGGTGTTCGAGCTGGGAATTTGGAGCTTCAGATTATCTCGGGCGCAGGCGTGACTCGGCGTCCTTCCGCAGCCAATCCCAGAGACGATCGAGTTTTTCTCCGACTTGCGCCTTGATTCGACTGAGTTCTGTAGAATCGAATTTTTCATTCTCCGGCTGGCGCTGCGCGAAAAGGTAACACTTGATCTTCGGCTCTGTTCCCGACGGGCGTACTGCAATTCGCGTTCGGTCTTCGAGTTCGAAAATCGACATCTTCTCTTTGGGGGTCAGGTCGCCTTCGACATCTTCGACCATGTCCGTCTGGAAATTTTTGATCCCGATCACTCTTGATCCGAGCACTTCGAAGAATGGTTGTGTGCTGTACGATTCGGCCAGGCGCGCAATTTTGTTTGCGCCTTCTGCGCCTTCGAAAACGAGCGAACTGGTTTTCTCTGCAAAATAACCAAACGTCGCAAAGATTTCGTCGAGTAATTGATCGACTGTCTGCCCGCGCGATTTCGCATAGGCGGCCACTTCGCAAAACATGATTACGGCGCCGTTGCCGTCTTTATCGCGAACAAAATCGGCTCCGCTATAGCCGTAACTTTCTTCACCGCCGAAGACATAAAATGAGGAGTGAGCAAGACGAAGCCGGCGCGTTTCATTTTCGGTAAGATCGGCATAATTCTGTCGGAGGTGTTCCGGGATCGCACGCTCGTAATTGCCCAGCTTCGCTCCGATGTATTTGAAGCCAGTCAGCGTTTCGACACAGCGCAGACCGTAATAATCGGCGATCGCCTTTTGCAGATCGGTCGTGACAAAGGTCTTGATGATCACGGCGCGTGACGCGTTTTGCTCGTTAAGCACGCCCTTGTCGAACAGTGTCTTGATTCGATACCAGGCAAGGAGCGAACCGATCTGATTTCCGGTCAGCAATTTCATTTTGCCGTCCCCTGCGCGAACTGCGGCTCCCATCCGATCGCAATCCGGATCGGTCGCGACGACCAGATCGGCATGTTCGTTTTGAGCAAGGTTGATTGCCATGGTCAACGCCTCGGCATTTTCCGGGTTGGGCGATTTCACTGTCGCGAACCGACCATCGAAGCAATCCTGCTCCGGCACGACTTGGAAATTGAAACCGAGCCGCGTGAGCATCGGTTTGATGATTACGCTGCCGGTTCCGTGGAGGGGTGTATAAATGATTCGCAACGATTTCGCTTCGCGAATCACCTGCGGATCAAGAATCAACGTTTCAAGGCGTCGCATGTACGCCTGATCGACGTCCTTCCCGATCGTCGTCACTTTTCCCTGTCGATCTTTTGGGACTGGTGTGAACGATTCAGTCCTGATCGCATTCACCTTGGCAATG
>Ga0209157_1003651_pt1 | contig 11746 bp, 12 predicted proteins | sample GraSoiAngelo_135_FD_185892 | JGI IMG/M metagenome (GOLD analysis project Ga0209157, IMG submission 185892) | Grasslands soil microbial communities from the Angelo Coastal Reserve, California, USA - 14_0929_05_40cm (SPAdes) (version 2) | ecosystem: Environmental > Terrestrial > Soil > Grasslands ... | reverse complement strand
CCTACGCGGTGGGTATCGGCGTCGATCGCGATCTCGCGCTGGCGATCATGTGGTGGTCCCGCGCGGCTGACCAAGGCATCTACCAGGCCCAACTGTCGCTCGGCGAGCTGCGGCAGACCGCGCTTGGCCGGAGCACGCGTGGGTCGGCCGAGCGTTCGGCAGTCGAGCAAGCGTTCCGAGACTATCGGGCGAGGCTGTGGGACGAATTCCCGGAACTTGCTCGAAACGGCGACGATGACACGGTCGGCGCCGCGCTCCTGCGGCAGAGCCGCGTCCGCGAGGCGGTGCCCGTACTGATCCGTGAGGCTTCGTCGCTCAGCGAGCCGGCGCAAGGGCTCCTCGAGGTCCTCTATTACCATGGGGTCCAGGGACGGCTTCTCGCGCACGATGGACGGATCCTGGACTACTTCCAGACCGCGGCGCAGGAGGGCCGGCCCCGCGCACGGATCGCCCTCGCGCGGTTCTACGCTGCAGGCCTCGGCGTACCGAAGGATACGGCGCGCGCCATCAGCCTCCTGAGGGCCACGCCTCACGAAGACGCTCAGCGTCTTCTTCAGGAGCTGTCGGCCGCAACCGAGGCCGCTCCCGCGCCGGCCCGTCCCTAGGCCCGGCACACGCGATGATGAAGACCGTGGCGCTGGCCGCCGCGATCGGCCTCGCAGCCACCCTGGTGGCCCTCGGTGTCCTGGCTCTCGGAGGCGCCGGGCTCATTGCGCTCGATTGGTCGGTGTACGACAGGTGGCTTCGCGCGCGCGAGTCCGCGCCGGCGAGCGCGGCGCTGGTCGTCGTCGTCCGCGACCCGGCGAGTGAGTCCCGGTTCGGCACCGGCGCGTGGGACCGCGTTGTTCTCGCCCGCCTCATCACTGGTCTGTCGCGTGCAGGCGCCGCCGTCATCGGCGTCGACGCCCCACTCGGACAGCCGAGCGGGCCCGCGCCTGGTGGCGCGACCAGTGATGCGCTCCTGAGTCAGGCGATCGCGCTGGCCGACAGTGTCGTGTTTCCGATCGGCCTGGAGCTCACCGATGGGCGCGCGGCGCAGGCCGCGAGCACCGCCCCTGCGACGAGGCCCGCGCACCGATCGTGGCCGGCGCTCTCCGAGGCTTCCCCAGCATTTCCGGAAGCACGGCCGCTCACCGGATCGCTGCCCGGCCTCACCCACTACGCGAAAGGCGTCGGACACATGCTCACCCCGGCTGACCCCGACGGTGTCGTCCGAAGAGTGCCGCTCTTCGTTCGGGTTGGCGAGCGAGGCGTGCCGGCGTACGGGCTCTCGCTCGCCGCCGCCTTCATGAAGATAGAGACGGATCAGATCCCCGTCGACCGGCGCGGGCGGATGCTGATCGGCGTCGCCGGGCCGGAGCTTTCGCGTGGCCGCAAGGTGGTCCCGCTCGCTGACGTCTGGAAAGCCATCGAGCAGAGGCAGGCGGAGGCGCTCCAGAGCCTGGTCGCCGACCGGATCGTCCTTCTCCTTGTCGAGCCGGGGTCTGGGAAGGAACGGGTGGCCATCCAGGCGAACCTGCTCGACACTGTCCTGACACGGTCCTGGCTGAGAGAAGCGCCGACCGCGTGGACGGTGCTCGGCGCCTTTCTCCTGTCCGGTGTGACCGCGTGGCTCTGGCTGGCGCTCCGGTGGTGGAAGGCGGCAGTAGGAGTCACGGTCCTGGCGCTCGGCTATGTCGCAAGCCTGCTCCTATCCCCGTCGCTGGCCGCGGTAGTGCTGCCTCTGGTGGCGCCGCTGGTGGCGGTGGCCGTGTCCAGCGCGAGCGCCCTGCTCTGGAACCAGCTCGCGTCGTCCTATCGCGTCCATCATCTCGAAGGTGAAGTCGTCGCGATCCGCGAGGCGCTCGTGCGTCAGGAGTCTTCGGTCGAAGGACTCGAGGAGGACCTCGAGGCTGCGCGAGCCGCGATCGCTCGGTCGACCGGCGGCGAGGAGGCATTGCGCGCGCAGCTCGCGGCAGCCCGAGCCCAGGAAGAGCACACGCGCGGGCAGCTCGAACGGCTGGAACGCGAGTCTCGGACGCTCGACCCGAGCCGCCAGGCCCCGCTCGGCGACGCGGAGCAGGAGCGACTGCGACATCAGTGCGAGCGGATGGGCATCGTCACCCGGGATCGAGCCCTCCTGTCCGTCTTCCAGGATCTCGAGAAGGCGGCGCGCTCTTCCCTGCCAATCCTTGTCACCGGAGAGCCCGGGACGGGCAAGGAGCTCTTCGCGCGGGCCGCCCACCGCTTGAGTCGCAGCGCCGATGGCCCCTTCGTCGCTGTCAACATGGCCGCGATCCCCGCAGAGCTGTTCGAGAGCGAGATGTTCGGTCACCTCAGGGGCAGCTTCACCGGGGCCGTCGGCGATCGGAAGGGGTTCTTCGAGCAGGCGAACCAGGGAACGATTTTCCTCGACGAGGTCGGCGAGCTGCGTCCCGATCACCAGAGCAAGCTGCTTCGCGTCCTCCAGGACAAGAGCTTTTACCGGATCGGAGCAACAGGGATCTCGAGCGGGGTGTCGCGGACGGCTGGTTCCGAGAGGACCTCTATTTTCGACTGAAAGGGCTCGTCCTGCGGTTGCCCCCGCTCCGCGAGCGCAGGCAGGACATTGCCCCGCTGGCCGCATGGTTCGCCCACGAGGCCGCCGGCGAGCTCGGACGGCCCGATCTGCCGCTGTCCGAGGCCGCGCTGGCCGCGCTCGAGCGAAGCGCCTGGCCGGGCAACGCACGCGAGCTTCAAAACTGCCTGCGCCAGGCCCTCGTGTTCGCCCACGGCGCCGCTGTCACAGTCGAAGACCTGCGGCTGCAGTCCCGTGAGCCTGGCCGGGACGAGTCTGGCGGCGACGCGGCGGTTCTCGCCTCCCTCCGCCAGCACGGGTTCGACATGCAGGCAACCGCACACACGCTCGGATGGGACCGGAGCACGGTGACTCAACGGCTCAAGGGGCTCGGCTTCCGCGCGCTCGTCGAGGCGGACGGCGACCGGGCCAAGGCCGCGCTGGCGCTCGCCGGCGACCCGGCGCTCGGCCGCACGGTAGAGGTGAAACTGCGCGAGTACTCCGAGCACCTGTTGAGAGTCGTCGCGGGTTTCGATTCTCCCGGCGACGCGATCGCCGCGTGCCGGAGACGCTTCAAGAACCTGCCCGAACGCCACTTCCGCTCCCTGGAGCTCCTCGTCCGCCAGTACTTCGACCGCCGCTCTCCGACCACAAGGGTCTGACCCGTCCCGGACCATGAAGGGAAAAGCCCCGGCTGATGCGGGGATGCGGGGTTCCCCCGCATCCTTCTGATCGGCCGCCGTCGGGTCCGCTCGCCAAGTCTGCGAATCCGCTCGAGTCCCCCACTCCCCGCGCCGAGGCCCGGCGTGGCGCGAGCGTTGCTCTAGGAGCTCGAGCGGGCGCCGGCCGCACTGGGCGGACACGGAGCGCCGATCAGTAGGACGCGAAGACGCCGCAAGTCAGAAAGGGGAAGGACAATGGCCGACACGCAGCGGACGACCGAGAGCGGTGGTGTGAAGGAGCTGGTGATCCTCGTGGGGATTCTCTTGACGGTGATCGCCGGAGCAGTCGGAACGTACTGGATTCGCTCGCGAGGAGTGGAGGCGGCGCCCGGGGAGTCGACACGCCCCCGCACCGTGGTTCCGGCACCGCCTGCCGGGGTCTTCCACGCCGATGTCTACTTCGATTTCAAGAGCACGCGTCTGCGTGCAGACGCCGTCCGCGTGCTCCAGGACACGACGGGCCTCATGGACCTGGCGAATGCATGGGTGGTGCTCGTCCAGGGCTATGCGGACCGTCAGGGACCAGTCGAGTACAACCGCGTCCTGGCTCAACGCCGCGCGCAGGCGGTCAAGCAGTTTCTCGTCGAGCTCGGCATCCCGGAACCCTCGATCAGGCTGGTGACGCTGGGGCAGGACGGGTCGCTCTGCGACGATCCGGGCAAGGAGTGCCAGGAGCTCAACCGCCGCGTCCACCTCGAGTTCCGTAAGCTCGCCGCCGCTGCTCCCAGCACCCTGGCAGTGGCCGGGGCGAGCGCGAACGACCGGGCACAGGCCGACTCCACGTCACCCGCAGGCGACCGGTGATCCAGTCGATGCGCCGTGCCTCGAGGCGCTTCGCAGGATTGATGGTCGTGAGCCTCGTCTCCGTCCTGGCGGTCACCGCCGCCAGGGCGGAGAGCCCTGGTAACGCCGGCGCGCGGCCCGGGCGCGTCACCGAAGGCACAATGTTCTGGCGGACGGGCCCGGAAGAAGCGCTCGTGCCCGCGCCCGTGCTCAAGACGGACGTCCACATGGTCGTGACCGGAATCGTCGCTCGGGCAAGTGTCCGTCAGGAGTTCATCAACCCCGGCAGCGAGTGGGCGGAGGGCATTTACGTCTTCCCCCTGCCCGAGGACGCTGCGGTCGATCATCTGCGGATGCAGATCGGTGATCGCTCGATCGAGGGTGTCATCCGGGAGCGCGCATCGGCCAAGGCGCAGTACGAGCAGGCGAAGCACGAGGGCAAGCGGGCGAGTCTCGTCGAGGAAGAGCGGCCCAATATCTTCACGACCTCGGTCGCCAACATTGCGCCCGGCGCCGCGATCACCGTCGAGATCGAATACCAGCAGGCCATCAGATACGACGGCGGGCAGTTCAGGCTGCGCTTTCCCATGGTCATCGGCCCGCGCTACATTCCCGGAACGGACCAGGTACCGGACGCGTCGCGTGTCACTCCTCCGGTCGAGCATCCCGCGCGAGGCGTCCTCAATCCCGTCAGCCTCCGGGTCGAGCTCGACCCCGGAGTCCCCTGGCGCGCGTCGACGCATCCTACCACGAGATTCAGACGACGCCTCTCGCCGGCGGTCGCTATCGAATCGAGCTCACCCAGGGCAGCGTTCCCGCCGACCGGGACTTCGAGCTCGTGTGGCAGCCCACCGCCGAGGCGACCCCAACCGCGACACTGTTCACAGAAAAGAAGGGGGAGGAGATGTTCGCGCTCCTCATGGTGATGCCGCCGGCGCCCGCCGAGCTCGACATGCTTCGCCTGCCGCGCGAGGTGATCTTCGTGATCGACAACTCGGGCTCGATGCACGGAGCGTCCATCGATCAGGCCAGGGCGGCACTGAGGCTGGCCCTCGCGCGTCTTCGCCCCACGGACACCTTCAACGTCATCCGCTTCAACCACACCACGGACGCCCTCTTCTCCCAGGCCCGGGCCGCGACGTCGCAGAATCTCAACGTGGCCGACCGGTACGTCGGCGGGCTCCGGGCCGAGGGAGGGACCGAGATGCTGCCGGCCCTCCAGCACGCCCTCGACGGCGAGGAGCACCCCGGCCGTTTGCGGCAGGTGATCTTCCTGACCGACGGCGCCGTCGGCAACGAAGCGCAGCTGTTCTCGGCGATCCACGAGCGGCTCGGCGGCAGCCGCCTGTTCACCATCGGTATCGGCTCGGCGCCCAATAGCCACTTCATGCGCGAAGCGGCCAGGCTCGGTCGCGGCACCTTCATCTACATCGGCAGCACCACCGAAGTGAAAGAAAAGATGGTCGCGCTCTTCGGGAAGCTCGAGTCCCCGACTCTCACCGACGTCCGCCTCGAGCTCCCCGGCGGGCTCGGCGCCGACATCGTGCCCGAGCGGATTCCCGACGTCTATCTCGGCGAGCCCGTCACCGTTGCGCTGAGAGCGGCGACGCTGCCACCGCGCGTCATGCTTCGCGGCCACCTCGGTCTGGATCAGTGGGAACACGAGCTGTCGCTCCAGCATACCGAGGAAGGCGTGGGACTGTCTGTGCACTGGGCGCGCGGGAAGATCGCTTCCCTTCTCGACCAGCGCCGATCCAGCTCATCTGACGCGATGATCCGTCACGCGGTGGTCGAGCTCGCCCTCGCGCACCACCTCGTGAGCCCGTACACGAGCCTCGTCGCCATCGACGTGACCCCGGTCCGCCCGGGGAACGAAGCCCTCCATAGTCACGCGCTCAAGACGAATCTCCCGCACGGCTGGGACTACACCGCCGTCTTCGGACTGGGCCAGGGGGCGACGGAGGGACCGGTTCACCTGGCTCTCGGGCTCATCGCGCTCCTGCTCGCCGCTGGCCTTGGCACCGCCGTCATTCGCGCAATGAAAGCGTGACCCGGCGAACGCTCCTGATCGGTAGCGTGGCAGCCTTGCTCGCCGGAGTCGGGCTGTGGCAGCTCGGGCAGGGCGCGTGGATCTACGTCAAGGCTCGGCTCGCCCAGCGCCTGTTGCAGAGGGCCTGGGCGCGCACCCTCCGGGGCGAGCCGGAGGCGAGGCCGTGGCCGTGGGCCGACACCTGGCCCGTGGCGAGGCTGCAGGTGCCGGCGCACGGTGTCGACCTCATCGTCCTCACCGGCGTCAGCGGCCGGACCCTGGCCTTCGGCCCCGGTCATGCGCCGGGAAGCGCCGTTCCCGGAGCTCACGGCACGGCGATCGTCACGGGGCACCGTGACACGCACTTCCGCTTTCTGGAGCGTGTGCAGCAGGGCGACGCGATCATCGTGGAGGGGCCGGACCGTCGGCGCTCACGACTTCGGGTGCAGGAGACGTCGGTGGTCGATTCGCGCACCGCGGTGATCCGGAACGAGGACCGGTCGGCCGGGCTGGCCCTGGTGACCTGCTATCCGTTCGACGCCGTCAGGCCCGGGGGCCCGCTACGTTACGTGGTGACCGCAAGCGCATCGGGCGAATGAGGCCGCCGGCGGTGAGCGGCAGCTGTGATATAAGACGCTCGGGCAGCATCCTCTTCCCAGAGGAGAGATGAACCGTGCTCAAGTTGCTCGCCTGGGTGTATACCGCGGGGTTCGTGGGCATCTTCCTGATCACCCACGCGCCCGGGCTCACAGACGCCAGGGGCTACCTCCTCGGCCTGTTCAAGATCGACCCCATCGACGACATCGTCCACCTGCTCTCTGGACTCGCCGGCGGAATCGTGGCGATGTGGGCGCCGGGCTCGATCCGGACATACCTGCAGTGGATCGGCCTCCTCTACGGACTGGACGCCGTGGCCGGCCTCACGCAGGGAAGAGGGCTGCTGGATCTCAGCATCTTCACGCAGGGCGTGGGCACGCCCGATTTCAGCTTGACGAACTTCCTGGTGAATCTGCCCCACATCGTGCTCGCCGGGATCGCGCTCGTGTTCGGGTTCCGCAAGAGCCCGCCGCCCGCCCGTAGTGCGGCGTAGGCTGCGACGCCGCCGACGCACCTGGACCCTTGTCGGACTCGCGGCCGCGAGCGCGGCCGTGCTCGGCCTGATCGCGCTCGCCGCTCCCGCCTGGTTCATCGGCGCCCACTGCTTCAGTGTTCGAAGCCAACCGACCCAACGATCGGCGGAGCTCCTGCGCGTCACCGCGGACGTGAAAGGCTACTTCCGCAGCCCGTCGTCGACCTACCTCACCCTGCCCGAGTGGTACATCGTCTACAGCACCGAGGAATACGCGTCGTTCGTCAAGTCGCGCGCTCCCAGCCGGTTTCCGTACTTCGCCGCCATCCGGCAGTACTGGCGCTCCTACAAGCAGGTCTGCCGGGCGACCAGGCGCGTCTACCCCTTCGACGCCGGCACCCATCTCATGCTCGGCATCATCGGCCTGAGCTTCTCGGTGGAGAACGCCGTCAAGGGTGGGTACGAGAACACGGTCGGCGTGATCACGGAGGGGATCGGCTTCTATCACACCGACGAGGACGTCTTCGCGCGCAAGACCGCGCGCGAGTACGCGGAGTTCATGCATACGACCCCGTGGTACGACTTCCCGTTCGCGGGCAAGCTCAAGGCCCTGTGGAAGGAGACGCCCCTGTGGGGGCCCGACGTCGTCCGGAAGTGGGAACGGCGATTCGCCCTGAGCGTCGAATACGCGGTGAAGGCGGTGTACGGAGGGATCATCCGATGGAGCACCGGCGCCGTGTACCTGCCTGAGGACCTCGTGATCCACGCATGGATCGTCGACGCTCCCGATCGGATCTTCAACGACGACAGGCTCCGGAAGGTCAAGGCAGTCGCCCCCCGGTCCTACATCGTCACGCTCCCTCGCTACGAAGCCTTCACGCAGGCGGTCACGGCGCTCGTGAAGCAGGGCGTGCGGTTTCACGACCTTGCCGGCAACGACGAGATTCTCCTGACAGCGATCGCGCCGCGCGATTGGGACTATCGCCTCGCCACGGGCGGGCTCCTGTTCAGCGACGAGATCCTGACGGACCCGGCCGCGAAGCGGATCGCCGTCAGGGTGCCCGTGAGCTCCTTGCACGTGATCCTGGCCGACCTGCCCACCCGCGGCGTGAGCGTCGAGCATCTTTACGACTACTGAAGCCGCGTGGCGCCTGCGATGTCGTCGCTGACCACGCTCCGGCGGGCGCTCGCGAGAGCGTCCGTGATCGCCCTGCTCCTCTTCCTGCTGATCGCGGTCGTCGCCCTCCGGAAGGCCCTCTACTACGCCGCGGAGCCCGATGGCGAGAAGGACTGCCCGCCCGTGGTGCCCGCCGGGGCCGATCCGCCCAGGCCCGTCCGAATTCGGCCGGTGGTGCCCGCATCACTCGTCTGGGTGCAGCGGGGGGGCACGGTCAACGACGCGAGCTGCCTCAGCCGGACGCCCGTCTACGGCGTCGTGGCGGTGCGCGAGGTCGACGACGTCCGGGCCGCCCTCGCCTTCGCCCGTGACAACGGCCTGAAGGTGTCGGTCGCGGGCGTCCGGCACAGCATGGGGGGACAGGCGTTCGCACCCGACGCGATCGTCCTGGACATGACACGGCTGAACCGGATGTCGCTCGACGCGCAGACCCGGACCTTGACCGTGCAGAGCGGCGCCACCTGGCACGACATCCAGAGCTTTCTCCACCCGCGGTTTGCAGTGATGGCGATGCAATCAACCGATATCTTCACCGTCGGCGGCTCGATCGCCGTGAACGCCCACGGCATGGATCATCAGGCCGGCTCCGTCGGGCGGACGATCCGCGCGATGCGCGTCATGCTCGCCGACGGCTCGATCCAGACTCTGAGCCCCACCGACAACCCGCGGCTCTTCCATCTGATCGTCGGCGGCTATGGCCTGTTTGGCGTGATCCTGGACGCCGAGCTGGAAGTGACCCCCAACGTCGTCTACCGATCCGAGCGCCGGGTGATCCGTTACCGCGAGTTCCCCACCGTCTTCAGCGACGAGATCGGGCCCGCGCCGCAGTACGGGCTGTTGTACGGCCACCTCTCCACCGCGCCGCACTCGTTCCTGGACGAGATGCTCCTCTATACCTATCGGCTGGAGACCGCCCGCGGGGCTGTGATTCCCCCGCTCGGCGAGGTGCGCGCGGTGAGGCTGCGCCGGCTCGTCTTTAATCTAGCCAAGCAGGGGACGCTCCCGATGCGCTTCAAGTGGTTGGCCGAGAAATACGTCGAGCCGCGCCTGGAATCCTGCCCGGTGAGCCGGAACCAGGCCCTCGCCGAGGGCGAGGCATGCCTGGTATCGCGGAATCACCCGATGCACGACTCCGTGAGATATCTCAAGAACGGCCTCGAGGGCGAGACCGACATCCTGCACGAGTATTTCGTTCCGCGCGCCCAGTTCGTCGCGTTCGTGGACGGCTTGCGGGCCGTGCTGAAGACGCGTCGAGCCAACCTGCTGAATGCGTCCGTGCGGGTCGTCCACCAGGAGGACAACGTCCTCACGTACGCGCCGGCCGAGATGTTCGCCGTCGTGCTCTACCTGAACCAGACCACCGACACCGCGGGACACGCCGGCATGCGGGCGCTGACCGGCGAGCTGATCGACCTCGCAGCGGGCCTGGGCGGAACGTTCTTCCTGCCGTACCAGCTGCACTACACCGTCGAGCAGCTTCAGCGATCCTACCCAAGGATCAAGGAGTTCTTCGCGGCCAAGCGGCAGTACGACCCGGGCGGCCTGCTCACCAACACGTTCTACGAGAAGTACGCGGCTCTTTTACATGGGGGGCCTTGACGTGTCCAGCATGTCACCGCACCCGTCCATTGACCCCCGCCTTGTGAGCTTCGCGGGCCAGGTCAGCCGGCGCCGGTAAGCTCCACGCCGGCCAGGAGGGAGTAGCACGGCGCCGCCTCGATGTCCTGGGGGCGGCGTCGGTGCGTCCGGGGACCTACCGCGTATCGCCTGTGATCTTGTACCCGGGTCGCACTGAGCCATTGTATTCGTGGCGCTCAGGGGGCTATCGAACTTGGTGGTTCCCCAACCGCAGGCCCATCTAGCATGCTGGCCACCGGTAAACCCGCCTGAACTTTTAAGGGGAATCACGGATGGATGGCAGCGACTTTTTACAGGAAAACGTCTTTGGGTATTGCCAAGCATGCTCAAGTCCCCGCGAACCGGATCGCCACACCCCGAGGGCCAGCCTAAGGACACCCAAGCTCTTCGTATCCTCATCCGTAAAAAGATCCGTAAAAAGCTCGACGACGGTAGCCTCCCCCACGGCAGCGCCTCGACGGTCTGGTGGAGTCCCGGTGACGGGGAAACATGCGATGCCTGCGGCATGACCATCACCAAGGGACAGTTGCTCATGGACGGAGCGGCCCGAGTGGGCAGGGGTGACTGGTCGGTCCAATTTCACGTCGCGTGCTTTGAGGTCTGGAACGAGGAGAGGCGCACGCGGAAGACGGCCTGACTCTCGGGCACCGGCAGCAGAACATCGCGAAATTCACCGGAGCCTCGCGCCTGGCAACGTCAACCCATGAGGCCAGGGTGCAGGCGCTCGTAGCGTAGCTCACGTCCGGCTTTCCGCTTCCTTCAATGCCTCCAGCGCCGCGCCCTGGACGGCATGCCACGGTGTGCGCTCCCAGGCTGACGCGGTAGCGCTCGTGATCGAGTGCTCCATCCCGGTCGTGTAGAAGGTCGCGCGCCAGCGCCAGGAGTCCAGCCACGAGCGGAGGGCTCCAAGCACCGGCAGGTCCGCGTTTATACGAACCGCTTCCAGCGTGACGAGGAGCAGGCGGCCGAGGCGGTCAGTCACAGTCGGAGGGCTCGCGGGCCAGCCACGCGCCTACTCGATCACCTGGTCCGCCTGAAGGAGGAGCGTTTGCGGAATTGAGAGCCCGAGAGCCTTCGCTGTCTTGAGGTTGACGACCAGTTCGAACCGTGTCGGCTGCTCCACTGGCAGGTCGCTGGGCTTCGCACCCTTGAGGATCTTGTCAACATATGTCGCTGCGCGACGGTACATTTCTGGCAGGCTCGGCCCATACGCCATCAAGCCGCCAGCTTCCACAAACTCGCGGAACTGAGAGATCACCGGCATATGCTTTCCACGCGCGAGGATCGGCGCATGAACCGCGGCGATAGTCACACCGTCGATCACGAACAGCGCTCCAACATGATGTTTCGCTCCATCCTCGATCGCACGTTGAAGCTCGTCTCGGCTGCGTATTGCTAAATCCGTTAGGCGGAGACCGAGTTGGTGACTCGCAGCGTCCATGTCTCGAAAAATGAGTCCTGTGGTGGGGTTAGAGTCTCGCAATATGCCGAGGGTCGTCACACGAGGCAGCGCTTCCTTCAACAACTCAAGCCGCTTCCCGCTTAGTTCGCGTGTGTTCGCCACTAGGCCCGTCACATTGCCGCCCGGCCGCGCGAGGCTTTGGACGAGATCAGAGCCTGCCAAGTCGGCCACTTGGACGAAGACAATCGGGATGCTCGCCGTGGCCTGTTTTGTCGCCTTGGCCGCCGGAGTATTAATCGGGACGATCACATCAACGTTAAGCCGAACTAATGATAGATGCGTAAATAATGTCCTATCTTAGACGCGAAAAGGCAGCGCCGAGTGGCGGAA
>Ga0209157_1003647_pt1 | contig 11750 bp, 7 predicted proteins | sample GraSoiAngelo_135_FD_185892 | JGI IMG/M metagenome (GOLD analysis project Ga0209157, IMG submission 185892) | Grasslands soil microbial communities from the Angelo Coastal Reserve, California, USA - 14_0929_05_40cm (SPAdes) (version 2) | ecosystem: Environmental > Terrestrial > Soil > Grasslands ... | reverse complement strand
TCCGGTGTGGCAGGCTGCAATCTGCGCGCCGAGATCGCCTTCGCGCTCGTCAGGCGTGCGTACGTTGTTGAGCAATAGCGCGAGAATATCGCGGTCCATCTTGCCGGCGCGCACGATCCGCACCGGTGGAATCCGCAGACCTTCCTGATAGATTTCGCGGCAGAGGCCCATGGATCCCGGATATGCGCCGCCGACATCGGAATGATGGGCGCGGGATGCCACATAAAAATCCGGGAAGTTGCCAGCTTTTCGCGGGCGGGGGCGCCCGCGCCACATATACACCGGCGCGACCAGCGTGATGTCCGGCAGGTGCGTTCCGCCGCGAAAAGGATCGTTCAGCATAACCATGTCGCCCGGCTCGAGCGAGAACGCCTCCACGGCTGCCCGCACCGACATGGGCATAGAGCCGAGATGCACTGGCATGTGATCACCCATGGCGATTACTTCACCGTCGGGATCGAACACCGCGCACGAATAATCGCGCCGCTCTTTGATGTTCGGTGAGAACGCAGTACGGCGCAGCGCCGCACCCATTTCTTCGGCGATGGAGTGATAAATATTTTTGAAAATTTCCAGCTCAATCGGATCGCGCATGATGACTTGGGATTTCGGCAACGTCGAACATGATCGAATCTTCTCCTTCCGCGGTCAAGTTGCTCACGAATCTTCTCTCATGAGAACCAAATATATCCTCAGTCGTCTTAGACGGAGCCTCTGTGCGAAGTAAATTGTGTTGACAACCACCCTCAATGCTCCGCAATATCTGCAAGTGAGAACCGTGCCCGAGGACTTGATTGGCAGCGATTTGAAATCGGGCCTCGGTTCAACCTTGCAAGGGAAAATCGTTCGCGGAGGAAACTTCATGCCAGCCAAGAAAAAAGCAAAAAAGAAAAAGAAACACTAACCGTCAGCAAGACGTAGCTCGCGAAAAGCGAGGATTTCGTTATTGCCTCTCGAGAGAAGCACCTCTTGAGGGGCTTTTTCGTTGTGGTTTGGCCGAGAGACCTTTCAAGTCCCACACTAATTTTTTTAACTTCGGGGTTGTCGGCGAAGCTACTTCGTGCTAGAAACGGCTAAGAGACTGAGCGCGCTTCCGCAAGACATGCGACTTTGGGAAGCGCCAGCCTGAATCTCATGAGCCCGCGCAACCGAGCCGCCGCCAAATCGTCGAAAGCCTCGGAAGTTCTAATCCCGGAGAAGCTTTATTTCCGTATCGGCGAAGTGGCTCGCCTCTGTCACCTGCCCGCCTACGTGCTGCGCTTTTGGGAAACCGAGTTCCCCCAGCTCAAGCCCGTGAAAAGCAGCACTGGGCAGCGGATGTATCGCCGCAAGGACGTTGAGAATGTTCTGCGAATTAAGCAGCTTCTCTATGAGGAGGGTTTCACCATCCCAGGCGCCCGTCAATTCTTGAAGTCTGAGGGTAAAGGCGATAAGAAGCAGTCGCCACTTCCGTTCCCCGCCCGATCTGGTTCTGATTTGAAGTACGTCCGCCAGGGATTGCGCGAGATTCTCACCATGCTTTCGGCAAGGCACTGAAACAGCATTAAGCGTTTAGCCTTCGCCCGTCGCATTTGTCCCACAGCATTGGCCAAAAAAGCACAGACTGCATGGCTACCGTTCCTCCGTAACATGTCAGCCTATTTTTTGGTTGACCATTGACCGTCTCTCACGGCAGACTCTCAAAAGTAGGCTTCCCGGCCTGAATTTTTCCTCGCGTTGGAGCCTTCGATGAACGGTATGGGCGTTCCTCTCATCGCACAATTGTGTCTGGCTTTCGGCATGGCTGGTCTCTTTTGGCCCGAAAAATTTCTGGCCGTCTTCGACGTGCTCATGTTCCCCTGGCCTTCCGGCTACCGCACCGTGCGCGCCAACAGCATCGCGGCCATCATTCTGGCCCTGCTGCTTTTTCTTGGGATCTGGGCACGACCGCACTGAGGATTCGGCACCTGTCGCACTCGCACAACTTAGCGCCCGCGTTTGAAGAATTGCACTGCGCGCTCGTGCTTTTCCGCGGCTTCACGCGTTTTGAACGTCCCCAAGTTGCGGCGTCGGCCGGTCTTGGGATTCTTTTTGCGGGAGTACAGTCGATACTCTCCTGATTTCATTTTGCGAATCATGTCTTTTAATACCCAGCATTAGGATGATCGGCCCTGAATTGCTGTAGCCTGTTTTCGCACCGAAAGGCGGAACATTCTCCTTTCGATCTAGAGCTACGTTCTCCGCCTCCTACTTGGATTTCTGTATTGCGCCACCAAACGCTCGCCATCTCTACTACAATATTGTTCTCTAAAGGAGGGACCGCAGATGAACATCCTGGTGCTGGCGTTAGCATTGGCGCTGATGCCCGCTGGCGGGCAAGCGCAGGGTGGTATTCAGGCTCCCGGAAACAAGACACCAAACACTCAGAACCAGCCGCTCAGTCAGCGCGGCATCGAACGAATTGTGGAGGAAGTCCATCATCAACTTGTGTTGCTTCCGTATTACGGAGTTTTCGATAACCTCGCCTACAAGGTTTCCCCGGACGGCACGGTTACGCTGCTGGGTCAAGTGGCGCGGCCCACGTTGAAATCGGATGCCGAGCGCGTGGTGAAGAAAATAGAAGGCGTCGAACGCGTCGATAACCAGATTCAGGTGCTGCCGACGTCGCCCTTCGACGACCAGATTCGGCGTGCAACTTATCGAGCCATCTATGGCAACGAAGTCTTGAGTCAATACGCGCTGCGGGCCGTGCCCCCGATTCACATCATCGTGAATAATGGGCACGTTACGCTGGAAGGTGTGGTGGCTCGGCAAATGGATAAACAGATCGCCGAGATGCAGGCCAAGAGCGTGCCCAACGTTTTCTCGGTCACAAACAATCTCAGGGTGGAAGAAGAGGGCAAATAAGAACAATGCGGGATTCGCTCTTTAACCCTACTGAAGAATACAAGACGGGTGTGGCTTGATCGTTGGTAAGCGAACCACGCCCGTTTTTTTCTTCGTACTGCTAGGGATCATCGTCTTCTTCTTGATCTATGCGGGTGTGCGACGGAGCCAACAGACTCCGCCGCCGGAGCCATCCTTACGTCAAAATAGGTGACCCGCCGGCACATTCATGGTGTAGATGCGCAGGCGTGGTAAGTATCTGAATTGTGGTCGTTGACATACGAGTCCCGGAAAATCTGGCTCTTTTACTTCCCGGCGTTGCCGTGAACGCTGCCAACACCGGTGCAGAAATCCCAACCGGTCTTACTCGTGAAACCCGCGAACGGACCGCAGTAATCAACAGCGATATCGTGGAAGTCCGCAGTGTTTCCGAGGTTACTGTAGATGGTGGTCAGCTCGTTTTCGCTGGAGGTAGCGAAATGGCCAGCTGAGTTGGCCACGCCCGCCAATGCCGGCGATGACACGCTAGTTCCACCCACGATCCACCAGCCCTTGACCCCGCAACAGCCGGTGGTCGAGCCTTCAACTGGTGTACTGTCAAATACCCAGACACCTGTATCAGGATCAGCATCGAAGGACACGTCAGGCACGCCACGTGAGCTTCCGACGATGCTGGCAATGGAAGTTTGATAGGTCGGGATGGATTCGAACAAGCTGCGACCACCGCCAGTTTCAGCCCAGGGACGCTCGGTGATAAACGCCAGGGTAGAGGGATTCCGGCTGATTGTCGTGCCGCCGGCTGCAACAACGTTGGGAGCAACGCTAGGCCACGCTGTTCCCGGGAAGTCGCCTGTGGAAGCGAAGAACACCACGCCGGACTGGATAAAGTGAGAGTCGAGGCTGGTTTCGCCGGAGAATTCTCCGCCGCCCCAACTGTTGGAAACCTCACCGCCACCCGCAGCGGCCACAAGAGTGGCAGCTTTAGTTTCAGCGGTCAGCAGATTGGAGAGGCTGTTCGACGCTGCCTCAACCAGGATGATCCTGGCGCTTGGCGCCATCGCATGTGCCCACTCTATGTCGAGAGATTCCTCAAGCTCCCATCCTCCCGTGGGGTCCTGCGGCGGCTTCGTTCCACTTGCGAAAACCTTGCTGAAGTTTGCTGCCGGCAAACCAAACTGCGCCGAAAACTTTGCCAAGTCGGTGGCGGCATTTGGATCATCAAACGCGTCCACGATGGCTATCACTTTGCTGCCGCCTGCCGGATTGACGGTCGCGGTGAGCGGATTACACCCTGATACGCGGGTCGAGACCAGGAAATAAACGCAGCCCAACGACGCGGGTGTCTCAGCCACGAATCCTGGGGCGGGAGACGTACTCGGCCCGATTATGGGGAAGCCTCCATTTATGGGGAAGCCTCCACTAGGGAGCAGCAACTCGATATTGGTGTGGGCCCTGACTCCGATATCTCCGGGGCGCTCGATATTCGATTGGGGCGAAATCACTTTACCCCGGGCAGACCCATGCTGGGCAAGGCCGGCATTTGTTAATCCGACCAGGAGAACCAGCGCGGAGACTAATACTTCAATTTTCTTTTTCACAGTACTCTACTCCTTAGCTCGCCATGCCTGTCTTTGCACAACCGGACGCTTCGATTTGTCGAAGCCTGCGTGAGAGTCGGATTATTCATCCTGCAGCGACGTGAAATCCCCCAAACACTGGCGAGAGTTGCCGAAGTCTGTCGCAGGAGTTAGCAACTGTCAAGCAGAAAAATATTAAGAGCCACAGCTGTTGCTTCTCCGGTGCGGTGAACACAGGAAATGCGATCCTCCGCCGCTTCAGTTGGTTTTCACGACCTTGCACTCGGCAAGCGACCCGCGGTCTTTACCATCGTCATCAATCAGGTGGATGGAAATGCGCTCAGCCGTTCGAGGCGCCTCCAGCTCCTCATTCAATTCAACCGCTATTGCCGGATCGACCGATTGCAGAGGAGTCGCTTGGCTCTCCACGCCATGGGCGTCATAGAAATTGGCAATCAGCTTGCCCGGATAAAGCACCCCGAACGAACCGAGAAGCCGGATGCCCTTCACTGTCGAATGTGCCGCGAGAGGGCGCTCGATTATCCCGGTGTTCGTTACGTCTTTCAGGTCTTTTCCGGCGCGCGTGGGAAGCCATTGCGTATCCATGGCGTAGCTTTCGCCCGGCGCTAATCGGATCATGGGACTATTAATTTCTGCTTCCATGTAATAGGGAGTGTCTTCGCGCGTGGAGGAGCGCAGATGCGGCAAGCCTTTGTCATCGAGCTCCAACGCGGCGCCATTCTTATAAAAAATTATGGAAGCTTTTCCGGGATAGTCGGCCCCGGGAATGTATTGAAAGCGTTCAATCATTGCGTAGCGAGTCGAATTGTCCGCCACGGCGAGCCAGCCTGCGGTTGAATCCAGCCAGACTTCGTTTTCCAGATATTGCCAATGCAGTAAGAACAGGCCGTCGGCGATGTTAAAAGATGGGTCGTCGGCCAGACCTGCCCGCACTTGATACCCATTGAAGTAGGCGCTCTGCGGATTGACGGGAGTAAATGCCCAGAAATCGCGGTTGAATCCGCTGCCGGTAGAGTCAGCGGTGTCATATTGCGTTACCGATTGCACGGACCAGCGGATCGGATGGCCTGTGGCATTCTTCATCACAGCGTGAAATGAAATTTGCGGTGAATCGCTGCCGATGCTGATTTCGCGCGAATATTGCAGACCGGTTACTGGATCAGCCGGTCCGTCGAGGCGGACGGCGCAGGTACTGTCATGCGAAAGGACCGTTAGCTGATACTCGCCGTCGTCGAGCAGATCCGACGCCGGCCCGGCCCAGTGCTGCTCATCCTGGCGGCCTTCGGGAAGCGGCCAAAGCTTATCGCCGCCGTAATTGAACCACTTCCCATTGTTCTTTCCCGACGGTGGAAAGTATTGCCCCTTGTATTGCGGATTTACAAATAGATAAGAATGGCCGGCAAATGTGACCTGCATGAGCCGCCCGCCAACCTGAGGCACGATTGTCAGCCGCACCCAATCGTTCGAGAGTTCTTCAGCTTTCCATCCTTCGAAATTCGTTGGGCGAAGTTGGCACTGATGATGCGTTGCGGCGAATGTGCAGCAGCAGCAGCAAAGAGTAACCATTAGAGCAGTGAACCTCATCCTGGTCGTTCCTCTCAATCGGCATTTAACTCGTGGGAAGCAGCGGTTAATCAGGCAGGGCCGGAGTCAGGATGTTTCATGGTGATTCAGTTTCTTCCTTGGTGTCTTGTTCCATTGCTTGGGAATCGGTTATTTGTCTCTCGTAGAGTCTATTGAAGTCGGCGAGAGCGCGTTCTGACTTCTCTTTTTCTCCGAGCCTGGCATACACACGAACTAACTGGTAATACGCTGCACTGAGAGATGGATCATGTTCCACAGCCTGACTGAGTTCCTCGGCTGCTTCCTTGAATTGCTTGGTGGATGCGAGGAGTTTTCCAAATTCGTAGTGCGACAACGCGTAATCTGGCTTGAGTTGGATGGCCTTCCTGAAGGAGTCTTCAGCTCTGCCGGATTCATTCGTGCGCGCGAGGAGAATGCCAAGGTGGCAGTGCAAGCGAGCGTTGTTCGGCTGTAGAGCAATTGCCCGACGGAAGCATCGCCCCGCGTCGTCGGTCTTGCCAAGATTCGCTAACGCTATGGCTTCCAGGAATAACGCTCTGGCGGAATTCGGATTGAGTTCGACTGCGCGCGCAAGACTCCGCGCTGATTCGTCGTACAGCCGAGTGAAGTAATAACTCACACCGGCAAGGTAGTAAGGTTCATCCCAGTTGGGCGCCAGAGTAGTTGCTTTCTTCGCCATCTCGAGGGCTGCATCCTGCTGCCCTGCGCGTTGCAGTAGGCGAGTACGCAGCGCCAAGATTTGAGGGTTATCTGGCGCCAGAGTCAGCGCTTGTTCGGATTCCTGGTCTGCCTCCGGAAAGCGGTGAGACAGGTAATACGCGCTTGCGCGCAAATAGTGATCTTCGGGTGTTTTCGCTTCTCTGATTGTGCTCAGTACTTGTTCCGGCTGGTTGGATTGCAGGTAGGCTGCGGCTAGCTGGCGACAGATCTCCGCGTCCTCGGGACGAATAAGACAAGCCTTGCCCAAGTAAACCGCTGCTTCTCTGGGCTGAGCATTTTTAAGAAACAGTTGGCCAATCGCGGTGTTCCACTGGAAATCCGATCCCAAAACTTTCGCCGCATCCGCTGCGTCCGCGCGTGCTTCCGAAACTTGCCCCGCCTCCATTTCCGCGCGGACGATATTAAAATCGACATCCGGCCGCGGCTTGAGTGCCCTTGCATGGCGTAAGTGAGTCAGTGCCGCGGAAGGATCACCAAGCTCTAAAAGCACGATGCCGAGGTCATAAGCGGCGTCAGCTTGTCGCGCGTCCAAACTCACCGCTTGCTCAAGTTCTGCGCGCGCGTCCTGAAAATTACGTTCCCGCAAGTAGGCTAAAGCCAGATTGTAATGACCCGTGTAGGATCGAGGCTGCAGCTTAAGCGCTCGTTTGTAATGTCGAATTGATTTTGCCGTCTGGCCGCCCTGAAACTCGGTGAGTCCCAGCAAAAGGTAAGCTTGAGCGAAATTCGGGTCCGCCTGAACGGCCCGATTAAGCTTTTCAAGGGCAGTGGCCGAATCCCCTGCCGCCAATGCTTTCTGAGCACTTGCGAAGTAAGAGCGTGCCACTGAGCGGCTTGACGCCGGTTGCTGCGCGTCTGCCAGGCAAAGTGCTACCTGCAACGAGATGAATGCAATCGCAAGCAGCCGGACTGCGCTGGGACCTGCAGTCGACGATGCATGAGGCGGCAGCCGAAAGCGTTTTTCAGCCTGTGAAAACCCTTCCCACTGGCAGCCGCGCTTCATCACTTGCAGATTATTACATTTAGCGATTTTCAACGAGATTTTCTTGACTTCATCTGCGGTTCTATGGAGAGTATGTGTCAACTCGGGGTCGAACTCATTTGCTTCTCCAACCCCCGGAGGTGCTTTGTGAGCTGCCCATCGTACAAAACTCTGGTTTGCCTTTCCGCCCTGCTTCTCCTTGGCGTCCAACTTCTTCGTGCAGAAGTCACGGCTGGAGTCCTGGGTACAGTGGTTGACCCAAGCGGCGCCGCCGTTTCCGGTGCGACAGTGGTCCTGAGGAATCCGGATACAGGACTGCAGCGCCGCGCAAAGACGAACGAATCGGGCGACTATGAGTTCTTAGCTGTCCCGGTCGGAGAAAAGTACAGCGTTCAGGTCGAGGCGAAAGGGTTTGAAAAGTCCGTCCAGAATGGAGTCAAACTCCTACTCAACCAGAAGTACCGGGCGGACTTCAAGCTTGTGGTCGGCGCTGTGACTGAGACGGTCGAAGTCACTAGCTCTACGACGCAGGTGGATACCACCAGCACGCAACTTGGCGATGTCATCGAAGATAAGAAGATGACCGACCTGCCACTCAATGGCCGCAGCTACATCGACTTGTTGGGACTGCAAGCAGGCGTGGTTCCTGTTTCCTCTGATGCTGCGATTCACGACCGTTTCGTTTCTGGCAATCAGAATTCCGGCCAAGTATCTGTCAACGGTCAGCGAGAGTCCGCCAACTCATTTTTGGTAAATGGCGGTGACGTCGAAGAAAGCGTTCAAAACGGAGCTTCGATCGTTCCTACGCTCGACTCGATTCAGGAATTTCGACTGTTGACCAACTCGTTCAATGCCGAGTATGGCCGTTTTTCCGGCGCTATAGTTAACGTCTTAACAAAGCCGGGAACCAACGAAATTCATGGTTCTGTCTACGAGTTCCTGCGCAACGAGAAGCTCGATGCGCGAAGCTACTTCGATCAGGACAGGGGCGATTTCAAACGTAACCAGTTCGGGGGCACGATCGGAGCTCCGGTTGTGAAGAACAAGGTCTTCTTCTTTGGCGATTACCAGGGTACCCGCGAGATTCGTGGAGTCTCGTCAGGCCTAGTCAACGTGCCTTCTCCGCTCGAGAGGAGTGGGGATTTCTCCGAACTTCCGGATGACTTCACCGGCTCTGTTGCTGGTAGTGACGATCCCGCTGTTGGCAATTTTCCGAGTGTGTTAACTCAACGCCTGGGATATTCGGTGATCTCCGGTGAACCGTATTGGTTTCCCGGATGTACTACAACGGATACCACAAGCGGATGCGTGTTTCCTGGCGCGAACGGCCCGTTCATTCCTCAGTCTGCGTGGTCTCCAGTTGCCCTGGCCACGCTGAAATTCATTCCCACGCCGAACGTTTCCTCGGGGGAATTTTCCACCACTGCCGAAAAGCTAAATCTGCGCGACGAGAAATTCGGACTCAAGCTTGACCTTAATACGGCGCATCTCGGCAACTGGTCGGGGTATTACCATTTCGACGATGCCAACTTCCTCAACCCTTTTCCGGCGTTTACCTCGAACGTGCCGGGGTTCTCCGCAGTCACGCTCTCGCGGGCGCAGCAATTCCAGGTGAGCAACACCGCCATCTTCAACCCCAATACTGTCAACGAAGTGCGTATTAATTACACCCGCTTCGCGTTCTTGAAGAACAAGCCTGTGGGTGGCCTTGGCAAGATCGAAGACTTCGGATATATCCGCGGCGACGCGGCGAATCCGCTGGGAGTTATCCCGACCAATTCTAAGTACGAGGGGGTCGCGCCCATCAGCCTGGACAACACAGGCACCTCCTTCGGCCTGCCCGACGGCACCACAGGCCAGTACAACAATACGTACCAGATCACCGATAACTTTTCGAAGGTGGTAGGAAAACATACGCTCAAGTTCGGCGGTGACATCCGGTATATCCAGGTAAACGAACGCAACACCTACACATCGAACGGTTGGTTTGCCTTCGACGGAGGCGAGACCGGAAACGATTTTGCTGATTTTCTGTTGGGAGCACCCGACCTCTTCAATCAAACAAGCCCACAACTGCTGGACTCGCGGACGAAATATTTCGGTCTTTATGGGCAGGATACGTACAAGGTTAGTTCCAACCTTACTGTCAACTACGGATTGCGCTGGGACACAAGCCAGCCTTTCTACGACACGAAGGACAGGATCCAGACATTCGTGCCCGGTGTGCAGTCGAAGATTTACCCTGATTCACCGACCGGCTTTGTTTTTCCGGGGGATCCCGGAGTGCCGCGTACGCTCGCGCCCACACAATACAACCGGTTTGCTCCCCGCCTGGGTATAGCTTACTCGCCTAGTGCAACTGAAGGATTTGCAGGGAAAATTTTTGGTGGTCCGGGCAAGACCAGCATCCGCGTTGGGGGCGGTCTTTACTACACCGCCATCGAGGACGTCACCCTTTTCAACGAGGTCGGCGATGCTCCTTTCGGACTGTTTTGGATCAGTCCGTCACCCGTTTACCTTGAAGAACCCTACAAACGCCGAGTGGGCCAGCAAGATCCGGTGGGGAACCGTTTCCCGTTTACCATTCCGGCAGCCGGAGCCACCGGTATCTGGGCAAAATACCTGCCGATTGCATTTTCGCCCGGCTACAATATCCACAATAAATTGCCCTATGCTGAACACTTCAACCTGACCATTCAACGCGAAATTGCCAAGAGCGCGGTGCTCTCGATAGGGTATGTCGGGTCACGCGGGCGTCACCTGCTTTCAACGGTCGAGTCGAATCCGGGCGATCCGGCAAAGTGCCTTGCTACCCCCGGCTGCGGCACGTTTGGAGAGGACACTATTTACGATTTGGGGGGCGGGAATTTTGTTTTTGGGACGCGGCCCTTTTCGGTGACTTCCGGCCGTGAGCTCGATAAGACAACTGGAATTGGTTCGCTTGATTTTCAGAACAACGCCTGGGAAGCTACAGTTGCCAATTCCAACTACAATGCCCTGCAAACTAGCCTGGAAAAGAAGCTCGGCGACCTTCGCCTATTGGCCGCCTACACGTGGTCGAAGTCCATCGATAACTCTTCCGGCTTCTTCGACCCCATCAACCCCTTCAATCCAAGCTTAAGCCGGGCGCTTTCCACCTTCGATATAGCGCACAATTTTGTCGTCAGCTATAGCTACGATTTGCCTTTTGCCAGAGCGGCCCACGGCATCCAGGGCAAGTTGCTCTCTGGCTGGACAATATCGGGAATCACGCGTTTCAATACCGGTTTCCCAGTCACACTTACCGAGGACGACGACAACTCTCTTTGCGGCTGTGGCGGGGCCGACGTGCCCAATTACAACGGCCAGCCTATTCACTTCCTTGACCCGCGAAATCCTGAGCATCTGTTCTTCGATCCCTCTCCCTTCTCTCCGGAAGCCCTGGGCAGCGTCGGAAACGCAAAGCGCCGCTTCTTCCATGGACCGGGAATCAACAATTGGGATCTTGCATTTCACAAGAACACTCGAATCGGGGAAAGGACCGCCCTGGAATTTCGTGCAGAATTCTTCAATATTTTCAATCATGCTCAGTTCATGAATTCAGGTTCCGTCGTTGGCGAAGTCAACGGCAACCTCGGCAAGGTTACTAGCGCTCGTGATGGCCGGATCGGACAGGTGGCTCTGAAATTGTCTTTTTGAGCGTAGTTAAGGTACCTATAGCCGGTGCTCGAACCGGTGCTCTGCCTAAGAACCGACAATTCACGCCTGTTTCTACAGTTGAAAAATGCCTATCTGAGAGGCTAGGTTCTTATTCTGTGGTTCCCCTATGAAATATTGCCAGTTTAAGTTAGACGGACAGGACAGCTATGGCCTGGTTGAGCTCGTCATGGGAAAAGAAGTAATTACACGCGTTCTGGCGAGTGCGCCCGAAAAGGTTGGCGATCTCGAAGACCTCACAAGCAAACGGATGCCTCCGCTCGCGCTTGCGGACGCCGCGCTGCTGCCTCCGGTGCGGCCGTCGA
>Ga0209157_1003646_pt1 | contig 11752 bp, 13 predicted proteins | sample GraSoiAngelo_135_FD_185892 | JGI IMG/M metagenome (GOLD analysis project Ga0209157, IMG submission 185892) | Grasslands soil microbial communities from the Angelo Coastal Reserve, California, USA - 14_0929_05_40cm (SPAdes) (version 2) | ecosystem: Environmental > Terrestrial > Soil > Grasslands ... | reverse complement strand
TTGTCATGATCCAGCTCGCGGGCGGCGCCGACGGACTGCAGAGCGTCATCCCGCTGAACGACTCGAACCTGCGCTTGCTCCGCCCGACGCTGTCACGCGCGGCGGACAACGCGCTGCCGCTCGGGCAGACCGGCTTCGGCTTCAACCGGAGCATGGTCGGGATGAAGAAACTGTTCGATCAGGGCAAGGTCGCGGTCGTACAGGGCGTCGGCTATCCCCGGCCGAACTTCAGCCACTTCGACAGCATTCGAATTTGGGAGACGGCCGACCCGGATCGTAAGCAGCAAGACGGCTGGCTCGGCAAGACGATCGCGGCGAACTACGACTCGCAGGGTCATCCGCTGGTGGGGTGCGCGTGCGGGACATCGGAGATCCCCGGCGCGCTTCGCGACCTCGAGGCGACGCTCTCCGTCGTCAACGGTCAGAACACGTTCAAGTTCAACGGCACGGACGCTGAGCGCGCGATGGGCGTGATCTACAACGGCACGCCCGGCATCTACGGCGCGCTCTTCGACACGTCGGTGTTCTCAGCGCGTGACACGATCGCGCGCCTGCGCACCGCACGCGAGAAGTACGTTCCGAAGGCGGCGTACAACGACAACGTCAACCTCGTGTACTCATCGCGCAATCAGCTCGCGTCGGCGCTCCAACTCGCCGCGCAGCTCATCATCAGCGGCGTCGGCGCGAAGATCCTCCACGTGACGCTCGGTGGGTTCGACACGCACGATCAGGAGTTCGCGCGCCACGAGAGCCTCATGGGCTACGTCGACGGCGCGGTATCGGCGTTCTACGCCGACCTCGCGGCCTACGGCATGTCCGACCGCGTCCTCGTGGCGACGTGGTCCGAGTTCGGGCGGCGCGCGCAGGAGACCGGCAACGGTGGCACCGATCACGGCACCGCCGCGCCGATGTTCCTCATCGGCGACACGGTGAAGGGCGGCATGTACGGACAGGCCCCCACCCTGAACGTCGGCCGGGACGGCAACCTACGATTCAGCGTCGACTTCCGCTCGGTCTATCAAGAGATACTCGAGTCGCACATGAAGGTTGACGCGAAGGAAGTCCTCGCGACGCGCTTCGAGCGCATCCCCGCGATCGCCGTCTAGAGATGCCCGCCTGGGCGCTGCGCGTCGCCGCGGTCGTCGTGACCGCGCTCTCGATGGTCGGCTCGACGACGTACGCGCTCGCCCATCCGAAGAATCCGAACGCGCCCCTGCAGCCCCCCGTCGCCGACAAGCAGCCCGCGCCTGAGCCGGAACCGGACGCGTCGTCGGCGCCGCTGCCGTTCCGCACGCTCGCGCCGACGATCCCGCCGACCCCGACGCCCGTCCCGGCGACGCCACGGCCGACCGCCACGCCTTCGCTCGTCGCGCGCGTGGCGACGCCGTCGCAATCACCGACGCCACGCCCGACCGTCGCGGCGACGCTGCGCGCGACCCCCGTGCCGCAGATCACGCTCGCCGCGGGCGTTCGCGCGACCGCGCTCCCGAAGGTCACCTACACGCACTCGAGCTAATTAACAGGACTTTCGAAACTTCGTGCGGTTCGCTTCACTAGCGTTCGAGTAGATGGACGACCTCACGTTCTGGTTCATCGCCCGCATCACCGGGCTGACCGCGTTCGCGGTGCTCTCGCTCTCGGTCCTCTCCGGCGAAGCGCTGCGCACGTCGGTCCTCGACTTCCTCGCGAAGAACCGCGCCATCCGCAGACTCCATGACTTCACGACGCCGCTCTGGCTGCCGCTCGTGTTCGCGCACATCATCGCGTTGCTGTTCGACAAGACCGCCGCGATCCGCCCCATCGATGTCGTCGTGCCGTTCGTGAATCCGTACGAGCCGTATCTGCTGCCGATCGGGCTCGGCACGATCTCGTTCGACATCATCATGGTGGTGACGGTCACGTCGTGGCTGCGCTCGCGGATGAACAACACGCTGTGGATGTGGATCCACCGCACCAGCTACATCGCGTTCGTCGCGCTCTTCTTCCACGCCGCGTACTCGGGTACGGACTTCGACGCGCCGCTCGTGTCGGCGCTCGCGTGGTCGACGGCCGCGGGCCTCGCGATCCTCGGCGTTTCGCGGATCATCTGGGGCCGCCTGCCGGCTTAGCCCGTCGTCACAGCCTCTCGGCCACTCGACGCATGCCACGCGGCGATCTGCGAACGTGACCGGAAGCCCAACTTGTCGAGGATGCGCTGCACATGTCCCTCCGCAGTACGTTCACTGATGACAAGCCGATCCGCGATCTCGCGATTCGTAAGACCGAGAGCGACGAGTCGCGCGACGTCGAGCTCCCGCTCAGTCAATGACTTCGTCTGTGTCGCTATGGTGCCGGGGCGCGTCGCCGCCGGGTCGATCGGCCACGCGAGGTACCGCTCGCGCGCCCACTGCTCCAGACGCCCGAGGTACCACGCCGCCTTGGCGCCGCGCCAGAACGCCACGACCCGCGCCAGCTGCGCATTCGCCGCCGCGGGATCGCGATCGCGAAGCAACTCGACTCGCCGCAGCCGAAGGCTCGTCGCGATGGCCGGCGCGTCGAAACGCTCCATCGCGTCGGCGACCGCCTCGATGTCAAGCAATGCCCGGCCGGTGTCGCCGGCTTGTACCGCTCGTTCTGCGTCGGCATAGGTCGCCGCGAATCGCGCGACGTCCACGCGCTCCCGAAACTGTTCCGCCCGCGTGCGCCAGCGAGCAAGTGGATCTGCGCGGCGTCGCGATCGACCGCATTGGACGCACCGGGCCGTAGCGTCATCGCGCGGACGCGAGCGAGTCGGCCGTGTGCAGCGTCGGGTCCGTCGCGAGCCGCGAGGACGAACGCCTCGAGCATCAGCGGACCGACCGCGTAGCTGCCGGCGTCTACGGTCTCGGCGGTGCATCGCAGCGCCTCATCAAAATCGCCCCGGCCGATCGCGCGCTCGGCGCGAACGGTGAGTAGCCCACCTGCATCGGAGTGATGCACCGCTTCCGCCCAGGTTCGCCATTCGGCGAGGACGGCGTCGCGCTCCGGAGCGAGCATGGCCCTGTGGGCGAAGCAGAGGAGGTTATAGAACCGTGACAGCGGTCCGGTCGCGCCCTTCAACGGACCGGCTCCGACGGCGACTGAGGCACCGGGCAACGGTCGCTCGAGGGCGTTGATCTGGTCGATCGCGGCGCGGAATACGAGGATCTGATCGTGGCGGACAGCCGCGGAGTCACGGCCGTCACCCTCGAGTAGGGCGAGGGTCACGCGCATGCCTATCGCACGAGCCTTGGCGCCTACTCGCTCGGCGATCTCAAGCCCACGCGAACCGACCCTGAGTCCAGGCTCGCGTTCGCCGTTGTACAGGTGCCATTGCGTGAGGTAGTCGTACGCGTGCGCCAGTTCTCGTGTCGGACCAAGCGGCTCCAACAACTCGATCGCTCGTGAAAGGTTCGCCAAAGCGCGAGGTGATCCGCTATGGACCTGAAGCGCGCCGACGTACGCAAATGCCTGGCCAGCCTCGAGCGTGCGATCGGCAGTCAGGGCTTGTTGGGCGACGGCTTCCCACGCGCGCTCTCCTTTGCTCGGATCGACCCACGCCTCGGCTTGCGCGAGCTCGGCATCCAGCCGAAGTGCGTCGTCGTCGGGGCCGGCCAGCTCGACGGCGCGACGGAGGTGGTCGCGCGCGGGCACAAATGCGGCAAGGGCACGCGCCCGCTCCGCGGCGCCCAGGTGTGCGCGGAATGCGCGCTCTCGCAGACCAGCCGCGTCGAAGTGGTACGCCAGCTCCTCAGGACCAGCGCGCTCGCTCGCCTCCAGCGCAAGCCCGATGGCGCGGTGCCAGTCGCGACGTTCGGGTTCGAGCAGGTCCGCAAGGACACTCTCTCGCGTCAAGGAGTGACGGAACGCGAATGAGCCGCGCTCGTCGGACTCAATGACAAGCTGAGCCTCGATAGCGGAGCGCAGGACTTCGATGAGGCCTTCTCGCGAGATCTCCGCCACCATCGCGAGCAGATCGAATTCGAAGCGCTGACCAATGACCGCGGCAATGCGGAGCACCCGTTTGGCGTCGTCGGAGAGAAGACCGTAGCGGCGGTCGACCGCGTCGCGTACCGAGTCCGGTAGCGATAACTCCGGCGAGTCCACCCCGAGCCACTCACCATCCCGCTCCCGCAGGGCACCGCGCGCCCGCATCGCGTCGAGGGTCTCCTCGATGAAGAACGGGTTTCCCTCGCACCGGCCGTAGAGCGCGTCGACGAACGCCGCGGGTGCGTCCCGCGATAGCCGCAGTGTTTCGCGGATGACGCGACCTGTCGCACCACGATCGAGCGCGGCGAGTTCCATCGTCCGCGCCGACCGCGCCGCAGCAAGATCGGCGAGAACGGGTCTGAGTACGTGTCGTCGATGGAGCTCGTCCGTGCGATAGGTCCCGATGAGGATGATCCGTTCCGCCTTTGTGTGCCGCGGCAGATAGCGGAAGAGCTCGAGCGTCGCCTCGTCGGCCCAGTGCAGATCTTCAACGACGATCACGAGGGACGCCGCGCGGGCGATGCCCGCGAAGAGCCGGGCGATCCCTTGATACAAACGAGGACGAGTCGTCGCGTCGATCTCACCGCCTTGCGGCAGAGGAGCGACGCGCTGTGCATCCTCGACCCTTATCAGTGACGATCGCCGCGCGATCTCGACGATGTGGAGGAAGGGTCCGAGCGGGCTGCGCGCCCCTATCTCGGTGCATTCACCGACGAGCACCCGGCTCGCGGCAGCGCGAGCGTTCTCGCTGAACGTGCGGATCAGGGCGGTCTTCCCGACCCCGGCTTCGCCGCCGATCACGATGGTCTGCCCTTGCCCGCGCGCGGCGCCGGCGAGCAGCTCAGCGAGGACCGCAAGCTGCTCGTCGCGGCCAATAAGGGTCGGGCAGAGCAGCCGCTGACTCCCCTTCCCCATGCCGTGGGAGCCTAGCGGCCACTCCAAATCCGCCCGGTTTCCTGGGCCGATCAACGCATCCCAGGGCCCTGCGCCGGGTCGACCCAGTCGAAGTTGAGAGGCCGGCCTTGCCAGTACGGGTTGTCTGGGTCGCGCAGGCTGGTGTCCCCCGTCGTCGGCCCGCCGCCTTCGGCACCGGCGTGCGAGCCGCAGGCACCGACCACCGAGATCACGAGAGCGACCGCCGTAAACCAGCGTGAGATCGATTGCGCCTTCGCGAACATCTCTTTCTTCCTCCTGTGCGAGATGTCGCGAACGTAGTTTTGGCCGACGGCGCTGGGACCGTGGGAAGTACGTCATCCACGTACTCGATGTTGCGAGAGCCAGTACGTGCGTACAGGCAGTCGCAGAATCTCGGATATGAGGAACGGGATCGGGGCACCAGCTGTCTTGCTCGTCGCGCTGCTTCTTATCGCGTCATGCAGCGAAGCCGCTCCGGCGCCGCCACAGTCGTCGACCGCGACCGAGACGCCGCAGCGTGGGGGTCAACTCGTGCTGGGCGGGCCGGCAGACATCTCGACGCTCCAACCGGTCCTTGGTTTCGACAACATCTCGGCGTCCGTCTACACGCTGATCTACGCGACGCTGCTCGAGACCGACCCGGCCACGGGAGAGCTGCGGGCCGGCCTCGCCGAGCGCTTCGCCGTGACCAATGATGGCAAACGTGTCACCTACACGCTGCGCACCGGTCTGCTATGGAGCGACGGCACACCGCTCACCGGAGCTGACTACAAATACATGGTCTCCGCGACCGCGCGGAGCAAGAAGAGCCCGAATAAGGCGGTGTTCAAGGACATCGTCGGCTGGGACGACTATGTCGCAGGCCGCACCGACGACTTGAACGGCGTCCAGCTGCTTGATGGCGGCCGGACGATCCAGATCGACATGCGGCGCGGGCGGTGCTCGGCACTGCGCGACCTCGGCTCGTACCCGCCGCTCTCCGAGGCTCAGTTCGGTGCGTATTGGGATGCGAGGACGCGAGACACGACGACGAACATCGACGGCGCCGCGTTCAACCGCGCGCCGCCGGTCGCATCGGGACCGTTCGCGTTCGCTGAATACAAGCCGCTGGACTTCGTGCGGCTCGTCCGGAACGAGCGCTACTACAAGGGTGCACCGCTCCTGGACGGTGTCATCTTCAAGGTGTTCAGCGACCAAACCGCTCAGCGTTTCGCCTTCATTACCGGAGAGCTGACGAACGCGAGCAACATCCCTCCCGCCGACGTCGACGACCTGCGTAAGCGCATGGGCGCGACCGCAACGGACTTCACCATCAAAGGAACGGCGTTCACCTACCTCGGCCTCAACGCGCATTCCCCGAACGCGCCATGGCTCGCGGACAAGCGCGTGCGTCAGGCGCTCTGGTACGGACTCGACATCGAAACGATGCTCAAGCCGATCTACCTCGGTCTCGCGCACCGCGTGTTCGCGTACACGCCTCAGGAGTCGTGGGCTTACGACGGGACCGGGCTCGAACGCTACGACTTCGACCCAAAGCGCGCACGGTCGTTGCTCGAATCCGCCGGCGCGACGATGGGCGCCGACGGCCTCTATCGATGGCGTGATGGACGCGCGATGACGATGCGCATTGAGGTCGGGAACAACATGGGAGCGCGCGTCACGTTCGTGCAGGCGATGCAGGCTCAGTACCGCGATATCGGGATCAAGGCCGACATCGCCGTCGAGCCATTCCCGGCGTTGCTGGCGCGCAACAACGCGCACGAGAGCGGCGTCGATGGATACGTCGTGACTAGTGGAGGCGATCCCGAAGTGACCGACGCTTATGAGTTCTTCCATTCGAGCCAGCAGGACACGAACGCGCAGAACTTCTGGTTCACGGATCCGGAACTCGACCGCGCGCTCGATGCCGGTCTCTTTGGGCCCGATTGCTCTGCGGTGGCCCGGCGCGCCGCGTTCCACCGGATGGATCGCATCGTCAACGAGGCCGCCCCCGTCCTGTTCCTGTACGCGGGGGACACGATCAGCTTCCGCAGCTCGAAGCTCGTCGCGCCTCCGCCGCTTCCGTTCGGGACGCGCTACGACATCGAGAAGTGGTGGCTTCGCGCGCCGTAGCGCATCCGCGACATGGTTCGCGCATCCTCTGCGTGCATGCCGTCGCGCATCGCCATCATCGGCGCGGGAATTGCCGGGCTCGTCGCGGGCCGCGAGCTCGCGCGGCGCGGCTTCGCGGTCACGCTCATCGAACGCTGGCCGGACGTCGGCGGTCAGGCGAGCGCCTTCGATCTCGGCGGTGGCGTGTGGCTCGACCGCTACTACCACCACCTCTTCCAGAGCGACGCCGAGATGATCGCGCTGCACGACGAGCTCCTTCCCGGCGAGCTCGAGCGGCACAGCTCATCGGTCGGCATGTGGGCGAACGGACGGATCTGGCCGTTCACCAGCCCGTTCGACCTGCTCGCGTACGCGCCGCTACCGATCGTCGATCGCGCGCGGCTGGGACTCGCCGTCCTTCGCCTGCAGCGACGCGCCGATTGGGAGGCGATGGACGACATGCCTGCGTTCGAGTGGCTGCGCCGCGAGTGTGGAGCGCGCGCGCTCGACGCGGTGTGGCGGCCGCTCATGCTCGCGAAGTTCGGCGACGATGCCGAGCGGATCCCGCTGGCGTGGCTGTGGTCGAAGCTCATCCTCCGTCGCAGGCTGCGCGGGTCGAGCGCCACGAGCGAGGAGCTCGTGTATCCCCGCGGCTCGTTCCGGCCGATCGCGACGTCGCTCGCTGAGGCGATCAAGCGCGACCGCGGCGAAGTCGTCCTCGACCGCGAAGTGCTCCGCATACGCACGGATGGAAGCGAGTACGTCCTCGAGTGCGCGGCCCCGGGTGCCTACCGGATGCCGGCCGGCTCGGCCGCGAAGGCGTTCGAGCATCGCGCGGACGCCGTCCTGCTCACCACGCCGACGTTCGTCACCCGAGGGCTCACCGAATGGCCCGACGAATGGTCGCGCCGCCTCGACGACTGGACCTATCGGACGGCAGTCGTGCTCCTCCTCGAGCTGCGGCGTCCGTTCAGTGACACGTACTGGATCAACATCGCCGATCGAGAGATCCCCTTCATCGGTCTCATCGAGCACACCAACCTCGTTCCGGCAGAGCGGTATCCCGCGCGCTATCTCTACGTCTCGAATTACGTGGCGCGCGATGACCCGATCGCCCGCATGAGCACCGACGAGCTCTTCGCGCGTTATCTCCCGTCGCTGCGCCGGATCAATCCGCGCTGGTCCGACTTCGACGTCATGCGGCGATGGTCCTTTCGCGAGGAGGCGGCGCAGCCGATCCCGCGCGTTCGGAACCGCCAGCGCGTCCTTCCGTTCACCTCACCGCGCCGCGGGCTATTCATCGCGAACACGACGCAGATCTATCCGGAGGACCGCGGCACCAACTACAGCGCGCGCCTCGGTCGGCAGGTCGCGGAGCACGTCGCGCGCGAAGTCCCCGTATCGTCCGGCACATGAAGATCGGCACGATCGTGTCGCCTGCGGCGGGATGGAAGTACCCCGAGCTGAGTGAGCTCGCGCGCGAAGCGGAGCGCGCCGGTTTCGAGTCGTTCTGGGTGAGCGACCACCTCTTCGGCGGCGAAGGCTTCCCCGATCGCGACTGCCTCGAGGCGTGGACGCTGCTTGCCGCACTCGCGCGCGACACCACGACGATCCGGCTCGGCTGTCTCGTCGCGGCCGCGCAGTACCGCAACCCTGCGCTGCTCGCGAAGACCGTCGCGGGCATCGATCAGATGTCGCATGGCCGGATCGAGTTCGGCATCGGTGCGGGATGGAAGGAGATCGAGTACCGCGCCTACGGTTACGAGTTCCCGGGGCCTGGTGATCGAGTGACGCAGCTCCGCGAGGCGCTCGAGATCTGCACGCGCCTTTGGACGCAGGAGCGGGCGACGTTCCGGGGCGAGCACTACCGCGTCGTGGACGCGGTCTGCGCCCCAAAGCCTGCGCAGCGACCGCACCCGCCGATCTGGGTCGGCGGCAGCGGACCCCGGGTGATGCGCACGGCCGCCCGCTACGCCGACGGCTTCGACATCGGGCGGCGCGGCGCCAGCGGCTCGGGCCGCTCCTTCCTCACGGTCGACGAGCTGAAGGAGGCGAATGCACAGCTCGACGAGGCATGCCGCGCGATGAAACGCACGCGCAGACTCATGCGCTCCCATTGGTCGGGCGCGGAGATCGGCGACGAGGCATCGCTGCGCGAGCTACGGCGGCGTATCGAGGACTACGAGGGCGCCGGCCTCGACCGCTACGTCCTCGCGTTCCCCAAAGAACGTGCGGCCGAGATGATCCCGCGCGCGGCATCCGTCGTGCGACACTGAGAAGCCCGTGGAGACTGAGTCCACTTTACCGGCGCAGCCGGAGGCTCCGTTCTCGTGGCGCGCCGCCCTCGAGATCGTGCAGGCCCTCGCCCTCGCCGTCGTCATCTCGGTCGTCCTCAACCTCTTCATCGTCCAGGTGACCGAGGTGCGACAGCGCAGCATGGAGATCACGCTCCTGCAGAGCGACCGCGTCCTCGTCTCGAAGGTCGATTACCGCGTCGGGTCTCCGCAGCCCGGTGACATCGTCGTCTTCAACCCGACGACGGACGTGCAGATCCCGTACGTGAAGCGCGTCGTCGCGATCGCCGGCGAGACCGTCGATCTGCGAAACGGACGGCTCTTCGTGAATGGACAGCAGCGCGACTTCGCGGGAGCGCACGGCACGGCGCTGCCGCAGAGCCCCGACATCCACTACCCGCTGCGCGTCCCCGACGGATCGTTCTTCGCGATGGGCGACAACCGCGAGGCTTCGTCGGACTCGCGCAGCTTCGGGCCGCAGCCGTACAGCCGGATCATCGGCAAGGTGATCCTGCGGTTCTGGCCGCTCGACCGCCTCATCTTCTTCGAATGGTGATCGCCGCTTAGGGTCGCGGAGGCGCGGCGCGGGCTCGGAACAGCTCGATCGCGTTCCCCGAGGGGTCGTCGAGCACGACCTGCGAGCCGCCGGGCCCGCTGATCACGTCGTTGCGGAAGCGCACGCCCGCCGCGCGCAGCCGAGCAGCCTCGGCCTCGATGTCGTCGACGATGAGCTGGATGCGGTTCCAGCCACCGGGTTCGGGCTTGCGGCCGTCGGGCATCGCGCGGCCGGCTGAGCTCGTCGGCCCCGCAAGCAGCAGCCGCAGATCGCCACGCTTCACATCCGCGAACGCGGGCGACTGATCCGAGATCAGCTCGAAACCGAGATGCCTCGTGTAGAAGTCGATCGCCTCTTTGGTGTCGCGGACCATGTAGCGCACGTTCACGGTCGTCATCAGGCGATGATGCTCCCAAGCTCCGCAGCCTGATCGGGCTGAAGCAGGATCACCCGGCCATTTGCGTCCACCGCGCCGAGCGTGAGCACCTCTGAATCGAACGTCGCGATGCGGCGCGGTGGGAAGTTCGTGACGCACACGACAAGGCGGCCGACCAGATCGCCGCGTTCGTACCACCGCCGCACCGCGGCCGAGCTGCGGCGCGTGCCGTGCGGGCCGAAGTCGATGGTGAGCTTCCACGACGGATTGCGCGCCTCCGGGAACTCGTCGACGGCCACGACGCGGCCGACGCGCATCTCGATCTTCTTGAAGTCGTCGAGCGAGGCCATGTCCATATCATCGATGCCATGGCTGATGTCTTCCACCGCGCCACCGACTGGGAGATCGTCAACGACGAGCGCATCTTCCGCATCAGCTGGGATGACGGAGCGGTGAGTGAGTACGAGTGGGAGGCGATGCGCCGCGCCTGCCCGTGCGCGTACTGCGCCGGTGAGGGCGCGTTCGCGGGTAGCGTCAACACGGAGACGAAGTTCAGCGAGGAGCAGACGACGCTCAAGACGGTGTATCCCGTTGGCCGCTACGGGCTCACGCCCGAATGGGGCGACGGTCACGACACCGGCATCTACACGTTCAAGATGCTGCGTCGAGCGGCCGGACTACCGTAGGCTCGGCGTATGAAGCTCTTCCAGAAAAAGCAGGACCTTCCCGCGGACAAGGCGGAGCGCGTCCCGCCGGGGCAGTACCTCACCGAGAAGTGGCCGGTGCTCCACTACGGCACCGTCCCGCGCTTCGATCCGAAGACGTGGGACTTCCGCGTATTCGGTGCGGTCGAGAACGAGCTCAAGCTCGACTGGAACGGGTTCCAGAAGCTGGACCAGACGCTCGTGCAGGCGGACATGCACTGCGTGACGACGTGGTCACGGCTCGATCAGCGCTGGGAGGGCATTCCCTTCTCGAAGATCGTCGAGCTCGCGAAACCGAAGCCCGAGGCGAAGTTCGTCATCGCGCACAGCGAGTACGGCTTCACCGCGAACACGCCGATCGAGTTCTGCCTGCGCGACGACTGCCTCATCGCGCTGCGCGCGAACGGCGAGCCGCTCACGCCAGAGCACGGCTATCCCGCGCGTCTCGTCGTCCCGCGCCTGTACGCGTGGAAGAGCGCGAAGTGGCTGCGTGGAATTGAATTCCGCGAGACTGACGCGCCTGGATTTTGGGAACGTAACGGATACCACAATCGTGGTGACCCCTGGAAGTCGGAGAGGTATTGGGGCGACTGAGGTCGTAGCCCAGTCACGGTGCTACGGGATGTTCGCCTCGGGCGCGTCCGACCCGGCGTGATGCTGACGGACGAACTTCACGAACAAGATCTGATCGAACGTCGGCTGCTTGAGGATCCAATCCCACGCCGTGAGGATGACCTTCGACTCCTTCGGCATGTCCGCCCACGGCTCGAGCACGATCTTGTTGAAGCCCGCGCTCTGCAGCGAGCGCACCAGCGCGCGCATTTGATCG
>Ga0209157_1003641_pt1 | contig 11760 bp, 11 predicted proteins | sample GraSoiAngelo_135_FD_185892 | JGI IMG/M metagenome (GOLD analysis project Ga0209157, IMG submission 185892) | Grasslands soil microbial communities from the Angelo Coastal Reserve, California, USA - 14_0929_05_40cm (SPAdes) (version 2) | ecosystem: Environmental > Terrestrial > Soil > Grasslands ... | reverse complement strand
GGATCTGCGGGTCGGCGACGCCGTGCGGGTGGCGCGCGCCGGCGATGTCATCCCCGAGATCGTCGAGAGGCTGCCGCGGCGCGGAGCCAGGAGGGGCCGGCCGTTCGTCATGCCGAGCCGCTGCCCCGAGTGCGGCACGCCGACGATAAGGGACGGCCCCTTCGACCGCTGCCCGAACCGGCTCGGCTGCCCCGCGCAGGTCCGGGGCGCCCTGCGCCACTTCGGCTCGCGGCGGGCGCTCGACATCCCGGGCCTGGGTCCGAAGACGGTCGAGCAGCTCGTGAAGCACGGCCTCGTGCGGAGCGTCGCCGATCTCTTCGCGTTGAAGGAGTCGGATCTCGCCGGGCTCGAGGGCTTCGGAAAGGTGTCGGCGCGCAGCTTGGTGCGCGCCATCCAGACCGCGAAGCGGACGGAACTGTGGCGCCTCCTGAACGCCCTCGGCATCCCGGGCGTCGGCGAGCGCACCGCGCGCGACCTCGCGGCCCACTTCGGGAGCCTCGAGGCCATAAGACGCGCGGACGAGGCGGCGCTCCTCCAGGTGAAGGGCGTCGGCCCCGCCGCGGCGCGCGGTATCGTCGATTTCTTCAGGACAAGGGCGAACCGCCGCGTCGTCGATCTCTGCCTGCGGCGCGGGCTGACCTTCGTCCAGATCGCGCCCGGCCGCGGGGCCGCGGGGCCCCTCCGGGGGAAGACGATCGTCTTCACCGGGTCGCTCGACACGCTGTCGCGCCAGGAGGCCGAGGCCCTGGTCGAGCGCCTGGGCGGCCGCGCGGCCGGAAGCGTCGGCCGCGACACCGATTTCGTGGTCGTGGGGAAGGCGCCCGGTTCGAAGCTTCTGAAGGCGCGAGCCCTCGGCATCCCCACGCTCACGGAAAAGCAGCTCTTGAAGATGGCCGGGGGCCGGGGATAGGACAAGGAGAGACATCTTGGACAACGCCGATGTCGCGCGGATCTTCGACGAGATCGCGGATCTCCTGGAGATCCTGGACGAGAACCCGTTCCGCGTCCGCGCCTATCGCAATGCCGCGCGCACCGTGCGGGTCCTGGGCGAGCCGCTCGCTTCACTCGCCGGGGAGGATGGCGCGGCGCTGGCGAAGCTCCCCGGCATCGGCAAGGACCTCGCGGGGAAGATCCTCGAAATCCTGAAGACCGGCGACCTCGAGCTGCGCCGCGAGCTGACGAAGAAGATACCGGCGACGCTGCTGGAGATGATGCGGGTCCAGGGCGTTGGCCCGAAACGGGCCCGGCAGTTCTACCAGGAGCTCAGGATCAGGACGCTCCAGGAGCTGGAGGACGCCGCCCGCTCCGGCCGGCTGCTTAAGCTGCGCGGCATGGGCCCGACCCTCCAATCCCGCATCCTGCAGGGGATCTCCGCGCACCGCGCGCGCGCCTCGCGATACCGCCTGGACGAGGCCGAGAGGCAGGTCCTGCCGTTCGTCGATTACCTGCGCAAAGCGCCGGGCATCGAGATCATCGAGGTCGCGGGCAGCTTCAGGAGGCGCTGCGACACGGTCGGCGACGCGGACATCCTGGTGGCGGCCGCGAACGGGCGGCCGATCGCCGACCGGTTCGTCGCGTACCCCGAGGTCGGGCGGGTCCTGGCGCAAGGCACAACGCGCTCTTCGGTCCTGCTGCAGAGCGGGCTTCAGGTTGATTTGCGCGTCGTCCCGCGCGTCTCGTACGGCGCCGCCCTGCACTACTTCACCGGCTCGAAGGCCCACAACATCGCGGTGCGCGCCATGGGAGTGAAGCGTGGTCTGAAGATCAACGAATACGGCGTGTACAAAGGCGCCCGGCGAATGGGCGGCCGCACGGAGGAGGAGGTCTACCGCGCCGTGGGGCTGCGCTTCGTGCCGCCCGAGCTGCGCGAAGACCGCGGCGAGCTGGAGGCGGCGCGCCGGGGGCGCCTGCCGGACCTCGTGGAGCTGCGCCACATCCGCGGCGACCTCCAGATGCACACCGACGCCACCGACGGCGCCGACAGTCTCGAAGAGATGGTGCGCGCCTGCCGGGACCGCGGCTACGCCTACATGGCGATCACCGATCACACGAAGACGCTCCGGATGGCCGGGGGGATGGAGGGGGCAGGGTTCCGCCGCCAGGGACGCGCCATCGAGAAGCTCAAGGAACGAGGGCCGGGCCTCGCCGTCTTCAAGAGCGCCGAGGTGGATATCCTGCCCGACGGCCGTCTCGACCTGGACGAGCAGGCGCTCGGCACGCTCGACATCGTGATGGTCGCGGTGCACTCCAAGTTCGACATGACTGAAGAGGCGATGACCGAACGGGTCCTCCGGGCCCTGCGCCATCCGAACGTGCGCATCTTCGCCCACCCGACGGGACGGCTGCTGGGGCGCCGCGATCCCTATCCGATCGACATGGCCCGGATCGCCCGCGCCGCCGCCGACACGGGTGTTCTGCTCGAGATCGACGCCCAGCCGGAGCGGCTCGATCTCGACGACGTGCACACCAAGATGGCCAAGGAGGCCGGCGCTCGCTTCGTCATCGACACGGACGCGCACCGGGTCGCCGACCTCGATATCATGCGCTTCGGCGTCGACCAGGCGCGCCGCGGCTGGCTCACGGCCGATGACGTCGCCAACACCCTGGACCTGGCGGCCTTCCGGAGGCTGATCGAGACGCCGCGGAGGCTGCCTTCGGCCGCGTCGATTAAGGGGCGGCCACGGGCGCCGCGGAAGCGGCGCTTGAAGCGTCGGGGAAGGACCACGCGCGGATCCTGAAGCCACGGGGATTTCCGTGGGTGACGGAGGGTCCTTCTGAGATAATGCCTCGCGCCGGCTGTTCTGGCCGCAGGCCGGTCCCGGCGCGGGGATGCGGAGGGGCCCAACACGTGAAGACGATACGCAACAAGACCTTCAAGCCGCTCAAGATCTCATTCTCCGGAGGGAAGGTCCTGCACCTCGGCCCGGGAAAGACCGGGCAGATCCCGGATGCAGCACTCGATCAGAAATCGATCCAATCTCTCTTGAAGTCCGCCACGATTGAGATCCTCGACGGCGGTCCGGCGCAGGTCCCGGGCGCCGACGCCACCGCGGCCGGACCGCACCAGACGACCCGCGGCCACCGCCCCGCCATGACCGCACCGACCAAGGGGGGGCAGCGGGGATCCTGACGTCGAAGGTCAGCGTCCCAGCCACGCCGGCAGCGCCGTCGTGAGGACCGGAACGTAGGTGATGATGAGAACTCCGCCGAGCAGGACCAGAAGCCACGGCACGACCGCCCGGCAGACCTCCATGAGCGGTTTCTGGAAGCGGTAGGACGACAGGAACAGGTTCATTCCGACCGGCGGCGTCAGATAACCCAGCTCCATGTTGGCCAGAAATATGATCCCGAGATGGACCGGGTCGATGCCGAACGCCTCGCCCATCGGCGCGATGAGCGGGACGACGACCACGATGGCGGAAAAGATGTCCATCAGGCAGCCGACGACCAGGAGGAACAGGTTCAGGAGAAACAGGAAGACCAGCGGCGAGCTGATCGTCGTCCTGACCCAGGCGACGCCGCGCGCCGGCACCTGCGCGTCGATCAGGTAATTCGTGAGCCCGAGCGCCACCCCGAGGATGAGCAGGACGCCGCCGACCAAAATACCGCACTCGGACATGACGCGCGGCGCGTCCTTCCGGATCGTGAGATCGCGATAGACGAAGGTCTCCACGACGAAGGCATAGAGCGCGGTCAGGGCCGCCGCCTCGACCAGCGTCGCGAAGCCGCCGTACAGACCGATGAGGACGATCAGCGGAAGCAGCAGCTCCCACTTCGCCTCCCGGATGGCGCGCCAGGCCTCGCCGGCGTCGAACTTCGAGGGCGCGACACCGGAGCGCGCGCCCTCGCGCGCGCCCCACCAGGCGACGATCAGGAGCATCAGGATTCCCGGCAGGAAGCCGCCGAGGAACATCCTGTCGATCGGCGTGTGCGACACGATTCCGTACAGGATGACCGGCAGGCTCGGCGGGAACAGGAGACCGAGCGACCCGCACGCGGTGAGGAGTCCGAGCGAGGTCCTCTCCGAGTAGCGCGATTGGAGCAGGACCGGCATCAGCAGGCCGCCGAGCGCCAGAATGGTGACGCCCGAGGCACCGGTGAAGGAGGTGAAGAAGGCGCAGACGAGCGCGGTGGCGATCGCCGGTCCGCCTCTTACCCAGCCGGCCAGCGCCTGGAACACGCGCACCAGGCGCTTCGACGCGCCCCCCTCCGCGAAGAAGTATCCGGCCAGGGTGAACAGGGGAATCGTCGGCAGTGTCGGCGACACCGTTAGCCGGTACGTCTCGACCGGGATCGAGGCGATCGGGACCTCTTCCCCCCAGAACAGGATGAGCGCCGCGCCGCCGAGCGCCGTGAACACCGGCGCCCCCAGGGCGGTCGCCAGAAGCAGCGCGATGAAGGCCGGGACGACGAGGTGCGGGGGATCGACGGGCGGACGCGCCACCAGATACAGCACCGCTCCGACCAGAAGGGCGGCCACGGCGCGCCCCCTGCGGGTGTAGGAGGAGTGCCTCCAGAGACGGAACGCCACCGCGAAGAAGCCGATCGGCAGGATGAGCTGGACCGTCCAGAGAGGTACGTTGCCGATGAAGACGTTGCCGCTGTCGCGCTCCGTCTGCACGAACTGCACGCTCGCGATGCCGAGGAGGGCGGCGACCGCCGCGGCGGTCGAGCCGCTGAACACTCCCGCCGCCGCCTTCCACGGCCCCTTGAGCAGGGCCGCCCCCGTGGACAGCGACAGGAGACGCGCCTCGCGCGCCGCGATGGCCGCGCCCAGCATCCCGACCCAGAGCGTCAGGTGCTGCACGATGCCGGCCGACCCCGGGATGCCGAAGCCGAAGGCGGTGCGCAGGACGATCTCCGCGACCGGCAGGACGGCCATGGCGCCCAGCGCCGCGGACAGGACGACGTTTTCCGATCTGTGGAAGAGGGCGCGCCAGCCGGCGATACGGCGATCGGCGAGACGCCTTGCGCCGGTCCCCGCCAGGATCTCGTGCGTCATCCGCCCGCCGTCTTGCCGCCCGTAGCGCGGAACTCGTCGCGCAGTCGCTTCACCTCGTCGAACACCGGCGCGGGCACGATGGTGCCGCGAATCCGCGGATGGACGCTTTCGGCCGCCCTCTGCCAGGCGGCCTCGACCGCGGGGGTCACGGGCAGGACCTTGAGCCCGCGGGTCTTCATGGCCTCGATCGCCTTGTCGTTCGCCTGACGGATGTCCACTCGCAGGCGCTGGCCCGCTTCCTCGGCCGACTTCAGCAGGGCCGGGCGCGCTTCGCGCGGCACCTTCTCCCACGCCTTCCGGGTGACCACCGTCGCGCCCACGAGAGGCGCCCACTTGAGATCGAGCATGTGCGGCGCCAGGGCGAACCACTGCGACGAGAGCGCCGCGAGCGGCGTCGTATCGAAGGCGTTGATCAGCCCGGTCTGCAGACCGGTCAGGATCTCGGTGGACGGCAGGGGAACCGGCTGGAAGCCGGCGGCCTTCCAGATCTCGATGGCGTCGTTGTCCCCCGCCCAGGCGAACAGTTTCATTTTCTTGAGGTCGTCGGGCGTTGTGAACGGTTCCTTGGCGAAGAACATCACCCACCCGGCGTCACCCCAGTTCAGGACCACGAATCCCTTCTCCTCGAGCCTTTTCTCCAGCGTCGGCCGAAGCCGCTCGCGCACGTAGTCCAGCTCGCCGTACGAGCGGAACATCATCGGGATCTGGAGCGCGGCCACCGATTTGTCGATGTCCGAGAGGCCCGCCGCGGTCAGCGCGGCCGCCTGGATCTGCCCGACGCGCATCTTGCGCACCAGATCGGGCTCGTCCCCGAGGACGCCCCCGGGGTAGATCCGCAGCACGACCCCGCCGCCGGGCGCCTGCCGCCACTTCTCACCCATCTCCTTGAAGATCTGGTGCCAGGACGAGCCTTCGGGGGCGGTCGTCCCCATTTTGAGGACGACCTCGGGGTCGGGGGACGCCGCGGCGGGAACCGTCGCGGCCAGGAGCGCGAGCGCACCCGAAAGCAGGAATCTGTGGCCCATTCGTGGTCCCCTTATCGACCGCGCGGCGCGATCGTACTCCGTGACGTTCCTAATCGGCGAACAGCAGGTCGGCGCGCGCCAGGAGCCAGCGCGCCCGCCGCTGTCCGACCAGGTTCGCCAGCCTCCATTCCGGCCGTGCGTCGGGATCGATCTCGAGCGCGCGCTTCAGAAGCGACTCGAACTCCTTGCGGTCCTGCCGGCGCACCGACACCGTTTCCGCCAGGGTCAGGTACGGCTGCACCCGCTGCCCGCCCGAGAGGCGCACCGCCTCCTCGAAATGCCGGCGCGCCCGCTCGATCGAGCCACCCATCGCCTCCGACCGGCTCCCCTCGTAGGCGATCAAAAGCTCGTGGAGCGCGCCGTGATCGAAGTCCGGCTGCAGCTCCAGGGCCCTCCTTATGAGCCCCTCGACGATCGGCAGATCGGCGAGGAGATCGGGGTCGTCCTTCTTCGCGGCGATCGCCGCGCCCCACGCCGCCGCCGTCCAGTACAGAAGAGGGACATCCTCCTTCGAGGCGGCCTCAAGCGCGGCGACCCGGTCGGCGCGCAGGCCGCGCGCGAGGCCCTCATGCGCCGCATCCAGGCCGTGCAATCCGTAATCGCGCGCGCGCAGATACAGGCGCAGCGCCCTCGCGCGCAGCGCCGCGGCCGTCCGCAGATCGCGGTCCTCCGCCTCGTCGGCGTCCTGCTGCACGAAGGCATGCGCGTACTGCGTGAAGCCGCCCGCCGCGGCCAGCAGGAGCCCCCGGTGCCGCGGGCTCTGCTCCAAAAGGCTCTCGATGAGCTTGAGAGCGAACGGCAGCGCCTCGCGCACCAGCTGCGGATCGTCGTCCGAGGCGTAGGTCGTGCCGCTCTGCGCCAGCGCGTCGCCCAGCCGGTTGACGGCGAGCCTTCTGATCGAGCAGCCGGGGTACAGGCTCCCGAGCAGACCGAGGACGGCCACGAGCGCCCGCGCCCTCAAGGACCGTGGCGGCCTCACGGCGCCGCGACGGTGGCGATGGCGCTGCCGTGCTCCCGCATGACATTGTCGCAGAGGACGCCGGTCATGGCCGCCGCGGCAGGATGAAGCCCGGGTTGATACGGCACAGCGCTTCCCCGATGGCCATGCCTCTCTCCTTACCCGGTACGGGAGCGCGGAAAACGGACCGCGTCTTTGGCCCAAGCGTATAAGCCATCGCCCCCGTCCGCGTCAACACGCATCAGGAGGGATCGTGCCGGCGGCGACTCTCCGGCGGCGACTGCGGCTTCGAGGAGGCCGCCATGCGGCTCCCCCCGCCCGATCGCCCCGAGTCGTCGAGCGGGCGCCGGCGCGGGGGTCTCTCGGGATAAGATTCTCCTTTCACAACCTGGAGGAGCGCAGGATGAAACGACGGGGAGGACCGGACTGCGGCCGGCGCCGGGCGACGGGCGCCGGCATCGCCGGGCTGGTTTTGATCGTGATCGCGGGATCGGGCCGGGCCGCGGGCGCCGGGGCGCCGGCCGCCGTGGCGGCGCAGGGCAAGGCGGCCGCGCCCAAGGGCATCCTGTGCGGCCAGCTCATCGACGGCCGCAGCAACACCCCGCGCGGCCGGACGGCGATCCTGATCGAGGGGGAGCGCATCGTGAAAATCGGCGGCCCCGACATCCTGCCGAAGGGGATCGAGGTCATCGATCTCGGAGGCGCCACGGTCCTGCCCGGTCTCATCGACATGCACTCGCACCCGCTGCAGAGCACCGACTCCTACCAGGTCGACCACCTGCGCTGGTCGTCTGCGTACAAGGCGCTCAAGGGGCTCAAGGCGGTCCAGGACAATTTGATGGCCGGCTGGACGACGCTGCGGATTCCGGGCGACGACGACGTGTTCTACGCCCCTATGGACATCCGCAGGGCGATCGACGAAGGGATGTTCCCGGGGCCGCGCCTTTGCGGCGCCGCGCACTACATCTCGATCACCGGCGGCGGTGGCGACATGAACTTCATCGCCCCGGAGCAGCACCCGATCGCCGACGGGCTCGTGGTCGACGGTGTCGAGGAGATGCGCAAGGCGGTGCGCCAGGAGATCAAGTACGGCAGCGATTGGATCAAGCTCCTGGTGACCGGCGCCTTCATGTCGGTCGGCGACAACCCGGGCGACGTCCACTTCAGCATGGAGGAGATCAAAATGGCGGTCGACGAGGCCGCCCGCCACCGCGTGCCGGTCATGGCGCACGCCCACGCCGCCGAGGGGATCAAGATGGCGGTCCGCGCCGGCGTGCGCACCATCGAGCACGGAACCTTCATGGACAAGGAGGCGATCAATCTTATGGTCGAGCGCGGGGTGTACCTGGTGCCGACCATGTATGTCGGCGAGTACTACGAGGAGCACGGCTCGGACAGCCCAGAGATGAAGAAGAACGTCGAGCTCTCCCGCAAATTTCGGGCGGAGTTCGAACGCCGCGTGGGTGAGGCGATCAAGGCCGGCGTGAAGATCTGCGTCGGCTCCGACTTCGGCGGCTTCCCTCCCGACCTGAACGCGCACGAGTTCGCCTCCCTGGTGCACGCGGGGATGACGCCGATGCAGGCGATCCAGGCCGGCACGCGCGTCGCCTCGGAGGCGCTGCGCTGGGACGATCGGGTCGGCACGCTCGAGCCCGGCAAGCTCGCCGACATCGTCGCGGTCAGGGGCGATCCGCTCAGGGACATCACGGAGCTCCAGCGGGTCATTTACGTCATGATCGGCGGCAGGGTCGTCAAGAAACCCTGAGGTGCCGCCGATTCGACCGGCCGGAACCGGGCCGGCGGCGACGTCAGCGGCCGTTCAGGGCCAGGACGATCCAGGAGTGGGTGTTGTGAAGCAGCCGCGTGTCGATGTCGTGAGGAGGGAACGCCAGGTGTCCCGGCGCCAGCCCGCGCTTCAATTCGGGGACTGAACCATCCGGGAGCACCATCTCCGCAAGGTTGATGTTCTCGGTCACGACCACTCCGGTCCTGCGCTCGGCGGAACGCTTCTCCCAGAGGTGCTTCGCCGGGCCGAACGGCACGAGAGCGTTCACCGTCTATTGCGACCCCCCAGACCGGCAGGCCCCTCGCGGGGGCCCGCTCATCCGGCGGCACGCTCCACCGCGGCGGCCTCCCGCTCCCGGCGATTATCCTGCTCGGCTTCTGGTTCCTGCTCCAGGTCCTGGACATCGGCCCCCTCGCGGCCGGCGGCGTCGCGGTCCTGGCGCACATCGGCGGGTTCCTGTCGGGGGCCGCGCTCATCGCCGCCTTCCGGCGCCGCCGGCCCCGAGATGGCCTCTTCTAGGAAGCTTCTGTCCCGAGCGGGGATCGGGATCGAGGACGCCCGCGAGGGCCCGGCGCGTCCTCTCATGCAGGTCCGCAATCGTCCCGTCGTTGTTGACCACTCGATCGGCGAGGGCGAGCTCACCGACCACTTGAGCTGGGCCCCGAGAGCGCGTCGGCCGCCCCCCCAGGCCCGTCTGCCCGGTGTACGCATGCTCGCGGTGATCGTTCGCGGCGTCACGATCTGTGACACCGAAGGGATGCCGGTCGCTCGCCTCACACCGGAACGCCCCGGGCCCGCAACCCACCGCGCCTCAGAGATTGCGTCGTCCCGCCTCGTTGCGGACGAGGATCGCCTGACACCCTCCACGTACGGGCATTCGCCTCGCACCACTCGCGGCGCATGGAGCGCCTCTCCTCCCCGGCGACCGGCCACGATTCGGTCGCCCCCGCATACGAGCGCCATCGCCCGGAGGAGACCGTTCTCTATGGCGTCGTCCAGATGGAACTGGAGAGCTTCCTGGCCTGCGTGCGCGACCGTCCCCTGCCGCGATTCGTCGAGCGCGAGTTCCGCGGATTCCTCGAGTGCGGCATCCTCGCCCACGGTTTTCTCCGCGTCCACTGCGACGCCTGCGGCCGTGAAAAGTTGCACCCCTGGGTGATTTCGGATTCGAATGGGCTGGAGGTCCTCAAGACCGAACGACCGAGGAGAGAGCGGAGCCGTTGAACGTCCTCCCCGTCGATGCTTCCGTCACTGTTCACATCTCCTGCGAACTCCGCGGGGGGGCTGGCCCAGGTGGGGGTGCGTGACGAGGAGATCCTCGAAGTCCACCATGCCGCTTCCATCGAGATCCGGATTGATCTCCACGGCGGGATCAACGGCTGTGCCCGCAAGCGAGGCGTAGATTCCCAGGGGCTTGCAGGGAATGACGACGAAGTGCACCACCACGGCTGCGCCGGGAGTCAGAGGAACCAGCCGCAGCGCCACGCCATGGACCGGGGCGGTTCCGCGGACTTCGTATGTCCCCTGCTGCAGACCGGTAAACTGGTAGCGGCCATTGAGATCCGTCTGTGTCGTCCGTACGACGCGGTTCCCTTCTAGAAGTTCCACAAGCATGCCCGGGAGCACCACAAGACTCACAGGCACCCCGGATGCATCGGCCTGGTCACGGACGACGGTCCCGCCGATCGATCCAGGGGTATCTGCAAGCGCGAGAATGGCTGTGAACGCTGACACGGCGCTGAAATCCAGTTGCGATCGGATCGATCTCGGCGTATATGAACTGAGAGTTCAAGGAGGAGGCCGCGAGTCAGAGCGGCCGGATTGATAAAGACCGGCCCGGAGACACTCGTCTCCCGCTCGCGGCCCTCCTCTGCCTCGCATCCTTCCCTCTGCATCTCATTCTGAACAATCCCGCGATGGCGCCGCATGATTCTGCGATTCTCACGCCCCATGCCGCCCGCCACTCGGTCCTCCCACTCGGTCCTCCCGCACAGATCCCCGCCACCCACCAGCGGAGCCGAGGTTGATGGAAAAGACCCTAGCGGGCGTAGCAGGCAGCTTGTTTCGCCTATACGCTCCGTTGGAGGAGTTGATCTTCCCGTGGGGCCTTCCTCTTCATGTAGCCCTCCCTGAAGGCGTAGAGCGACATTCGTTGAACAGGGACAGTTTGCCCACAGACGAGGCCTGGCTGGCTATCGTGAGGACGCCTGGGGTCTGGGCTTGGGAGACGCGGCCCAGCCTCGGGCGGAGGAACCGACCTCGCCCAACAGTACCGTCACGCAGGTGTCCACCAGGCTCCTCGCATCACCCCGGGAAGGCATGTGGCGAAGTACTCTGCCACCACTCCAGGGCGCCGAACCGGTCACCTCGGCCCGCATCGGCAGGATTCACCCGGACCGCGCCGGCAGGTGGGCCAGCTCGAGCATCTTCAGGACGGTGTTCCAGTTGCGGAAGGTGCTGGTGGTCTCGAGCTTCGAGTCGAAATACTGCGCCGTCAGTCTGCTTTTCCCGACTCCGTTGGGGCACAGGAGGTAGATCTCGCTGCCGCGCAGGACGAATCGATCCGGCGGCGAGCGATCGGGGTCGAGGAGCGCCGCCCGGGACCGGTCGGGGGGATCCGCCAGGAAGACGACGTGCAGGGCCTTCGGGTCCGGCCCGTCGCGCAGGAACGGATTGTTCTTCGCGATGGCGGCGAGCTCGGCGGCCGTGCGCGTCACGACGGAAATGTTCAGGGTTACTTATTCTGAGTCGGAGCTATCGGTGCGGCCGCGGCGGACTGGAGTTTCTGCAGCGCGAGAACTGTCGTGACCTGCAGCCGTAGCCGCTGCCGCAGCCAATGTCGCCGACCCGCTTGCCGCGCACGAACTGGGCGGCGAACCGATAGAACTTGAGGTGGTTGAGATAGTTGTTAATCGTCTTGGGAGTCGGCTGGAGAGGGCGCCCTCGCTTGTCGAAACGGAGGCCGTCACCCGGCCGAGGAGGTGAGCCA
>Ga0209157_1003638_pt1 | contig 11765 bp, 9 predicted proteins | sample GraSoiAngelo_135_FD_185892 | JGI IMG/M metagenome (GOLD analysis project Ga0209157, IMG submission 185892) | Grasslands soil microbial communities from the Angelo Coastal Reserve, California, USA - 14_0929_05_40cm (SPAdes) (version 2) | ecosystem: Environmental > Terrestrial > Soil > Grasslands ... | reverse complement strand
CAAGACTGCTTTTTCTTTCTGCCATTCCGCTTTGAGCGCATTCGATTTTTCTTTTAGCTCAGCCAATTCCTTTTCGAGCTTCTTCAAGCGCTCCTTGCTTGCGAGATCTTTTTCTTTCTTGAGCGCCTGGCGTTCCATCTCGTGTTGCATGATCTCGCGCTCGATCACGTCGATCTCCGTTGGCATCGAATCGAGCTCGATCTTCAAACGCGATGCCGCTTCATCGACGAGATCGATCGCCTTGTCCGGTAAGAAACGGTCGCTGATGTAGCGTTGCGATAGAACGGCAGCAGCCACGAGTGCCGCGTCGGTGATGCGAACGCCGTGGTGCACTTCGTAGCGCTCCTTCAGGCCACGCAGAATTGCGATCGTGTCTTCCACGGTCGGTTCATTCACCAGCACCGGCTGGAAACGCCGCTCGAGTGCAGCGTCTTTCTCAATGTATTTGCGGTATTCATCGATCGTGGTTGCGCCGATCGTGCGCAACTCGCCACGCGCAAGCATCGGCTTAAGCATGTTCGAAGCGTCCACGGAACCTTCTGCTGCGCCCGCGCCAACGATTGTGTGCAATTCGTCGATGAACAAGATGATTTGGCCCTGGGAATCGGTCACTTCTTTCAAGAAAGCTTTGAGGCGATCTTCGAATTCGCCGCGGAACTTTGCGCCGGCGACCATCGCGCCAATATCCATGGCGATGATTCGCTTTTGCTTTAACGAATCCGGCACGTCGCCGCTGATGATTCGCCGTGCCAACCCTTCTACGATCGCTGTCTTACCAACACCTGGGTCGCCGATTAGCACCGGGTTATTTTTTGTCCGGCGTGACAACACTTGCATGATCCGTCGAATTTCGTTGTCGCGTCCAATCACCGGATCGATCTTGCCGCGTCGCGCCAACTCCGTCAGGTCGCGCCCGTATTTTTCCAGCGCCTGATACTTGCCTTCGGGATTTTGATGAGTCACACGCTGGGAGCCGCGCACCTGCTGAAGACCCTGCATGAGTTGGTCGCGCGTGACGCCAAAATCTTTTAACAATTTTGCCGCAGGCACATTCGAGCCAGCCAACGCGAGCAAATAATGCTCGGCGCTGGTGAATTCATCCTTCAGTTTCGACATCTCCTTCTCCGCAGTGTCCAACACGTTGCGAAGTTCGCTCGAGAGCCGCAGGTCGGCGGCGGCGCCATGGATCGTCGGGCGGCCCTCCAGCTCTGAGCGCAGCCGTTCACGTAACTGATCTACGTTTGCTCCAATCTTCTCAAGGAGTGGCCGCGTTATTCCTTCGCTTTGATCCAGAAGCGCGGACAGAAAATGCTCGTTTGTGATTTCGGGATGATTGGCCTGCGAAGCCAGATCCTGTGCGCCCTGCAGCGCCTCCTGCATCTTCTGGGTGTATTTGTCGATGCGCATACTTCAAGATAGTAAACGCAAGCCGCGCGGCAATTCACCGCACAGCCCTGCAACATCTGGCGGCAACGCCGAACCTTCAATACTCAATTGAACGAGCTTCAAGCTAAGGCGTTTGACACAAACGCCGCTACAAGGATGAGTGTTTGCGATGAGCGCGGAAGTGAAGTTAGGCACTCGGCACGCTTTCCGCGTACTGCGGCCGGGGCCGTTTCGCCGCTACATCATCGGTAGTGCGATCTCAGATACAGGAACGTGGATGCAGGTGATGGCTCAAGGTTACGTGATGAGCACGCTCACGAACAAAGCGCTAATGCTCGGAATGGCCAATCTTGCTGCCGGTCTGCCGATGCTCCTTTTAACGATGGCCGGCGGTTCGGCGGCCGATCGTTTCGATAAACGAAAAATTCTTCTCGCGACTCAGTATTTCCAGATTGCGCTCGCAATTTCCATCGGTCTCTTGATCATGAGCGGCAAAATCCAGATCTGGCACATCCTGGCGTTCGCGGTCGCTCTCGGTATTTCGAACTCATTTGAAATGCCGACGCTCAACGCATTCGTACCCGAGTTGGTGACGCGCGATGAAATTCAAAGCGCGATTGCCGTAGACCGTGCGGTGTTTCACGGATCACGAGTGGTTGGTCCGGCGCTCGCCGGAATCTTCATCAGCGCGTGGGGCGCCGCTTGGGCCTTCTTTTCGAACGCAATTTCGTTCGTGGCGCTGATCATCGCGTTGTTCATGATCCCGCCGCGACCGCGCGGCACGGCCGAAGACGAACACAAACGCGCCAGTGGAATCAAGGAAGGCTTTCGGTATGTCGCAAAAGACAAACCGAGTCTAGCGATGATCGGCCTGATCGCAGCTACTACGGTTTTCATTTTCCCAATTATCACCGTGATGATGCCATTGTATGTGCGCCTGGTGCTCGGGCTCGGCGCGGATCGGCTCGGATTTTTGATGGGCGCTTCCGCAGTCGGCTCAGTGATCGGCGCAATTTTTCTGATCAGCATCCCGCGCGAGAAACGCGTGTCGTTTATGATGGTGAACGTCGGCATCGTCGCATGCGCGATTTTTGGTTTGTCGCGGGCGCCAAGTTTTTATCTCGCGACCGCGCTGCTCATTTTTAATTCACTAGGCTTGGCGATGAACTTCGGGTTGGCGAACACGATTGTGCAGGAACGGGCGCCCGATTATTTGCGCGGGCGCGTCTCAGCTGTGTTCATGTTGAGCTTTGTTGGCCTCATGCCGGTGGCGGGCTTGGGAATTACTGGTCTATCGGATCTCATCGGAATGCGCACGGCGCTGGCGGTCGCGGCCGGCTGCTACGCTGTGATCGCGTTAATTGTACTCGGACGCGTCCGCCGGCAGTGCGCTCAACCTGCGCTCGCAGAAACTCCCACCGCCGAAACGCCGGTGCCGCCGATCGCCGCTGCTGTTTAGCGTGATAGCGTTTTCCACCTGCTGGAACTCCGGACGCCACACCGCCGGGGACGAAATGCTGCGCGAAATCAAAACCCAACTTGGGTTTGACTTAATCGAGCTGGGTCATGGTATCCGCCTGTCGCTGGTGCCAGGAATCCAACAAATGTTTGATGCGGGGCAGGTTCGCTTCACCAGTTTGCATAATTTTTGCCCGTTACCCGTGGAAGTGATGATGGCTTCGCCGGACTGCTACCAATTTTCCGCTGTTTCTTCTGAAGAACGTGAGCGCGCCGTCAAGCAAACGTTTCAGACAATTGATTTCGCAGCGCGATTAAACGCGCCGTTTGTCGTGCTGCATTTAGGGCAGGTGAACATAGCATCTGTCACCGACCGGTTGATCGAGCTGGCGAAAACCGGCAGATACCTGTCACGCAAATATGTGAGGTTGAAGCTACGAGCAGTGCAAAAACGAGAAAGAATCGCGCCCGCTTGTTTGCAGCGCGTGAAAGATTGCCTAGCCCGCATCATCGAGCACGCCGCGTCGAAAAATGTCAGGCTCGCTTTAGAAGGCCGGCGCGGTTACGAAGAAATTCCAACCGAGCGCGAGTTGCCGGCGCTGCTCGAGGAACTGAATTCAGGGCAAATCGGTTACTGGCACGATTTCGGTCACTCACAAATCAAAGAGAACCTGGGCTTCATTGATCACGCCGAATGGCTGCGCTTGATTGGCCCGCGCGCGTTTGGCTGCCACGTGCAGGACTGCGTTTGGCCAGCGAAAGATCATGAGGCGCCCTTTACCGGGGATGTGGAATTTCAAAAACTTGTTCCACTCCTTCCTGCAAACTGCTTATTTGTCTGGGAGATGAGTCCGAACAAATCCGCCGACGCAATTCGCCGGTCGGTCCAAATTTGGAAGGAACGCTTTGGCGAATGAAAAAAATCCTGGTCACACTTTTCCAGCTTAGCGTCACAATCGGGGTGCTTTACTGGGTGTATCACGATCCCAACAGGCGCGCGCAAATGGCTGAGGCGATCCGAAACGCCGAGTATCGGTGGGTTGGCATGGGCATTCTGGCATATGTAGTGGTGGAAATCGCCGCTGCCTTTCGCTGGCGCGTTTTGCTGAAGGTCCAAAAAATTCACCTCACTCTCCCACGCCTCACAGGCTTGTTTTTTATCGGGATGTTTTACAACCAGTTTCTCCCCGGCGGCACGGGAGGCGACATTATCAAAAGTTATTACCTGCTGAAGGAAACCCCCGACAAGAAAGCGGGTGCACTGCTGGCGGTGGTGTTCGACCGCTTTATAGGGCTTGTCGCTTTGGTCGCCATTACCGCAACGCTCATCGGCTTGCGTTATGATTTCCTTTCGCAGAAACCCGAGACGCGAAGTTTGCTTTGGCTCTTGCTATTCCTTCTTGGTACATCGGTGGCCTTTTTACTTGCAACCTTCGTCATTAGTGGATTCAAACTGTTGCATTCGTTACCCGCGCGGTTCCCAGGCCGCGACAGATTAATCGAGATCTCGGCGGCGTATCATCTCTACGCGCATCACTGGCGGGCGACACTGGTCGCGTTTGGCGCATCGGTCGTGGCGCACCTCGCTACGTTCGCAACTTTTCTGTGTGCGGCCTACGCGTTGGGCGCGCCCGTGCCCCTGGTGAATTTCTTTGCGGTGATGCCGGTCGAACGCACGATCTCGGCGTTACCGATCAGTTTCGCGGGAATTGGCCTTCGCGAAAAAGTTTTGCAGATTATGCTGAACGGTCTCTGCGGCGTGCCGGAAGCAAAAGCCATTCTGATCGGCTCGCTGAGTTTTCTCATTATTCTGGTTTGCTGTCTTCCAGGGGCTGTCGTTTATCTCTTTTACCGGCCCAGTGGCTTGGCCGGCCGCGTGAAATTGCGCGAGATGCAACAGGAAGTAGTCACGCTGGAACATGAGCTCGGCGAAGCGGAGTAAAATGTGGGAGGGACCTTAGCGTCCCGATTGGGTGTGATAACAAAAAAATCGCGGCGCAGAGGCCGCTCCCACATTTCCAAGCGTCCATTTGTCGTCGCCACTTTCGCCATGACCGTGGATGGCAAAGTGACCACGAAAAACTTCGCGCCGGTTGATTTCACTTCGCGCGAAGACAAGCTGCATTTATTTCGCCATCGCGCTCTGGCCGATGCGGTTTTGCTCGGGCACACCAGTTTGAAACGCGACAATGTCCGGCTCGGCATTCCGAAGGATTTGCAGCAAGCCAAAATCAAGCGAAAGAAAACCCCTGCCCCATTGCGCGTGATCGTCTCAAACAAAGGTAGGATCGACAGCCGATTGAAGATTTTCCAATCCACCATTTCGCCGATCCTCATTTTTTCCACGACGCGAATGCCAAAGCAAACGCAAGCTGCGCTCAAAGGGAAAGCCACTTTGCATCTCACTAAATCCGACAAGATCGATCTTGCCGCTATGTTGAGAACTTTGCGCAGCAGATACAACGTGCGCAGGCTCGCGTGCGAAGGCGGCCCAACGCTTTTTCGCGCCTTATTGGAACGCGATTTGATTGATCAGCTGAATCTCACGATTGCGCCCTATATGTTCGGCGGAGCCAAAGCGCCTACGCTGACAGGTCTGACCAAGGCATTCCTTCCCGCGAGCGTCCACTGTTCTTTGATCAATATGCGCACGATCGGCGACGAATGTTTTCTCACCTATCGAATCAAGCATCAGCGGCGGCGGAACTAGCCGACTCAACGCGACGCGGTCGCCGCACAAGTTCACCTTCGCAGTTTGGGCAAACGAAGTTCATTTGCTCGGCGCAACTCGCGCAATACGTGCATTCGTAACTACAAATGTAAGCTACTCCGCTCGCTATAAGCGTCCGTCCGCATTTTTCGCAAATTGTTTTCAGCTCTAGCGCCATTTCTTTCGGTCAGAAGAACTCTTTTAATGATAGTTGCGAGGACGTTACTCGGCTGTTCCGAAGGGCTTGTCTTTTTGCGCCACGAGGATCTGGAAGCCGGTGTGACTCTGCGTTGTGGGATCCACAGGCTTGTCAGTGAAGATGATCGTCGTGCCCGGCGTTATAACTTGCGTAGTCTTGGTAAGGAATTCAGCCGGCAACCCACTTTTCTGTGCCGCCAGAAAAAGACTCTCGCTAGAGCCTTGCTTTCCCTTAGCAGTCACTTGAATCCAGCGAAGATGTCCGTCTGCATCCGTACCCTGTAGCGCGCTGAAAACATGATCGTTCAACGGCAAAACAACCTGAGGATTGGCAATCGCCGCTCGGCCGATCTCTACGCCATTACGATAGACGTACACTGTTTTGTCTGCGCTGCTTACGATCAGAGAGACTGGGCCGCTAAGAGATTTATCGGGGTTCCATTCAAATTGGCCCGCCGCTATCGGTTCGCTTTCCTCGCCGCTCTGCGTGAAGAACAGACCGGGGTGGAACGTCTCGGCCGGCGCGGAATGCTCATCGGCGATGATCACCGTCGCGCCTTTCATGGTGACGCCAAAGAGCAGCTTGGAAAATTCAATCGGCAGCCGGATGCAGCCATGTGAGTCGGGGTAACCCGGCAGATCGCCAGCGTGCAGGGCGATCCCGCCCCAAGTCACGCGCTCCATGTAAGGCATTTCCGCGCCTTTATAAATGCTCGAGGTATGATGAACCTCCTTTTCCAGGATCGTGAAGATGCCAGTGGGAGTGCGATGACCTGGTCGACCTGTGCTGACACTCGACCGTGCGATACGGATCCCGTTACGATAAACGTATGCCACCTGCTCGGTAATGCTGGCCACAATGAGCAAAGGACCCTCCGGCGCACGTTCGGGTTCCCAAACATATTCGCCAGGCTTTAGTGTGACGGTTTCGGGAGAGACTCGGGCGCCCTCGGTAAAGGTTTCGGCACAAATGATGAATCGGCCGACAATTAGTAAGCCGCTGGCAACGGCAAACAATGAGGAGAGTAAAGATTTCACGGTAGTTAATCGGTAACTAGCCAACCCCCGTGATGATTCAGGCCGGCCTTGGCTGTCAATGTACTTTTTTAATTCAATGTCGGTGGCGCCCGATTCAGCTTGACTCGCCGGCGCCTCCTTGACCACGATGCCGCCGAACAAGATAAGGAGAAACAATATGAAGAACTACATTCGGCTAATCGCACTGGCTTTATGCTTCGGCATGTTTGTGCTGCTGGCACCGGCGTCGTCCGCTCAAAATAAAGGTGCGAAGCTTCAGGCGATATCGCAACAGCTTAATCTCACGCCTCAACAGAAGGCGAAGATTCTGCCCATTCTCGCCGACGAAGGTCCAAAAGTAGAAGCCATTAAGAACAATGGTTCGCTCTCGGGTTTTCAAAAAATGCAGCAGATCAGGGCGATTCACCAGCAGACCGATCCTCAGATGAAGGCTATTCTTTCACCTGACCAGTACCAAAAGCTACAGGCGATTCGTCAACAGGCCATTCGTGAGGCTATGGAGAAGCGCCGCGGCAGGTGATCGATTAGTTGCGCACTGCGCTCGCAAAACGCTCCAGGTACATCCGCTGCAGATCTTCGGTACTAAGTTTCTGCGGACTGAGATCGAACTCTACTTTTTCGATCGTGCCTTTAAAGTACTTGGGCAGTAATTTGGCGTATCCAAGTTTTGGAACGACTGGAAGACCGTTGTCCGTGCCGATGTCCATGCCAGCGTAAGCGGTAAACCGAAGCGGCGCGGTATGCTCGATCTTGCCTTCGGCTTCCTGTTTCCCGTTGATGAAGAGCCGGCTTGTGCCGCTGGTAGCGAACTCGCCGGGTTTATCGGCGGTGAACTCGTAGCGGACGTTGACTTTGCCTTTCGGCAGCTCATCACGCGAGGTGATGGTGTCCAGTTTCAAACCAAGGAAACTATAGGTGTGCTTCAGTCGGCCTTCTTCGACATAAAGCGAGAAGCCGCCAAGGAAACTGCCCTCCGCCACGATGACGCCCTCTATTCCGGGACGCAACCGAAGGCCTGATCGGCCCGGATTATCCAAATCTGCGCTGATGCTATACGAACGATTGTAAATCGGGGGAATCATGCCGGACGAGATATTTTCCGTTCCGCTGTAATAAGTGAATTTGGTCTGATCGGTCGAGTGCTTCGGAAAACCCCACAAAAACGCAATCTCGCCGAATAGCGGTGTCACCTGGTATTTCTCGGCTTCAGACCAGAACAGCGCGGTCAGTTCGCGTACCTTATCCGGATACTTGTCCGCCACATCGTCAGCCTGCGAGAAATCTTCGTCCAGATTATACAGCTCGTACTTGTCGTTGTCCGGGTTCCATTTGTCTGGTGCAAACTGCGCGAGCGTTGGAGGATCCAACTTCCAAGGGATTCGGTCCGGGCGCCAGCATGCGATCCAGCCGTCCTTGTACATAGCGCGATTTCCGAGGATCTCGAAATACTGTTGAGTGTGGCGCGAGGGCGCATTTGCATCAGCGAACGTGGAAAGAAAACTTACGCCATGCATCGGCATTTGTGCGACGCCGTTAACTTGCTTTGGCTCCGGCAGGCCAGCAGCCTCCAGAATGGTGGGAGCGATGTCGGTGCAATGAGTGAATTGGCTGCGCAAGCCGCCTTTGTCCTTGATGCGTTTTGGCCAGCTAATGACCATGGGGTTACGAATGCCGCCGAGATGCGAGGCCACCTGCTTTCCCCATTTAAATGGCGTGTTACCCGCCCACGCCCACGCTGCCGCATAGTGCGGATCCATATCGGGGCCGCCCCATTTGTCGAGGCCGCCGTAAGCTTTGATCGCTTTTAATTGCTGCTCAGCAGTGAGTGGAATGCCGTTCAAGGTTATGATTTCGTTGAATGTCCCGTTCTCCGTTCCTTCCATGCTGGCACCGTTGTCCCCGAAGATGTAAATAACGAGCGTATTGTCGCCGAGGCCCATGTCCTCGATCGCTTGCAGGACGCGTCCGACAGCGTGGTCAGTGTTTTCCTGGTAACCGGCATAGACCTCCATCTGACGCGAATACACCTTCTTTACGTCCGGCGGTACGCTGTCCCACGCTGGGAACGCCGGATCGCGAGGCGTCAGTTTGGCGTTGGCCGGAATCACACCGAGCTGTTTCTGCCGTGCGAACGTCTCTTCGCGCAACTTGTCCCAACCCTGATCGAATTTGCCCTTGTATTTGTCGCTCCATTCCTTCGGCACCTGGTGTGGCGCATGGGTCGCACCCGTCGAGAAATAGAGAAAGAAAGGTTTTTCGGGCGCTTGCGCTTTCTGATCGCGAATCCAGGTAATTGAGTGTTCGGCCATAGCGTCATTGAGATAAAAGTCCTTCTCCTTCGGCACGCCGATGATCTTGTTGTTTTCGACAAGGACCGGATCGAACTGACTGGTTTCTCCGCCCAAAAATCCCCAGAAGTAATCGAAGCCCAGCGCGTTCGGCCAGCGGTCAAACGGGCCCGCCGGTCCCTGCTGCGCGTCAGGTGTGAGATGCCACTTGCCGATCGCAGCAGTGTTGTAGCCGTTGGCCTGAAGAATCTGCGCGATGGAAGCCGCGCTTGTCGGCCAGTTCGTGCTGTAGCCCGGCCAACCGCCGATCAACTCGGAGATCGAGCCGAATCCCACCGCGTGATGGTTCCGCCCCGACAGCAACGCCGCGCGCGTGGGTGAACAAAGCGCCGTCACGTGAAATCGATTGTACCGAAGTCCCTCCGCCGCGAGTTTGTCAAACGTCGGTGTAGCGACCGGCCCGCCGAACGTGGACGGATTACCGAAGCCAGCATCGTCAATCAGCACGAGGAGAACATTGGGTGCGTCCGGCGGAGCTTTCACTGGCTGAGTAAAGGATGCTTTTGAGCCTTCGAGGGTTCGCTTTGTTGCGCCTTGGAAGGGCTGGGCTGGACGCGGCAGCACAGTTCTATCCCATTCCGCATCCGCAGCGACAGATCGAGATATCTGCGTTGCGACTGCGAGTGCAGCGATGATTAGGCATAGCATTGGCTTGGGCATAACGGTGTCGGTCACGCTGTGTATCCCCATGCCCCAGGCTGGTCAAGAAGGGGTTACCTCTCGTCGTGCGAATCGGCTTTGAGTTGTCAGCCCGTATGGCCGATTCATTGCAGCCTAAGAGGCCCGAGCAACAATCGAGATCTGCGAGCGATTGGCCAGGTCGGTAATCGCATCGCGTTCGAGCAATAAAGTTTTTCCCGCTTCGACAGCGATCACGCGCACTCGTGCTTCGGCAGCGATGCGGATTGTTTCTACGCCGATTACCGGCACGTCGAACCGCATGTCTTGCTCTGGTTTGGCAACCTTGACCATGATTGCGCCTTCGCGCGCGAGTGCGCCGCCACGCTTCATCGCCTCGTTGGTTCCTTCGAACGCTTCCACCGCAACAACAGTTCCATTTTTCACAATCACGGTCTGGCCTATGTCGAGCCGCGCGATTTCCTTCGCGGTCTTCCAGCCAAGATCGACATCTTCTTCTTCCTGGCGGGATAACTTCGCTCCTGCAACTAACCCTGACGGTGCGAGCGAATCTTCGAGAAATGTTGTCGCCGGCAAAAGCTCGACATCGATTTTTGCCAGTTCATCCGCAATCGCCGCGAAGATCGATTCGGCATTGCGCTGTTTAAGTTTGCCCAGCAACACCAACGCTTTCCAATCCGGGCGCAGATCGAAAAGGTTTTTCGGCGCGATTTGTCCTGCCATGATCGCGTGGTGAATGTCTTGCGTACGGAAAAATTTCAGTAGCCGGTTAAGTTGTCCGACGCGTATCCATTCGAGCACATCGACATGTTGCGTGAGGCTTGGATCGGTTTCGCCGGGGAACGCCGCCGCGACGATTTTCTTAACCCCAGCCTTTCGGGCTGAATCAGCAAGCAATCTGGGGTACACGCCGTTGCCGGCGATGATTCCGAGAGCGTCTAGCGGTGCTTGTGCCAAGCTTTTAGTTTAGCATATGCAGGCGGTCGCCGCGGCGACCACCTCTACAAATGCTAGCCGTGATGGCGGCGGCGTTTGACGTGCAACTGAGCAAGCGCTTTTTGTAGCGACGCCTGAATCGCCGCTACTTCTGCAGCAGTATGATCTTCCTTCATCGCCGCTTTGGCGCGTTCGACCGCGGCCTCGGCCGCAGCGATGTCGATCTTCTCGGATTCGAGTGCCATGTCGGTCAAAACCGAAACCGCGTCGCCTTTGATCTCTACAAAACCCTCGCCAATGGCCATCGCGGTTTCGCGTCCACTCTTGATGATGCGCAGTTCGCCCGGCTTCAAAGTAGTAAGCAACGGGACGTGCTTGGGATAAACGCCGAGCTCGCCCTCCGAGCCGGGAAGGGTCACCATGTCCACGTCTTCGGAATAAATTTTTTCCTCAGGCGTTACGATCTCCAATTTCAGAGTAGCCATGGTTTCCGCTTCAACGGTTTAACGCTTTAACCTTCCTTGATCATATCGATGTTGCCCTTCATGTAGAAATTTTGCTCGGGCACATCGTCATGTTTGCCCTCGAGGATTTCCTTGAAGCCACGGACCGTCTCTTCGATCGAGACGTATTGTCCTTTATGACCGGTGAAAACTTCCGCCACGTGAAATGGCTGGCTGAGGAAACGTTGAATCTTTCGTGCCCGGTAAACGGTCAGTTTGTCTTCTGGACTCAACTCGTCCATTCCAAGAATCGCGATGATGTCCTGCAAATCTTTGTAACGCTGCAAAACGCGCTGCACGCCGCGTGCGACATTGTAATGTTCTTCGCCAACAATTTCAGGCGCGAGCGATTTTGACGTTGATGCCAGAGGATCAACTGCCGGATAAATGCCAAGCTCAGTGAGCGCGCGCTCGAGGACGATCGTCGAATCCAAGTGCGCGAACGTGTTTGCCGGCGCCGGATCAGTCAAGTCGTCTGCGGGAACGTAAACCGCCTGGAAGGAAGTGATCGATCCTTTGTTGGTCGAAGTAATGCGCTCCTGCAAGTCG
>Ga0209157_1003636_pt1 | contig 11771 bp, 9 predicted proteins | sample GraSoiAngelo_135_FD_185892 | JGI IMG/M metagenome (GOLD analysis project Ga0209157, IMG submission 185892) | Grasslands soil microbial communities from the Angelo Coastal Reserve, California, USA - 14_0929_05_40cm (SPAdes) (version 2) | ecosystem: Environmental > Terrestrial > Soil > Grasslands ... | reverse complement strand
AGAGGGCATCCGCAGGAGAATTTTTCACGGCGCCTGTTGACATGGGATCGCTCCGCACCAGCGTGAACGCAACCGGTGCCGTCCAAACCGTCGTGACGGTTCAGGTAGGCAGCCAGATTTCGGGGCAACAACCGGGACAGACGGATGATTTTCTGGTGCGCAGCCTGACGGATGTCGCGCAGGCTTCGGCGCAAGTCACGACCTTGATGACCGTCCTGCTTGGCAGCATCGCCGCGATTTCACTGATGCTGGGCTGGCCTACACTCGTTTCGGCACTCTCAGTTCTGATTTCTTTTGCATTCGCTACTGCGATCGGCATTTTCTTCGGCTACTACCCGGCTCACAAAGCGGCAGCTTTGGATCCAATTGACGCCTTGCGGTACGAATGACGACTTCACTCCCGCCCTGGATTAGGTTGAAACCACTCTTGAGGCTGCGCGCATCGCTTAAGGTTTCGCGCTGTCGCGCTCACGCTTCGCTAAAAAGTTCCTGCCATTTTTGAGGAGTTTTGAATGAAAGTATCGAGAATCTTTGTCGCTTTGCTCGTGATGTTTGCGCTTTTCCGGACGTCGGCCTCCGCGCGAGCTGAGATCAACACCAACTTTGTGAAGGAGTTTCTAAACCGCTATCGCCCTTTGAAGGTCGGCTCACCGGCTGCGGCGCAATCCTCTCAAGATGTGGCATCCCTCATCCGCACAGGCCAACTGCCGCTCAGCGTCGGTGATCTCATCAACCTGATAATTCAGAACAATCTCGATGTTGGTGTCAACCGGCTCACACCGCTGTCGTCAAGGTATTTGATCGAAACGATGTATCTTCCCTTCGAGCCTACGCTCCATCTGCAGGCGACCGTGACGCGCAATACGTCTCCGGCGATATCGCAGCTGATCGGCGCACAGTCATTGAGCACGTTGGGCGGGGCTTATTCGCTGGGGTTTTCTCAGGCGCTGGATACGGGAACTACTCTTGGCGTTGATTTCGTCATGAATCGCAACTCATCTAACAGCGCTTTCAACACGTTCAATCCCTCCTACACGGGTCTTCTGCGCTATTCGTTCAGCCAGCATCTGTTGAAGGACCACGGCCGCGTGAACAATAGACGGCAGATTCGGGTCGCACAAAATAACCAAAAAATCTCGGAGACCCAGTTTGAGCGACAACTCATCGATTTGGTAGCGCAGGCGCAGCGGGCGTACTGGGATCTCGTGTTTGCGGCTGAAGATATCAAGGTCAAGCAGCGGTCGATGGATCTGGCGCAGAAGACGCTCTCCGATAATGAGATTCAGGTCAGGATTGGGACATTGGCGCCGATTGACGTTGTCCAGGCCGAATCCGAGGTGGCCAATCGCCGCGTGCAGTACGTCACATCGACATACACGGAAGTTCAAACGCAGGATCAAGTGAAGAAGCTGATCACTTCTCAGGGCGATCCGGGTCTCATCTTGGCCAAGCTCATCCCTTCGCAAGTTGTCCCAAAACCACAGCCTTCGGATGTACCTCCTATAGAGCAGGCCATCAAAATCGCTCTGGAAAATCGTCCGGAGATCAAGCAGCTCCAGTTGGATCTTCAGAACAAGAAAATCGATCTCGAATACACAAAAAACCAGTTGTTACCGACGGTCGATCTATTTGCTGCCTATAACCAGAATGGCGTGGGCGGAAAGGAGACGATTCGCAGCGGTTTCGGGCCAACCGCCCCAATCGTCGCCCAGTTCGAGGGCGGTATTTTTGACTCGTTCGGCCAGTTATTTGGGTATGGATATACCGGGTATTCGGTCGGCTTGTCGGTACAAATTCCGCTCCGCAATCGCGCCGCGCAAGGAGAAAATGCACGCGCGATGACGGACGAACGTATTGCTGAGCAGAGGATAACCTCGCAAGCTCAGCAGATCGCGTTGGAAGTGCGAAATGCGCTGACCCAGGTCGATATGAATCGTGCGCGGATCGAAGCTGCGACTAAGGCCAGTGAACTGTCGGAACGCCGTCTTGAAGCCGAGCAGAAGAAATTCGATCTTGGCGCCTCGACTATACGATTCGTTCTCGAAGAGCAGCGTAATGTCGCTCAAGCTCAGACCGACGAGCTTCAAGCGATCGTCAACTACACGAAGGCGCTGGTTGATATTGACCGCGCGATGGGCATGACACTCAAGAAGAACAACATCGAGATCGAGAAAACGCTCATCTCCGGCCCGACTGCCCGGCAGAGGGCGCGTTCAAATGAGAATTGAGAATTGATTAGTGACTAATGAGGAATGTCTGCGGGAGTTGTACTCGCCGGGCACGGTCGGGAGGACGTGCCCGGCTACAGGACGGGATTTTACGGGCGAGTTCCGAACCTGTTGGGTCCGGAAAGGCTTCGGTGAGGGGATGAATTGGTGGGAGAGGGAAACTGTATGGTCACGTCAACCGGATTTTCCAGACGGAAATCCAGGCGCGTTTCCGAATCGACTCGAATCTGCTCGCCTTTTCTGACAGCCTCAACGCCGGCGCCGGCGCCCGCGCCGGTAGCGCCTCCGATGATGGCTCCTTTGCCCCCGCCCGAGATGGCGCCAATGGCGGCTCCGATTGCCGCGCCAAGGCCGGCACTCCGTGCGGTTCTCGCCCCTTGAGAGGCGCCGGTATTTTCAAATGTGTTGCTTTCCAGCACGTAGCTTTTGTCTCCAAGAAAAATGCGGTCCAACTGGAGCTGCAGCTCGCTTTTGCCGGATAGCCTGCCGGCGGACTCCACCTTCGTCAGCTTGACGTAAACTTCGGCCCCTTTCGGGAAAACTGTTTCGTTATCCACGACGATCGGCGAATCGAGCGATGCCTTGAATGTTTCGCCGACATGGGCAGTCGATGAATCCACCGCATCGATCATGCGAATGGATACGGGGGTTCCTTTAGGCACGGTCACCTGTCGCGCGACGGGTGCAACCGGTTCGGATTTAACCTGTGTCGGTTCCGGAGGCGCCCCGGGCGCATCGACTGCCGGCGCCACCGGCGCCGGTAACGTCAAGGTGGGAGAGGCTGCAGGCGCCGGCGCTTCCGCAGCAGAGGTTTCCTTCTTCGGTACCTCGTTACGTGCGATGTCCCGCGACGGTTTCGCTTTCGGAACCGGACGCGAAACGGCGGGGGGCTCCTCTATTGCCGTGCGTGAGCGCGGCGTATAAGAATGCTCGATCGGCTCGGCCGGCGTGACGCTATCCGTCGTATCCGCCTTCGCCGAAGTGGCCAGCTGAGCTTGGGACGTGGACGTCGTGCCTGAGCATCCAGACAGTGCCAGGATCAGGCACAGAGAAAGCAAAGCAAAAAGACTTCTTGGATGATACAGATGATACATATGTCCTCCCGTTTGTATATAGACCCGAAAACAGGAGAAACGTTACGGCCCGGCCGGCTTTTTACATCGTTTTGCAAACCGGCGTTTTTACAATCTTTTAACTACGGACAAGGTTGGCCATTGTCTAAATTCGCAGGTAGGAATTTTGAGGAGAACCATTATGAGACGAACTTTACTCACTGTGGCGGCAATCTTGATGTTGAGCGCCACTCTTTTGGCCCAACGTGGACCGGGCGGACCTAGGGCTGGAGGTCAGCGGCCGAATCCCGGCGCCGCCCTGAAGAATGCTCTTGGGTTGACGGACGCGCAGGTCACTGCGATACAAACATTGTCCCAGACGGAAAAGACCCGGGTGCAGGCCATCATGACCGACATTCAACAGAAGCGACAGACGTTGGACGCATTACTAAATCTTGCTTCGCCAAATCCGGCGGATGTTGGGAATGCCGCAATCACTCTTCATGCGGCCCGAGGCAAACTGCCCCCTGAACGGGACTACTTTATAAGCGAACTGAAGAAGCTGTTGACGGGCGAACAACAGCAGAAGCTGGATACGATCCTCGCTGCTAATGGTGGACGGGGTCTCCCCATTCCGGGGCTTGGCCCAGGCGGTTTTGGATTTGGAGGGTCCCGCGGCGAAAGGTAATCTGTCCCTCCCACACGCTCCCGCCTGACGATGTTATACTCCCCAGTTCATTTCCTGGACTGGGGAGTTGCTGATGGACTACCTGCCCGAAGTCTTTGATCGCGTCGCGGCGTCGAGGGCCGCGAGCATCGCTTTGATCGAAGAAAACAAAGGATGGACCTTTGCGGAATTAGCTGATGAAGCCAACCGGATCGCTTCCGTCCTGAAGGAGCGACTGAACGGCGACACCGTCGGCATTCTCCTGCTGAATTCACAGAAATACATAGCGACTATGCTCGGGGCGTGGAAAGCCGGCAAGACAGCGGTACCACTGAACTACCTTTTGCCGCCTGCGGAGCTAGGTTTCATTATCAAGGACTCGGGCATGTGCAGCCTGATATCGTCGCCGTTTTTTAATCAGGCTCTTGGATCCGTAAAGCCGCTGTTGGGCGATCGCGGCGTGATTCTAATGGCCGATGATCCCGGCTTCACGAGCCCTTCAACCGGCGGCCTTCCGAGGGATTATCGTGATCCGGCATTATTTCTCTATACTTCGGGAACAACCGGGCGGCCGAAGGGGGTCATCCTGACGCATGACAATTTGCTGGCGAACGTTGAATCCTGCCAGCGCGCCGGAGACTTCGACAACCGTGACGCATTTCTCTGCCTTCTGCCCTTTTTTCACACCTATGCCATCACGGGCACTTTCCTTTTGCCGTTAACGAATGGCAGCAAGATGGTCTTGGTGGACCGCTTCCAGCCAACGAAAGTCCTGGGTTTGATTCAGGAACACAAAATCAGCGTTTTCCTCGCCATCCCGTCCATGTATAGAGTGCTTGCAGGCACAGAAGGCACCTTTGATCTTTCCTCTGTACGATTCCCGATTTCCGGAGGCGAACCGTTGCCTCCGGCCGTAGCGGAAGCCTTCGAAAAGCGCTTCGGCGTACCTATTTTTGAAGGCTACGGACAGACTGAGGCTGCACCCGTCGTCACTCTGAACAGGCCGGGAGCTCGAAAGCCGGGTACGATTGGGCCTCCTGTTCCGGGTGTGGAAGTGGCAATCTGGGATGAGCAGAATCGTCTGTTGGCGGCAGGGGAGATCGGTGAAATCATGGTTCGCGGCCGGAACGTGATGCGAGGTTACCACCATTTGCCCGAAGAGACAGCAAAGACGATCACGGATGGATGGTTGCACACCGGGGATCTAGGCACCATTGACCATGATGGATTTGTGAGCATTACCGGCCGGAAGAAAGATCTCATCATATCCGCCGGTGAGAATATCTATCCGCGCGAGATTGAGGAGATATTAGCGCAGCACCCGAAGGTCAAGGAAGTCGCTGTTATTGGCGTTAAGGACGAAATACGGGGAGAGGTACCGAAGGCATTCGTCATCGTTCGTGACGGAATGAGTGTCGAGGAGAAGGAACTCCGCAGCTTTTGCCGCTCGAATCTGGCAAACTATAAAGTGCCGAAGTACATCGAACTGGTTGCCGATTTGCCGCGAACGCCGACGGGCAAGGTTCTGAAGAGAATGCTATCGGCGGCGGCGACCGGCTATTAACTGTCGGCGGGACAGGACCGGCGTCCAATTCATTTCCGCCTGATACAGCGCCGCTACAGTTGATTTCGCTCAGTCGGAATGTATAATTTTTGCTTTATTTTCCATTACTGGCATTAACATCCCACAAGGAGACTCTATGGCATACATCATTTGCGAACCCTGCATCGGCACGAAGGATACGGCGTGCGTGGACGCGTGCCCGGTGGACTGCATCCACCCAAAGAAGGACGAACCCGAGTTCGAGTCCGCCACGATGCTCTACATTCATCCCGAAGAATGCATTGACTGCGGGGCTTGCGAGCCGGCGTGTCCTGTGACGGCCATTTTCCCGGAGGACAATGTTCCGGAACAATGGCAGAACTACATCGGCATCAATTACGAACATTACGGAATAGCGAAGAAGTAAAACCGCGGGGGCAAATTCGGGGACAGTGAGCAATTTCCCGACCTCGGGAAATTGCTCACTGTCCCCGAATTTGTCTGGAGCCACCTATGGCAGAAACACACATCGAGTCATTACTTAAAGAGCAGCGCATCTTCCCTCCATCTCCAGAATTCTCGAAACACGCACACATTCACAGCCTCGAAGTCTACGACTCCATAACCAAGCGCGCGGCAGAAGACCCCGAAGGTTATTGGGCGGACATCGCTGCCGAACTTGATTGGTTCGAACCCTGGAAGAAAGTTCTCGAATGGGATTCGCCCTTTGCAAAATGGTTCGTTGGCGGAAAAACCAATATTGCCTTCAACTGCATTGATCGTCATCTGAGTTCAGCAACGAAAAACAAAGTCGCAATCCTTTGGGAAGGCGAGCCCGGTGATGTCCGAGCGCTCAGCTATCAGATGCTGCATTACGAGGTCTGCCGCTTCGCCAATGTTCTGAAGTCGCTCGGAATCGAAAAAGGAGATCGCGCGACGATCTATATGGGGATGGTTCCTGAACTCGCGATCGCGATGCTCGCGTGTGCGCGCATCGGTGTAACGCACAATGTCGTGTTTGGCGGGTTCAGCGCCGAAGCCCTGCGCGATCGCATCAATGATTCGAAGTCCCGCGTCCTGATCACTGCGGACGGTGCTTATCGGCGAGGCGCCATTGTGCCGCTGAAGAAAAATGCCGATGAGGCGCTGTCCGGCGCGCCTTCCATTGAACGCGTCATTGTATACAAACGTACGGGCGAACCGGTAAACATGGCTCCTCCTCGCGATCTCTGGTGGCATGACCAGATGGCCAAAATGGCCGGGGTATGTCCTGCTGAGCGGTTGGAAGCCGAGCATCCTGTGTTCATGCTCTACACCAGCGGTACGACAGGAAAACCCAAAGGTGTCGTTCACGCAACCGGCGGCTATATGACCAACGTGTATATCACCACGAAATGGGTGTTCGATTTGAAAGACGAAGACACGTTCTGGTGTTCTGCGGATGTGGGCTGGGTGACGGGGCATAGTTATATCGTTTACGGTCCGCTTCTGAATGGTGCAACGTCGGTGATGTATGAAGGAGCCCCAAATTACCCGGAGCCGGATCGATTCTGGTCGATTATCGAGAAGTTCAAGGTCAACATCTTTTACACAGCGCCTACGGCCATTCGCTCATTCATCAAGTGGGGCGATCTTTGGCCGGCCAAACACGACCTTTCCAGTTTGCGGCTGCTTGGGACCGTCGGTGAGCCGATCAATCCTGAAGCCTGGATGTGGTATCACAAAAATATCGGACGTGATCGTTGTCCCATTGTCGATACGTGGTGGCAAACGGAAACGGGAGCCATTATGATTTCGCCTATTCCCGGCGCGCTCCCGACCAAACCCGGTTCGGCGACCAGACCGTTGCCTGGTGTAGTGGTTGATGTCGTCGACCGCCAGGGGAAATCCGTCGGTACAAATCAGGGCGGATTTCTGGTGATCAAACGCCCGTGGCCTTCGATGTTGCGCACAATTTACGGTGATCCCGAGCGATACAAGAAACAATACTGGAGCGAAATACCAGGTATGTATTTCACCGGCGATGGCGCCCGGTGTGATGAAGACGGTTACCTGTGGATCATGGGACGCATTGATGACGTGATCAACGTTTCAGGTCATCGGATCGGAACCATGGAGGTTGAGAGTTCGCTTGTCAGCCATCCCACAGTCGCGGAAGCTGCGGTGGTCGGGCGGCCGGATGAGTTAAAGGGCCAGGGCATTGTGGCGTTTGTGACGCTCGCCGCCGGCCATCAAGCCGCACCCGCGCTCAAGGAAGAACTGAAAGGCCACGTAGCAAAGACGATAGGCGGTTTTGCCAAACCGGACGAAATCCGGTTTACGGAGGCGTTGCCGAAAACACGCAGCGGAAAAATCATGCGCCGGCTGTTACGCGATTTGGCTTCGGGCCAAGCCACAGTCGGAGATACGACGACACTGGAGGATTTTTCGGTGCTCACGAAATTGCGCGAAGAGGAAGAATGATGGCTCCACGAATTGGATTTATCGGTTTGGGAATCATGGGAAAGCCCATGGCGCGAAATCTCGTCAGGGCCGGTTTCACAGTAACGGTCCATAACCGCAGCCGGGCAAAAGTCGAGGAGTTGGTCCAGGACGGTGCGAGCCGGGCGGCTTCGCCCCGCGAAGCCGCGTCTGCTGCCGACATTGTGATCACGATGCTGCCGAACTCACCCGATGTTGAACTCGTGGCGCTCGGCGATGGCGGCATCAAGGACGCGGCCAGGCCCGGTCAATTGTTCATCGATATGAGCACGATCAACCCAATCGTTTCCCAGAAAATTGCCAGGGAACTCGCCCCTCTCGGTGTGGCTATGGTTGATGCGCCGGTCAGTGGCGGCGAAAAAGGGGCCATCGACGGCACCCTATCGATCATGGCCGGTGGCGCGCCGGAAGATTTCGAGCGCGCGCTTCCGGTTTTCAACGCACTTGGCAAAACCATTACGCATATGGGGCCAATCGGCGCTGGAGGGTTTACGAAGCTTGCCAACCAAATCATTGTCGCGGTCAACCTCACAGCCATTGGCGAGGCGCTGGTTTTCGGAGCCAAGGCCGGTGTGGATCCACAGAAAATGATTCGTGCGCTTGCGGGAGGGCTGGCCGGCAGCAAATGTCTGGATCAGAAATCAGAAAAGATCCTGTCCGGCGACTTTGCGCCCGGTTTTAAGATCGATCTTCATTTCAAAGACCTCAACCTGATCCAAGATGCTGCGCGATCCGTCGGCGTACCCATTCCAACGGCTGCTTTTGTTGAACAATTATTCTCAGCGCTCCGTGTCCGCGGGCGGGGTGGTCTGGATCATTCCGGCGTGATCACGTTATTCGAGGACCTCGCCGGAGTTCAGGTCAGGAAAACGCAGGCTAGCGCTTAAGCGTTTTGGCGTAAGACAGATAGCTCTTTGCCAGTTGATCATTACTTTCGATGTATTGCTTCCACTGCTCGTCTGTGTAACCTTGCTGCGGCGGCGAAGATTTTAATTTCGTAATCTCGTCCATCGCCCTCTGCCCGTACTGGATCGCCCGATCCAGACTGGCCTGTTTTCCGTCCAGCGAATAGGCTCGCGTCACCGTGAGCAAAGCCACCAAATTATTCGGATCGACTTTTATGGCTTTTTCGCAATATTCGATGACCTTGGCTTGATCGTTCTTCTGTTGGTAGATCTGAATCAGTTGCAGGTAGGCCTCTCGTATGGACCTGGATTGCCCGAATTGCTTCTCAAAATCCTGAAGGAGCACGATCTTGGCATCTACGTTGTTTTCCGCGTCAATCTTCTGGAATGCCTTATCTTCGGGACTTCCCGCAATCACCTGCGCATTTGCAATCGAGACCAGCCCCCAGACAAAGACAACACACAACGTCAAAATGACTCTTGTCTTCATTTGGAACTCCTCTATGACACCCCTCATGTCCGGTTGGGTGAGACTCTATCAAAACTGGGCCGCTAGAGGGGAAGATTTTTCGCAGCGTTTCACCCTCTCCTTCTGGGAGAGCGCAGGGTGAGGGTGTCAGCAAGTGACGAATAGCCGGGAGAACCTATTCCCCTCCTCTGCGAGTAGGGGAATACGTGACCGTCCTCGCAGGCCGCGCTTAAGGGAAAATGCCCAACTGCTCGTACGCCAGCGCCACCTTCTTGATAGCAATGATAAATGCTGCGGTTCGCATGCTTTCTTTCGGCACCCGCGTATGATGCACCTCACGGATGGTGCGGTATGCCGTGACCATCGTCTCTTCCAGCCCGGAGTTAACGAGATCGATTTCTTCGGGTCCCCGCACAAGGAATTTCTTATCTTCTTCGGGAACCGGTTTGCCGATCATTTTCTCGATCGTGCCGACGAGCTTCTGGTTTTTGATTTCTTCCAGATGCTTTTGAAGCCGGCCAAATCGCATATGAGACAGATTCTTTCCCCATTCGAAATATGAAACCGTGACACCGCCGGCGTTCAGGAAGATGTCCGGAATGATAAAAACGCCGCGGCCGTGCAACCGCTCCTCAGCTCCCGGGGTTGTCGGGCCGTTGGCTGCTTCGGCCAGAACCTTGCAATTGATGCGATCGCAATTCTCGAGAGTAACTTGGTTCTCGAGCGCTGCCGGGATCAGAATGTCACAAGGGATATCCCAAACCGAGTCTGGACCTGGAAGCGTTTCGGCACCCGGAAAGTTCCGGATCGAGCCGGTGTCTTTTCGGAATTCGTTCAATTCCTCGATCGGCAGTCCTTGCGGGTTGTATAAGGCTGCATCCCATTCCGCAATGCCAACGACTTTGCATCCGTCTTCTTCGGACAGGAACTTGGCGGCGTAGTAGCCGACATTTCCGAATCCCTGGAAGACCAGCGTTTTACCTTCAAGACCCGGCGAGAGTCCGAGCTTTTTCAAGTCTTCTGAGTATTGAAAAGCTTCGCGGATTCCGTACTGTACCCCACGGCCGGTAGCTTCGCGGCGTCCATGGATACCTCCTTGTGCCACCGGCTTTCCTGTGACGCAGGCCAGATTATCGATTCCACCGGGATTAAATGCATCGTAGGTATCGGCCATCCAGGCCATTTCCCGTTCGCCCGTGCCGACGTCGGGTCCCGGAACGTTCTCTCCGGGTCCCAGATATTCTTTGCGGATCAATTCAGCGGTGAATCGGCGGGTAATTTTCTCTATTTGTTCTTCGCTGTATTTCTTCGGATTGAAACGCACGCCGCCCTTCGACCCGCCAAAGGGTACGTCGACAATCGCGCATTTGTACGTCATCAGGGCGGCCAGGGCCATGATCTCGTCCTGGTTTACGTGTTCGCTGAAACGAATGCCGCCTTTGACAGGCTTTTTATGTTGGCTGTGTTCGGCACGCCAGCCCTCGAATATCTCGTATTTGTCGCCGCCGAATCGGACGGGGAATTGAAAATAGTAAACGTTGTTGCAGGCCTTGATCTGGCTTATAAGGAAAGGATGAATTTTCAAATATTGCGCTGCACGATCGAACTGCTTCGAGACAATTCCGTTGAAGTTGAGATCTTCCTTCGTTGCAAGCGTAGTAGCCATTCAGTCTCCTTCTCATCCTCTCGCTCTGGGAGAGGGAGCAGCGCTTGTCCTCACCTTCGAAAGCGTGTATCCACGTACTCGTCCAGAATAGCAATGAACTCTTTGACGATCGTGCCACCCTTCAATGTGGTCATGAGCCGCCCATCGGCGTAAACAGGCGCCTTCGGCTCTTCTCCGCTGCCGGGTAAAGATATTCCAATGTTGGCGTGCTTGGATTCGCCGGGACCATTCACGACACAACCCATGACAGCAATCTTCAGATTTTCCACGCCCGGATACTTTTCCTTCCAGGCAGGCATTTGCGAGCCGATGTACTGCTGTATGTCGTCGGCCATTTCCTGAAATAAGGTGCTCGTTGTTCGCCCGCAGCCGGGACAGGCCGTCACGCGGGGAGAGAACGTTCGGATACCGAGACTTTGAAGAATGTCCTGGCAGGTGCGAACCTCTTCGCAGCGGTCGCCGCCGGGCGCAGGTGTCAGGCTGACCCGAATCGTATCGCCGATGCCTTCCTGCAACAAAACAGACAACGCGGCTGTGCTTCGGACCATGCCGCCTCTTCCCATGCCGGCTTCCGTCAGACCCAGATGTAGCGCGTAGTCTGAGCGTGCAGCCAATTCCCGATAAACGTCGATCAGGTCCTGCACGCCTGAAACCTTTGCACTGAGGATAATGCGGTCTGCCCGCATTCCGTACGAGCGGGCCATTTCCGCCGATTCAATAGCGCTCACCACCATCGCTTCCATGATGACCTCGCGGGACT
>Ga0209157_1003631_pt1 | contig 11780 bp, 10 predicted proteins | sample GraSoiAngelo_135_FD_185892 | JGI IMG/M metagenome (GOLD analysis project Ga0209157, IMG submission 185892) | Grasslands soil microbial communities from the Angelo Coastal Reserve, California, USA - 14_0929_05_40cm (SPAdes) (version 2) | ecosystem: Environmental > Terrestrial > Soil > Grasslands ... | reverse complement strand
CGCAAAAACGATCCGCACCGGGATCGACTTCTTCCCGCTGACCGTCGACTTCGAAGAGCGCCTTTACGCCGCGGGCAAGATCCCGGGGTCCTTCCCGCGCCGCGAGGGCCGTCCGTCGGAGGAGGGGATCCTCACCGCGCGCCTCACCGATCGACCCATCCGCCCGCTCTTCCCGAAGGGATTCAAGAACGATGTACAGATCGTCGCGTCAGCCTGGTCCGCCGACCAGGAGAACGACTACGACGTATTGGTCGTGAACGCGTCCTCCGCGGCGCTGACCATCTCGGACGCACCCTTCGAAGGGCCGATCGGGTGTGTCCGCGTCGGCACCGTCGGCGGCAAGCTCACGCTGAACCCGACGATCCAGCAGATGGACGAAAGCGATCTCGACCTCGTCGTCGCCGGCACCCGCGACTCGATCATGATGATCGAGGCCGGTGCCCGTCAGGTGACCGAGGACTTCCTCGTCGAGGCGCTCGCGCTCGCGCAGGAAGGCATCAAAGAGCTCTGCGACGCACAGGAGGAGCTCCGGCGCGCCGTCGGCAAGCCCACGCTCCCGGTCGCTCCGCTCCAGTTCGACACGGCGAAGCTCGGCCCGGTCGTCGCGTTCCTCAAAGAGCGCATCCGCGCCAAGCTGCGCAATCCGGACAAGGCGCAGCGCGAAAGCGGCCTCGACGAGCTCAAGGCCGAGGCGGTCGTGCAGTTCGTCAAGGAGGGCAGCCTCGTCCTTGCGGAGGAGGTCGCCACGGCGTTCGAAACGATCCTCGAGGAGGAGTTCCGGCGCGCGGTGACCGAGGAGAAGCTGCGGCCGGACGGCCGCGACACGACGACGATCCGGCCGATATCGGTCGAGGTCGGCGTGCTGCCGCGGACGCACGGCTCCGGTCTCTTCACCCGCGGGCAGACGCAGGTGCTCTCGGTCACGACGCTCGGGCCGACCGGCGACGAGCAGATCATCGACACGCTGTCGCCCGTCGACACCAAGCGTTTCATGCATCACTACAACTTCCCGCCCTATTCGGTCGGTGAGGTGCGGATGATGCGTGGCGCCGGCCGTCGTGAGATCGGTCACGGCGCGCTCGTGGAACGCGCACTGCTGCCGGTCCTTCCGACGAAAGACGAGTTCCCGTACACGATCCGCATCGTCAGCGAGACGCTCGAGTCGAACGGCTCGTCGTCGATGGCCTCTACCTGCGGATCGACGCTGTCGCTTATGGACGCGGGCGTGCCGATCAAGGAGATGATCGCGGGCATCGCGATGGGCCTGGTGACCTCGGGTAGCCGGTACACGGTCCTCACCGACATCCAGGGCCTCGAGGACCACTACGGCGACATGGACTTCAAGGTCTGCGGTTCTGCCAAGGGCATCACCGCCCTGCAGATGGACATCAAGATCAAAGGGATCTCCCTCGCGATCATGCGTGAGGCGTTCGCGCAGGCCCGCGAAGCGCGCCTGTTCATCCTCAAAGCGATGCAGGACGTCATCAGCGCGCCGCGTCCGGAGCTGTCGTTCTGGGCACCGCGCATCGAGACGATCAAGATCCATCCCGATAAGATCCGCGAAGTCATCGGCCCCGGTGGCAAGATGATCCGCGCGATCCAGAGCGACACCGGCACCGCGATCGAACTCGAGGACGACGGCACGGTGCGTATCACCGGCGCCAAGGCCGAGGGCCGCGAGAAGGCGAAGGCCATGATCGAGGGCCTCACGAAGGAGCCCGAGGTCGGCGAGGTCTACGAAGGCAAGGTCACGCGCATCATGTCGATCGGCGCGTTCGTCGAGTACCTTCCCGGCAAGGAAGGTCTGGTGCGCATCTCGGAGATCTCGAATGACCGCGTCAACCGGATCGAAGACGTCGTCAAGGTCGGCGACAAGGTCACGGTGAAGATCGCCGAGGTCGACCGTCAGGGTCGTGTGAACCTCTCGATGCGTGCCGTGAACGAAGACGGCAACGGCTTCGAGGAGCGGCAGCGCGCCGAGCGGGCGCGGTTCAACGACCGCGAAGGTGGCGACCGAGGTGGGTTCCGCGGTCCTCCGGGCGGCAGTGGTGGGGGAGGCTTCCGGCGGAGCGGTCCGCCTCGCAGGTAGCCGCTGCTCTCACTCGTTCTACCTTCCTATAACGAGGCTCGCCGGATCGCGGCGAGCCTCGCCGCATGCGCGGAGTTTCTCGGCGAGCGCGGCCTCGGTGCGGAGATCATCGTCGCGGACGATGGCTCGACCGACCACACCGGCGAGGCATTCGCGGACGCGGTCGCGACGCTGCCGCAGGGCCGCCTCAGCTATCGCTATCTGCCCCTGCCACATCGCGGCAAGGGTTCGGCGGTACGCGCGGGCGTCGGCAGCGCCACGGGCGATCCGATCGTCTTTCTCGACGCCGACCTGACGATCCCCGTGGACATCATCGACAACTTCCTCCGCGCGATCGACGAGGGCGCCGACATCGCGATCGCGTCGCGGTACGTACCCGGCTCTGTCGTACGCCGTCCGTGGTGGCGGCGCTTCCTCGGTGACGCCTTTCGCGCGTGCGTGCGGATACTCGTGCCGACCGGCGTCCAGGACACGCAGTGCGGCGGCAAGGCCTACACGGCCGAGGCCGCGAAGGACCTCTTCCTGCGCCAACGCCTACACGGCTTCGCGTTCGATGCCGAGGTCCTGTTCCTCGCGCGGCGCGCGCGCTATCGCGTGCGGGAGATCCCTTTCGCGCTCATGCAGGACCACGAGACGAGCATCAACTTCGCGGCGCAGGCGCCGCGGATGCTGCGCGACCTCATACGCATCCGCCTGAACGACATCCTCGGGCGCTACCGTTGAGCGTCATCGTCACCGCCGACGATCTCGGTCTCAGCACCGGCGTGACGCGCGGCATCCTCGAAGCCCATCGCCGGGGCGTGGTCCGCTCGACGTCGCTCATCGTGACGTATCCGGCCGCACAGGAGGCCGCGGCACTCGCGCTGGCCGAGCCGGACCTCGAGATCGGACTGCACCTCGATCTCGTCGGCGGCCGACCCGCAAGCGACCCCGCCTCGGTCCCCTCGCTCTGCGATGAGAACGGAACGTTCTACCCGCTCTCCGTCTTCACCCGTCGTCTCTTCACCGGGCGCGTGCGCCCGGCGGAGCTCGCGCGGGAGCTACGAGCACAGGCTGCCCGTGCGCGATCCTGGGGTGTTCCGGCGCTGGCGTGGGACTCGCATCGCCACGTGCATCTACTGCCGCCGGTGGCGCTGGTCGTCGGGCATGTCGCTCGCGATCTGGGCGTGCGCTGGGTGCGCCGCGCCCGCGCGCCGCGGCTCCGAACGGAGCTGAAGACGGCTTCGCTCGCCGCGGCCTCGCTCGTATCGGACCTTGCCCTCCGCGGCATCCGCGGCCCTTCCTGGTACGTCGACCTGACATCGCAGCGCCCGCGCCTCGACGCGGCCGGCGTCGCGCTCCTCGCGGCGTACGGTGGGCTCGGCGAGGTCGCGGGCCATCCGGGGTATGTGGACGACGACCTCAGCCTCGCGGACGGTCTCCTGCCGCGGGCCGACGATCTCGCGCTGCTCACCGACCCACTGCTGCGCACCGCGCTGGGCCGCGACGTCCTGTGGCGGGTCCACTGATGCCGGGCGCGACAGCGACCGGCGCTCTGGGCCGCGCGCTCCGCCGTTACACGAAGGCCCCGATCATGCCGCGCCTGTTCGTGCATGGCCGCGCGTTCCTGTCGGACCTCGCGGTCGTCGAGCGCTACGTGCCGAAGAAAGGTTTCATCGTCGATCTCGGCTGCGGCCACGGCCTCTTCGCCTGTGTGCTGCGCGAGGCCTCGCCGACGCGGCGCGTACTGGGGATCGACCTCGATCCGCGCAAGATCGACGTCGCCCGTGGCGCGATCCAGGACACGCAGTGGCTCCGATTCGAGGTCGGCGACATCGTGGCGGACGCACCGCCGCGCTGCGATGCGGTGACGATCGTCGACGTGCTGTACCTGATCCCGTTCGAGCAACAGGAGAGCGTGCTGCGCAACGCCGCCGCGGCCCTCGGCGAAGGCGGTCCGCTCGTGGTGAAGGCCCAGGAGCGCCGGCTCGACCCGCGTTACGCGCTCACGTATGGGCAGGAGCTGATCACCGTCAGCCTGGGCTTCACGCAGGGTGGACACGAGCGATTCTTCTTCCCGTCGCGCGACGAGGCCCTGGCCATGTTCGAGCGCGCCGGATTCGTCGTGGACGTCGTCGAGATGCCGAGGCGCATCTATACGGACGTCTTGTACCTGGCACGAAAGGCGCCCGCGAAGCCGTGAGCGCGACATAATCAGCCCGAATGCAAGACGACCTGCGCATGCTCGCCGACGAGATCCGGGCATGCACGGCCTGTCCCCTTCACCGGAGCGCGCGGCAGGCCGTGCCCGGGGAGGGAAGCGCCGAGTCGGGGATCTTCTTCCTCGGCGAAGCGCCCGGATACAACGAGGACCTTCAGGGACGCCCGTTCGTCGGCGCGGCCGGACAGCTCCTCGACGAGCTCCTGTCGGACATCGGTCTCGACCGGAGCAAGGTGTTCATCACCAACGTCGTGCGGCACCGCCCGCCGGAGAACCGCGACCCGCTGCCCGACGAGGTGACCGCGTGCGACGTCTGGCTGCACCGCCACCTGGCGGTCTTGAAGCCCCGCGTGATCGTGACGCTCGGCCGGCACGCGATGGCGAAGTTCCTTCCCGGTGAGTCGATCTCACGGATCCACGGCCGGCCGCGCAAGGTCGACGGCCTCGTGATCTTCCCCGTCTATCACCCCGCCGCCGCGCTGCATCAGCCGGCGCTGCGTGGCGCGCTCGCCGGGGATTTCGCGGCGCTCGCGCTACTGCTCGCGACCGAGCCGGTCCCACAACAGAAAGCGGAACAGAAGACCGCGGATCAGATGACGCTCTTTGGCAACTAGCCGCCTTCGCGTGATCCCGCTCGGCGGTGTCGGCGAGATCGGCAAGAACATGCTCGCGATCGAGCAGGGCGACGACATCGTCGTCGTAGACGCCGGCCTCATGTTCCCCGACGAGGAGATGCTCGGCATCGATCTCGTCATCCCGGACATCTCGTACCTGCGGCAGAACAAAGCGAAGGTGCGCGGGATCATCCTGACCCACGCGCACGAGGACCACATGGGTGCGCTGCCGTACGTCCTGCGCGACCTTCCGGAGGTGCCCGTCTACGGCACGAAGCTCACGCTCGGGCTCATGCGCACCAAGCTCCGGGAACACAAGCTGGCCGACAAGGTGAACGCGAACGAGATCACACCGGGAACGCCGTTCCGCGTCGGGCCCTACGAGTGCGACTCCTATTACGTGTGCCACAGCATCCCCGACGCCGTCGGACTCACGATCGAGACGCGGTACGGGACGATCGTGCACTCGGGCGACTGGAAGTTCGACCACACGCCGGTGGATGGGAAGCAGACCGACTTCGCGCGGCTCTCGGAGATCGCCGCACACGGCGTGCTGCTCCTGCTCTCCGATTCGACGCGGGCCGAGGTCGCCGGCTACACGCAGTCTGAGCGTCACGTCGGCGATCTCCTCGACACGATCATGTCGCGCGCGCCGGGCCGCGTGATCACGACGACGTTCGCGTCGAACATCTCGCGCATCAAGCAGATCGTCGACGTCGCAGCGGCGTGGGGAAGGCGCACGGCGATCATCGGGCGATCGATGGAGAACTACACGCGGACCGCGCGCGAGCTCGGCTACCTCGTGTTTCCCGAGGGCTCGCTCATCCACCCGAAGGAGATCGACAAGCTCCCCGACCACGAGCTCTGCATCATCACCACCGGCAGCCAGGGCGAGCCCACGAGCGCGCTGTCACGGATGGCGCTCGGCGACCACCGCCACGTCGTGGTGAAGGAAGGCGACACCGTCGTCATGTCGGCGACGCCGATCCCCGGCAACGAGGAGCTCGTGAGCCGCACCGTCGACAACCTCTTCAAGCTCGGCGCGGAGGTCATCTACGACGCGGGCGTTCGGCCGCACGTGTCCGGGCACGCGAGTCAGGAGGAGCTCAAGCTGCTCCTCAACATCCTGCGACCGAAGTACTTCATCCCGGTCCACGGCGAGTACCGGATGCTCGTACGGCACGCGCGCATCGCGATCGACCTCGGCGTCGCGCCGGGGAACGCGTTCGTGATCACCAACGGCGACTGCGTCGAGATCGACGAGCGCGGCGCGCGCCTGGGCGAGAAGGTCGCCTCCGGCGTCGTGTACGTCGACGGTCTCGGCGTGGGCGACGTCAGCCAATCGGTGATGCGCGACCGCTGGTCGATCGGCAGCGACGGCATCTTCATGGTCGTGCTCACCATCGAGCGCCAGACGGGCAAGGTCCTGTCGGGCCCGGACATCGTCACGAAAGGCTTCGTGCCCGAGGAGGACGCCGCGGACATCGTCGAGCGCACACGGCAGCGCATCCTCGACGGGCTCGGCGAGGCGCAAACGGGCGAGCACCTCGCGGAAGTCGCGACGCTGCGCGACTCGATCCATGACAGCGTCACGGCCTACCTGTACGAGCGCACGAAGCGGCGGCCGATGGTGCTGCCGGTGATCATGCAGGTATGAGCGCGCGCCGGGTGTCGCGCCGCCAGCCGCAGCGCGGTGCCGTCCCCGCCGTCGATCCGCGCATCCGGGGCGAGGTCGGCGCGATCGCACTGCTCGCGTTCGCGCTGCTGTCGATCGTCGCGCTCATCGCCGATCAGGGACCGGTGCTGCAGTGGTGGCACGCCTTCCTCGTGTCCGGCCTGGGGTGGGGCGCGTTTGTCGTGCCGTTCCTGCTCGCTGCTCTTGCGGCCGAACTCTGGTTCGGTCTCATGCGGCGCAGCGCGATCATCCCGATCGCGGGTGGGGCGCTCGTGTTCGTCGCGCTCCTGGCGATCGCGCAGCACTACCAACGGGGCGAGCCGGCGACCGGCCAGGGCGCGGGCGGCGTCGTCGGCGCGACGATCGCGAAGATCGCGACCGGCGCCTTCGGCGACGTCGGTGGACCGATCGCGCTCGTCGCGGTCGTCCTCGTGGGGATCGTCGTGGCCTCCAACCGCACCCTCGGCGACCTCGTCCGGCCGGCCTGGGAGCGCCGGACCGCCCTCCGACCTGGGGTAAGCCTCCCCGGCGGCACGGCGGGGCGGTTCGGCCGCGGCGTCGACGAACCCGACGTGGAGGAGATGGGGGAGCCGGCGCTGCCGCTCCGGATCAACATGCCCGTCCAGCGCCCCAAGGGGCCCGCTCAGGCTCCCAAGCCCCAGCTGCGGCTCCTTCCGCCACCCGTGACCGACGAGGCCGCCTCGGCGCCAGGCGGCGCGTTCACTCCCTCGATCGCCGGGCTGCCAGACAAGAACGTCGCCGTCGAAGGCGTCCTGCACGCCAAGGCGGACCGCAACTGGACCCTCCCGCCGCTCGACATCCTCGGCGTGGGCGATGCCGGCCATGCCGGGACCAGCAGCGAGATCCGCAGGAGCGCCGAGGTCATCGAGCAGACCCTGGCGCATTTCAACATCGCCGCGAAGGTCGTCGAGGTCACGCCCGGCCCGGTCGTGACGCGGTACGAGCTGAAGATCGCGCCCGGGGTCCTGCTGTCGCGCGTCGAGTCGCTCAACGACAACCTCGCGCTCGCGCTCGCGGCGCGCACGCTCCGGATCGAGGCGCCGATCCCCGGCAAGAGCGTGGTCGGCATCGAGGTCCCGAACCTCGCCGTCGGCCTGGTGTCGCTGCGCGACGTCGTCGAGACCGCGATCTTCCGCGCGTCGCCGTCAAAGCTCACCGTCGCGCTCGGACGCGACGTCGCGGGCGCCCCGATCGTGCTCGACCTGGGCGCGATGCCGCACCTGCTCGTTGCGGGTCAGACCGGCTCCGGCAAGAGCGTGAACATCAGCTCGATCCTCTGCAGCCTGCTGCTCAACGCGACGCCGGACGATGTCCGCCTCCTCATCGGGGACCTCAAGCGGGTCGACTTCACCGCGTTCGGCGACGTCCCGCACCTCATCGCCCCGGTCATGACCGACGCGGACAAGATCCTGAACGCCCTGTTCTGGGTGGTCGGGGAGATGGACCGCCGCTACCGTCTTTTCGCCCGGACGAGCTCGCGGAACATCGGCCAGTACAACGAGAAGCACACCGGCTCCGACCGCATCCCGTACGTCGTCTTCGTCATCGACGAGCTCGCCGACCTCATGCTCCAGGCGCCGATCCAGGTGGAGAAGCAGATCACCCGCGTGGCGCAGCTGGCCCGCGCCACCGGCATCCACCTCGTCCTCGGCACGCAGCGGCCCTCCGTCGACGTCATCACCGGTCTCATCAAGGCGAACATCCCGGCTCGTATCGCGTTTGCTACCGCGTCCGCCGTCGACTCCCGCACCATCATTGACATGACCGGTGCGGAGAAGCTCCTCGGACGTGGCGACATGCTCGTGCTTCGCCCCGACCTCGCGAAGCCGATCCGCGCGCAGGGCGTCTATGTGTCGGACAACGAGATCCAGCTCATCAGCCGTCACTGGACGCTGCAGGGCGGGACCGCGTATGACCGCCATCCGAAGGTGCTCGAGGGGCCGGATCGCCTGACCCGGCGCGAGTCCGACGGCGAGGACATCGACGACGAGCGCTACGAAGAGGCGGTCGAGATCATCCGCCACGAGGGCAAGGCGTCGGTCTCGATGCTGCAGCGGAAGATGACGATCGGCTTCGCGCGCGCGGGCAGGCTCATCGACATCATGGAGCGCAACGGCGTCGTCGGACCGGACCGCGGGCCGGGCAAGTTCCGAGAGGTGTACGGCTCGGCTCGGCCAGGCGAGGAGTAGCGGTGGCGCGGCTCGGCGAGACGCTTCGCGCGCAGCGTGAGAAGAAGGGGATCACGCTCGAGCAGGCCGCGTCCGACACTCGCATCCGCGAGAAGTTCCTGAAGGCGCTCGAGGACAGCGACTACCAGACGCTGCCGGGCACCGTGTACACGAAGGGCTTCCTGCGCAATTACGCCGAGTACCTCGAGCTCAACACCGAAGAGCTCGTTGTTCAGTTCCATCAGGAGCGCGACCAGCCCGACGCGCCGCGCGCCTTCAAGCCGATGAACCCGATCATGAGGCGCAACCTGATCTTCACGCCCGCGGTGCTCGTCCCGGTGGTCGTGCTCGCGGGCATCGTGCTCTTCGTGAGCTACCTCTACTACCAGTTCGTCTCGTTCGCGGTCCCTCCGAAGATCGATGTCACCGAGCCGGCGTCCGATGCCATATCGCAGTCGGCGGACTTCGTCGTGAAGGGGAAGACCGTTCCCGACGGGCGCGTCACGGTGCAGGTCTTCCCCGGACCGCTGACGATCGCGGACATCCATCCGAACTCCGACGGCACATTCTCCGCGAACGTGCAGCTCAACCCGGGATCCAACCACATCGTCGTGGAAGTGCTCGACGTGACGGGCAAGGTCGGGCGCGCGTCGCGCACCGTCCGACTGGAGACCGTGGCAAGCTCGCCGGGGCAGCCGGTGGTGATCGTCGAGGAGCCGGCGAACGGAGCGACCTTCACGAACGCACCGGTATTGGTGCGGGGGCGATTCGATCCGACCGTCACCACGCTGACGGTGAACGGCGTGCAGATGCCGATCAGCACCGCCCGCCTCTTCGAGATCCGGTTCACGTATCCCGCGGGGAAGCAGACCATCAACATCGTCGCGAGCAACGCCGCCGGCGTGACCGCGACGGAAACGCGCGCAGTCACGGTCGCATACACCGCCGCGGTCGTGAACGTCACGCTCAAGGGCGGCGAGGCGTGGCTGCAGGCGACGGTGGACGGCACCGTCGTTCCCGGCACGGGCCGCATCTTCAAGGAGGGCGAGACCGCGACCTACACTGGCCGCGAGGTACGCCTGCGCTCCGGCAATGCCGCAGCGACCGTGGTGAGCTACAACGGGCAGCCGGCCCTCGCCCTCGGACAGCAGGGTGAGGTGGTGGAGCGGGTCTACACCGCACAGTGACCGCCGCGAACGCCCTGACCCTCTTCCGCGCGGTCGCGGTGATCCCGATCGTATGGGCCATCGCCGCCGACCAGCGCTTCCCTGCGCTCGGCCTGTTCATGCTCGCCGCGGCTTCGGATGCGCTCGATGGACTCCTCGCGCGGCGCGCCGGCAGGAGCAGCCCGCGAGGCGCGCTGCTCGATCCGCTTGCCGACAAGGTCCTCGTCCTTGGGACGCTCGGAGCGCTCGCCGCCGTCGGGACCGGATGGCCGGTCACCGTGGTCACAGCTGCCACCGCGCTGCGCGAGGGCGTCGTCGCGCTTCTCCGCCTACGCGCCTTTGGGCGAGGCGTCGCAATACCCGCGGACCGCCTGGCGAAGGCGAAGACGACCGCGCAGATGATCGGAGTCGCCTTGATCATCGTCGGCGAACGCCCGTGGCCCGTCGCCGGGGCCACACTCGTCGGCGTGGCACTCCTCCTGGGCCTGGTCACCTTGCCGCGTTACTTCGTGACGCGGCTCACCTGATCGCCCTGTCGTCGCTCGCCTAACCTTCTCGCGTGGCAAAGAAGGGCGCGCCCACGTTCGATGAGCTCGTCGCGCGCATGGGGCCCATCCACGAGAAGCTGCGCCGCCGCAAGCTGACGGTCGCGGCAGCAGAGTCGTGTACGGGCGGGCTCCTCGCGACGATCCTCACCGCGCACGGCGGCGCGAGCGATCACTTCCGGGGAGGCGCCGTCGTATACAGCAACGACGCGAAGGAGATCCTCGCCGACGTCGCGCCGCAGCTCATCCATTCACACGGCGCGGTGTCGTCCGTCGTCGCGGGCGCGCTCGCGCGCGGCTCGCGTGCGCGCCTGAGCGCGAAGATCGGCCTCGGCATCACGGGCATCGCCGGACCCGGAGGCGCGACCCCAGGAAAACCCGTCGGCCTCACGTACGTCGCGGTCGACAGCGACAAGCACAGCGCGGTGAAGAAACACATCTGGACCTTCGATCGCGCGGGCAACCGCCTGGCGAGCGTCGGCGCCGCGCTCGACCTGCTCGAGGATGCCATCGCATGATCGAGCTCGGGCGCGTGTGGGCCGACGATGAGGCCGCAGCGCTGTACGCGTACCGCGCGCCGTACCCACACGGCGTGTTCGACATCCTGGAACGCATGGCCGTCGAGCCGCGCGTCGTGCTCGACGCCGGCGCCGGCACGGGCGCCCTGGCGCGCAACTTCCCGCCCACGTTCACGCGCATCGACGCGGTCGATCCTTCCGCGGCGATGATCGCGCGCGGTCGCGCTCTGCCGGGCGGCGACGAGCCACGGATCCACTGGATCCTCGGTCGCGCGGAGGACGCACCCTTGTCGCCGCCGTATGGGCTCATCACGGTCGGTGCGAGCCTGCACTGGATGCGGCCCGACGAAGTGCTGCCGCGGTTCCGCGACGCGCTCGCACCCGGTGCGTATCTCGCGGTCCTCGACACGGAGACGACGCACTCGGGCGAGTGGCATCCGCAGATCGTCGATGTCATCCGACGCTATTCGCCGCTCGAGCATCATCTCGAGACACACGAGATGGTCGCGCGGGACGCGGCGCAAGGCCTCGTCAGGCTGGTAGGGGAGGAGCGCACGGCGCCGGTCCCGTTCGGCCGATCCGTAGACGACTACCTGCGGCTGCTCGGGAGTACCAGCACGCTTTCGCGGGTGAGCCTCGGATCGCGCGCCGATGCGTTCGAGTCCGAGTGTCGAGAGGTGTTCGCGCGCTACGAGCTGAGGCAGATCCGCTCGTCGGTTGTCGGTTACGTCGCATGGGTGACCCTGCCGTGAGCACTCAGGTCGGTGTTGCGCTGCTCGGGCTC
>Ga0209157_1003629_pt1 | contig 11781 bp, 9 predicted proteins | sample GraSoiAngelo_135_FD_185892 | JGI IMG/M metagenome (GOLD analysis project Ga0209157, IMG submission 185892) | Grasslands soil microbial communities from the Angelo Coastal Reserve, California, USA - 14_0929_05_40cm (SPAdes) (version 2) | ecosystem: Environmental > Terrestrial > Soil > Grasslands ... | reverse complement strand
CAGTCTTCTGGAGGCCAAGCTGAAGGAGGAGACCAATCCGATCCAGAAGGCCACGCTGCAGAGTCTCATGGGCAAGGTGGCCATCGCCAATGCCAAGATGGCCTATCTGAAGTTTCAGGAGATCTCCAGCAGCCCGCGCTTTGCCGCGCTCAAGGCGAAAGGCGCCAAGGTGCAGCGGCTGCTGTGGGCCAGCACCGGCACGAAGAACCCGAAGTACCCGGATACCTATTATGTGGACGAGTTGATCGGGCCGGACACGGTGAACACCATGCCGGCTGCCACATTCAATGCGTTCCGAGACCACGGCAGGCTCCGCGCCAGCTTGCTGGAAGGCATCGACGAGGCTCGGGATACGATGAGCATGCTGGCGGATTGCAAGATCGACATGAAGCACGTCACCCAGAAGCTGCTGGTGGACGGCGCGCGCCTGTTCAGCGATTCGTTCGACCAGATCATGAGCGTCATCAGCCGCAAGCGGGAAGAGCTGCTCGGTCCGAAGCTGAGCCGGCAGACCTATGCCTTGGGCGCGCTGGACAAGAGCGTGCAGGCCAAACTCAAGGAACTGCGGCAGACCGGCTTCGTCCGCCGGCTGTGGGCCAAGGACCCGACGCTGTGGCACACGGACCCCGTCCACCAGAAGATCATCCGCAACGCGCTGGGCTGGTTGCACATCACGGAGCAGCAGGTGCACCACCTGCCACGCATCAAGGGCGTCGCCGAATCGGCGCGCACGGCGGGCTTCAAGCATGCGCTGCTCCTGGGCATGGGAGGCAGCAGCCTTTGCCCCGAAGTCTTCCGCATGACCTTCGGCGTCGTGCCTGGCTACCCGGAGCTGCACGTGCTCGACAGCACCGTGCCGGCCCAGGTGCGCAGCTTCGAGAAGCGGGTGGACCTGGCGAAGACCCTGTGCATCGTCGCGAGCAAGTCCGGCACAACCACCGAGCCGCTGGTCTTCTGCCGGTACTTCTTCGAGCGCATGCGGCAGATCAAGGGCGACCGAGCCGGCGAAAACTTCATCGCGATCACCGACCCCGGCTCGCTGCTGGAGAAGCAGGCGCAGGAGAGCAAGTTCCGCGACATCCTACCGGGCGTGCCGGACATCGGCGGGCGCTATTCGGCGCTGTCCAACTTCGGCATCGTCCCGGCCGCTATCATGGGCGTCAACGTCGAGCACCTGCTCTATCGCGCCGAACGCATGCGCCATAGCTGCGACTCCTGCGTGCCGCCGGAGGATAACCCCGGCGTGGTGCTCGGCGTCGTCATGGGCGAGCTGGCCAAGCAGGGACGGGACAAGATCACGTTCGTCACCTCGCCGGCGATCTGGGACCTCGGCGCGTGGATGGAGCAGCTCATCGCCGAGAGCACTGGCAAGGAAGGGAAGGGGATTGTGCCCATTGATGACGAGCCGCTGGGGCCGCCGGAGGTGTACGGGAAGGATCGCCTCTTCGCGTACATCCGGTACACGGGCGGCGCGGACGCGGCGCAGGATACCAAGGTGGCGGCGCTGGAGCAGGCCGGCCATCCCGTGGTCCGCATCGAGCTGGCGGACCTGATCAACCTCGGCGAAGAATTCTTCCTGTGGGAGATAGCCACAGCGGTCGCCGGCTCGATGTTGGGCATCAATGCGTTCGATCAACCCAATGTCCAGGAGAGTAAGGACTACACGAAGAACTTCCTGGATGACTACAAGAAGGCCGGCCGCTTGCCGGAGGAAGAGCCGATCCTGACCGCCGCCGGCGTCAAAATCTACGGGGATGCCGCGAATCGCCAAGCTCTCAAAGGCGTGTCAACCCTGGAAGACGCGTTGAAGGCCCACCTCGCGCGGGTCCAGGCGGGTGATTATTTTGCGGTCAACGCCTACGTGGAGCGGACCGACGCATCGCACCAGGCGCTGCAGGCGATCCGGCTGCGGGTGCGGGATAAGAAGAAGGTGGCGACGACGCTCGGCTATGGTCCGCGCTTTCTCCATTCCACCGGGCAACTGCACAAGGGTGGGCCGAACACGGGAGTCTTCATTCAAATCACTTCCGATGACGCGGAGGACCTGCCGATCCCTGGCGAGCCCTACACGTTCGGCGTGCTCAAAGCGGCCCAGGCGCTCGGCGACTTTCTGAGCTTGAGCAAGCGCAACCGTCGCGCGATCCGCCTGCACCTCGGCGCGGACGTGGTGGCGGGACTGCGAAGATTGCAGCAGGCGATTGAAAAGGCAGTCTAGCGACTGGCTGGTTTTCTTCTTAGAAAAGTTGCCTGTTCCCTTAATCCCTCCACAGCGCGAGGCCGCCGAGGAGACCGGCGACATTGGAGACGATCTTGACGTTCTCCGGTAGTTTCACGGTGACGCGTTCGGCGTTGCCCCCGCCGATGTACAGGAGATCGTAGTTGAACACGAGATCCAGGGTGCGGATTGCTCGTACCAGACGCTTGTTCCATTTTTTCTTCCCGACTTTTTTGAGTACGGCATCGCCTAGCAGCTCTTCGTAGGTTTTGCCCTTTTGAAACGGATGGTGCCCGAGTTCCAGGTTCGGGACTAATTTCCCGTCCACGAACAACCCGGAGCCAAACCCCGTCCCCAGCGTGACCACCAACTCGACGCCGTGCCCCGAGATTACGCCGAAGCCCTGTACGTCGGCATCGTTGGCGACGCGCACGGGCACGCCAAGCTTCTTCGACAGCACGTCCGCCAAGCGGAAACCGCCCCAATTGCCGTTAAGGTTCGGCGCGGTCACAGTCACGCCTCGGCGGACCACGCCGGGAAAGCCGACCGACACGCGGTCGAACTCGCCCTGTTGTTTTGCCAACTCGACGATGGTGTTGATCACGGCCCCCGGCGTTGCCGGTCTGGGAGTCTTCACTCGGCTCCGTTCCGAGAGGGGCTTGCCGGTTGCGCTCAGCACCAGAGCCTTGATGCCCGTTCCGCCGATGTCTATTGCCAGGGTTCGTAGTTCATGAGGCCTCGGTTTTGACGGCGCCTGAACCGCAGGCTCCATCAGAGCGTTCTCCAGGCCCGTCCGTCGCTTTCAATGAGCCGATTCGCTTCGACCGGCCCCCAACTTCCCACCGGATATTCCGGCAGCCATTTGGTCCCGTAGGTGTTCCAGCCCTCGAGGATGCCCGTGATCCAAGCCCAGGACGCTTCCACCGCGTCGCGCCGCATGAACAACGACGCATCGCCAGCCATCACGTCCAGGAGCAGCCGCTCATAGGCTTCCGGTGACGGCGCGGCGAAGGCCTCTCCATATTGAAAATGCAGTTCGACGGGATTGGTCTTGGCCTTCGTGCCGGGGACTTTGCAGATGATGCGAAGCCCGAGCCCTTCCTCGGGCTGGATCTTCATGGTCAGAATATTCGGGTCAAGCGGGGCGTCAGGGTTGGCGTTGAATAGGATCTGGGGGATCGGCTTGAAGAAGACCGCGATCTCGCTGGCCCGCTTGGCCATACCCTTGCCGGTTCTCAGGTAGAACGGCACGCCGGACCACCGCCAGTTCTCGACGAACAGCTTGATCGCCACGTAGGTCTCGATCGTTGATTCGGGTTTGACGCCGGGCTCTCGGCGATAGCCGGGCACATCCTCGCCCTTCACCTTGCCGGGTCCGTATTGCGCTCGCACGGTATATTTCTCGACGTCCTTGCCCGTGATCGGCCGAAGACACCGCAGGACTTCCATGCGGGCGTTGCGGACCACATCCGGGTCGAGCGAGTGCGGGGGCTCCATCGCCACCAGGCACATAAGCTGGAGGATGTGGTTCTGCACCATATCCCGCAAGGCCCCGGCCTCTTCATAATAGGTCGCCCTGGTTCCCACGCCTTCTGCCTCGGCGACCGTGATCTGGACGTGATCGATGAACTTGTGGTTCCAGATCGGTTCGAAGATGCTGTTGGCGAAGCGCAGGACCAATAGATTTTGGACGGTTTCTTTGCCGAGATAATGGTCGATGCGGAAGATCTGGGATTCATCAAACACCCGCGACACGGCCTCGTTGATCTTCCGGGCGGAATCCAGGTCGTGCCCGATCGGCTTCTCCACGATGACCCGCGAGATTGGCCCCTCGCTGCTCGGGTGTTGGACCAGACCGGCGTCTCGAAGCCCCTCTACCACGTCGGCGATCGAGGTGGGCGGGATGGCGAGGTAGAAAATCCGGTTGCCGGGGAGCTTCAGGTCAGCCTCGATCTGCTCCAATCGTGTGCGGAGTTCCTTATATGCCTTGGGATCCTCGATCGAACCGGCGACGTAAAACAGCCGTCGCTCGAAGTCCGGCCAGACCTTTTCGCTGATCTTCTGGCGGGAATATTTGACGATCCCCTCGCGGGCGATCTCCCGGAAGTTGGCGTCGCTGAGCGGCTTGCGCGCGTTGCCCAGGATCGCGTAGTTCGGCGGCAGGACGCCGTCCAACACGAGGTTATAGACCGCCGGGATCAGCTTGCGCCTCGCCAGATCTCCGGAGCCACCGAAGATGACCAGCGTGCAGGGTTGCGGGACGAGCGGATGAGTCGGTTCTGACATGGCGATGGCCTTTCCTGTGGAGCTAGGAGTTCTTTTTCACGGCGTGGCCGCCGAAGGCGTTGCGCATGGCGGCCAGCATCTTCTCGGCGAAGGAGTCTTCCTGACGTGAGCGGAACCGGGTGAAGAGGGCGGACGTCAACGTGGGCAGCGGCACGGCCTTGTCGATCGCCTCGAGGACCGTCCACCGGCCCTCGCCCGAGTCCTGAACGTAGCCCTTCAGGCCTTCCAGCTTCGGGTTCTCCTGCAGGAACCCCGCGGTCAACTCCAGCAGCCAGGAGCGCACCACGCTTCCGTGCATCCAGAGATCGGCGATCCTGGCAAGGTCGAGATTGTGCCCACTCTTGGACATCAGCTCGAAGCCCTCGGCATAGCCTTGCATCATGCTGTACTCGATGCCGTTGTGGACCATCTTGACGTAATGGCCCGCGCCGTGGCTGCCCATGTAGGCCCAGCCGTCCTCGGGCGCGAGGGTCTTGAAGATCGGCGCCAGCTTGTCCACGATCTCCTTCTCGCCGCCCACCATCAGGCAGTAGCCGAGCTTGAGCCCCCAGATGCCGCCGCTCGTGCCGGCGTCCACGTAATGGAGGCTCTTTTTCTTCAGCTCGGCGGCGCGCCGCACATCGTCATGGAAGTTGGTGTTGCCCCCGTCAATGATGATATCGCCGGCGGACAGCAGGGCGGCCACCTTGTTGACGGTCTCTTCGGTCGGGGCGCCGGAGGGCACCATGATCCAGACGGCGCGGGGCGCTTTCAACATGGAGACCATGTCCTCGAGCGAGGTAGCTCCGACGCAGCCGACCTTTTCCGCCTGTTTCACGAGAGTCGTCGTCCGGTCGTAGGCGACCACGCGGTGCTTGCCCTGTTGGAGGCGGGTGACCATGTTCATGCCCATCTTCCCGAGGCCAATGAATCCGAGTTCCATAAGATACCGCCCTTTCCCGCTCCGAACGGAGCGTTGTGGCTTAAAAAGCAGGCAGATTATAGACTAACCCTGGGGGCAACACAAAAGACGAAACCACCGGCGCGTAATTCCCTTGATTCGTTCCGAGAGGTCGGCTAGGTTCCTGTCCCATGTATGTCATCGGCTTGATGTCGGGCACCTCCGCCGACGGCGTGGATGCCGCGTTGGTGGACATCCGCGGGACCGGCCACGATCTGAAGATCACGCTCAAGGCGTTCCGCACGTTCCCGTACCAAACCGCCTTTCGCGAGCGGCTTTTGCAGGCGATGACCGGTGGGACGGTGGAGGACGTGTGTCACTTGAATGGCGCGCTGGGGGAATGGTTTGCCCGGGCGGCCTTGAAGGTCCTTAAGGCGGCTGGCGTGTCGCCTCGACGAGTGGCGCTGATCGGCTCGCATGGGCAGACGCTTCATCACCTGCCGAAGCCGCGTCGCGAACCGGTCATTGGGCCGGTCCGGTCAACCCTGCAACTGGGTGCGCCGGCCGCCATCGCAGAGCGGACCGGCATCACCACGGTGGCCGACTTTCGAAGTCGAGATATAGCGACAGGAGGGGAGGGCGCGCCGCTGACTCCCTACCTCCATTACCAGTTCTTTCGCCATCCGTCCCGTGCGCGGGTTGTGGTCAACATCGGCGGGATCAGCAACCTGACGTATCTCTCGGCCGGTGGGCCGCTCCAGTCGGTCCGCGCGTTCGATACGGGCCCCGGGAACATGGTGGTTGACGGGGTCGTACGCCACGTGACGGGCGGACGGCATCAATTCGATCGCGGCGGCCGGCTCGCGCGCGCCGGGAAAGTCGATGAGGGCCTGCTGCGACGACTCCTCCAGCATCCCTTTCTGCGGCGCCGGCCCCCCAAGTCCACGGGGCGCGAAGAGTTCGGGGAGCGGTTCACCGACCGGTTCGTCCTGCTGGGCCGATTAGCCGGTCTAGCAGACGCGGACCTGGTGGCGACGGCCACAGCCTTCACGGCGCGGACGATCGCGGACGCGCAGAAATTCCTGCCGCGGCGGGTCGCGGAGGCGTTCATCAGTGGAGGTGGCGCACGGAACCCCACGCTCGTGCGGATGCTGGAAGAAGCATGGGAGGGTATTCCGGTGCGCCCAGTCGAGGCGCTGGGCTGGGACGGGCGCGCGCTGGAGGCCGTGGCGTTCGCGGTCTTGGCCTACCAGCATGTCAAAGGCGTTCCGTGCAACCTACCGCATGTGACCGGCGCGAAGCGGGCGGTGGTGCTGGGGACGATTGTGCCGGGCAACAAGGCGCGACCCAAGTTGTCATTCTGAGCAAAGCGAAGAATCCAGTTCAACTAAGCAGAGAGACCCTTCGCGCTGTTCAGGGTGACAGAACTATCGCTGGAAGGTATTCGGGAAGCTGGCCGCGATGCCGTTTGGCCCCTTGCCAACCTTGATCCGCTTGACCTCGGTCAGGCTGCCCAAGTCCACGACCGAGACGTCGTCGCTCTTCGTATTGGTCACGAAGGCATACTTGCTGTCTGGGCTGAATGAGATGCCGTGTGTCCATGTGCCGAGCGGAAGCTGCTTGACGAGCTTGTCCGTGGCGGCGTCATAGATGGAGAGTTGCGCGGACTCCTGATCGCACGAGATCAGATACCTGCCATCCGGGGTGACGCCGAGTTGGGCCGGGAGTTTCCCGACCGGGAGCCTCGCCACCACCTTCCGTGACGCCGTATCAATCTTGAAGACCTGGCCGGAGTTCAATCCCGTGACATAGACGAACTTCCCCTTTGGCTCGACCCAGGCCTGCACGGCGGCATCGCTCACGGGGATGGTCGCCGCCAGCTTGCGTTCTTTCAGGTCCACGACCGCCAGGTCCTTGCTGCCTAGATTGGCGACGTAAGCGAACTTGCCGTCAGGCGAGATCGCGATGCCGTGCGGGCTCCTGCCGACCGGTATCGTGGTGAGTGGTTGCAAGGTGCTCGCGTCCGTGATCGTCACGTCGCCCGACTCAGTGTTGGTGTTCACTATGAGCCGCTGGTCCGGCGTCATGAAGATGTGCGCCGGGCCCCTGCCGACTTCCCAGCGGGCGACGATACGGAGCTTGTCGGGGTCGAGTTTGACAGCCTGGTTGGCGGGACCGTCCGTGAGGTAGAGCATCCCGTCAGAGCCCAGGTGGATGTTGTGCGGGGCGCGCAGCCCCCGGATGGTGGCGCGCTTTTTCCCCGCATCGGCGTCGATGACCGAGACGGTCCCGCCAATTTCATTTGCTGTGTAGACCCACGTGGCGGCAGCGAGATCCGAGGTGAGGCAGGATAGGGTAAGGAGAGCAGCTAGTGCAGACGCCCGAAGGATCCCCACAACTACGTCACATGAAGTTCATGAACTTGGTCTTGGCCTCGTCCATAATGGCTTCGGTGACCTGGCTCGCGCCCCGTTCCACGGCGATCCGTTCGATCTCGCGACGGGCCATCGGCCGGATGAAGTCCGGAATGTTCTCCAGCCTCTTCTCGGCTGCGGGCGCCCACGGGATGCCTTCCGTGGCGTTCTTCGAGTCGTCCATTACTTGGAGCGTGATCTTCTTGTAGCCGTGCCTTTGGGCGTAGGCCTCGATGCCGCCCTTGATCATCGGGCGCACGAACGAGGGGGTCTTCTCCAACCGCTCCAGCGCGTCCGGCGTCCATTCAAACTCGACGGTCGTTGACTCTTTCGGAGAACTGGACCCGAGGCCCATCTGGGCCACCACTGCCGAGAATGGGCAACCGCCGGTCTTCTTTTCGCCCTCGGCGGGAGCGGCCGATGTGGCCGCCGGCTGCTCGCTGTAATGCTCCTTCAGGTAGTTGGCCATCTCGGCCTGGCCTTCGCCTTCCCCGCGGAGTCCGCCGCGCGTCATCTCGAAGGGCTGTGCGGCGGCGGTGCGCCCGCCGAGCTGCACGCCGAGTGAGCTGACCATCTGGGTTTCGCCTGGATTCGTGACCATCGTGAAGCGCGCTCCGCAGGACGGGCAGGCGAAGAACACCCCGAGCGAGCCCTCCGCGGGCTTCTCGACTTTCTCGAAGTTCATGTAGGTTTCGCACTTCATGCAGACGAACTTCATGGAGTGACTCCTTATAGTTGATTGGCCAGAATTTTCTTGTAATCCAGGAGTGCCTTGATGCGGCTCGCGATCTCGTCGTACCGCTTGAGGGTCGGGTAGGAGGCGTCCAGCAGCGGCGTGCCCTTGTCGAAGGATTTCGCCAGGGTCCGGTCGAAGGGGATGCGACCGAGCAGCGGTAGGTCCAGCGCCCGGCACATCGCCTCCGTATCTCCTTCGAACAGCTCGCTCTCGTTCCCGCACTGCGGGCACCGGTACATGCTCATGTTCTCGACGATCCCCAGGACCTTGATGCCGAGGTCGCGGGCGTAAGCGATGGACTTCTGCACGACGTCCGACGCCACCTCGGACGGGGTTGTGACGACGATCGCGCCGTCCAGATCGGGAATGAAGCCGGCGATGACCGGCGGCTTGTCAGCGGCAGCGCCCGGCGGGAGGTCGGCGAGGAGAAAGTCCACTTCGCCCCAGACGATGTCCGCAATGAACTCGCGGAGGACGTTCATCTCCCACACGCCGAGCCACACGGGGCTGAGGTCCATCGGTCCTTTCCAGCGAACCGGCGAGAGCTCGTCGAGAAAGAAATCCATGGAACCGACCTTGAGGCCGAGCGGGCCGACCGGCGGGATCGCGCCCTCCGGGGTAATCGTGAACTGCTGGCCGCGCATACCCAGCATCTGGGGCACGCAGGGGCCGTTCAGGTCCACGTCCAGCACACCGACCTTGTGGCCTTGCCGTGCGAGAGCCAGGGCCAGGTTCACCGTGGTCATGCTCTTCCCGACGCCGCCCTTGCCGCTCATGACCACGAGCTTGTGGCGGACGGCCGCCATGCGGCCCGTGACGGCCTTCATCTGCTCGGTGATCTGCTGGACCACCTTAGCGTCGTCGGCATACTTCAGCCGGCCGAGGATGTCCTTCAGGTCTTTCGTCGCCATCGCGCGCGGAGCCCTCAGAATCTGCTCCAAACCTAGCATGGGGCCTGAAATGGTGTCAATTTTTCCTGCGCGGCCAAGAGCGGGTCCTGCCCCCGCATAGCCCAGCGCAGCTGGGGCACCCGTTGCTCTCGGAGTGGGTCCTGTCGCCGAGCAGCCCCGCTGAGCGGCACCTTTCGGCGTCGCAGCCCCGCAGACTCGCCTGTAGGTGCCTGGGCTCATCGGGGCGCCCCGCTCGGCGCCACCCACTCCAACTGCAACGGGTCGAAACGCCGTCGAGGCCCCGCAGACCCGGCTGTACGCCCCGCGCTGCATCTGGGCGCCCATGCGGTGTCACCCGCAGGTGCGCTGCAGGAAAGGGGTTTAGAGTTTAGCGAGGAGCGTTTTGACTTTTTGTTCGATCAGATCGCCCACTTTGCGGAACTCGTCTGCGGGCAGAGCTTTCGGGTCGGGGATGTTCCAGTCCTCACGCTGCTTCGCGCGGACGTTCGGGCAGGCGTCGCCGCAGCCCATCGTCACGGCCACGTCGTATTCGATAGCGGGAATCTCGGAGAGGGACTTGGAGCTATGCCGGCTCAGATCGTAGCCCAGTTCGTGCATGGACGCGATCGCCTTAGGGTTGACTTGCCCGGAGGGGTTGGAGCCGGCGCTGTAGGGCTCGACGGCGCCTGTCCCGTGCATCCGCGCAAAGGCCTCCGCGATCTGGCTGCGGCACGAATTCTCGATGCAGACGAACAAGACGCGTTTCATAATGAGGAAGGGATTCCTAATCTGTCATGCGAACCAACCACTTACCTTTGTAGCAATAAAAGATCGCTGCCACTCCGTCGTATTCGCTGCGGATAGCATTGTGTTTCAGGTGAACATTTTCAGGGGGACGCTTTTTAGGCTCGTCAAGATATACAAAATCTTTTAAAGTCGCTCGTTTGTCGTTATATAGGGATAAACCTCCAGGGTAGCCATTCGGCCATTCAATTTTATCCGGACATTTGGTGTTCTCATGCGCCGTTGTGCGGAAGTCAAACACCAGAAAGTAAGTTCTTGTGCCCAGTCCTTCCCTCTCGCACCAGAAGGCAGCACTTTCTTCTTCCCCAGGGACATAGCCGTAAACATACGGTGGTTGTATCATCCCTGGTCTATCATAGAAGTCAGAAACTTGAGAGCAGTCATGCTGCTTTGCGAGTTCTTGTAATTCTTGGGGGAAAATTAGAGTTTCGGAGAGAGCAGTCTCAGTTGAGAAAGTAAGCAAGAGAAGCGCAAGTCCCCAAAGTGCTTTCATAAGTGCCTCAATTTGTGAGTTCCTCCAACTTCTTCTTTGCCGCGCCGGAGGCCAGGGCTTCCTGGACGAGTGGGAGGGAGGCGCGGATGGAGGCGGCCTTGCCGCCGGTGTAGAGGATCAATGCGGCGTTCATCACGACCCAGTCTCGCTGGCTTCCTTTCACCTTGTTCCCGAGTATCTTCGTGATCAGATCAGCCTCGCCGTCCACGCCGGGCGCCGCCAGGTGCTCGATCCGTTCGAACGGCAGGTCGAGGTCTTTGGGCTGAAGCGTAACCGGTGTGATCCGGTCCTCGCGCAGTTCGATGGCCTTAGTGATCGAGCTGATCGACAGCTCCGGCTCGCCTTCGAGCCCGCGCAGGATCAAGGCCCGCGGCGTGCCCAGCATCCGCAAGGCTTCGGCGATTTTCTCGAAGTAGGGCGGGTGCGACATGCCGATGATAGACGCCCGGGCGCGGGCCGGATTCAGCATCCGTGAGACGGGCTGGAAGAAACTCCGCACGCCGAGTTCTTTCCTCATTTCTAGAAAGCGGAAGACGAGCGGATGGTAGAGGCCGATATCCAGGTAGGCCAGCCCGTTCTTCACAAGATAGTCCGCTGCCTGCTTGGGGTCCAGGTCAGTGGGGATGCCAAGACGCGCGGCGACTGTTGCAGTGGCCAGACGGCCCGGCACGTCGTCGTATCCGTGGAGCAAGATCGGGACTCCGACGGCCGCAGCGACGATGGCTGCGGGCAGCAGGACGTGCCAACTGTCCTGCTTGCCGGCGTAGGTCGGAATGTCCACGACCCCGAGGCCGGGAGGGACCGGCAGGGGCGGCGCGTACTCGCGCGCTGTGGCGGTGAAGGCCGCCAGCTCGCTGACCGATTCGCCTTTGATCCGCATGGCGACGAGAAACGAGCCAACCTGCGCGGGTGTGGCCACGCCTTCCAGCAACAGGCGCATGGCCTCCTTGGCCTCGTCGTGGGTGAGGTCCTTGGCGCCCTTCTCGCCCTTGCCGACCTTGGCGATCAGGGTTTGCATGGTGCTGGACATACTTTTTAGATCGAGTAGTGGAACTGGGGCTTG
>Ga0209157_1003625_pt1 | contig 11787 bp, 9 predicted proteins | sample GraSoiAngelo_135_FD_185892 | JGI IMG/M metagenome (GOLD analysis project Ga0209157, IMG submission 185892) | Grasslands soil microbial communities from the Angelo Coastal Reserve, California, USA - 14_0929_05_40cm (SPAdes) (version 2) | ecosystem: Environmental > Terrestrial > Soil > Grasslands ... | reverse complement strand
ACGGCTTGGCGACACGGCCTGCGCCTCGGCCTCCACTGCACCCGCTGCAATGTCGGTCTGATGGCGATCCTGCTGGTCGTCGGGTTGATGGACCTTCGCGCGATGGCGGTCGTGGCGGCAGTCATCACCGTCGAGCGTCTCGCGCCGGCCGGTGAGCGCGTCGCGCGAGCCACCGGGGCCGTCATCGTCGTGGCAGGGTTGTTTCTGATCATGCGCGCAGCCGGGCTCGGATGACATATCCACATCGTGCACCTGATGACGCATTTGCAGCGGCTGCCGACGCTCGCGGAGTTGGCGAACTCGGCGGCGGCTGGATCTTCGACCGCTTCGGCGGCTATGCGTGGCTCTACATCGGCTCCTTCGCGCTCGGGCTGGGCGCGCCGTGGCACTCGCGCTTTTCTTCCCGCCGCTGCTGATGAGCAGCCGCGACCGCTAAGTGCTTCGTAGCGAACTTCGCATGCCTTCCGCCCTTTAATCCTGACGACACCCAGCGCTTCACCCGTCAGTTAGCGCGACGCGACCGGCGATTCAGCTTGCGGCGCTTTATCAGCCCGTCTGTTCCGGACCGGTGCGCCGGACATCCTGGAGGCTCCCAGAAGACCTTGAATGTTATAGAAAAACGTGCGTGCCCACGCGGCAAGTGGATTTGCTGACAGGCGCCTGACTCAGCCCTGGACGTGGAAGAATCGAGGTTGGCACGATCCCTGCCCAGGCCGAGGCGCGATCGGTTGCGGAGAAACACTGGATCGCCTAACATGAATGCCCCCGTAAAGCCGGTAGAAGGCGACAAAAGAAGAGGCTACCGAACCGATCCAAACGGGCTATAGGGTCGGTCATTAACACGTAGGCGACGGGTGGTTAGATTGTTGAATGGCAGCAAACGATTGTTGGATGGTAAAAGTAGGGAGGGGTAGTGAGCGTTCGTATCTTCGGGCACTACGTATCGCTGCCGCTTTTGCTTCTCATGCTCGCGGAAGCGGCGACCCACGTAGGCGCGGTCTATCTGGCGGGGACTGTTCGCTTCCTCGACATTCACTTCCAGGTGCAATCCGCAGCCGGTGAGTCCCTGTGGCTATTTCCGCGCGCGTTGCTGTACGCGCTCGTGATGCTAGTCACCATGACGGCGTTCGGTCTATACGGGTCGGAATTGCACAAGAAGGATCGCGAGTACCAGGTGCGCTTCCTTGCGAGCTTCCCGGCAGTAGCTGTGGTGCTGGCGTTCGTGTATTACGCCGTACCGGAAAGCACCTTGGCTCGCGGCATCATGGCTCTTAGCCTGCTGTTCTCATTCATTTTCACTGCGTCCGCACGTGCGCTGTTCTTCCAGATCGTCGGTCACGACGCACTGAAGCGCCGGATCCTTGTAATCGGAAGCGGATCCCGCGCGGCCGAGGTCGAGGCCTTGCTGACCCGGCTCGGTCCGAGCGCGGGCTTCAATCTCGTGGGCTTCGTACAGTGTGGGGATGGGGAGCCGTACCCAGACAAATCCAAGTTGCTCGGCGACTGCAAAGCGCTGCGGGCTCTTGTCGAACAGCACCGCGTTGACGAGATTGTAGTTGGGGTGCGGGACAGGCGTAATGGACACTTGTCGATGTCGGAACTTCTCGAGTGCAAACTTGAGGGGATCAGCATCGTCGATTTGCCGACTTTCTTCGAACGCGAGAGCGGTCACGTTCAGCTGAAATCACTGAACCCGAGCTGGATGATCTATTCCATGGGATTTGGCAGGAGTGGTTTTCAGCAGATTTTGAAGCGTGTATTCGATGTTTGGGTGAGCGGGGCTATGCTGATCGCCACCCTGCCGGTGATGCTGTTTGCGACCTTGGCGATCTGGCTGGAGACCGGCCGGCCAATTCTATACCGCCAGAAGCGGGTAGGCGAGTGCGGAGAGGTATTCGAAATCCTGAAGTTTCGCAGTATGCGGGCCGACGCCGAGAAAGACGGGGTCGCGCGATGGGCGAAGGAGAACGACGATCGCGTTACGCGGGTGGGGAAACTCCTCAGGCTGACGCGCATCGACGAGTTGCCGCAGCTCTTCAACGTCTTGCGCGGCGACATGAGCTTCGTCGGGCCGCGTCCAGAGCGACCGCCCTTCGTGAACGAACTCAGCCGGAAAGTGCCCTTCTACGCGAGCAGGCACTCGGTGAAGCCGGGTATTACGGGCTGGGCGCAGATTCGCTATCCCTATGGCGCGTCGGTGGACGATGCCGTGTATAAGCTGCAATTCGATCTTTACTACGTGAAGAACCACTCCTTGTTCCTGGATCTGGTCATTCTGTTTCAAACTGCGCAGGTTGTTTTGTTTGGCCAGGGTGCGCGCTAAGTGCAGATGAAACAGTGCTGGGCTGGCGCGCTTGTGGCGACATTCATCATGGCCGGTTGCGAGAATGTGTCCCGGGTCCCGGAGGCCGCAGGTGACACGGCTCAACCGTTCGCCAGCTTCGAAGGGAATTATCGGATCGGCGTAGACGATAAGGTGCAGATCGCGGTATGGCGCAACCCGGAGTTGTCGGTGACCGCACCAGTGCGGCCGGACGGAAAGATCTCGGTGCCGATCATCGGTGATGTCGAAGCCGGCGGCCGCACGCCCAGCGAGGTCGCCGAAATCATAAGGAAGCGGTTGTCCGAGTACATTCGCGAGCCCAATGTCGCAGTGATCCTCACGGAATTGCGCTCGCATGAGTTCCTGTCGCGCGTGCGTGTCACCGGTGCGGTTCGTACGCCGCGCTCAATGCCCCACCGCCAGGGTATGACCGTTCTCGACGCGGTACTCGAGGCTGGCGGAGTTAATGACTTCGCCTCCCCCAATCGCAGCAGGCTGTACCGCAAGGTCAAGGACAAGACGGAAGTATTCGAGATCGACCTTGGCGACATACTCAAGAAGGGCCGGCTCGAGACAAATTACCCGCTCAAGCCGGGAGATGTGGTCACGGTTCCCGAGCGACTGTTCTAGAGTCGTTTGCGGCCATTCCGGGAAAGCACGCCATGCAAATGTATCCTGAACAGATCGTAAAAGCGCTCATCAACGAGTCGTTCCATTCGCGTCGGCTGGTTGTGGGGATGTTTGTGCTTGTAAACGTTGTCATGCTTACCGCAGGATGGCTGTGGCCGAAGAGCTTTACGGGGTCGACGAGCATCGTCGTGGACGAAAAGAGCATCATGGAGCCCCTGATGAAGGGTGCCGCCGTGGCGACTGAAATGGCAGACCGCAACAGAAACGCCCGCGAGGTGATCCTCGGGCGCAGGATCATGGGTCAGGTTCTTGAGCGTGCTGGGTGGCTGGCCGATCATCCGACAACATTGGAGCAGGAAGGCCTCTTCGAGAATATCAAGGCACGGACAACGGTCACCCCCGTCGGTAGGGATGTGATCAAGATCGAATACCGCGATAGTGATAAGGAGCGAGCCTTGTTCGTGACCAAAACCTTCGCCGACCTGTTCATCAAGGAGATGATCGCCCAAAAGGAATCGGAGACACGGTCGGCGTTCGATTTCATCGACAAGCAGGCCCAGGAATACCAACAAAAGCTGGCCGCTACTGAAGAGGAGATCAGGCAGCTGCGCTCTTCGAATCTGGACGCGCGCCCTGGCAGCGACATTGAACTGAGTGCGCGGTTGATCGCGCTCAATACCCGCATCGAGAACACGACCACGGAACTGCGAGAGGCTCAGATGAAGGGGGCCTCGCTCGAGCGGCAGGTGAACGGTGAAGCCGAGGTGACCGTCCTGGCCACCCGTGAAGGACAGTTCCGGGCACGCATCGCCGAATTGCAGGCGAAGCTCGATACGCTGCGGCTGAGCTTCCACGATACCCATCCCGACGTCGTGCAAGTCAAGAACCAGATCCAGGATCTCATGGCCGAAGCCAGTGCCCAGCGTGAGCGACGCGAGAAGGCCAAGCCGTCCCAGCGCTCGGAGCAGGACGAAACGGTCGTGAACAATCCCGTTTACCAGCAGCTGCGCCGCGAGCTGTCACAGAATCAGCTTACGATCGATGCATTGAAGGCGCGCATTGCAGAGGCGAAGCGGTTGTTACAGGAGGAGGTCAACCGGGGCAAGGGCCTGCACAGCGGGGATGCACGCCTGGTCGAACTCACGCGTGATCATCAAATCAACCGGGAGATTTATCAGGACCTCCTGTACCGGCGTGAGAGGGCGAGAGTTTCAATGAACATGGACAGCGATCGGCAAGGATCGAATTTCAAAATCCTGGAACCGGCCAGATCGCGGCCGTCCCCTAATGCGCCGCGATTCTGGCAATTCGTGCTCGGGGGTGTAGTGCTGGGAGTTTTTGTTCCCTTCGGGCTCCTTTTCGCCAGACTGCGATTCGATCCGCACGTGCGTCTCGCGAACGCGATATCCGAGAGACACAAGGTGCCGGTGGCGGCAATCGTGCCGCACCTGTGGAGCCCAGGGGAGCTGGCAGGTTTGCGTAAGGAACTGGTGATGCTGGCGTTGGTTGTTACGGTCACACTTGCCCTTTCGGCGACGCTCTCCGTAGTGCGTTTGCTGGGAGTGCTGTGACATGAGCAAGATCGAGAAAGCGCTGAAAAGAGCCGGGGAGGAACGGGGGAATCTGCAGCTCGTGCCTGCCGCGGCTGCAGGAGGAAGGACCGCGCCGTGGACGGCCATCGTGGGGCAGCAAATCCAGGTCCCCGAAACCATCTCCCGCATGGCTGAGAACGAACGCAAGTTGCTGAGCGCGGACGAGCTCTGGGAGCGAGGGATCATCCACCCCCAGCATACCGGAGACCCCGCGGTCCAGGTGTTCCGCGAGCTGCGAACCAAGATTAATCAACAGAGCCAGGAACAAAACGCCGTCATTCTCGTTGCCGCGGTGAGCGAGGGGAACGGCGGCAGTTTCGTCGCACGGAACCTCGCGGCCGCGTTTGCCCTCGATTCCGCGAAGACGGCCCTGCTCGTCGACTGCAATCTCAGAAATCCGAGTGTTCACCAACTCCTTCCCAAAGCGACGCTGCCCGGACTGGCGGATTACTTTGAGAATCCGGAGATGGACGTATCCAGGATCATCCACCCGGTAGGTATCGCGCGCTTTCGCGCGATTTCGACCGGTGGATTGCGCGAGATTCCGGGGGAGTATTTCGTTTCCATGAAAATGCGGCGCCTGATAGAATCCTTGCGCGAGCGCTACCGCGAGCGCTTCATCGTCCTCGATGGTCCCCCGATGTCGGACATCGCCGATACCCGGATCCTCTCCGAACTGTCCGACTACGTGCTCGTCGTTGCGCGCCACGGGCGCACCACGAACGCGCAGATCGAGAGCGGTCTGAACGCAATCAGCAGCAGGAAACTGCTCGGCATTGTCTTCAACGACGAACCGCGCATTCCCTGGATTCGCTGACTCCCGTGCCTCCGGCGGCCGGATACCGCACTCGCGGCAACCGGTTTCCGCGCTGGCTTTCGGCAGCCCGCGGAGACTCCCGGGCGGGTGTTGCGTGTCGCGCAAGCCACACCTGGCTGAGAGCCTGCTCCTTTGCAGCGCTTTCCTGTACCTGTCCCGGATGGGCCCCAGCCTTAGCCGGGCAGTACGACTACGGAGTGGGGTTTGCGCTGGTCCACGAGAGCAATATCACACGAACCCCGGACCCGCGTGCCGAATGGACGGAGGCGCTGTTTGGTGGTGTTGCCTACTCAGAACGCACCGTTGACTTTACCGCGCAACTTCTTGCGCAGGCGGACAGGCGGACCTACCTCCGGAACACCTATCAGGACCAGACGCTCTATTTCGCGAACGGGACGGCAGTGTGGACCATAACGCCGCAGCAGCTTTCCTGGACGGTGGAGGACGTTGCAACCCAGTCGCTCCTAAGTCTTACCGGCCCGGATACACCGGCCAACCGCGTCAACACCAACGCGCTGAGCACCGGACCCGAATTCACTTTTCGCGTCAGTCCCACGAACATGCCGACGATCGGCGCCAGATACGGTCGCTACGACATCCAAGGCCCCGGAGACAATCAGCGCTACACGTCGTATGCGCGCTGGGTGCACCAGTTGTCGGAGCCGGAAAAACTGTCTCTCAACTATGAGGCGACGCACGTGGATTTCGCGCCCCCCGCGCTCTTGCCGAATTTTCTGCGGCAGGAGACCTTCCTGCGCTACGAAAGGCTTTCGCCGCTCAACAGTCTGATTCTTGAGGGTGGTACCACGCATATCCAACTATACGGCGGGGCCGAATTGAGTGGACGACTCGTCCGCGTAGCGGCACTGCGTACGCTCACGTCCGAGTCGGCGTTGCGATTGGTGCTCTGGGACCAGATCTCGGATTCCGCGACCGATCTTCTCCGTGCGGTAACCAGCGCGACTTCGACGGCGGTGCCAGGAACTCCGGTTGCCATAGCGACCGCAGCACCGCTCACGGGATCCACCTTGACCACGGGAGACGTGTATCGCAGCCAGAGCGGCGAGCTCACCTACGTGGCGCAGAGCGGACGCATCGGCTACAACCTGCAGGGATACGCGCGCCGCGTCGACTACACCACCGTGGACCAGGACTACCACGAAACCGGGGGGAGGCTGACCTTCACCTGGATCCAATCCGGTGCAGTGCGAATCTACGCCAATGCGGATTACGTGAAGCGCACAATCCCGAGTCTAGACGAACGGGACAAGTACCGCACCGGCACTCTGGGCGTGACTTACAGAATTACGCCCAGCCTGTTCGTTTCGGCGGAGGGCGGACGCATAGAACGCGAAAGCGATGTTCCCCTGCAGAGTTTCGTGGACAGTCGTGTTATGCTGCTTTTGGGCTATAGTACCGGGCCACAGTACACTGCGGCATTCAGACGGTAAACGGACATGTATTTCAAGCATTTCGGCCTGAAGGCGCAACCGTTCCAGCTCACCCCTGACATCGGGTTTCTCTTCATGAGCGAGGCTCACACCCGCGCCAAGGCTTACATGGATTACACCGTGTGGAATCGCGAAGGCTTCGTGGTGATCACGGGAGAAATCGGCTGCGGCAAGACCACGCTTATCCAGAAAGTCCTGTCGGAACTCGACGAGAACGTGGTTGTTGCGAAGATATTCCAGACGCAGCTTGACGAAGTCGAGTTTCTGCAAGCGATGCTCGTGGATTTCGGACTCAATCCGTTCAATGCGAAGAAAGTTGAGCTGCTCGACATGCTCAATACCTTCCTATTGGAGCAGTTCGTGCAGGGCAAGCAAATCGTGCTGATCGTCGATGACGCGCACAATCTCAGCACGAAAGTGCTCGAGGAAATACGCATGCTCGCAGGGCTGGAAACGCGCAAGGAAAAGATCCTGCACGTGATCCTCGTCGGGCAGCCGCAGCTCAACGAGATCCTCGACCATCCGGACATGGAGCAGTTGATTCAGCGCGTCAAGCTGCGCTACGACATCCCCCCGATGAGCGAGCAGGAGTGCAGCCAATACATCCTCTTTAGGCTGAGCACCGCCGGCGCGGCGGACCGTATGCTGTTCCTGCCGCAGACGTTTCCCGTCATCTACAAGTACGCCGGGGGTACCCCGCGCCTGATCAACACCCTGTGCGATGCGGCACTGACCTGCGCTTATGCCGACAATCTCCCGAGAGTCACGGCGAAGGTGGTCGAGGCAGCCGCGAACGAACTTCAGTGGCCGTCCTACTCCGAGCGCGTCGACAAGCGTCGCCAGAAGATGGCCCCAAGCCCCGTTGATAACAGGCCGCAGGACGTCCTGAGCGAACAATCCCGGTCGCTCGCGACGATTGCGGAGCAGGTCGGCAAGCTCGAGGACCTGCCGCCGGTGCTTGCGTCCATCAGAGCGAGTCTGGCGGCAATCGAGACGTTGTTGCGGGACCTCGTCCAAAGCCGGGCTGGGGATCCAAATTCGGAAGCGCCTTCCAACCGTCGGAAAAGTACCGGCTGACACGCCTCGGCTCGGCGAACTCGAATCAAGGCTGGATTGAATTCCCTATCTGTAGGCGCAAGTCTCGCGGGTGTCGTCCATTCCCCCGGTCAATCAAGCTCGAAAGCCGTTTCGTAATTCTGTTTCAGCGCAGAATCTTGGCCTTCCTTACGCAGGTAGCAGTTGCCGACCGCGAGGACGTCGAGCTCGTTTCCCATGAAGCAGCGAAACGCGTCCTCCGGCGTGCACACGATGGGCTCGCCGCGCACGTTGAAGCTCGTGTTTACGATGACCGGACAGCCCGTTTTCCGCTCGAACGCGGATAGCAGCGCGTAATAGCGCGGGTTGGTGTCCTCGTGCACGGTCTGGATGCGGGCCGAGTAATCAACATGCGTCACGGCCGGAATGTCGGAACGGGGCACGTTGAGCTTGTCGATTCCAAAAAGCTGTTTTTCCTCCGCCGTCATCTCGCGGCGCCTGGATTTGACCACGTCGGCGACCAGGAGCATGTAGGGGCTATCGGAATCCATCTCGAACCAGTCGTTGACGCGCTCTCGCAGGACCGACGGTGCGAAAGGGCGGAAGGATTCGCGGTACTTGACCTTAAGGTTAAGCATCTTCTGCATTGTCGGCGAGCGAGGGTCGCCCAATATCGAGCGATTGCCGAGAGCCCGCGGGCCAAACTCCATTCGACCCTGGAACCAGGCCAGCGCCTTGCCCTGCGCCAGGTCTTCCGCGCAGGAAGCGATCAACGCCGTATCCTCCAGCAGCTCGAATCGCGCGCCGCATTTCTTCAAACGCTCCTCGATCTCCGGCTGAGAGAACGCCGGTCCGAGATAAGCCCCTTGCATGGCATCGCCGTTCACCCGCCGCTCCTGACCGAGCTGCATGTGATAACCGACCAGTGCGGCGCCCAAAGCGCCACCAGCGTCACCCGCTGCGGGCTGAATGTAGATCTGCTCGAAGCCACCGTCGCGCAGGACTTTGCCGTTCGCCACGCAGTTAAGGGCAACCCCGCCAGCCAGGCACAAGTTCCTAATCCCGGTTTCCTTGCGCAGGGATCGAGTGAGCCGCAGCACGATCTCATCGGTCACGGCCTGGATCGAAGCCGCCAAGTCCATGTGATAATCGGTGAGCAGCTCGTCCTGCCGGCGCGGGTGGCCCCCAAATAGCTTGTGGAACCGGTCCGATGTCATGGTGAGCCCGGTGCAGTAGTTGAAGTAGCTCAGATCGAGACGAAACGAGCCGTCGGCCTTGACGTCGATCAGGTGTTCGAGGATCCGGTCCTTGTATCGGGGCACGCCGTACGGTGCAAGCCCCATGACCTTGTATTCGCCCGAGTTGACCTTGAACCCGGTGTAATAGGTGAAGGCTGAGTACAGGAATCCCAGCGAATGCGGGAAGTGGATCTCCTTGTGCACTTCGAGGTTGCTCCCCTTCCCGATCGCGGCAGACGTCGTCGCCCATTCCCCCACCCCGTCCATGGTAAGCACCACGGCTTCTTCAAATGGAGACGGAAAGAACGCGCTCGCCGCGTGGCTGAGATGGTGCTCGCTGAAGAGCAACTTCTCGTTCCAGCCGTCGCGGCCCTCGAGTTTCCCCAGTTCGTCCTTCAGCAGGCCTTTCAGGAAGAGCTTTTCCCTCAACCACAGGGGCATCGCCATGCGAAACGACTTGAACCCGCGTGGCGCAAACGTCAGATACGTCTCGACCAGCCGCTCAAACTTCAGGAACGGCTTGTCGTAGAAGACGACGCGATCCACGCCGCGCAACCCGGTGCCGCGCTCGGTCAGGCAGTAGCGGATCGCGTTGGCGGGAAACCGGGCATCGTGCTTCTTGCGCGAGAAGCGTTCCTCCTGCGCCGCAGCAACGATCTGGCCGTCCTCGATCAGTGCCGCAGCGCTGTCATGGTAAAACGCGGAAATCCCGAGAATGCGCAAGTGCCTGCTCTCTCAGAACAGCGTGTATATGAACGGCGCAACGGCCGAGCCTTGCGCCAGCACGATCAGCACACCCAGAAGGGCCATCATTACGAAGATCGGCCACAGCCAGTATTTCTTTCGGCTGCGCATGAACGCCCACAGCTCCTTGAGCATTTCCATAGCGACTCTCTAAAATTGGTTGGTCATGGAATCAGGTGGAGGCCCGGGCGGCTTGCGCGGTATCCAGTACGAGTTCGCGCCGGAATCGAGCTTCAGGCGCAGCGGGTCCTTCCCGGCGAGCCGCGCCAAGACACCGATCGGAGCGATGACGCAATAAAACAGAATGCCCAATGCAACCGGACTCACGACCTTCCCCAGCAGAAGTCCGAGCTTGAACCACAGCCGATTCGGTACGGCAAGGAGCGCTGGCTTCCAGATGGCGATTATGGCGAAAACAACTGCTACACCTAGAGCCCACCACCGCGGCGTCTCGCCATGGAACAACGGCCAGCCGGCAATCAGCAGAAACGCCCCCGCAAACACCAAGCCAAACGCGCGGTCCGTCGACCCCTCTACCTGCTGTTCCCGGGACAAGTCTTCGTGTGCCATGGTGCACCAATCCTGCTTTTCAGCTGAGCGAGCCGTGCCCGCGCTTCAATGTTTGGGTAACTTATTGAGACTATACAGCATTGTCTGACAGACGATCTGCCCGCGCTCGAGATCTTTGCCTGTGCCGGTTGGCGCAGGTCAAACCTGCAATCAGAGGGGTGCGCAGGAGCGATCGGCGAACCGTGAGTGCATTGCCGGGTCCTGGGGTGCGGCGCAAAGGCCAGCAAAACGGCCCAGGGCCCCGATGTTGATTAACGCTTTGATAACCCGATAATAGGAGATTCCTCTCACTGGCCTTGGGAGAATCGACTCATGGCCATCAATACCCATTTCAGGTACCGGCATAACACGCAGGCAAACGAGATGCGAGCAGCAGAGCAACTTCCGCGACAGACCATGAAGCTCGTCCTTGAAGACGGCACCGAAATGGTAGGCAGCGGTTTTGCAGCCGAAAAAGCGGTAGCGGGTGAGGTCGTTTTCAACACGGGCATGACCGGCTACGCGGAGAGCTTGACCGATCCCTCCTACCGCGGGCAGATCCTCGTGCTCACGTACCCCCTCGTCGGCAACTACGGCGTACCACCCCCACGACGGTCGGGCACTCTCGACATGCCCTACGAATCCGGGGCCATACAAGTTCAGGGATTGGTCGTGCAGCACTATGTGGACACCTACAGCCACCACGCCGGTGTCCGCTCGCTGAGCCATTGGCTGGCGGGCGAGGGCATCCCCGCCATCACCGGCATAGATACTCGCACGCTGACGCGGCGCCTGCGAGAACGGGGCACCATGATGGGCTGGCTCTTTCCGGCGGCGCTGACGGTTTCCGAGGCGCGGCGGGATGCCCAGGGCGTGCGTATGCAGGACGAAGTATTTCGCGCGGTCGCGCCGCCAGAACCCGTACGCTATGACGCTGGCGAACTCACGGTCCTGCTCGTTGACGCAGGTGCGAAGGACAACATGGTCCGGTCGCTTCTTGACCGTGGTGCCAGCGTTCTGCGCGTACCCTGGCACATGCCGCTCGCGCCGTTCGCTAAACAGGTTGACGGAGTTGTCATCGGTAACGGTCCGGGCGATCCGAAGGACCTCGGGCCGCTCATCGAACAGGTGCGCGACTTGCTTGGCACGTGCGTCAAACCGATCTTTGGCATCTGCCTTGGCAATCAGATATTGGCGCTCGCCGCTGGCGCCGATACGTACAAGCTGCCGTACGGCCATCGCGGCGTGAATCAACCTGTTCAAGACCTGCTTACCCGGCGTTGCTACGTGACCAGCCAGAATCATGGCTATGCCGTACGCGAGGGGTCGCTGCCCGCCGATTGGGAACCGTGGTTCGTAAACATCAACGACGGTACCAATGAAGGGATACGTTCGCGCTCGCGCCCCT
>Ga0209157_1003621_pt1 | contig 11794 bp, 9 predicted proteins | sample GraSoiAngelo_135_FD_185892 | JGI IMG/M metagenome (GOLD analysis project Ga0209157, IMG submission 185892) | Grasslands soil microbial communities from the Angelo Coastal Reserve, California, USA - 14_0929_05_40cm (SPAdes) (version 2) | ecosystem: Environmental > Terrestrial > Soil > Grasslands ... | reverse complement strand
TACTTCTGGCAACAGCTGAGATATCACGCCCAAGCAACGCTCAACCCCCAGAACATCTCTACGCCCATCTACCTTCGAATGATGTGGGAACCAATTACCATTAACGGCCAAACATTGTACCAAGCAAACTGGTACTACAACACCACAAACGTTCCCTGGACAAGGTTTGGAAGCTTCCTGCCGGACTTTAGAGAGGGACCCTACTTTGACATTGGAATCCCTGGAGGCGTACCAACAAATCTCCCCCAAGGCGCCACCTACTTCTACCAATTTGGAGTCGCGAGTAAGATTCCGGTCTCAGGCTGGAGGGTGCTACTTCTCTACCCCTCGTTCCAGTATCAAGGATCGTGGAGAGTAATGGAGAGAGCGAACATCATCCAAGGAGATTACTCCTTCTGGAAGGCTGAATATCGCTGGGGTGGCGAACCCTATGAGGGAGTCACAGCACAAGCGAACCTGACAGACCCGAACATCCCACCGGGCACAGCATATTTCAACTATGACGGCCGAACAATGAGAGACAACGCCCCCTTATGGTAACTCAAACCTGACCATTCGCTCTTGACTCTCGGTCAGGTGGCAGTTACTTGGGCCTCGACGTGTGCAGCAACCGGATGGTGTCCCGTTATCCCATGCACTAGGTTTCGGACCCCGACAAGCAACAGGACTAAGGCAAGGATGGCTGGCTGCTAGAATGCCCTCGCCTATCGATGCGTCTAGGATGACTATTCCCGCTAGAATTACGGTAACAGCCCCGATCGCTACTATTGAGACCCTAAGCCAAGGGGGCGGGTGCCTAGCGACCCCGACCCCGATCTCAAAGGCACCTACAAGCAACAGTGCAAATGCGAGAATAGTGATCAACGTAGACGGCGGCTTGAAGATCCAGCAACGAGGTGATACCTAGGACGACGGCTATTATGCCTCCAGCTGTATTCAGGGTTCGCAGGGTAGGAGGCAAGACGATGGCGGATACACCAACTCCTATTCTGAAGAGCCCTCCGACGACCAGGCCTGCCGCTATCACTATGACCAGTGTGGTGACGGCAAATTGCGGATCAGCTAAGACAACTGTAGCTGCGGCTATGACGATGATGTCGCCTATGATCTCGAGTGTCCGCCAGAGTCGTGATGCATTTACCCCGAGCCTCGCCAAATGCTAACGAGCCGCGATCGAATCGATGGCTATTTGGCGCCTTTCTATTCGACGCCCGCCAAGTCTCAAAACGGCAAATGCTTCTCAGGGCGGGACCGGCAGATCCGGCACTGACTTCCGGGATCCAAGCTTCAAGTCGGAAGCAGAGAACAACCTGCTTCCATTGGGACTGCCAAGCAGCATCATTTGTCTAATAGAACAACCTTGGTGTGAGTTGTCTTCGTTTGTAAACGCGCTGGCTAAATAGAGACTGAGCCCTACGATTGCGAGGGACCAAGGCGCTGGTTTCAGATTGAGAATCCTCGCTCTCATCCTATACGCTAGTTTTGTCTCGACATGCCTAGCTCTCAGCCCGAGTGTACTGGTCAATGGTGGGATGAGCGGCGGTCCCAAGGTCGGGCCAGTCAACGCTTTGCCCTGCAACATGGGTGGCACGACGGCTGCTGAGCACAATTTTGTGATCACGCCCTACCCTGAAAATATTCTCATGCGCCCCGGAATGTCCGTCATCTCAACTGTGGTAGTCAGTTCCCTTGACCCTGGCCGGGAGATTGTTGACATAACAGCAGTCTTCTCAACGATCAACTTCACCCTCATTACCTCGCCGACCACGATTTCCCAGCAAGTGACCGTGATCCCCCCAGTCAGCGACAGCCTGCGAGCATCTATACAACCCAGTAGGGTCGTTCTGTTCCTCGGAACTCCTGCGATCGTTCAGCTGAACGTGACAGCTTCTCCATACGCTATGCCGGGGTACTACTCACTGATCTTGACCGGGGAATCCAAGTACGCAACTCGCTGCGTGGTGACTCTGTCTGTTAATGTGGTCTCGACGGGTTCAGTCTTCAGTCCACTCTTCAGCGTCTCTGCGTACCCTTCGTACTTGACCATTGACCGGTACTCGCCGGGAAAATTCATTGTGACTGTCCAAGCCCTCAACGGATTTAGTGGAACGGTGACCTGGGGTCTCTACGGTTCCGATTGGCCGGCGACTGGTCTTGACTGTGTTGAAAGTCCGTATAGCGTGGCATTTGGCAACTCCGTAACAACAGTAACGTTGACATCAACTTGTTCGCCCACGACTCCGGGAACGTTCCATGTGGGTGTCTACTTATGCCCCCTAGCATCCCCAACATGTACCTACCGAAGCTCTGCTTCGCTAGTCACCCTTACCGTCATCAAGAGCTCTACGCCTCCTCAGCCTGATTTCGATCTCTCTGCCAGCTCTTCGGGTCAAGTCACGACTGGACAGTCTTTCACCGCAACTATAGTAGTTACTGCCAGGAACAGCTTCAGTGGAAGGGTAATCATAGCAGGCGCGTTTCCAGGAGGCCTACTCTGCGGCACAATCATCCCACCATTTGTCAACTCTTCAGGCACGGCCAAGTTCTCATGCTCTTCCCAGACGCCCGGAACATACGCGATAAGATTAACGGCCTTCTAACAGTGGCCGTCGTAGACGACATTCTCGGCCCAGTGTATCTCTATGGAGGAATCGGGGCGCTCGTCGCCGTCATCGAGACAATCACAAGAGCCTCTCTTGGCCGAATGCGAAATCCAATACGCAAGTCTAACTCAGCATTCAGTCTCCTCCCAAAATGCATCTCCCCGCTCTCTACTCGCCACCCGGTTCATGGTCGGGACTGTTAGCAAAATCTATAACCCCAATTCTCCCCCCGAAGAGAACGTTAGACAGAGGCTTTTGTTATGAAAAGGAGTATGCTGGCTGTGACTTTGATCGTCATAATCGCCGCCGCCGCGGTATTGTTGACACCGGTTGCCCTGGCAGCAGCGGTTACAGTACCAGTTTCCCAGATAACATTCTCAGAGAACACCAGCAGCGGTTCAGTCAATCTCGGAGGTGGCTGTTACAATCCGGACATGACGGTCCAGTGCAACTCAACATCGACAACTACAGTTTACCAGTACTATTTCCTTGAAAGACTCAGCGGACTAGTCAGGACCACCGACACCAAGATTAACAGCACTGCAGGGTCTACGAACGTCACGATTTCAATGTGGTTAACCAATCCCAGCCAGACCACAACTAACCTAGGAAACATGACGTTCAGCGGAGGTGTCGGCAACAGGACCCACACAGTCTATCTATCAATAGACCAGGGAGTTCGCGGTTCAGGCACGTACAAGCTCACCGTCACCGTCGACGCCAGCGTTCTGCTGCAAGGAGCGACAAAAGTGGCAAAGACAGCAGCCGGGTTCGAAACTACCTTCAAGATCTAACAACATCAACTAGTCCGAAATGCCCCTGAGCTTGGGTCCGGCGTCCCCGGATGTTTATCAGTGGCTGTGCACCACCCTATTCCTGAATAGGGTTTGAGCGAAAAGCCACCGGCTCGCGGTGTGCTGAAAGACCTTGCGTTTCTCACTATTCCTCTCGCCGCCACGATTCTTGCCGGTGTCATAGTCCTATCGGGCAGAGCAGCAGGGTTCTCGACGGGATTTGCAACCAATGACACTGATGTTCTCACAGCTTTGATAGTGTCTTGTGTCATGATTTCGGGTGTACTCTACGGCTTGAAGCATCATCCAAAACGACTTGCGAGCATACTGGTCCTGAGCTTCACTCTGATCGGGACAATCTCGGGACTGATACTTCTCCATATTCTGTTTGAGGCGTCAGGAATTTTCCCCGCCCTGTTTCTTCTCGCCCTACCCTTCGGATATCTGGGTGTCCGCTGGTCCTTTCTTGCCTATCTGGGTTCTCTCTCAAGAAGGAAGACGAGTTTTCTCCTCATCCTGTCCTCCACGCTCTTGGGAGCTCTAATTGGCGCATCCTTTCCGCCTGCCTTCACCATCGTCTTCTTGGCAGGGCTGGCCCTCATGGATCTTCTCGTCGTGGAAACTGACCTCCTATCAAGGTTGATGGGTTCATCAGGCTACGGGAATGTTGCGTCACTCACAACCTTGCCACTGCAGACATCCTTTGTTGGAATCGGTGACTTTCTCGCTTATTCCATGCTGGTTGCCTTGTCGTTGCAAATAATCGGGGTCTATGGAGCCGTTGAAACTATCGCTTTGATTCTTGTGGGTGCACTGGTGACATTTCAGATTGCGAGGCTGAGATCGAGGGCCGCAGGACTTTTGATCCCGGTTGGACTAGGCTTGATTCCAGTGATACTTGCACTTTGAAGATTAGCTGGGCTCCCTGGAGTGAGAAATCGTGGTGAACGTGACTCGTCAGGTTGACCTGAGCGGAAGACCTCGACAAATCTTGCGATATTTGAGACGACCTCTACTTGCGGCCGTTGGAATAGCTTCCGCGGATGCGCTCGTTCTCATCCCCACGTTAGGAGCTTCATGGAAACCGACCCTAGTGCTTGTGTTATTGCTCGAGGGCGGGCTGGGGCTTCTCGCGGGAGCGGGAATAGCACTATCGTCTACGCCCTCGATTTCAAAGGTTGGCGAGACTGTTCTCGGAACAGCTCCATGGTCTAGGGAGTCCGAGAGGAACGCTAACAGAGTGGGTTGGAAATGGATCTTGAGCGCTTGCCTGCTGATCGCGATTGGATTCGGTATCTCTATGTTCTAGGCACATGATGAAGAATAGAGAAAGATGAGGGTTATGGATTCGTTGCGGGTCAGGATGGCGGGGCTGACGACGTACTCGTCGAAGTTGCAACCGCACCGGTCATGGGTTTGCGCCTGACTCTCAGGATATAGACCGCTGCCACAGCTACGATGGCCACGACGACTACGACTATGATGATTAGTTCGTACTGGGCAAGCGAGCTTCCCGAGGTGGGAGTGTAACCAGCCTGTTGCAGTAGGTTGGCGGCCATGGTAAGGTTGTAGGGATATGGCGAAAGCGCGGTGTTGAATCCCTGGGTAAGACCTACTCCGGTCTTGTAGTTCCCCACGATAGGGGTGGTTATGGCTTGGATGCCATAGCCGTTCAGTAGCTGAGTGATTATCTGGTCTCTTGGAGTGGCGGAGCTTATCGCTTGCCTGATCCATCTTGCTGCTGTCGCTGCTGCGGTAGCGTTGCCAGGGTGTGCCTGTGCATATGGAGTCGCAGTTCCAGTACCCATGATCGGGTGTTCCATGTTTACTCCCATCTCCTGGACTCCAAAGTCGTCGTAGATCGAGATTCCGGATGAGCCCCAACTATTGAGGAAGGATGGCTGGGTCTCCAAGTGGTATTGACTGTCAAGGAAATTGACTTCACCATTGCTGATGGCCGTAATGGCCTGGTCTCCTCCGACGATCGTTCTTACGTAGTAGTCTTTGACCTGGAACTGTCCCTTGGCTTGAAGAGCAGACTTGCCCCAGTCGTTGAAGTCGAAGTAGTTGTTGTTCCTCGTCAGATAACTGGTAGTGGTGGCAGAATCATAGCTCACGTATGAGTATGGTCCAGTTCCGACGGGAAGTGAGCTTGACACTGCTGATGATCCAATATCCGGTCTATTGAAAAGACTGCCCTTGATTTTGGAGTAATCGGTGGAGAAGGCTGACAGAATATGTTTGGGAAGGATGGCCGTCGCCCCTAGAATGTTCTGCACGAAATACGCATAGGGCGATGGAAGATGGAAGACTACCTGTGTTGGGCTTGTGACAGTCACGTTGTTTATTCCACCAACGATTCCCTTGACGAAGGATTCAGTCGGTGAACCGAACGTGTCGTTCTGATAAAGATCAAAAGTGAACTTCACATCGTCTGCTGTGAATGGTTGAGGATTCGGTATAGTGCTGTCTTGCCACGTGACTCCCGGTCGAAGGTTTACTGTCCACGTCTTGTTGTCGGAGGCAACGCTCCAGCCAGGAGCCGCGGGAGTGCCAGAGGCAAGATCAGGTATCATGGTCTGGAAGATGGTGTCATTTCTGAGCGCAAGAGGACTGAATATCTCGCCGGAGAGCGCGAGGTCATAGTATGACGTGCTCAGCTCAGGTACGACTCCCTGGCCGGGCGCTTGACCTGTCTCGGCAAGAATGAACGATCCGTCGACCGGATTCGAACTTAGATGTTCAACTGGCGGCCACGCTGGATAGTGATACAGGTTGAATACTGATTGAGCGTTGGGGAACTTCGTTGAGTCGAAGGCGACAACTCCGCGGGTGTAGAGTATCGGTATCGACGGCAGCTCATCGTATGCGAGGACCTGCCACTGCTTGACTAGATCGTTTCGAATAGTCGGGTCCAGTGTCTCTTTGATCTGATTGGTAAGTTGGTCATTCTGAGTATTGTTCCAGAGATAGTAGTTGGACCCAGAAGGTGCGAACTGGGTGCTGGAATAAAGCGACCAGGGGTCAGGATCAATTCCCAAGTTGTAGCCGACGAAGAGTATGTCGAAGCCCCCCTGGTCAAACGTTTTGCCAATATTGCTCGCTGGGGGAACGAGAGCGCGATCATAGATGTTGGGGCTGAAGGGCAGCTCTACCCTGTCAACGGACATTCCGAGACACTGTAGACTGCTCTGTATGATAGCGGCCCACGCGCGCCTCGCGGGGTTCGAAGTGGGAACCAACAGTGTAATGTGAAGATTCGGACTTAGACCTGTAGAACAACTAGACGCGTGGACCTGAACCGCTGACAGACCTGCCGGGACCATCAGTACGGTTACCGCAAGAACCAAGATTGTTCGAACTATGTTCCCAAAGTCATTCGACATGGCAGAAAATAGCTTGAAGGCTACGGTATATTCGTTTTGTGTCGGTACCAATAACCCCGACCACACGACGGTTTGACCTCCTCGAAACTATGTGACCCCGAGCATTGGGTCTTCGCCAAATTGGGCCTATCCAGAACTTTGCGCAGAGTCGAGCGCCCCGCCTACAGATGCAATAAATGGTCCAACAATCCAAGAACGTCCGAGGATGCACTCTCGATCTATCGGGAACTGGCTGAATGGTCACCCTTAGGGCGGCAACAAACTGAGCTGTCAAGCCTTAAGATGCTCCTAGGACCCGTTTGTAAGCTGGATTGGTCACCCGTCTGACGTTGTCTGCGGTATCTGGCGCTTTGCAGGCACGGGAGACAGGTAATTCTAGGGTCGTTTCAATTTGTCTGTTCTGAAGTATGTCCTGAGGCGAGCACTCTACCTCGTTCCTGTATTCTTCGGGATAACCCTACTTGTGTTTACAATCGAGAGACTGGCAGGAGACCCCGTCCAGCTGTACACCGCTTTAAACCCCCACATTACTGAAGCGCAGAGACAAGCACTTCGCCACTACTTGGGTCTCGACAGGCCAGTCCTGGAGCAATACTTACAGTGGCTAATCGAACTCTTCACGCTCAACCTGGGATACTCGTACAGCAGCGGACTTGTCTCATCACTCATCGCACAAAAGGTCTGGGCAACACTGGAACTACAACTCATCGGACTTGTGTTCTCGCTAGCAATTGCCATCCCGGTCGGTGTGCTCTCAGCAAGAAAGAGGTACTCAATTATCGACGTCACCGTTACAAACTCGTCTCTCATTGGAACCTCGATACCAGTCTTCTTCCTAGGGGTCGCATTCATACTCGTCTTTGGATACCATCTTCACTGGTTTCCATCGGGCGGCTTACAGTCTACACTCCCATCCCAATATCCCTATGGAAACCTCGTCTTGGACTTGCTCTGGCATCTGGTTCTCCCAGCCACAGTCTATACTCTAGCACTGCTCGCCCCCGTAGTTCTCCTAGTAAGGTCAAGCATGTTAGAGGTGCTTAGGCAGGACTATATTCTGGCAGCGAGGGCGAGCGGACTCAGCGAGAGGACGGTCATCTACAAACACGGTCTTAGAAACGCTCTCATCCCTATCGTGACGTACGTGGGATTATACTTTGGAGGATTACTCGCTGGCGCCCCCGTCACCGAGACAATCTTCAACTGGCCAGGTGTAGGAGCCCAATTCGTTGTCTCCACAACTCAACTGGACTTTCCAGTAATCCAAGCGATTGTCGTACTGATTACTCTGATGACCTTGATAGCGAATCTTGTCACGGATGTGACCTATGCATACATAGATCCGAGGATACGGCTCGAATAGAATCCGAGGCGAATGGTTGCCCGCGACTATAACTGTTTCCGAGCAGAGGGTTGACCGAGGCCATGGTGTAAGCCAATGGGCTCTTGCCTGGCGAAGGCTCAAGAAGAACAAGGTAGCCATCGGCGGTCTCGCAATCGTCGGATTCTTCGCAGTATTGGCTGCTTTTGACGGATGGCCTTTCGTGTTGACAAGCAACGATAGGGGGCTCTTCGCCCTGTACCCACCTCAATGTGTCGCAGGCTTCAGTCCCGCCTGTCTCACCTCAGGACCAACCATCAACGCTACTCCGAGCGGTGCTCACCCGTTCGGTACCGACGCCCTGGGCCATGACGTATACAGTGAGATCGTATACGGGACGGCTGCCGCCTTTATCGTCGGACTGGGTGCCACCGGATTTGCTATGGCAATAGCTGTCACGATAGGCCTAGCGGCGGGCTACTTCGGCGGCTGGATAGACAACGTGCTGATGAGGCTCACGGAAGTCTTCCTCGTGATACCCTTCTTCCTACTTCTCTTGGTCTTTCTCCAGATAATGATTAAGCTCAACCCGAGCGCGACCGGAGGGCTTTGGCTGGTCGTGTTCATAATAGGCGCATTCTCCTGGCCTGGTGCTGCCAGGATAGTACGCGGGGAAGTCCTAAGGGTTCGAGAATTCGAGTATATAGCGGCCTCACGACAGATCGGGGCCTCATCAAGCAGAATACTCTCCCGCCACCTATTCCCAAACGTACTCCATATCATAATCGTGCTTGCGACCTTGGGGATCGCCGCCTCCGTGCTTACGGAGGCTGCTGTCAGCTTCCTGGGATTCGGCGCTCCGAACTCGAACACCTGGGGCCAGCAGATGAACATCGCATCCTCATACATCAACCAAGCCTGGTGGGCAATCACCTTCCCCGCGATATTCCTAACAATATTCGTGATGGGCTTCAATCTACTCGGAAACGGACTGAGAGACGCCCTCGATCCACGGCTAAGAGAATAAGGCGGCTTGTCGACGAACCCAATTCTCCGCGTTGAAGGACTAAGGACACACTTCTACACCTTCGCAGGAGTCGTGAAAGCAGTCGACGGCGTAGGCCTCTACGTGAACAAGGGCGAGACACTTGGCCTCGTGGGAGAATCAGGATCCGGTAAGACGGTCACTGCCCAGTCAATCATGAGAATTGTTCCGACCCCTGGAAAGATAGTCGATGGAAATATGGAGTTCAAGGGAAAAGACTTGCGGAGACTTACAGAGGCAGAGATGCAACGTATCAGAGGGAAAGAAATCGCGTACATCCCTCAAGATCCGACAACAACGCTCGACCCTGTCTACACTGTCGGCGAGCAACTTACAGAGGTAATAGTCAAGCACCAGCATGTTTCGAAGAGATACGCCCTAAGCAAAGCAGCCGAGCTTCTGCGTAGCGTCGAGATACCGGACCCGCATGTCAGGATAAACCAGTATCCGCACGAGCTGAGCGGTGGGACAAAGCAGAGGATCGCAATCGCAAGAGCCCTCTCTTGTGAGCCAAGCCTAATCATCGCGGATGAGCCCACGACCGCGCTCGATGTGACTATCCAGGCTCAAATCCTCGATCTGTTGAAGGCGCTCAGAGAGAAATTCGACATTGCAGTCATTCTCATAACACACGACATGGGCATCGTCGCAGACACTTGCGACAGGGTGACTGTTTTGTATGCTGGGCAAGTATGCGAGACTGGGACGGCCGACCAGGTGTTCGAGAAGCCGAAGCATCCTTACACTGAGGCGTTGCTCTCGTCTGTCCCAAGCCTTGCGCTGAGAAAGCAGAAGCTCTCGGTCATACCTGGAAACGTGCCGAATCTAATCCAGCCCCCGACCGGCTGCAGATTTCATCCAAGATGCTTCTACGCTCAACAGATATGCGTTGACCGAGACCCTGAACTCGAAGCAATAGGCGATGAACGGATGGTCCACTGCCATAGATGGCGAGAACTTGATCTAAAATCTGCCGTGGCGAGCTGAACCATAACGGACGAAGTGGAACTCGAGGTCAAAGACCTCACAAAACACTTTCCAGTTTACGAGAGAGGAGTAATACTGAAACGGAAGCTCGGGGACTTGCACGCCGTCGATCGGGTCTCATTCGGAATAAGAAAAAATGAGACCATGGGGTTGGTGGGGGAGAGTGGTTGTGGGAAGACCACGATCGCCAAGTGCGTTTTGTATCTTGAGCCGCCATCATCAGGAGAAGTCATCTTCGAAGGAAAAAACATCACACAGATTTTCAAGAAAGCGAACAGGGCTCAAGTCCTCGCTCTCAGGCGGCAGATGCAGTACATCTTCCAAAATCCATATGCATCCCTCGATCCGAGAATGACAGTTGCCGACATCATCATGGAGCCATTCGAAGTACACAGACACATCCCACGTGATCAATGGGTGAACAGAATGTACGAACTACTCAGAATGGTTGGGCTAGAAAAATACCATGCAGAAAGATACCCTCACGAGTTCAGCGGCGGCCAGAGGCAGAGAATCTGCATAGCCCGAGCACTGGCGGTAAATCCGAAATTCATAGCCGCAGACGAGCCGGTCGCATCGCTCGATGTGTCAGTAAGGGCCCAGATACTGAACCTCCTACAGGAGCTTCAACAGAAACTCGGAATAACATACCTCTACATTTCACACGACCTAAGTACTGTCAGACACATTTGTCACAGGGTCGCAGTTATGTATCTTGGAAAGATAGTTGAGCTAGCCGAGACCGACGAGCTTTTCGATAATCCTTTGCACCCCTATACCGTAGCATTAATGTCAGCGATTCCAGTGCCTGACCCGAAACTCAAGAGACACCGGATCATTCTGCCCGGGGAGGTCCCGAGTCCCATCAACCCGCCGACAGGCTGCAGGTTCCACCCTCGCTGTCCGCGACGGGTAGATATCTGTTCCAAGGAGGAGCCTCCACTAATTGAGGTCCAACCGGGACATTGGTTGGCTTGCTATAACCCGTGGCCGCCGAAACACGTCTTTGCTTAAGACCTCGACGTCCACGATCATCGCGTCGCGTTAGCCCACAACTGGGAAATACACGTGAGAGCGGTTTCAAAACATGTCGCGGGAACTTCTTCCGGGCCAGTTCAGGCACGGCCTCACGTTCATCGCAACACTCGCCTTTGTAGTCAGCTTCTTCGGCGCCAGACTCTTCGCTACTCTATTTCCGACGACTGTAGTAACCGCGAGTAGTTCTCAAGGAACGATTCATTTTCATCATTTCTGGTATGGTCTTGCGTTGATCAGTTTGGCGGGCTGGATGGGTATTGCTTGGAGGAATGAGAGGCTCTACAGGCTCTACGCTCTTCTTTACGGTTTGGGAGCAGGATTTGTAGGAGATGAGGTGGGTTTGTTCCTGACCTTCGGCGACTACCAGTCGGAGCTTACGTTCCAGTTCTTCACGGCGGCCATTTCGTTTGTCATAATAGCTACGCTCCTGTTGCGGTACAGGGTCCAGCTGGAGGCGGAGCTTCTCAAGCTGAGCCTTCCAGAGCGGGTATTTATGATCGGTGTATACTTGACCGGCTTCTCTGTTTTCTTCTTCCTATCTTCGGCGATCATTATCATAGGAATTCCGTTGATGCTTGCGGGTCTCGGAGTAATCGTCTATACTTACGCGAGACGCAGAA
>Ga0209157_1003620_pt1 | contig 11799 bp, 14 predicted proteins | sample GraSoiAngelo_135_FD_185892 | JGI IMG/M metagenome (GOLD analysis project Ga0209157, IMG submission 185892) | Grasslands soil microbial communities from the Angelo Coastal Reserve, California, USA - 14_0929_05_40cm (SPAdes) (version 2) | ecosystem: Environmental > Terrestrial > Soil > Grasslands ... | reverse complement strand
CAACCATGGCGAGAATGAAATTCCTGTGCGACGCCGAGCGCTGCATCGAGTGCAACGGCTGCGTGACCGCCTGCAAGAACGAGAACGAGGTGCCCTGGGGCGTGAACCGGCGCCGCGTCGTGACCATCAACGACGGCGTCGTGGGCGCCGAGAAGTCGATCTCGGTCGCCTGCATGCACTGCTCGGACGCGCCGTGCATGGCGGTGTGCCCGGTGGACTGCTTCTACCGCACCGACGAGGGCGTGGTGCTTCACGACAAGGACCTGTGCATCGGCTGCGGCTACTGCTTTTACGCCTGTCCGTTTGGGGCGCCGCAGTTTCCCCAGGCCGGAGCCTTCGGCCTGCGCGGCAAGATGGACAAGTGCACCTTCTGCGCCGGGGGTCCGGAAAAAGACCTTTCGAAGGAAGAATTCGCGAAGTATGGGTCGAACCGGCTCGCGCAAGGCAAACTCCCGGCCTGCGCCGAGATGTGCTCGACCAAGGCGCTCCTGGGCGGGGACGGAGACGTGATCGCCGACATTTATCGCCAGCGAGTGTTCAAGCGCGGCAAAGGCTCGGAAGTCTGGGGCTGGGGCACCGCCTACGGCAAGCCCGACCAGCCCAAGGCCGCTCCGGCGGGAGCGAAGTCATGACGACAGCCCACAGGCTCATGCTCGCGGGCGCCGCCGTCTTGCTTGCCGTCGGCATCAGCGCCTGCGGCGAGCGGGATCAGGTGACCGTTTACAAGCAGGGCAAGTACCAAGGCAAGCCCGATACCAAACCCTGGGAGAACGATCCGGGCGTAAACCCCTACCCCGGCTCCAAGTGGGACAAGGGCGACAAAACGAGCTGGGAACGCGCCCTCAAGGCCCGCAACCTCGCGCAGAACGAATACACCCGCGTCGAATAAGGAGAACCGCTCATGAAACCGGCCGCGGGTTTTGGGTGCACGACGCTCGCGCTTTTGCTGCTCCTGCCGATCGCCGGAACGGCGCAGCAGCCGGAAACCCAGCAGCAGCGCGCGCAGTCGCAGCCCTACAACAACGCCCCCGTGTGGCGCGAGGTGCGCTCAGGGAAGGAAGAGTACACCTCGATCAAGGGCCGCGAGACAGGCGTGCTGGTCCAGACCTACGGGGAGACCTGGAGACAGCTGAAGAACGGCTGGATCACGCCCATCGCCGGCTGGCTGATCGCCGCCGTCGTGGTCGTCATCGGGGCGTTCTACAAGTGGCGCGGCAGCATCAAGGTCCACGGCGAGCCTAGCGGCCGGCTGATCGAGCGCTTCACCCCGTTCGAGCGCTACACGCACTGGGTGGTCGCGATCAGCTTTGTCATTCTCGGCACCAGCGGCCTCGTCCTGATGCTGGGGAAATATGTGCTGCTGCCGGTGATCGGCTATACGCTGTTCGCCTGGCTCGCGCAGCTCTCGAAGCATTTGCACAATTTCGTCGGGCCGGTGTTCGTCGTGAGCCTGCTGATGCTTATCGTCATCTTCCTCAAGGATAACCTCCCGCGCCTCTACGATATCAGGTGGTTCGCGAACCTGGGCGGAATGATCTCCGGCGAGCACGTTCCGTCCGGCAGGTTCAACGCGGGCGAGAAGGTCTGGTTCTGGATCGGCGTGGTGGTGTTGAGCCTGATCGTGAGTGCGTCGGGTCTGGTGCTGCTGTTCCCGAATTTCGACCAGGTACGCGCCGTCATGATCGAGGCGAACGTCGTGCACATGGTTTCGGGCGGCGCGGTGCTGGCCATTTCCCTGGGCCATATCTACCTCGGCACGATCGGCCTGGACGGAGCGTACGAGTCGATGCGCAACGGATACGTCGATGAAACCTGGGCGAGGGAACACCACGAGTACTGGTACAACGATGTGAAGTCCGGGAAGGTGAAGGCGGGGACGGCGATGGGCCAGCCCGGCGCGCCGCAGGCTCAGCATTGAGGGGGACGCCATGAATTTTCGCATTCTGATGATGAGCATCGCGATGGCAGCGACTGCAGGCGCAGTCTGGGCGAAGCTGCCCGCTGCTCCGGCCGATCCGGCCAAGGCCGCGGAAGCCAAGGCGAAAGCGGACGAAGCGGCGAAGAAGGAGGCTGAGTTGCTGGGCAAGTACCAGGACAAGGCGGTAGCCAACTATCGCAAGAACAAGGGAATCCGAGGGCCGGCCTCAATGGCGGGGAAGAAATAGCAGCGCAGAACGGAAGGAAAACGGGCGCCGCGGCGCCCTTTTCTATTTTGCGGCGGCGCTCGCGTTCAGCCCGGAATGAGCCGGTAGACCAGTCCGGACGCACCGCAGCCGAGGATCACCGGAATCATCCCGCTCTTGTAGCGCCACAGCGCAATGATCGCCGCGAGGCCGACGAGCAGGGAAAACCACTCGAACCGGCCCGAGAACCCTTCCGGCCAGAACACGTGCCAGGCGAAGAACACTGCGAGGTTGAGAATCACCCCGACCACCGCGGCCGTGATCCCGGTGAGCGGGGCGGTGAATTGCAGATTGCCGTGCGTGGATTCCACCAGCGGACCGCCGAGGAGAATGAACAGGAACGAGGGGAGGAAGGTGAAGAAGGTCGCCACCCCCGCGCCTGCGCACCCGGCGAGCGCCAGCGCCTCGGGACCCAACGCCGCCTTCGTCCAGGCACCGACAAAACCGACGAAGGCGACCACCATGATGAGCGGGCCCGGGGTCGTTTCTCCCAGCGCGAGCCCGTCGATCATTTGCGTTGCGGTCAGCCACTGGTAGTGCTCGACCGCGCCCTGGTAGACGTAGGGCAGCACCGCGTAGGCGCCGCCGAAAGTGAGGAGCGCCGCCTTGGTGAAGAACCATCCCATTTGCGCGAGCGCGCTGTCCCACCCGAATAACGCGACGAGCGTACCGAGTGCTGCGGTCCAGATCGCGAGGAAAATCGCGAGGACGAAGGCAAAATGCGCCCAGCGGAACAGCGCGTGCGCCGGCGTCGGCGTGTCGTCGTCGATCAGCGCCGCGCCATATCGTTTCTGCGCGGCGCCATGGTCCCCGGTCATGAACTTGTTCGGAGCAACGCGCCCGCCGACGTAGCCGATGATTCCCGCGCCGAGGACGATGTAGGGAAACGGTACGTTGAACGCAAAGATCGCCACGAACGCCGCGAAGCTGATGGCCCACAGCGCCGCATTCTTGAGTGCGCGCGAGCCGATGCGGTACGCGGCGAACAGAACGATCGCCGTGACCGCCGGCTTGATGCCGTAGAACAGCCCGGACACCAGCGGGACGTTGCCGAACGCAAGGTAGATCCATGTCAACGCGATCAGGATGAACAGGGAGGGCAATACGAAAAGGCCGCCGGAAATCACCCCGCCCCAAGTCCGATGCATCATCCAGCCGATATACGTGGCGAGTTGCTGGGCTTCCGGCCCCGGCAGCACCATGCAGTAGTTGAGCGCGTGCAGGAATCGCTTCTCGGAGATCCAGCGTTTCCGCTCGACCAGATCCTGGTGCATGATCGCGATCTGCCCGGTTGGACCGCCGAAACTGATGAAGCCGAGCTTCAGCCAGTAGCGAAGGGCCTCGCCCATGCTGACGGGCGCGGGGGGTTGATTCGGTATCGCGGATTTGGCGGTGTCCATAGCTGCCCTCGAAGGTGTGACTTTGCGCAGCGCTTGGACTGGACACCGTCTGACAAGGGAGTCTGCGATCCCCGAGTGTTGAACTATACTGGGACTGCGTTTCTTGAGCAAACGGTGTCGATTTCTTCAACCCCATGTCCCGAGCGCTCGTTCCGAAAATTCGCATTCTCATCGGCGCAGTCGTGGCGATCGGTCCGGGGAGGGCCGACTTGCTGGGTGCCATCGCCCGCACCGGGTCGATCTCGGCGGCTGCGCGCGAGATGAAGATGTCGTACCGGCGCGCCTGGCTGCTGGTCGAGGCGATGAACTCGGCGTTCCGTCGGCCGCTCGTCGAGACGCTCACCGGCGGCGAAGGCGGGGGCGGGGCGCGCGTCACGAAACTGGGAGAGGAAGTCCTTCGCCGGTACCGCACCATGGAATCCAGAGCGGCGCGCTCGGTCGCGCCGGAGCTCAAGCGGCTCTCCCGGCTCATCGCGCCGGCGCGTCGCGCCAGGTAACTTTGCGTTCGACACGGGTCTCGATTAGAATTCGCGGCAGCGTTATATACCACTGAATATTACGAGATCAGAAGGTCATGAAGCGCTTCCTAGCCTCGCGTCAAGAACCGGCGTTTCCCAGTACCCGCCCCGCGATCCGCTTCGATCGCAATGAACTGTCGGGTGCGTTCGGTGACATGGGTACGGACGTGCCGCTCATCATTGGCGTTGCTCTCGCATCCCATCTCGACGGCGCAAGCGTGCTCATCATGTTCGGCGCCATGCAAATCCTGACCGGCCTCGCGTACCGAATGCCGATGCCCGTCCAGCCCCTCAAGGCCATGGCCGCCATTGTTATTGCCCAACAGACTGCGCCAGAGATTCTGTACGGCGCGGGAATCGCAATCGGCCTCACGATGCTGATACTCGCGTTATCGGGCGCGCTCACGTGGCTGGCGCGCGTCGTTCCCAAAAGCGTGGTGCGCGGCATCCAGTTCGGGCTGGGTCTGCAACTCGCTTCGATCTCCTTGCAGAACTATGTCCGCGCGGAGAGCATGACGGGTTACCTCCTAGCCGGCCTCGCCTTTGTCATCGTCGTGCTCCTCTTGGGGAATCGCCGGCTGCCGGCCGCTTTGCCAGTGGTCGCTCTTGGACTCGCAATCGCGGCGTACAGACTCGACCCAAGCTCACTGGCAGCAAGCGTGGGATTGCACCTGCCTTCTCCTCATGTACCGCAACTGTCGGACATAGCTACCGGGTTTGTGCTGCTGGCACTGCCGCAGATCCCCCTGTCGCTCGGCAACTCTGTTCTTGCCACGCGCCAGCTGGCGCACGATCTCTTTCCCGAGCGCAATCTGACTATCCGAAAAATTGGTATCACGTACGCCGCTATGAACCTGATCAGTCCATGGCTGGGCGGCATACCGACGTGCCATGGCTCCGGGGGCATGGCAGGCCACTACGCATTTGGCGGCCGTACCGGAGGGTCGGTCATCATTTACGGCCTGATTTTCGTCGCGCTGGGGCTTCTCTTCGGATCAGGGTTCGATCACGTAGTGCGGGCGTTTCCATTGCCCATACTTGGCGTACTGCTCCTCTTTGAGGCTCTCTCGCTAGTCTGGCTCATCCGTGACACGGCTGATTCGCGCTTGGACTTTCCCATCGCCGCGCTCGTAGGATTAATAGCGGTCGGGCTGCCGTACGGTTATTTAGTAGGCATGGTTGTGGGCACCATACTCGTGTGGTTGGGTGCGCGGGTCAATCTCGTAAACATCGATAAGCACTGATAGAAGGAAGAGTCGATCATGAGCCGATCATGTCGGAAGCTCTGAGCGCCGCGCTCGCGCTGCTGGTCGGCCTCGACTCCAGGCTGGTCGAGATCGTTCTTCTCAGCCTGCGCGTGAGCCTGTCAGCGGTCGCGATCGCTGCGTTGCTGGGCTTGCCGCTCGGCGCCGCGATCGCCGTAAGCCGCTTTCCCGGCCGGCAGGCGGTGATCGTGGTGCTGAACGCGCTCATGGGCCTGCCCCCGGTCGTGGTGGGACTGCTCGTATACCTTTTGCTTTCGCGCGCAGGTCCTCTCGGCGCGTTCGGAATTCTTTTCACGCCAGCGGCGATGGTCTTTGCGCAATCGATCCTGATCCTGCCGATCGTCGCCGCACTCTCGCGCCAGGCAATCGAGGACGCCTGGCGCGAATACGAGGAGCAGCTGCGCTCGCTCGGCGCGGGCCGCATGAGTGCGGCGCTGACGCTGCTCTGGGACACGCGGTTCTCGCTGTTGACCACGATCCTCGCCGGATTCGGGCGCGCCGCGGCCGAAGTCGGCGCGGTGATGATCGTCGGCGGAAACATCGACGGGGTCACGCGCGTGATGACCACCACCATCGCTCTCGAAACCAGCAAGGGCGACCTGCCGCTTGCCCTCGGGTTGGGGATGATTCTGATTGCGATCGTCATCGCCGTGAACGCAGCGGCCCATCTGACCAGGGAGCTGGCGCAGCGGCGCTACGGATGAGCAACGGGCCGATCCTTCCGCTGCGTCTTGCCGACGTGTCGTTCGCTGCCGGCGGCCGAACCATCATAGACCGGATTTCGCTCGAGATCGAGACGGGGCCGAGCACGATCATCCTGGGCGCGAACGGCGCCGGAAAAAGCGTCCTGATGCGCTTGATGCACGGCCTGCTGAGACCGTCTTCGGGTCAGATCGACTGGAACGCGCCCGAGCGCCCGGGCGCTCCGAGGAAGCAGGCCATGGTGTTCCAGCGGCCGGTCATGCTGCGCCGCTCCGCCTACGCCAACGTCGCCTACGCGCTGAAGATCGCGGGAATCCCGGAGCCGCAGCGCGGGGCGCTGGTGCGCGACTCGCTCGAAAGCGTCGGGCTTTCGCACCTCGCGCGCCGGTCGGCTCGCGTGCTATCGGGCGGCGAGCAGCAGCGGCTCGCGCTCGCGCGGGCCTGGGCGCTGCACCCGGAAGTGCTGTTCCTAGACGAACCCACAGCCAGCCTCGACCCGAGCGCAACGCGCGAGATCGAGTCCGTGATCAAGGCGTTCGATGCAGCCGGCACGAAGGTGGTGATGGCGACGCACAATCTCGGGCAGGCGCGCCGGCTCGGCGACGAAATCCTGTTCATCAACCAGGGGCGGCTCGTGGAGCGCGCGCCGGTCGAGCAATTCTTTTCAAAACCCCAGTCGGCGCAAGCCGCTGCATTCATCAAGGGAGAGCTGCCTTGGACTTGATCCGAAGGCTCCTGCTGCTCGTGGCGTGGATCGCCGCGTCCCCCGCCAGCGCGCAGGACAAGTTCATCGTCGTTGCTTCGACCACTTCGACCGAGCAGTCGGGACTGTTCGGGCACATCCTACCGGTGTTTCAGAAGAAAACGGGGATTCAAGTGCGCGTGGTGGCGCTCGGCACGGGGCAAGCGCTCGATCTCGCGCGCCGAGGTGATGCGGACGTGGTGTTCGTGCACGCCCGATCGGCCGAGGAGAAATTCCTCGCCGAGGGCCACGGCGTGAAGCGCTTCCCGGTCATGTACAACGACTTCGTGCTGATCGGCCCACAGTCCGATCCGGCGCAAATTCGCGGCGGCAAGGACATCCTCGAAGCCCTGCGAAAAATCAAAACCGCCGGCGCTCCGTTCGTTTCGCGCGGCGACCGGAGCGGCACGCACATGGCCGAGCTCGCCCTGTGGAAAATCGCGAACATCGACATCGAAAAGGAAAAAGGCCCGTGGTACCGCGACACGGGGCAGGGCATGGGTCCGGCGCTCAACGCGGCAGCGGCAATGGACGGCTACATTCTGGCCGATCGCGGCACCTGGATCTCGTTCAAGAACCGCGGAAATCTTGCCATCGCGGTCGAAGGGGACAAGCAGCTTTTCAACCAGTACGGGATTATGCTCGTGAATCCGCTGAAGCATCCGAATGTCAAGAAAGACTTGGGCCAGGCCTTCGTCGACTGGGTCATCTCGCCCGACGGCCAGAAGGCGATCGCCGACTACAAGATCGGCGGCGAGCAATTGTTCTTCCCGAACGCGAAGTGAGCAGTCTCCCTCGCTATATCCGCATGGGAATGACGCCCTGATACAATGCCATTTTTCGCCGGCACGGTCCGCCGGCCCGGCTCGGGATGAAAATATTCGGATTCGCGGGATGGTCGGGAAGCGGCAAGACCACGTTGATCGAGCAGCTCATCCCGCGCTTCGTGAAGCGCGGCCTGAAGGTCTCGCTCATCAAGCACGCGCACCACAGCTTCGACGTCGATCATCCCGGGAAGGACTCCTATCGCCACCGGGAGGCCGGTTGCCACGAGGTGGTCGTCGTATCCGAAAAACGCTGGGTCATCATGCACGAGCTGCGCGGCGAGCCGGAGCCCTCGCTCGAGGAACAGATCAAGCGCGTCTCTCCCTGCGACCTGCTGCTGGTCGAGGGCCACAAGCGCTACCCTCTGCCCAAGCTCGAAATCTGGCGCCGGGAAAACGGGAAACCACTGCTGCACCCGGAGGATGAGCACATCGTGGCAATTGCCTCGGATACCGTGCTTGAAACCAAACTGCAACAGTTCGATCTCAACGATCACGAAGGCATCGGAAATTTCATTCTTAGCTACAACGGATTCAGATGAACAAGGGCTTGCTCAACGTGGACGAGGCGCTCGAGCGGCTTCTCGCCGGTGCACGCCCCGTCGCCGAAACTGAAACGGTGCCGACCCTCTCCGCGACCGGCCGGGTGCTCGCGACTGCCCAGCGCTCGACGATGAACGTGCCGCCGATGGACAACAGCGCCATGGACGGCTATGCGGTGCGTCTCGCCGACCTGAAAGGGCCCGAACCCCGGCTCAAAGTCGCGCAGAAAATCCAGGCCGGTTCCACGGGGAAGCCGCTCGCTCCAGGAACCGCGGCGCGGATCTTCACCGGTGCGCCGGTTCCAGCGGGCGCCGACGCCATCGTGATGCAGGAGTTCTGCACCCAGGAGGGCGAGGAGGTCGTCGTCAAGAAAATCCCTGAGCGCGGAGAATGGATCCGCATGACCGGCAGCGATATTCGCGCGGGCGGGGAGGTGCTTCCCGCGGGGATCCGGTTGCGGCCCCAGGACACCGGGCTTGCCGCGTCGGTCGGCATTGCATCGCTTCCTGTCCGCCGGCGCGTGCGCCTCGGGTTATTTTTTACCGGCGACGAGCTCGTCATGCCGGGAGAGCCGCTGCCGCCGGGGCGCATCTACAACTCGAACCGCTTCACCCTGAACGGCCTTGCGGGCACCTTCGGGTGCGAAACTCGCGACTACGGGATCGTTCCTGATTCACTAGCCGCGACGCGAGAAGTGCTGCGCCGCGCGGCCGCGGAGTGCGACGTGATCGTGACCAGCGGGGGCGTATCGGTGGGCGAGGCGGATTTCGTCAAGCCCGCCGTCGAAGCCGAAGGCGAGCTCCTCATGTGGAAGATCGCCATGAAACCGGGGCGGCCGCTTGCGTTCGGACGCGTCGGCCGGGCGAATTTCCTCGGACTACCGGGAAACCCGGTATCGAGCTTCGTGACGTTTCTCGTGTTCGTCCGGCCGTTCCTGCTCAAGACGCAAGGTGTCGCCGACGTGCAAGTCCACGCGATTCCCGTGCGCGCGGATTTCGACTGGCCTGAACCCGATCCCCGGCGCGAGTTCCTGCGCGTAAAATGGAACGCGCGCGGCGGATTGGATCTTTATCCCACCCAGGACTCCGCGGTGCTGATGTCCACGGCCTGGGCGGATGGCCTGGTCGACAATCCGGCCAAGCATCCCATCCGCGTGGGGGACATGGTGAGGTTCATGCCGTACTCGGAGCTGTATCGATGAAGATCAAGGTCCTTTACCTGGCGAGCTTGCGCGAGCAACTGGGCAGGCCCGGCGAAGATCTGGAAATCTCGCCGGCGGGCTCTACGGTCGCAGGCTTGCGCGCGCTGCTCATGGCCCGCGGCGGAGCATGGCAGACGGTACTTGCCCAAGGCAAGGCCCTGCGCGTTGCCGTCAACCAGGAAATGGCCCAGCCGACGACGCCCGTGAAGCCGGGCGACGAGATCGCTTTTTTCCCTCCGGTAACGGGAGGCTGAGATGCCGGTGCGCATCCAGACAAAGGACTTCGATGCTGGCGCCGAGGTCGCCGCGCTCCGGCGTGACAACCCGAAGGTCGGTGCGGTGGCGAGCTTCATCGGCGTGTGCCGCGACGCCAACGACGGCGGCGCGGTGACGAAGATGACGCTGGAGCACTATCCCGGCATGACCGAGAAGGCGCTCGATAAGATCGTTTCCGAAGCAAAAAGTCGCTGGGAGGTGATGGACGTGCTCGTCGTCCACCGCGTCGGCGAGCTGAAGCCCACCGACCAGATCGTGCTCGTCGTGGTCACCGGAGCGCACCGCGGCGAGGCCTTTGCTGCCTGCGAATTCATCATGGATTATCTCAAGACGCGCGCGCCGCTCTGGAAAAAGGAAGAAACCCCGCTGGGTGCGCGCTGGGTCGAAGCGCGAAGTTCCGACGACGAAGCGGCGCAGCGCTGGGAGCCGCCGAAATCGAGCGCCGCCTGAACGCCGGCGCGCCGTTTACGCGTGCCGCCCGAGCGGCTATCATGGCTGCGCTTCAGGGAGATGGCATACCTCCTCTAACCGCCGCAAGGCTGATGATGCCTACGTGACACGCCGGAGAGCGTTTGCGCAGGCTGTCCTCGTAAGTTGCCTCCGTCGTGCCCGACAACATGCGGAACGGGGGTATTCATGACAGAAATCTGGGCTTTGGCCGCGCTCTGGCTCGGGCTTGCGTTGCTCGCTGCGCTGCTCTCGATCTGGATCAAGGTAGCCAACGCGCTCTCGGAGATCCTAGTCGGCACTGTGGCGCAGCTTGTCCTCGGCGCCGCCTTCGGCACAGCGTTTCTCGGTGCGGATCAGGCCTGGATCAAGTTCCTCGCCGGTTCCGGCGCCATCGTGCTCACCTTCCTCGCAGGCGCGGAACTGGATCCCGAGGTTTTCAGGCGCAAATGGAAGGAAGCGACCGCAGTAGGCCTGATCAGCTTCTTCGCGCCGTTCCTCGGCTGCGCGGCGGTCGCCCGCTGGTGGCTCGGGTGGGGCGTCGAGGCGAGCTGGCTCGCGGGGGTGGCGATGTCGACGACCTCGGTCGCGGTCGTGTACGCCGTGATGATCGAATTCGGATTCAACGCGACCGACTACGGGAAGACGGTGCTCGCGGCTTGTTTCATCACCGACCTCGGCACCGTGATCGCGCTGGGCCTGATCTTCGCGCCGTTCACTCTCAAGACGGCGCTCTTCGTCGGCGGACTGGGATGCGCGGCGCTTGCCCTTCCTTGGCTGACGCCGCGATTTTTCCGGCGCTACGGTGGCCGGCCCTCGGAGCTGGAAACGAAGTTTCTGCTGGTGTTTCTCTTCGGGCTCGGCGCGCTGGCGGGGTGGGCCGACAGCGAAGCCGTGCTCCCCGCCTACGTGTTGGGCATGATGCTCGCGGGCACGGTCGGCAAAGACCACGTGCTGGTGCGGCGCCTGCGCACGCTTACCTTCGGCCTGCTGACGCCGTTCTACTTCATCCGGGCCGGTTCCTTCGTCTCGGTGCCTGCTTTGATCGCCGCACCCGGCGCGTTTTTCCTCTTCCTCACCGTCAAAGTGGTGACCAAGATTGCAGGCGTGTATCCCGTGACCCGGGCGTTCCGATCCCCGCCGAAGGAAGGTATGTACACGACGCTGTTGATGTCGACCGGCCTTACGTTCGGCACCATTTCCTCGCTGTTCGGCCTATCGCACGGCATCGTCACTCAGGGGCAGTATTCGGTCTTGGTCGCCGCCGTGATAGCAAGCGCGGTGGTGCCGACGCTGATCGCCAACATCTGGTTTCTCCCGCACCATCTGCTGCCGAAAGCGGGCGAACCGGAAGCCGGGCAGGCCGTGTCTGGCCAGTCTTCTGCGTCACAGGCACGGCGCAGCTGAGCGATGTACACAAAAATTCTCGTGGGCTACGACGGGTCTGAAGCCGGAAAGAAGGCGTTTGAGACCGCGCTTGAACTTGCAGCGACGCACGGCGCTGAATTGTACGTACTCACGGTATGCCGGCCGCCGGAGATCGGTGATGATGTCGAGACCGAGGCGGTGATCGAGAACTCGCGTCGCTACCATCGAAGCTTGCTTGCCGAGTTGAAACCGGCAGTCTCGGCCAAGGGCGTCAAGGCGCACTTCGAGGTCGCAGTCGGCCATCCCGCCGAGCAGATCATCTATGAGGCC